>Ga0123337_10001842_pt1 | contig 25711 bp, 18 predicted proteins | sample frozenSSSSmetaG_FD_89792 | JGI IMG/M metagenome (GOLD analysis project Ga0123337, IMG submission 89792) | Glacier valley bacterial and archeal communities from Borup Fiord, Nunavut, Canada, to study Microbial Dark Matter (Phase II) -... | ecosystem: Environmental > Aquatic > Freshwater > Ice >...
CTGTACAACCGCAGCCGACAAAGGTTCCGGTTCAACCCACGAACGCGCCTGTACAACCGCAGCCGACGAAGGTTCCGGTTCAACCCACGAGCGTGCCTGTACAACCGACAAGGGCTGCACCTACCGCAATAGCGATACAGCCGACCAACGTACCCGTGCAGCCGACAAAGGCTCCGCCGACCGTTGCGGCTGCACTACCGACCAACGTACCCGCGCCGACCAAGGCTCCGCCAACGGTTGCGGCTGCACTACCGACTAACGTGCCAGCGCAGCCGACAAAGGCTCCGGCGACCGTCGTGCCGCCCACCGCAATTGCGGTACAGCCGACCAACGCGCCGACGACGGTAGCTGCCGCCGGGACGCAGACCAAACCGGCTGCGACAGCGGTCCCACCGACGCAGGTCCCCGCAACGCAGGTTGCTACTCAGCCGCAAGTACAACAGCTTCAGGCGACCGCGCCAGTAGGCGCACCTGCGACGCAAGCCGCGATACAACCTACGAACAATGCGCGCGTAGCGGCAACTCAGGCTGCAACACAAGCACTTATCGCTACGACAGTAGCCACGCAAGCCGCAACACAGGCGGCAATCGGTACTGTAACGCAAGCGGCGACTCAGGTCCCGGCGATAGCAGGTACGCAAGCCGCGACACAGGCCGCGATGCAGGCTGCTGTTGCGTTGCCGAACCCTGTAGTCGATTTGGCCGTTCGCTGCAACCCGGACAATGTTGAGTTCTTACTGTACTATACAGGTGCTGTAAACACCAACGTCAACTGGTCGGTAGCAAGAGCAGGTGGTGGGTCTTCTAACGGCTCAGTCACACTGAATGGCAACGGTGGACCATTGTCTCTTGGACAATTCCCGATAGGCTCGAACGCCAGTGCCACATATTACAATCCGCGGGACAACCAAATCAAGTATCTGTCCGCCAGCGGAACCTGTGCTGTATTGACCGCGACGGCAGTTCCAGCGACGGCAACCAGCGTTCCGGCGTCGCGCACACCGAGGCCGTCCTCGCCGACGCCTAGACCAGCTTCGCCGACACCGAACGCGCCAACCGCGACGCGCGTGCCGCCGACCGCGACCAAAATCCCACCGACGAACACCTCTGTGCCGCCAACGGCAACCCGTGTGCCGCCGACGAACACGCCTGTAGCACCAACCGCGACTCGTGTCCCGCCGACTGCGACCAGCGTACCGCCAACAGCAACGCGCGTCCCGCCGACGAACACGCCTGTAGCACCAACCGCGACTCGTGTCCCGCCGACGAACACACCTGTGCCGCCAACGGCAACGCACCTCCCGCCGACGAACACATCTGTGCCGCCAACGGCAACGCGCGTCCCACCGACGAACACACCTGTGCCGCCAACTGCGACCAGCGTACCGCCAACAGCAACGCGCGTCCCGCCGACGAACACACCTGTGCCGCCAACGGCAACCCGTGTCCCGCCGACGAACACCTCTGTGCCGCCGACCGCGACCAGCGTGCCGCCAACGGCTACACGCATCCCGCCGACGAACACATCTGTGCCGCCGACAGCGACCAGCGTACCGCCAACGGCAACGCGCGTCCCACCAACGAACACATCTGTGCCGCCGACCGCGACCAGCGTACCGCCAACAGCCACGCGCATCCCGCCGACGAACACATCCGTGCCGCCGACAGCGACCAGTGTCCCGCCGACGGCAACTAGCGTGCCGCCGACTGCGACCAGCATCCCGCCGACTGCAACCAGTGTGCCGCCAACGGCAACACGCATCCCGCCGACTGCAACTAGCGTGCCGCCGACTGCGACCAGCATCCCGCCGACAGCGACCAGCGTACCGCCAACAGCAACGCGCGTCCCGCCGACGAACACATCTGTGCCGCCGACAGCGACCAGTGTCCCGCCGACTGCAACTAGCGTGCCGCCGACAGTGACCAGCGTACCGCCAACAGCCACGCGCGTCCCGCCGACGAACACATCTGTGCCACCAACTGCGACCAGTGTGCCGCCGACTGCGACCAGCGTACCGCCAACAGCAACGCGCGTCCCGCCGACTGCAACAACCATCCCGCCCACAGGCACAGCCGTTGTAGTCATTTCGACGCCGACACCGCTGCCGCCGACAGGCACGCCGCCCAGGATAATCAACACGCCACCTACAACCGTCCTCTGCGGTCAGGTGACGCTCGCAACGAACGGCTTCCCGGTCATCAGCACGGAAGCGTGCGCGCCTGACCTATCCAACCCGCCGCGTGGGACGTGGACCCCGATTACCCCCGGTGCGTCAGTCTGCCAGGATTGGCTGGTCTACCACACCAACAAGGGCGGCCCGAACGAGTGGAATGTGTACCGTCTCGGTAACATCCCCGGCAAGGGTTCGACCCCCGAAAACCTGACGCAAGGACCCGCGAATACATTCAGTATCGCGCCTGCCCTTTCGCCGGATCGCGCACAAATGGCCTTCGCTACCAACCGCGATGGAAACTGGGAAGTCTATGTCGTGCCGACCGATGGGCAAGGCAAGCCGCAGCGTGTGACCTATAACACGTTCGCCGCCGACCTCGACCCGGTCTGGTCGCCTGATGGACGCTTCCTCGTCTACACGAGCGTGCGGCGCGGCAACTTCGATCTGTTCATGATCGATGTCACGAAGGGACCGTCGAGCGAAATCCAGCTCACCAACAGCCCTGCCAACGAACTCAACCCGTTCTGGTCAACCGATGGCAAGCGCCTCGTTTACGAGAGCGTGAGTCAGGGAACCTCGCAGGTCTTCTCGGTCGATGTGACTACGCTCACCACGACCCGCCTCAGCGACGGTACGGGTGCAGACTTCAACCCGACCTTCTCGCCAGATGGCAAGCATCTGACCTTCCGCAGCTATCGTGGCAGCAACAGCAATGTCGGCGGTCTCTACGTCGCCAACGCTGATGGCTCCAGCGCGAAGCTGATCAGCAGCACGACGAACACTGCCTTCAACAGCAGTTGGTCGCCGGATAGCTCTCTCATCGCGTACCAGAGCAACGTGAACAATGTTCCGAGCGTCTACGTCTATGACCCCGCCACAAGCAAGACCCGTCAGGTGACGGACAAGCTCATGGCCGGGAACAAGGACGCGCTGAACTACGCGCCAAGCTGGTACTGCAACTCCACAACCCTCGTCTTCACCTCCGATGTCTCCGGCAAACCGAACCTGTACAGCACCAATGCCCTCCCGATTGATGCTGCGCCGATCAAGGTTGAAACGGCGGCCTCGAAGTTGACGAACGGCACGGGGACCGAGCAGAACCAGTACAGCGAAAGCTCGCCGCCAGAAGAAGATGCCAGCACTATCGGGTTTGTTTCGCCCACGACCGGTAAGCGGTAACAGCGTACATTCCCTCAGTTCAAGCAGGGAGCCACCCCGAAATGGGTGGCTCCCTCTTTTTAGGGTAGGTCTTAACAACTTATTTTTTGCGTTTTGCTGTATAGTAAACAGATGAGTGTCTCTTCACCACCTGTATTCACCTGCTTTTGAAGCGCGTCCATTTCATAGAGAGGTTTTTCGATGAAACCAGCCCAAACCAACGCTAATCATACCGTCGCGCTCTTCGGGCGGATCGGCATCGCACTTGCGCTCGCAATCGTGATTGTTGCCAGTATGCTGGGTTCCAGCGTCAGCCAGGCTGCACCCAATATCGCAAGTGACGCCGCTTTTGCCGCTGCACGTGGTCAGCTCGCGCCCGCCTTCGGTGCGATAGCACCATCGGGTCCGTTCTTCCCCGAAATCCTCATCAATGTCGCCTGCGACCCGAAGACGGGTTTTGCGAATGTCAACCTCAACAACGTCGGTTCGGCCATGTCGTCGCCGGGATCGTATACGATCTCGCGTCCGGTTGGCGGCAATAGCGCAGGCAGTTTCCAACTCGGCCAAGGTGCGCAGTTGGGTCTCGGCTCGGTCCCCGGTGGAACACAAATTGTCGTCTCCTACCCCGCGGGTGAGGGGACTTCGAGCGTCGCTTCGACGGTCGGCTGCCCACCCCCGCCGGAAATACAGGCGACGACCGCCGTGCCTGCCATTCCGACGACCGCTGTTCCGGGTATCGTGACGCGCATCCCGCGCCCGATCATCACGAACACGCCGACGCCTCCCTGCGGTGTCATCACACGTCCCCAGAGCAGCACGTTCCCCGTCGTCAGCACGGACCCCTGCCAGCAGGATACGACCGTGCTCAAGCGTGCGGTCTGGACGCCGATCAAGGTCGGCGCTGCGGTTTGCCTGGATTTCATCCTGTTCCACAGCAACCGCGATGGACTCAATTCGTGGAACGTCTACCGTATCGAAAATACATCAGGCAAGCCTGCCACGCTGGTCAACCTGACCAAGGGCGGCGCACGTACCGATAACGTGGCCCCCGCGCTGTCCCCGGACCGCGCAACCATCGCCTTCACCTCGGATCGTGACGGCAACTGGGAAGTCTACGTTGTCGGTGCGGATGGCAAGAGCAGGCCGCAGCGCGTGACGTACAACACCTTCGCCGCCGACCTCGACCCGGTCTGGTCGCCGGATGGGACGAGCATCGTCTATACCAGTGCGCGGCGCGGTAACTTCGACCTCTTCAAGACGGATGTGACGAAGGGACCGGAGAGCGAAGTCCAGATTACCAACGGTCCCGCCAACGAATTGAACCCGTTCTTCGCGCCGGATGGCAAGACGCTCGTCTATGAGAGCCAGTCGAACGGGGCTTCGGAAATCTTCTCGCTGGACCTCGCGACCCTGAAATCCACCAAAATCAGCGACGGCAGCAGCTCCGATTACAGCCCGGTTTTCTCGCCGGATGGCAAGTTCCTATTGTGGCGCGGGTATCGCAGCGACAACGTGGGCGTCATCTATCTCGCCAACGCGGATGGCTCCAACAAGAAGATCATCAGCAACACGACGGTCACGGCCTACAACCACAGCGTTTCGCCGGACGACAAGCTGGTCGCCTGGCAGAGCGCAGTCGATGGTGTGATGACCGTCTTCATCTATGAAATCGAGAGCGGCAAGACGCGCCAGCTCACCGACCGCACAGGCAGCAACGGCAAGGATGCCGCAAGCTATGCGCCGGGCTGGACCTGCAACACCGGGGCGCTGGTCTTCTCCTCCGATGTGAACGGCGCGGCCAACATCTTCAGCACGACCTCGTTCGATATTGCCGCGCCTCCGGTCAAGGTTGATAAGGACACTACGGCAATCACCAAAGGCACGGGCAAGGAACAGAACCTCTACTCTGAAAACGCGCCGGGCGAAGAAGACGCCAGCAGCCTCGGCCTAGTTCCGTATTCGGGCAAGCGCTAGACGCTGAAGCCGCCCGGCCAGCGATGGACCGGGCTGGTAGGGTCCAGGTTACGCACTGTTGCGTAGCTCGGACTTGTAACAGCGCGGCGGCTTTAGTCGTGCATAAATCTACACACCGCCGTCTCTTTACCGGGGCGGCTTTTTTGCGCTGCCCTTCGACCCCTTTCAATAAACCGAATCGACTCCATTCCCGGATGTATGTTACTATCCGAGCGTTTTCAACGCTTTTCTCCAATTCACACCGACTTAAAGGATATGAGCATGGCCTTCGATGGCAGCGACGAGTCTCTTGCACGACAGGCGCAAGACGGCAATCGCGAGGCATTCCTAACACTCTATAATCGTTATCTGACGAAGGTCTACAACCGGGTGCGCAGCCGCATCCCGGAAGCCGATGTCGAGGACGTTGTGCAGGAAGCATTCATCGCAGTGCTGCGCTCATTGCATGGCTACGAACAGCGTTCACAGTTCGGGACGTGGTTGTATATCATCGTCAATCGACAGATTGCCGATTTTTACCGCCGCCGTCACCGCGGTGGCGGCAGGGATACCGTGCTTGTGCCGCTCGAAGACGCGGAACGGGTGGCCGACAGTTCGCTCCATGACCGTAACGCGATAGATGAAAAGGTATTGGTTCAGCGAGCGCTTATGAAAATCCCGGAACACTATCAGGAAGTCATTTATATGCGCTTCGCGGACAAGCTGACTTTCATGGAAATTGCGCAGCGGCGCAACCAATCGCTGGAAGCAGTCAAATCGCTTTATCGACGTGCCATCCAATCCATCCGCGATCAGATTGGCGGTTAGCCACAATGCCGGAGCAGGATTTCTCTCTCGACAACGAACTTGCAGACCTGACCGACTCCGTAACAGCGGAGGGTCAGCCGCGAGTGCCGTCGTCCACTGAACTTCAAGGGCTGGAAACCACCGTGAAGATGCTCTTCGACCTGCAAAATGCGTCTCCCGATCCCGCTTTTCGAGCGCGGCTGACGGCGCGCCTCAACCGCGAATGGGACCTGCTGCACAGCCAGCGCGCTCCCGCACGTAGTTTTAGTTCACGTTCGATCTTCAACTTCATCACGTTGGCTGCGCTGGTCGTCATCGTAGCCGGGGCGCTGATTTTTCTGCCGCAGGCGCAGGGCAACGGCGTTCAGGGCTTCTCGTCAGGAAGCAGTGAATGGCTCCCGATCCTGATTATCGGGGGGCTTGCGGTCGCGATTGCAACCTTCGTGATCTCGCGCCGTAAATAGCGAGTGCGGCCAACCCCGCAAGCGCGAGCAGCGAAAGCAGCGCGCCTATTTTCGGCAACGCAGGCGCGTAGTCAAGCCGGATCGTGTGCGCGCCTGCCGGGAGTGCGACGGCCTGAAACGCGCCATTCGCGCGATAGATCGGCACATCTGCGCCCTCGATGCTTGCGTGCCAGCCGGGGTAATATGTCTGCGCGAGGACGAGCATCGCCTGTGCCGGACAATCGGCCTGTACGGTCCATGCTTGCGACTCGCGTGTGACGAGCCGCACCGCGCACGGTTGCGTCCCGCTGAAGGTCGGCGCGGACTCGCCCGCGATGAAAACCGTCTTGTAGGAGTCCCAGGCCGGATCGCTCATCGCGGCGAAGGCCTCCGCGCTGCCAATTGCCTGTGGTGCGGACCACGCGAGCGGCGCGGGCGCGGCTGCATCGGGCGACGTGATGCCGGCGGCGGCGAAGAGATTAGGCGCGGGGTGCTCCGCGAGCAGTTGAGTAAAACTTTCAATCCCGGATGGTCGGAGCGGCTCGAAGGTATTGAACTGATCGCCACCCGCGAGAATGTTCATATTCGGGAGCAGCGCGCGGGCATATGCTTCGCGTTCGATACTGGCTGTTCGATAGTCCTTGAAGCGAAGATAATCGTCGAACATCAAGCGCTCGATTTCGGCGGGTGTGCGCCAGGTCCGACGCAGCGGATCGGCTGCTGCCGCGATATTGTAAAAATCGGGCGGGGTGGTCGGGTTGCTGAGTGCATTTGCCCAGAGCAGGTCGCCCGCGATAAAGACAAGCACGATCATCTGCCAGCGCGCCGCGCCACCGCGTCCGGGGAAGGGCTGCGCGACGAGGACCAGCCCGGCCAGCGCAAACAGTACGCCGAGTCCGAGTGGACCGTTCAACAGCGGCGCGTCCGTCGCGACACGCAGCGCCAACGATAGGATTGCGACCACAACGCCGCCGAAGCCGAGCAGCCGCGCCCATGCCCGATAGCCGCGATCCGCCTTCCATGCGGAGAGGCCGACCGCAGCGAGGACCGCCGCGCCAAAGACAAACCACAGCAGCCAGCGGGTTGGAGCCTGGAATAGATTAAAGGTCGGCACGTAGCGGAACAGCAAGACGTAAATTGGCGTATTTTTGCCGAGGGCGAAGACGAACGAGACGAGCAGCACGACCCCGAAGAAAGGAATAAGCGCTGTCCCCGGCGGGGGTTGCGCACGGCGGCGCAGCAGCGGATAGCGCAACAGTGTCACGAGCGCGGCGAGCGCGGGCAGGCATCCGATATAGGCCGCGCTCTCGAAAGCCGCGCCATTGATCAGGTACGAGCCGTCGCCCGGATCACCGTAGAATTTCGGATTGAACAGGGTAGGCAAGAGCGGAAGTTCATAGCTGTAATTGAGTGCGAAGCCTTCATCCGCGCCGCCGGAGCGCTGCGATTGGCGCTGTAATTCGGCAGTCGGCAGCAGTTGAAAGGCAGCCAGCGCCGCACCTAATCCGGCCAGCGCGACCCAGCCGCCGAAGCGTCGTAACCAGATGCTTCGCGTTTCGTGTAGCGTAGTCAACCGAAATGTTACATAGAATGTGGCAAGCAGCAGACTATAAAATGCCCATTGTGCATGTCCGGCAAGCAGCAGCATCCCCGTAACGAGCGCCCCGAAAACAAGATTTGTGGGGCGTGCCGAACGGCTCACGCGGTCGGCGGCCAGCATTAGCCAGGGCAGCCACGCGGCGCTATCCAGCATGGGGACCGTCCCGAAGCGCGCAACCACTGCCGTATTAAGCGCGAAGGCGAGCGCGCCGACACCGCGCCCGAAGTGCGTCAGGCCGAGTGCACTAAGGAACAACCACATCCCAAAGCCCGCCCAGAGCAGATGCGCCATGCCCAGCCACCCCAGCGGCGCGGGACCGCGTATCAAGTAGAGCAGCACGTTCGGCGGGTAGCCGATGGCGCTCTGGTAATTCGCAAGCAGGGGAGCGCCTGCGCCATTGTACGGGTTCCAGAGCGGGAGCCGTCCCGCCGCCAGTTCGCTCAGGGTGAGCGCTCGCCAGGGCGTGAATTGCAGCGCGGGCAACCCCCAGAACAGGACCTCACCCATGACGAGACGGTAAAACAAAAGCAGGATCGTCGCAGCCAGCAGCGCCAGCGGGAGCCAGGGACGGACTTGTGCAGACAACGCACGGCGCTCCAATTCGTAACGATAGCGTGATGAGGGTTGAACGCGCGCTATGATACACTTTTCCGTGCGGCTCTGTCATATTCACGCACCTGTGCTATTGTCCCAAAGGACTATCCGTGTCACCTCTCAGTTTGCTCCTCGCGGGCATCGGTGGGTTCATCGTCGGCGTTCTCGTCAACCTGCTCGCGGATGATTTGCCCGTGCGCCGTTACCGCCGCGAAGCATTGCGCACGCCCTTCGCTTCGTCCTCGACGATCCCGCCCGAACCAAGCTTTTTTCCACGCGCGCCGCTCGTTGCCTGGTCGGGGTGGGGCGCACGCCTGACGGGGCGCAGCGCGTTCACCTCGCCACGCTGGACGCGGCGGCTGGCTGTCGAGCTGCTTATGCCGCTCGCCTACATCTTCATCGTCGCGACTTTCGGCACTGAACCACGTCTGGTCTCTCTGCTAATCTATGCGGCGCTGTTCACCCTGATCGCGGTCGTCGATATGGAACGCCGCTGGATTCTGACAAGCACACTTGTTGCGCTGGCCTCTGTCGTCGTCATCGAGTCGGTGCTGACGGGCGCGGACCGAATCCCACAGGCACTGCGTGGGGCGCTGAATGGGTTCCTGATCGCGGTCGGTGTGTATATACTGGGGATCGTCTTTGCGCGCGGACTGGGACTGTTACGGGGGCGCACGGTCGGGCGCACGGTCTTCGGCTTTGCCGATGTATGGCTGATCGCAGCGTGCGGGCTGGTCGTGGGCTGGCCGAATATCGGGATCGCGCTGGTGCTGACGGCGTTCATGGGCGCGGCGGGGGCGCTCGTGGTCATCTTTGGACCCAAGCGCGGGCGGCGCAGCACTTTCGCGATACCTTACGCGCCCTATATCGTTCTGGGGACCGCGCTGGTCCACTATTTGCCGTGGCTGGTCGGCATGGTGCTATCCCGCTTGTATCTGCGCTAAAAGACGAGCGCTCCGGCATAATGCAGCGGAGCGCCCTGGTACGACGATTGCAGATGATGGCAGCTACAGATTACGAATCACGTTGGAATAGAGATTCCCGACGGCTGGACCGAGCGAAACCGCGATGACGACCACGACGACAGCAACGAGCATCAAGAGCAGTGCATACTCGACGAGTCCCTGGCCCTCCTCCGAGGGCATATACAACATGGAGCAGCTCCTTTCAATGAGAGTTGCGAACTATAGCCCCATCATTGTACGGCACAATCACATGCTTATTACATCACAGTTTCGTTCAGATGATACAATTGGCGGGACGCAGGAGCGCTGAACTTTGAACTGTACCAAATGCGGCACGCCCTATAAAATCAATGATGCGGTGTGCATTAAATGCGGCCACATCCTTTTTGACCCTAAAAGCAGCACAGTCGCGCTGCGGATCGACCCAAATCTGGTGCGTTTGCGGCGGCAGCGAACCGAAACTGGCGTCTTGTCGCCGGAGCGCACTGTTACACTTTTGATACGCGGCATTGCCGAACGATTCATCTTCGAGGAAGGGACCGAGATCATCCTCGGACGGACCGACCTGCTCTCCGATTCACCCTCGCATTTCGACCTGACGCGCTACGGCGGGCATGATCGCGGCGTCTCGCGCAAACATGCCGTGCTGCGCTTCAAGGACGGCGTGATGCTGGTCACGGACCTGAACAGTTCTAATGGAACCGTGTTGAATGGCACACGCCTCCCATCCAACGAACCGCACCCGCTCAAGGACAACGACGAGCTGCGCCTCGGTACGTTGCCGATGGTGATCCGCTACGATGAAATGCCCGGCATGGTGACTCAAATCGTCAAGACGTAGACCACGCCTTTATCACCATCTGCGAGGAAGCCGCTCACGACAAGCTGCTTGCCATCCGGCGTGAAAGCGACGGCAGTTCGCCTGAAGATTATTGGGCGCGGGAAGAGGAACACATCTTGCGCATTGTCCAATGTATCCAGCGCGGCCAAACGCAGTTGTGATTTTTTATCGGGTGTTACGGTCAGCCATGCAATGCGCTTGCCATCCGGGGAGAGATCGAAGGTATTACCTCCGCTGCTGCCAATGACTTTTTCAGTTTTCGTCTTGATGTCGGCCTGATACAGCTTTCCATCAATATCGTCGTAATAGATGACTGAATTTCCGTCCGAGGTGACGACAAGCTGCCGAACGTTGAAGTTGAGCCGCTTGTCTTCCTGCTCCTTGTGAATCGTCGTGCGTGACCCGGTCGCAATATCCCACACTTCGACACCGCCATTCGCGTTGCTGGTCAGGAACTGCTTCCCACCCGCGACCAGCGCGAACGCAGCATATTGATAGCTCCCGCGCTTGAACACATCTGTAAACGTGCCTGCAAGCGCCTCATAGGTTTTGAAGCGCGCCGCGAGGATGCGCGTCACTGCGCCTGTACTCACATCGATGAAGTAAAAATTTGTCGGGTCCCCGGCCCCGACAATCAGTGTGCGACCATCGGCACTGTACTGGATGCTATCTCCATATAGTGTTGGTATGTAGTAGCTCTGCCGCAGTTTACGACTTGACACATCCCAGAAAAGCACATCGCCATTCCGATGTATCGTCGCGAGCGAGCGTCCGTCCGGTGAGAACGCCGCACCGCTTACATATTCCGTGAAGCCGGAGAGCGCCGCGCCTGTAGGTTTGAGGTCTGCAAGAGCATAAAACGCGATTATCGGCGGTGTAGCGGGCGCTTTGTTGTCGTTGATAAAAGCATCCTCATAGACTGCGAGCAGCGCACCATTCGGGGAGAGCAACGCTCGCGGCAGTTTAAAATTCACTTCGAGGCGGCGCGGTTCGGTCGTCTGCGCCTGTGCGGGATTAATGAAGGTGCTGCCGAGCGCGATCAGGAAGACAAAGGTTCCTATCCAGCGAAACATAACGGTTCTCCTGAATTTCAACACTTATTTCAGGTTAGCACGGTTGTCAAACACGCGCCAATCGGATGAGCGCCGGACTAATGTTTCCGGCCACACACTGCGCCGCACACCGCCGCGCTTGTTCCGACCCGCGCGCAACAGTATAATTAAAACTCTTGTGTAACCAAATTGAGCGGCGCGGGGCGTCCCGGACCGCTTGCGGTGTGAGGACCCTATGCCGGATTTTGTATTGTGGATTATCGCGTTCATCGTGGTCCTCGGACCGCTCATCCTCATTCACGAGTTGGGGCATTACGTGGCGGCGCGCACGATTGGCGTGACGGTACTGGAATTCGGGATCGGCTTCCCGCCGCGCGCCGTCAAGCTGTTCGAGCGCGGCGGCACGGAATTTACGCTGAACTGGCTGCCGATTGGCGGCTTCGTGCGCCCGCTTGGTGAGGATTTCGTCAAACCGCTCGGTGAGAACGCGACCGACAATGAACGTGCCGAATTCGAGAAGCGCATGGGCGAACGGACCACCCTCGAACAGCGTCGGATCAAAACGAAGGCAGTCATGGAAGCCGGACCCTGGCAGCGCATCTGGTTCATGTCGGCGGGTGTCGTCTTCAACCTGATCGCCGGGTTTATCATTTTCGCGCTGATCGGCCTGACCGGGCTGCCGCGTTCGCAAGTCGAATTGTTGAACGTCGCGACGGGTTCACCCGCGCAGCAGGCCGGGTTGCAGCGGAACGACATCATCCTGACGCTGAACGGCGTAGAAATCGATACGATACGAGACATCGAGGACGAGATCGCCGGGCGCGTCGCCAAACCCATCGACCTCACGATTTACCGCGATGGCAAGAACATCCCGATCACTGTTTCTCCGTCGGAGCGCGATCTCGCGGACACTGCGCCGAGCGTATTCATAACCGAGCTTGCCGCCGATTCTCCGGCTACCAAAGCGGGTATGAAATTGGGAGATCGGATCGTCAAGGTAGATGACAAGTACATCACAAATAACGATGAGCTGCTCGCCTATAATAAGGCGCACGTCGGCCAAGAAGTCACCGTCACGCTCGAACGTGATGGGCAGCAATTCACAGTCAAACTAACGCCGCGCAAGGACCCACCCAGCGGGCAGGGTCCCATCGGCGCAGCCATTGCAGCGGGGCGAACCGATCCGGTGTATGGCTTTGCGATGATTGAACGCGGCGAGGGTTTCCGCACGCGCTCAATCGACCCCGGCAAAGCGGTTCAATATGGCTGGGCGCGCACGACCGCGACGCTTGGCCTGATTGCTGATCTGCCAGTCCGCCTGATCAAGGGACAGCTAACCGCCGCCGAAGCGCGCCCGGCCAGCGTCGTCGCGATCTCGCAGCTTGGCGCGGCAGTCATCACGCAGTCGTTTCAGCAGCGCGTGTTGTACCCGATCCTGAACTTCGCGGGTTTGCTCAGTATCTTCATTGGGATCACGCAGTTGCTACCGATCCCCGGTCTGGATGGCGGGCGAATCCTGTTCGTCATCTTCGAGTTGCTGCGCGGCAAGCCCATCAATCAGGAACGCGAAGGGCTGATTCATCTGGTCGGGATCATGATCCTGCTCGGTCTGACAGTCGTTATTGTGGCGAATGACATCATCAACCCGATAAGCCTTGCACGTTAGGAGTATGCAATGTCAGGTATCCATTCCACCCTGGAGGTGCTGCGTGATGCGGAAAAACCGCTGACAGCGGCAGCCATCCGCAGCTTATCCGATATAAGCAAGCCGGAAATGATCATCCTCGCGGCCAATTGGGAGACGATCCCCAACGAGCGCCGCCAGACCTTGATCGCGCGCTTCGGCGAACTGACCGAAACCAACTTCGATTTGAACTTCAGCGCCGTCACTGAACACGCGCTGAACGACCCCGACGAGGACATCCGGCGCGAGGCAGTGGAGGCGCTCTGGTACGACGAAGACCCGTCGCTCCTGCGCAAGCTGATTACGCTGGCGCGCAAGGATGTCTCCGATGGCGTGCGCGAAGCTGCCGTGAGCGCGATTGGGCGCTTTATCCTGCTTGGTGAACTCGGCAAGCTGGGACCCACCCTTGCAAAAGATGCGCAGGACCTCGCGCTTGCGCTCTACAACGACATCGATGAGCCAATCGAGATTCGTCGTCGCGCGATTGAAGCACTCGGTAACTGCACACGGCAGGGCGTCTCCGACCTCATTCAGGAAGCCTATGACTCCGACGATTCGCGGATGCAGGCCAGTGCCTTGCACGCGATGGGCAGTAGTTGCGACCCCGATTGGGGCGCGGTGATCCTCGATGAACTGCGCTCCGACGAGCCGGAGATGCGTTACGAGGCGGCACACGCTGCCGGGGAACTCCAACTCGAAGATGCAATCCCGGCGCTTGCTGAACTGCTTGAGGACGAGGATCGCGAAATCCGCGAGAGTGCAATCTGGGCGCTCGGCGAAGTTGGCGGCGGTGCGGCGCGCACGCTGCTCGAAAACGCGCATGAGAACGCTGAACTCGCGGGTGATGAAGAGATGGTCGAGGCCATTCAGGAAGCGCTCGAAAGCGCATCGCTGGTTGGGGAAGACCTGATAATCGACTAAATACCGTCGGTGATCGCGCCGCCCGGCCATAAATGGACCGGGCCTATCACGGTTCGTTCTGCCCAACAGTTGTCAAACCGGACCGTGATAGCGCGGGGATTGATTCCCGCGCTTTTCCGCGCACAGATTGGAGATGAGAAAGAGACAATGAACGAACAGATGGAAACCGCGGCGGATGAGCAGCGCTATGAGCAGAAGATGTGGCAAATGGACAACGAACAATATATTCGGCAGATGAAGGAAGCGGCGGCACTGCTCGAACAGGGTGACGGCGCGGCTGCGATCCCGATCCTCGAACGGCTGGCAGAGCTATATCCCGACCGCGTGGATATTGCGCTCAACCTGGGCGGTGCGTATATCCTCAGCAAGCGCTGGAAGGATGCGGTCGAGCTGCTGGAAATCGGCTCGCAGATGGACCCCGGCAACGCGGCGGTCTGGTGCAATCTCGCGGCGGCTTACCTCGGCACGCTGCAAATCTCCACGCGCGACAAGCAGGATCGCGCTATTGCAGCCTACCGCCGAACGCTTGAATTGAACCCGTACTATCCGAACGCGCACTACAACCTCGGCCTGATCTATGAGGATCGCGGCGAATGGGATCGAGCGCGCGATATGTTCAGGAAGGCGCTTCAGGTGAACCCTAGTGACCGCGATGCGCGCGTGCTGCTCGCCAAAGCCGAGAGCCTGCTCGCGCAGCCACCCGCCGGGATCGATCCGCTGGCGAATTAAACGCAGCAAATTTTCAGCTTCATACCGGACGCCAAAAATGGCGTCCCTATAATGCGCGCTATATTCCGTGAAGACTAGCGCACCCATTCCAGCCAATACACGCCACGCGAACCACATGCGACCAGATGCGCGCCATCCGGGTTCCATGCCAGCGAATATAGCCCGCCATCTGCGTAGAAGGTGTGAATGCACGCCCCGCCTTCCCACATTTTGAGCGTGCGGTCGCTCGACACCGAGGCGATATAGCGCCCGTCTGCGGAGGTCGCGACTCCGTTCACCATGCCGCGATGTCCGCTCAAGGTTTGCACCGCATCCGTCTGGAGTGACCAGATCAGGACAGCGCCGCTATCGGCTGCGAGGATGATCGTGCTGCCATCCGCGCTGTAAACCGCGTGGTTGATCTTCGCGGGTGCGGTCCATTCACGCAGCAGCGCAAGATTCGACGCCGAGCGGATTTGGACTATATCCGTCCCGGTGGTCGTGACGAGCGTAGTTTCATCCGGGCTGTAGGCTGCTGTGCGAAGGACCGCGCCTTCTTCCGCGACGAGGAAGCCCGCGCGTTCGCCCGTGCGCGCGTTGGAATGCTTGACGGAGTTAGTCCCGTTCAAGCCTAGAACGCGGTCGCGCCCCGCCGCAATTGCTTTCGTGTCGTTGCGAAAACCGCGAAAGTAGCGCGTCGGGTCGAGCGCCAGCACGCGCCCGGCTTTCTCAAGCGCGATGAGCTGCCCCTCGCCCGTATAGGCGATGCCGTAATAGGTTCCGCGCGGCGCATCGGAGTCGGTTCCACCGCTGTTCACAAGTTCCTGAACCCACGCCCATATTTTGATCGAGCGGTCGCTCGCGCCCGTCGCGATGTAGCTGCCGTCCGGGTCCCACGAGATACAGCGCACCATGCCGAGGTGATCCGTCCAGATTGCGCCCGGCTCCCACGTATCGGTACGCCACAGCACGACGGTTCCATCCGATGCACCGCTCACGAAATGCCCACCGCGTGGGCTGAACGCCACGCTGCGCACATCGCCGCTTTGCTCGTGCAGCGTTCGCGTGCTGCCATCCTTCAAATTCCAGCGGACTACACGCCCAGCGCTTCCTCCGATTGTAACGAGCGTCCCATCTGTGCTGAATGCAATGCTGAAGGCGCGCATCCCCGCGACTGTGTGCTGTTGGCGCTCTTCGCCACTGGCTGCATCATGGATGACAACCAGCCCCGATCTCTCGCAGGACGCAATCAGGCTTCCATCGGGGCTGTAGGCTACTCCCTCGACGAGGGTACGATGAATGGTCATCTCTCTAACGAGACTACCGTCACGGTTCCACACCTTCAGCGCGCCTTCACGCCCACCGCTCACGATTTGTCTGTTATCCGGGTGAATAGCCAGGTCGCGGGCTTGCTGCTCGTGCGCCTGCCAACTCGCGCGCTCGGTCCACGTTTCCGCGTCGTATATGCCAATCCTGCCATCACGGAACGCCGCCGCCAGGAATGTCCCATCGGCGCTCCACGCAAGCGCGCGGCCTTCGCTCGCGAGACGCAGCGGTGGGTGTTCGGGTTCGCCGCCTTCGATGTTCCAGAGGCGCAACGTCAGGTCGTCGCCAATGCTCGCGAGGCGCTTTCCATCCGGGCTAAAAGCAACGCCCTTTACGGAATCGCGGTGGCCGTCGAGCGTACGGAAGAGCGCGGCGGGCGGTAAGTCTGGCAGTGGACGAGCCGCAATTAGTATGGGAAAGTAGACTTCCTTTTTCCATTCGGTACGCAATGGCGTTGTGGCTGGAAGTCGGTTAATGAGGACTGCGACTATATCTTGCCACATTTCACACTTGTCTATAATGTGTGCGATGCGTTTAAATTGCTGATGTATTTCACGGTAAGATGTTTTTGTATTGGCTTTTCTATTGTTAAGCTCCAACCAACCTAAATCGCGTTCCACTTCAGATGAATTCAGCACCCGACATTTTTTTGCTAAGAATAAGACATTCTTTAGTGCTATTTCGTATTCATCTTGTCTGTTGGCGTGAAGCAGATGATAGTATAAGAATTCCCAAATATAATGATCATCCAATGGTAGCTCATGCCACTGAGACCCTGTATATGATTTCAGCAGATCAATGTGTAGATTATCTTTTTTCTGCGGCGAGAGAAATAGTTCATCCTTAGTGTGGGGTATTTGTGGTCGCTCGAGATAATCGCGCACGATGTCGTGCAGGCGCAACGTCCCGGCTTCGAGGTCATAAGCGAGCAACAGCGACATCGTGAACAGCCGCCCGCACAGCAGCCGCGTGAAGAACGCGCTCAAGTCCCACAGCCGACCCACCACATCGAGCGGCACATCCACATCTTCAGGAAAGATTACCAACGACTCGAATCGCGCGCGTTCCTCTGCCGAAAGCCTGCCGATGCTCAGTTCGAGCGTGCGCGCGACGGCTTTGTGACGGTCAGTGACATTGGCTACATCGAAGACGGTCAGGCCGCCCTCGTCCAAGCCCTGCGCCATGTCCGCGAGCGCAGCGGGCAATGCCTGCCGATAATCCAACACGGCATCGCGCAGCGCGCCATTGACCAGCTTGATCAGCAGCGGCCAGTAGCCGAGCCGTTCTGCGAGCCGCGCGAAAGCCGCATCCTCACCCAACGGCAGCCCGAAACGCAGCAGCGCGAGCGCTTCCGGCGCGGCCATCTCATCGACCGCAATTTTCGCGGTATCGAGCGGGAGCGTGGCCGCGTCGCGCGTGGTGATCAATCGTGCGCAGCGCCGCCCACCCTGCACGAACGGCGTGAGGTCGGCGGCGTTCCATACATCATCCAGGACGAGCAGCAGATCACGATCCGCAAGTGCTTCGACAAGCGCGACGGTGGCGGTCTCCAGGGCATTCGCGTTGGAGCGCTCCCCGGTCAGTGAATAAATCAGGTCATCCACTTTGGCGGTTAGATTTTCAACCTTTTCGCCGAATGTCACCCACAGGATGCCATCGTCGAAGGCAACCTGCACCCGTTCATCGGCGCAAATCGCGCGGGCGAGCGTCGTCTTCCCATAGCCACCCGCGCCCTTGAGCGCGAGCATGACGGCGCGCGGCTCTTCGCGCTGCAAATCGACAAGCTGCGCAATGGCCGCATTCAATACACCCGTGCGCGGGACGTAATCGGGCGGCAGGTCTTCGACTGTGAATGGTACACGCCGCCGCTGGTACGGTGTGTGAAGCTGCACGAGCAGCTTTTCCCAGAGCGTTTTCTGGTCGGGATCATTCGCGCGGTTGCGAAAATCGTACCAGTCGCGCTTGCTCATCCAGCGCGGCGCACGGTCCGGCGCGAAGGACGCAGCGATTACGGGGATCACGCGCGTGCCGATTTGACGGGCATAGCGCCATTCCTTGCTGACCATCTTCGAGGCGAGCGCCGTCTCACTCAATAGCAGCAGCAGCGTATCGACGCCCCGGATCGCGTCCTCGATCTGCTGCCACCAGGCTTCGCCGCCTTCCATATCGTCGCGGTCGCGCCAGAGTGTGAAGCCGAGCGCAGTGAGTTCGGCAGCCAGCGCACGGGCGTAAGCGGCATCCGCGCGCGAATAGGAGATGAAAAGCTGTTTTTCCGGGGAACGCATTGTGACCTCTGGGGATGTGTGCGCCCCGTATTGTAACAAGACTCGAACGAACAAGCGGGATCATTCCGCGCTAGAATAGGAGCGCAAGGCAAGAGCGACGATTTACCGCAATGGATGTCACACCCCTATCACGTTTCGATTTGGAAGTCATGATGCGCCAGACCGTCGAACGCGCGCGCATGTTCATCCCATTCGATAGCGGCGGCATCGCGCTCTACGATGCGCAAAGCGGCTTGCTGCTGCCATTTGCCTATCAACGCCGACGGATCGCGGTCGCGTTCCCGGACCCGATTGCGATTGGTGTGGGCGTCGTCGGGTGGACCGCGCAGCACCAAACAGCGGTACTCGTTGCGGATGTGGAACAGGACCCACGCTATATCGCGCACGACCCGCAAACGCGCTCGCAGCTCGCCGTGCCGATTCAACACGAGGGTGGATTGCTTGGCGTCTTCACGCTTGAAAGCATCGAGCGGGATGCGTACTCGGAGCGGCATCTCGAAATGTTGCAGGCGTTGGCCGATCAGGTCGCGCTCGTGCTGCATACGGCGTCGCTCTATCGCGACCTCGAAGGGCGCTATGTTCACCTCGATACGGCGAACGCGCAGCTTGTCTTGCGCGCTGAAATCAGCAAGATGGTTACGGGTGAACAGCCCATCGAGTTCACGCTGCCACGCATTGCGGAGCGACTCGCGCGCCTTGCCGAAGCCGAAGCCTGCGCCTTCACGCTGTGGGATGAGGAAAGCGGGAGCGCGCGGCGGCTGACCGCCTATGGAATCGACCTGCACGATTTTCTGAGCGCAGTGCGCCGCCCAAAAGATGCACGCGCGATTACCCATGATGTCGCTTATGGCGGCCAGCCGATCCTGATCAACAACGTGCGCCAGTTGCGCCCCGCCCCGACCCCGCTCATTGTCGAATTCGGTGCGAGCGCAGTGCTGGCGATCCCACTCCAGGCGCGCGGGCGCGTGATCGGCGCGGTGATCCTGCTGCAATTTGCGGAAGATCGCGGTTTTACAAGCCAGCAGTGCGACAGTGTAAGCGGCGTGCTGGACCAAATCGCGCTCGCGCTCGACAATGGCTTGCTACTCAAGGACACGCGCGCCCGGATCAGCGAGACGACGCTGCTGGTCGAGATGGCGAAAACCGCTTCCAGCACGCTCGGCCTCGAAGAGATGATCGAACAGGTGATGCACCTGACGCAGCGCATGTTTACCCTCTCGACTGGAACGGTCCTGATCCATGATGCAGTGCGCGGGCTGCTGGTCAGCGCGGGACGTGCCACCTTCGGGGCTGCGCTGGAAAGTGCCGGACGCATGGTTTCGACGGCGAATCCGCGCAGTCGGCTGGCCGCCGTGTTTAACAGCGGGACGGGGATCGTCCTGAACCAGCTTCAACGCGCGCTCGAAGAACCCTGGTTCGAGTCGCCCGCATGGGATGCAGTGCGGAATGTGTGCATCGTGCCGCTGCGCGTGCAGGATGAGACCGTCGGGGTCTTCATCGCAGGTGGCAAACCGGGCGACTTCACGCGCGGCGATCTGGATGTCCTGAGCGCGATGGGCAGCCACCTGGCCGCTGCGCTGCGCAATTCCGACCTGCTGCACGCGACCCGCACGCAGCTTCGCAAGACGCGCACCCTGCAACGTATCGCCGCGATCACCAGCGCGACATTCGATCTGGATGAAATGCTGCGGCATGTCCTGATCGAGGCCGCGCAGCTTATGGATGTGGAAGGCGCGTTCTTCTATTTGCCTAATGAGACGAACTCGCTGCTCGTGCCGCACCTCGGATCGATCTACGGATCACTGCAAACGGTCGATATGCCTATCGTCAATATCAATGATATGTGGCCGATTGCGCAGGTCTACCGCACTGATACGCCCTACATCTCGGAAGGCGAACGCGCGGGGTTCTTCGGCCAGCGCGATCTGATCATCTATCCGCTCACCGCCCGCAAGCGCACGCTCGGCGTGATCGCGATGGCGAACCGACGCAACGGCAATATCGACGATATGCAAATCGACCTGATGCGCGCGATTGCCGGACAAATCGCAATCAGCATGGAGAACGCCGATTTGTTCAATTCCGAGCGGCGGCGCGCGGATTTGATGTCCACCATCAGCCAGATCAGCCATGATCTTTCTGGCACGCTGGACCTGCTCGGCCTGATGCGCAAAGTCGCGCGTTCGATGCACGAACGGTTGGGCTATGACGCGGTGGCCGTGTATCTGGTCGATGCGAGCGGCACGAGCATGACCTGTCAGGCCGCTGCCGCGCGCCTGCCGCATATGTTGCTACCAGAAGGCTATCGCGCTTCGACCATGCGCGGCGTGACCGGGCGCGCGGCGCGTACCGGGAACACACAAGTCGTCTCCGATTTGCGCATGGACCCGGATTTCTTCTGGCCGGAATTCGATTTGCAGAATGCGATGAGCGCCATGGTTGTGCTGATGCGTAACCGTGAGCGCATTGTCGGCGCTATCGAGATCGTTTCGGCGCGCATCGGGGCGCTACACGATCAGGATATGACCGCGATTGAAACGCTTGCCATACAGGTTGCGACCGCTATCGAGAATGCAAGGCTGTGGGACCAGGCACAGCGCCGCCTGCTCGAACAGGATACAGTGCATCAAATCGGGCAGGACCTCTCCTCGATCCTCGAATACCGCGACCTCGTGAGCGCGGTGGTACGGCACATGACGCGCGCGCTTGGGACCGCGTTGTGTCTGCTCGTCACACACGATAGCGCGAGCGGGCGGCTGGTTGTCGATGCCGAATACCGGGTCGCGGAACTCGCACGCTATCCGAAAGCGGCAGACCTGCGCTTTCTGGGCAAAGCGCCCGCACCTGCTGAACAGATCCTCGTCCAGAAAACGACCGCCACGCGCCGTCACGTCCTGCGTTATAGCAGTGACCCGGACGTGTCGCCGGAGCATCGGGACTGGTTCGCGCAGTGCGGCATCACTGCCGAAATGGCAATCCCGATGATTGCCAGCGACCGCGTAATCGGCTGTATGCTCTGGATCGAGGCGCGCAGCGGGCGCCTCTTCTCGGATTCGGATGTGCGGTTGGCGCAAACGCTCGCGACGCAGGCCGCCGTCGCCATCGAAAACGCGCGTCTGTATCGGCAAGCGCAGCGGCAGGCGAAGGAGCAAGCGGCATTGCGGCAGGTCGCGATGAGTTTTGCGGCGTTGGGCAGCATGGACAGTTTGCTGCAAACCCTGCCGGGCGAGATTGCGGCGGCGGCTGATTCGGAGAATGTCGCATTTGCGCTGCGCGACGCAGATGCGATATTTCGCGTGAAGGCGCACGCGCTCACCTCGCGGCGGCTCGATCAGACTGTGCTGGGGCGTGTCCGGCATGAACTGCCGAACGTCTGGCAACAGTTGCGCATCGGAAATTCGGTGCAGGTCTCGACCGTTTTTCCGGTCGTCACCCCGGAACAACAGGAGCTGCGTGAACTGATCGGCAGCGCGCCTGGCGTACATGTGATCGTCCCAATCCTGCGCCGCCACGAGGCGATTGGGATCATCGAAGTCAACCGTGACGACCCGCTGCGCACTTTCGATGCACAGGAATTAAATTTGCTCGAATCACTGGCAAATCAGGCGTCGTCGGCTATCGACAACATCCATCTGTACGAGCGCGAACAGTTCCGGCTGCGCCAATTGGAGCGCGTGCAGGCCAGCAGCCGTGTCCTATCCAGCCAGCTCGATAGCGAGCGGCTGGTCGCGTCGATTGTCGAAGAAGCCGCGTCGGTGTTCGATGCTCCGGCCAGCAGTTTGTTTATCCCGCGTGACGGGTGCTATCTGCATGTTGCCCACCACAATCTGACGGAGACGAACGCACAGGCACTGTGCTTCCCGGATCGGGTTTTTGCGCAGAGCAAGCCGCTCTATTATGCCGAGATTGGGACACTGCCCGACCTGAGCGAAGCGGCGTCCGGCGCTATCGAGGCGGAGCAGATCGAGAGCATGGTCGGCGTGCCGCTCGAACATGCTGGTCAGCAAATCGCGTGGCTGCTCCTTTATAGCAAATCACGCAAGCGCTTCTTCTCCGAAGAGGAAGTCGATCTGCTGCTGCTTTTCGCCTCGCAAGCGGCCATCGCGCTCGATAACGCGCGGCTTTTCGAGGCGTTGCAAGACCGCGCTATCGAGCTGGCAAAGGCCAACCAGCTCAAATCAGAGTTTCTGGCGCGCATCAGTCACGAGCTGCGCACACCAATGAACAGCATCAATGGCTACAGCGAAATGCTATTGCGTAACTCCTACGGTGTCCTCACCGAAAAACAGAATGACCGTATGGAGCGCATCTTGCGCAATGGGCGCAACCTGCTCGCGATCATCAACGATTTGCTGGACTTGAGCAAGATCGACGCTGGGAAGATGGAGATCAGCTTCGAGCCAGTCAACCTGCGCGATGAATTGAACAGTACGCTCTTCGCGCTCGAAGCACAGGCCAGCGCGAAGGGCTTATACCTGCGCTCCGAAGTTCCGGAGGGGTTGTCGCTGGTGCGCTCCGATGCCGTGCGGCTCAAACAAATCCTGACCAATCTACTCGGCAACGCAATCAAGTTCACCCTGCAGGGCGGCGTGACGATCCTCGCGTGTGATTACAACGAGGATAGCCGGGCGATGATCGCGGCCACCGTGATCGATACCGGGATCGGCATCCGCGCCGAGGATCAGCACATCATCTTCGACGAGTTCCGGCAGGTCGATGGTTCCGTGACGCGCGAATATGGCGGGACCGGCCTCGGCCTCGCGATCACCAAGCGGCTGGTCGAATTGATGGGCGGGCGCATCTGGGTCGAAAGTGAGCCGGGGCAGGGCAGCCGCTTTACGTTTATTCTGCCTGTGGCGGGCTAGTAGATTGTAGACAAGTGTACATAGCACACTCTTCCGGCGTGTTAGACTGCAATGTGAAAAGCGGAGCAGGTGCTACGCCCGGTGATATAATCGCGCTGACGAGTTAGCGAAGGTCAGCAATGCGAGCGCGTCCGGTCTGGATATTATTCATTCTGTTGATCCTGACGGGCTGCCGCGTCTCAAACCGACCCGATACCGCAAGCGTGCTAATTACGCTGCCGGACGCCAAGCCAGCGATTGGACAAACGACGCTCACCGTCACAGTGCAAACGCCGGACGGCAAACCCATCGATAATGCAACGGTTGAAATCACGGGTGACATGACGCACGCGGGCATGGCTCCTGTTTTCGGCAAGGTGCAGGGCGGCAAAGAGGGACGCTACAGCGTGCCGTTCGATTGGAACATGGGCGGTGATTGGATGTTGACCATCAAAGTCACACTTCCCGATGGGACAAGCGCGCAAATTCAACAGAAGTACACGCTGTGAGCGCTGCACAGATGCCTATTTACAAACCCGCCGCGTTGCTCGATGTGCTGCAAACGCCGCTGCTTGGGCGCGTGCTGCGTTCGCGGCAGGGACGGCTCTTATTGCAAGTGCCATTCTTCGTGCTCGCGGCGCTGATCATCTACGACGGCTTCACGGGACCGCCGCTCGCGTCGCGCAACCTCGCGGGCGTGCTGCCCTGGGTACATTATCGCGGGTTGGTGGTCCTCGCGTTGCTTTTCGCCGGCAACCTGTTCTGTATGGGCTGCCCATTCACGCTACCGCGCACCCTCGCGCGCCGCATGAGCAAACGCGGACGTCACTGGCCGCAACGCCTGCGCAACAAGTGGATCGCGATTGCAGCGCTATTCACCTTCTTCTTCCTCTATGAATGGCTGGATTTGTGGGCAAGTCCACTGCTGACGGCGTGGGTCGTAATCGCCTATTTCAGCCTATCCTTTCTGCTCGAATTTCTGTTCACCGAGTCGCCTTTCTGCAAATACATCTGCCCACTAGGGACGTTCAACTTCGTTTCTTCGACTATCTCTCCGCTGCAAATTCAGGTGAAGGACGCGAACCGCTGCGCGACCTGCGTCGGCCACGAGTGCATCAATGGCAGCTACAGCGCGCAGCCTGTGATCCTGATTGATGAGATTACGGACGGCGTACCGACGCGCACGCACACGCATGATAAAAAGGGCGTCCTTGGTTGCGGGACACTGCTCTATGCGCCGCAGATTAAAAGCAATATGGACTGCGTGCTGTGCCTCGACTGCGCGCGGGCGTGTCCGCACGACAACATTGCGCTTGCGGTGCGCAATCCGCTCCGCGAGATCACGGACCTCTCCGCGTGGCCGAAGCGCTGGGACCTCGCCTTTCTGGTAATCGCGCTGGCCTTCATGGGGCTTGCTAACGCCTTCGGGATAGTCCCGCCCGTGTATGCGTTGCTGAACAGTATTTCGCGCGCGACGGGGATTACCTCGCAAGCCGTGCTGCTTTTCGGCTTCTTTCTCGTGACGACGATCCTTGCGCCTGCGCTGTTCGGCGTCGGCGCGGCGTGGCTCTCCGTGAAGTTCAGCGGGACACAGAAAGCCGGGGCGCTGCGCCTGACCTTCACCAGCTTCGCGCCGACTTTTGTCCCGCTCGCGGTCGGCATCTGGACGGCGCACTACCTCTATCACTTCCTGACAGGTGCGGGAACGATCATCCCAATCTTCCAAAACTTCCTGCTTGATCATGGGATCAACCTGCTTGGAGCGCCAAACTATGCCGCTGCCGCACCTGCCGCGAATGGCGTGATCGCGCTGGTACAGGTAGTCGCGCTATTTGGCGGCTTCGTTGTGAGCGCGCTGGCGGCGCAGCGGGTCGCTTTCAAGCTGTACCGCGACCGGGGTGCGGGTTACGCGGCATGGCTGCCCTTCGTCGGGTTGCTATTCCTGATGACGGTGATTGCCTTCTGGATGTTCAGCCTGCCTATGGAGATGCGCGGCGCGTTGATCTCGTAGTAGCAACTGAGCTTAACCGATGTAGAACTAGAACATTCTTCTTTCCCACTTGTTTGACTCCTCAATCCAAGCATAGTAGGGTGACGAAGACAATCCAGCGCCATTTGCGAGAGTGTCAAAAACGGGTTTCAGTGTAACACCAACATCCTCGTCATAATCATTTATAAAGATTATGGGAAGGTCAATCATCACTTGACTCACTGTCTCAAAGCCATTTGGATACACCCAAACTTGGAAATGGAACGGAAAACCGGGGCATACTACGGGGGATCACTTGCAGCTTACACCAACTCCGCCACAGTTATGCCACTGCATTGATCAATGGTGGTTTGAGCATCGCCACGA
>Ga0123337_10001843_pt1 | contig 25704 bp, 26 predicted proteins | sample frozenSSSSmetaG_FD_89792 | JGI IMG/M metagenome (GOLD analysis project Ga0123337, IMG submission 89792) | Glacier valley bacterial and archeal communities from Borup Fiord, Nunavut, Canada, to study Microbial Dark Matter (Phase II) -... | ecosystem: Environmental > Aquatic > Freshwater > Ice >...
ACCGCCAGCCCCAGCGTCAGCACGCCGCGGCCGAGGTTGGAGAGCAGCAAGACCCGCTTGATCTCCGTGCGATCGACCCATGCGGCGAGCAGTGGCCCGACCAGCACATAGGGCAGGGTGAGGGTGATCGACAGCGCCGCCAGGGCCAGCGGCCCGTGCCCCCACGTATAGACGATCACCGCGATGATCGCGACATAGTCCAGCCAGTCAGCGAAATCGGCGGGCAGGCTAGCCAGCAGCAGCCGTCGCTGCACCGGCTGCTTTAGTAGCGAAATCAGCGAGTTCATCCGCCGAACATGCCGGGAGCCGCGCCTGTCGGCAACCGGTAGTCGCAAAAAGAAAAAGGCGGACCGAAGCCCGCCTTTCCCGAAGTCTTTGCAGAACGTCTTAGAACAGACGCAGCACGGCCTGGTCGGCCTGCGACGCCATCGACAGTGCCGAAGACGACAGCTGCTGGCGGGTCTGCAGGGCGAGGAGGTTCGCCGCTTCCTCGTTGGTGTCGGCGAGCGTGAGGTTCGCGGCACCGGTCTCGAGGGTATTGATCATGTTCTTGGTGAAGTCCTGGCGGTTCTCAACCACCGACAGGTTCGAGCCGAAGGTCGACGACTGCGAACGGAGGCTGTCGAGCGAGCCCTTCAGCACGTCCAGCTTGGCGTCGATGCCGGCGTCCGAGTCGAAGTCGGCGTCGGTGACCGTGTCGATGCCCAGGGCCGTGTTGTTGACGGAAGTGGCAGCGCCGCTCTCATCCTTGGCCTGAATTTCGATGGTCGACGTGCCGGTTTCGTTGAACGTCAGCTTCAGCTTGTCGCCGCGGAGCAGGTTGATGCCGTTGAACGAAGCGTCGTCGGCGAACTTGTCCAGCTGGTCGCGCAGGTCGTTGAACTGCTTGGCCAGGTTCTTGCGAACGTCGTTGCCGCCGATTTCGACGCTGTTCGCCGCACCGGTCAGCTGACCGGCAGTGCTGACACCGCCGACGTCGAGCGCGCTGGTCGACTGGTTTTCGATGCGGAGCTTGCCGCCGTCGTTGGAGGCACGAACCGCCGAGTTGAGCGAAGTGTTGGCGTTGATCTCGGTGACGAGAGCATCGACCGTCTTGGCAGTGTTCACGTTTACGGCTGCCGGAGCTGCCGTCGTGGCAGCGATGCCAGTCGGGCCCGTGGTTGCGGTGCCGCCAGTGGCGATTCCGACGGTGTTGTCGTCAGCGGTCAGCGTGAACTGGCCGCTGCTGTCGATCGAGGCGGTGACCTTCAGCGCGGAGTTGCCGTTGATGCTGTTGATCAGGTCGCCGACGGTCTGTGTAGCGGTGTTGGTGACGTTGAACGTATTGGTCGTGGTGCCATCGCCGACGGTGATGGTGCTGGCGCCCGAGATGGTCACACCGGCCGCGGCCAGGGTGCTGGCGGTCGTCAAGCCGCCAACCGAACCGCTGTCCGACACGGCTGCCGCCGTGTTGGTCGTGGTGGTCAGGTTCACGTTTACCGCGGCGCTGCCAACCGCGCCACCAGACAGCGAAAGCTGCTCGGTACCGGCCGGCGTGGCGCCCAGGTTGATCTCGTACGAGCTGGTCTTGAACGACTTGTCCTGGCGCGCCTGGCGGAGCGTGGACTGCATCGACTCGACGGTCTTCGTGATCGACTTCAGGCCGTTATCGGCGGCTTCGATGGTCTTGATACCCGAGGACATGCTGTCCATCAGGTTGGCCATGTCGCCGGCACGGCTGTTGAGTGCCGAGGCAGTGAAGAAGCTCGAGGGATTGTCGAGCGCCGAGTTCACTTTCAACCCGGTGGCCAGCTTGCTCTGAGTCTTGGCCATCGAGGCGGCAGTTGACTGCAGGCTCAGGAGGTTCGAGCGAACTGCCTTTGAAAGATTCACATCCATTTGAGGTCCCTTTCTGGGTCCAAACACGTTTTACTTCCGCCTCTTCCTGAAGCGTGAAGCGATCCTCGTCCGGACCCCCAAAGAAAGTCTTAAGTTCCCTTCTCGGATTTTGATTTGTCTCGATCGATTGGACGAGCGTTAACAGGGCCTTATCGGGCTGTTCCGGTCTGGCACGAACGCCCGTCCGGTGCCCGCGAACCGCCAGTGCCCCAAGCAGAAACAGGCGGACCTGGCGGGTTCGCCTGCGCGGTGATTCGTGTCGGGAGACGGTGAGAGGAACTGGAGGAGGGCGCCACGACGGAGATGAACGGCTCGCGGTCGGCGGCGCCGGTTCTGGCGATGCTGGTGGCGTCTCTCGCCGCCGGCTCAAGACCATTCGTATCGTTTGACTGAAAACGAAAAGGCGGGCCGAAGCCCGCCTATCATGGAACTTCTGTTCCGGTGCTGTTAGCCGAACAGGCGCAGCACGGCCTGGTCGGCCTGCGATGCCATCGACAGGGCGGTGGAGCTGAGCTGCTGACGGGTCTGCAGGGCAAGTAGGTTGGCCGCTTCCTCGTTGGTATCCGCCAGGGTCAGGTTCGCCGCGCCGGTTTCCAGCGTGTTGATCATGTTCTTGGTGAAGTCCGTACGGTTCTCGACGATCGACAGGTTCGAACCAAAGGACGACGAGTGCGAGCGCAGCTTGCCCATCGCGTTCGACAGGTCGGTGAGCTTGGCGTCGAGCGTCGTGTCGCTGTCGAAGTCGGCGGTGAACACTTCGTCGATGCCCAGCGCCGTGTTGTTGATCGAGGTCGGCACGCCGCCCTCGTCCTTGGCCTGGATCTCGATAGTCGAAGTGCCGGTTTCGTTGAACGTCAGCTTGAGCTTGTCGCCGCGGAGCAGGTTGATGCCGTTGAACGAGGCGTCATCGGCGAACTTGTCCAACTGGTCACGCAACTCGTTGAACTGCTTGACCAGGTTCTTGCGGACGTCGTTGCCGCCGATATCGACGCTGTTGGCAGCGCCGGTCAGTTGTCCGGCCGTGCTGACGCCGCCGACGTCGAGCTCCACGGTCGAGAGGTTCTCGATACGCAGCTTGCCGTTGTCGTTGGAGGCACGGACAGCCGTGTTCAGTGCCGTGTTGGCATTGATCTCGGTCACCAGCGAGTCGACGGTCTTGGCGGCATAGGCGTTCACAGGGGCCGGAACCGCCGTGCTCGGGATGATGCCTGTCGGACCGGTCGTGACCGTGCCGCCAGTGGTGATGCCTACCGTGTTGTCATCGGCGGTGAGCGTGAACTGCCCGCTGCCGTTGATCGAGGCGGTCACCTTCAGCGCGGAGTTGCCGTTGATGCTGTTGATCAGGTCGCCGACGGTCTGCGTACCGGTGTTGGTGACGTTGAAGGTGTTCGTCGTCGTACCGTCACCGACCGTGATGGTACTGGCGCCACCGATGGTCACGCCAGCCGCTGCCAGGGTGCTGGAAGTGGTCAGTGCGCCAACCGTGCCGCTGTCCGTTGCCGGGACGGCGGTGTTGGTGGTGGTCGTCAATCCAACCGTAATCGGGGCCGAGCCGATGGCGCCGCCGGACAGCGAAAGCTGCTCGGTGCCCGCCGGAGTGGCGCCCAGGTTGATCTCGTACGAGCCGGTCTTGAACGATTTGTCCTGGCGCGCCTGGCGGAGCGTGGACTGCATCGTCTCGACCGTCTTGGTGATCGACTTCAAGCCATTGTCGGCTGCTTCGATGGTCTTGATACCGCTGGACATGCTGTCCAGAAGGTTGGCCATGTCGCCGGCGCGGCTGTTGAGGGCCGACGCCGTGAAGAAGTTAGTCGGGTTGTCGAGCGCAGAGTTTACCTTGAGACCCGTGGCGAGACGCTCCTGCGTCTTGGCCATCGAGGCTGCGGTGCCCTGCAGACTCAGGAGGTTCGATCGAACCGCCTTCGAGAGGCTAATGTCTGACATGAGGTCTTCCTTCTGGCATTTGATGGAATCTCGTTCTGAGACTTGTCATCAAGGTACCGTTAGGGACGCTTAAGAATGGTTAACGAGATGCTTCCCGCCGTAGTTAATTTTGTCTTCCGCGCGGATGCAGGTTTCGTCATAGCGCGCTGATACTACAGCGTAATCCGCCAACCAGGCAAATTCTGCAGTGTCCCGATCCGGGGCGATTTGGTGAATCGCACTGGTTAATTGTGACGGAAGTGCATCGAGACTCAGACGCGCCGGTCGTGCAGCGACAGCGACCCTTGGGCGGGCAGATCGGCGCTGCCGAGCCGGCGCTGGAGTTCGCGCTCCGAGGTTGGTCGCGGCGGCAGCTGACCGGTGATCAACGCCACGGCAAAGGCGGCGCCCGGCGGTGGGGCAGGGGGCGGCATGGCCGGGAGTTGCGGCTGCGCCGCCTGCTGCGGCCGAGGACTGCTGCCTTGTCCCTGCTGCTCGACCGAACCGTGTGAATCTCTACGCGCCGTACGCGGACGGAAGTCCGTGACGGCGCTAAATCCACCACTTATCGGTTCTGGCGCTATTCTGGCGCTCATGACCGGCACATCCTTGTTGGGCCACGCGTGAGGCACCATGGGACGGCCGGTCTTGCCAGCGGCTTCGAGTTTTCCGGGCAATTTGTCTCAAATTGCGACAGCAGCCTCAGAGGGCCCGGTTGATCGACACGCCGGTCGCCGGCACTGGCGGCTGGCCGCTCATCGCCCCGGAGGCTCCGTAGGTCTTGGGCCGCTGCGTGGCGCTCATGGCGTTGGCGACGTCGGCTAGCAGATCCTCGGTCACCGCCCGAGCCGTGGCGATCACCCTGAGGTTCTCGGCCATCTGCGTCGCAAACTGCTCGTGCCGTACCTTCATCGCCTCGACCATCGCCGGCGCCTCGATTCGGAGCCGCGGCAACTCACGCTGCACCGACCGGGCGAAACCCATGTAGTCCTGCGCCAGCCGGGTCTTTTCGGCCGTCAGTTCGCCCGCTTCGCGCAGCCGCCCCGTCCGCAGCAGCACCGTCTCCTGGTTGAGGATGGTCACCAGCCGGTCGAGCGTGGAGAGCGCAATGCCGCACAGGTCGGTGGCGGGCAGGGTATCGATGGCCTTCAGCCGTTCCGCTGCGCTGTTCATGGCTGTGTTCCTTTGCTGGACGATACTGTGGTCTGGCTGGCTTCCTGGATCTTCAGGAGGTCGCCCATGATCGAGTCGGCGAGCCCGATACCGCCGGCCCTGGAGACCGCGTCGGACATCTGCTCGGCCTGCATGCCGCGCCAGGTGTCCTCGCCGAAGCCGCCACCCATCGCGTCGCTGTCGGAGTGCAGCGAGGAAAACATTTCCTTCATCAAGGTGTTGATGAACATGCCCTCAAGCTCTTGAGCCTGCGCCCTTAGGTGCCCCATCTGGGCCGGCGAAGTGAGCTGGCCGCCGGATTTTCCGCCGAGGGCCGATGTGGAGCTTGCGCCGATCATCACATCACCTCGATTTCGGCCTGCAGCGCACCCGAGGCCTTGATCGCCTGCAGGATTGAGATCAGGTCCCGCGGGTTGATGCCGAGCGCATTGAGCCCATCCACCAGTTCCTGGATCGAGACCGACTCGTTGACGAGCGCCAGATCCGAATTGGTCTGGTTCACCGTGAGGTCGGTGCGTGGCTGCACTGCCGTCTGCCCGTTGCTGAGCGGCAGCGGCTGCACCACCGTCGGGCTCTCGGAGATGGTCACCGTCAGGTTCGACTGCGCCACCGCCACCGTCGAGACCCTCACATCCTTGCCCATGACGATGATGCCGGAATTCTCATCGACGACGATCTTGGCCGTCTGGTCGGTTTCCACCACCAGTTGCTCGATGTCGGTGATCAGGTCGACGATGTTGCCGTTGAAGTTCTTCGGCAGGTTGAGGCGGACCGTCGCCTGGTCCTCTGGCGTCGCGCAGGGGGTACCGATGAAATCGTTGATGGCGAGCGCGATGCGCCGCGACGTGGTGAAGTCGGGGTTCTTCAGCCCCAGCCGCAGCGTCCGCTGCGCCCCGAGCACGAAGCCGATCTCGCGCTCGATCAGGCCGCCGGCCGAGATGCGCCCGGTGGTCGGCACGCCCGAGACGATCGATGCGCTGTCGCCCTGAGCCGAGAAGCCGTTGATCGTCACCGAGCCCTGCGCGATGGCATAGACTTCACCATCGGCGCCGAGCAGCGGCGTCACCAGAAGCGTGCCGCCCTGCAGGCTCGATGCATCGCCGAGCGAGGCCACATTGACGTCGAGCCGCGAGCCCTGGGTCGAGAACGCCGGCAGGTTCGCCGTCACCATCACGGCCGCGACATTGCCCGTCCGCATGTTCTCGCCACGGGTGTTGACCCCGAGCCGCTCGAGCATGGCCTGCAGGCTCTGCTTGGTGAACGGCGAGTTGGTGAGCCCGTCCCCGGTGCCGTTGAGGCCGACCACGAGGCCATAGCCGACCAACTGGTTGTCGCGCACGCCTTCGATGTCGACGATGTCCTTGATCCGCGCCGAAACGGCCTGGGCCGGCATCGGCTGGATCAGCAGCGCCATGGCCATCAGTCCCGCCAGCACGCCTCTGAGATTGATTTTCAGCATTCCGAAGTCCCCGGGGTATCGGCACGTCCCCACGCGCCTTTGCCGAACACCCCATTGCGAATTCCGTGCCAGATTGTTCACGGGCCACAACCAGCTGAAATTGCTGATGTTTTTGCCGCCCGTTCGGCGTCCCCCATGCCCACCGGGCAGTTCCTGCCGGGCGGGTTAACCTTTGCTTAACAGGTCACGGCAGATTTTGCCGGCCATAGGGACCAGAAGGTTTGAGTCCGGTGCGGATCGACAGCAATCAGCGGGTAGGCAATCTCGGCGGACGCACGGCCACCGCCCGCTCGTCCTCGTCGCCCTTTTTCGTCAACGACGGCAGCACCGCCACCGAAAGCCGTCCGGCGACCTCGGTCGCTCCCGCCACCTCGCTCGACGCGATGCTTGCCCTGCAGGCCGTCGAGGACCCGCTGCTGAAAAAAAAGAAGCTGGTCCGTCGCGGCACGCAGCTTCTCGACACGCTCGAGGACATGAAGACCGACCTGCTGGCCGGCCGCGTCTCCGAGGGGCAGCTCAATCGCCTGATGGCCGTGCTCGGCCAGGCCCGCGAGAAAGCCGACCCGCGTCTTGATGGGCTGCTCGACGATATCGAACTGCGCGCCCGCGTCGAACTGGCCAAGCGCGGCCTGTACCCGGCCTGACACAGTCGGGCGCAACCCCGCTCACGTATTAATCACCAAGGTTTTCAACGCTTGCGAGGCGTGGGCTGGCCCACTATAAGCCCGGCCATTAGGGGCGTTTTGGAATCGAGTCAGAATGTCTACCGAAGTGCTTGACTACCGGCCGACTGACGACGAGCCGTTCATGAACCCGCGCCAGCGGGAGTATTTCCGGCACAAGCTGGAGCGGTGGCGAGACGATATCCTGCGCGAAAGCCGGGGTACGCTGGAAACCCTCCAGGAGGAAAACCAGAATCACCCGGACATGGCCGACCGAGCCTCCTCGGAAAGCGACCGGGCCCTGGAACTCCGCACCCGCGACCGCCAGCGCAAGTTGATCAGCAAGATCGACTCCGCGCTCAAGCGGATCGAAGAGGGCACCTACGGCTACTGCGAGGAGACTGGCGATCCGATCGGCATCGCCCGCCTCGACGCCAGGCCCATCGCCACGCTCTCCCTGGAAGCCCAGGAACTGCACGAGCGCCGCGAAAAGGTCTACCGCGACGACTAACGAAAGGCCCGCAGCAATGTGGGCCTTGTTGTTTCCGAGCAGTCCAGGTTTGGCACCACATGTGGACGTCAGCGCCCACGAGTAAACATCCACGACGTGTCGTGGCGCAGATTGGTACGACCGTACCTAACCGCGTCCGCCGACCCACCGCATGTAATCCTCGAACGCGGCGTCGATGCCGAACCGCGCCGTCGGGCCGAACTCGGCCGCAAACCGCGCCCCCGAAATCCGTCCGCCCTCGCGCTCGTCGTAGACCTCGACCGTCGTCGGCGTCCCGACCTCATAGCGAAACCCCGGGAACTGCTCGGCCAGCCGCGCGCACCAGTCGGTCATCGCCCAGACTTCGTCCGGCCCCAGGTTGTAATCCTCGTGCCGTGGAGCAGGGGCATCGGCCAGCGTCGCCAGTGCCTCCGCCGCATCGCGTCCATAGTGCCAGTTCGATGGCCGGTCGAACTTGAACACCGCTGGCCGCCCGCGCAGCGCCATTTCGGTCGCCTCGAACACCGGGCTCATCGTGTCGCGAAACCCTGTCTGCCGCTCCCACGGCCCATACGCCGTGCCGATCCGTCCGATCACGAACGACTGGCCATGTAGCGCGCAGATTCGCCGCGCCACCGCCTCGGCCACCGATTTGCTGATCGTGTAGAGCGACCCCGGCCGGTGCGGATAGCTCTCGTCCACCACCGTGCCGTCCGGATACCCCGGCACGAAATACACGCCAAGCGACCCCGCCAGCACGAAGCGCTCGACCCCCACCTCGCCCGCGGCCTGCGCCACGTTCGCCGTTCCGACAAGGTTGACGTCGATCACAGTCGGCCCATCCGCCGTCTCGCGCTCAGGACCCGAGGTGATCGCCGCCGCATGGATGACCCGCGACACGCCATGGGCCGCGATCGTGGTGCGCAGCAAGGGCAGGTCCCGCACGTCGCCCTGCACATGGACGAACTCGCCCGGCAGCGCGCCGAAGACCCGCCTCTGGTGCTCCGGCAGGGTGCCGGGGTCGAGCCCCACTACCTTCTCGCCCCGCCCGCACAGCAATTCGACGAGGTTGCTGCCGATGAAGCCGGTCGCCCCGGTGACCAAATACGTCACGATGCGCCCGTCCTCAGCTCAGGTACCGCCGCTGCAAATGCTCCTGGAAGTGCCCGGCATTGAGCTTTTCGCCCGTGGCCAGTTCCAGCAGCTCCGGCGTCGAGAACATGCTCGCCTTGCTCCACACCTTGTCGCGCCGCCAGTCGTTCAGCGCCACGAACTGCCCGTGCCGCATCTGCTCGCGCACATCGGGGATGTCGCGCTCGATGGCGCCCCACAGTTGCGCCGCGATGATCGCGCCCAGCGTATAGCTCGGGAAGTAACCGAGCGCCCCCGACGGCCAATGCACGTCCTGCATCGGCCCGTCCTTCATGTTGTCGATGGTCGAGAGCCCCAGATACTCACGCATCTTGGCGTCCCAGGCCTCGGGGACGTCCTTCGGCGCCATGGTGCCCTCTATCAGCTCTTTCTCGATCTCGTAGCGCAGGATCACGTGCAGCGGGTAGGTCGCCTCGTCCGCATCCACCCTGATCAGGCCGCGCTCGATGAAATGCACATGCGCCAGCACGTCCTCGAGCTCCCAGCCGGCAATCGCCGCCTCTCCGAGCTTCTCGCGCACATGCGGCATCGCCCACTCCCAGAACTCCGGTGAGCGGGCGATCATCTTTTCGATGAACAGCGACTGGCTTTCATGCATCGACATGCCGCGCGCCTTGCCCGACGGCCAGTGCGACCAGTCCTTGGGCAGGTTCTGCTCATACATCCCGTGCCCGGTTTCGTGCAGGATGCCCATCAGCGAGGTCAGGAACTCTGCCTCGGTGTAGCGGGTCGTCATCCGGACATCGCTCGGCACCCCGCCGCAGAACGGATGGTGCGACACATCGAGCCGCCCATGCTCGAAGTCGAAGCCGACCGCCTCCATCATGGCAAGGCCCAGCGCCTTCTGCTTGTCGATCGCGAAGGGCGCGTGCAGCGGCTTCAGCGGCCGGGCGGCGAGCTTGGCCTCCTGGTGCGCCAGCGCCGCCGGCACGAAATCCTTGAGGAAGGTCTTGAGCTCGGTGAATACCGGCGTGATGTTCGCCGCCCGGTTGCCCGGATCATACTGCTCCATCAACGCGTCATACGGCGACAGCTCCAGCGCCTCGGCGCGCAGCAGCGCCTCCTCGCGCGCCGTCGCCACCACGCCCTCGAACGCCGGCAGGAAGCCCTTCCAGTCGCCGGTCGGGCGAAGCTGCCGCCACAACTGCTCGGCGCGGATCCGCGCATTCACCTGCTTCTGCACGAACTCCGAGGTGAGGCAGGTCGCGTTGGTGTAGTTCCGCCGCCACTCGCGCACGCCCGCCGCCTCCATGCCCTCCAGCGGCTCGTCCTCGGCCGCGCTGATCCAGTCGCCGATCTCGGGCGCTGTCGCCATCTGGTGGTAGATCGCCGCGAGCGTGCCCATCGCCTCGGCCCGCTTCTCGCCGCCGCCCGTCGGCATCATTACCGCCTCATCGACCCCCAGCATCGACTGCGCGTGCTCGATCGCCTCGAGTCGCTTGCCCAGTTCGTCGAGCTTGGTGATGGCGGAATTGGCGGACATTGGTGGCTCCTTCAGCAAGGCAGTTTGGTTAGCCCGCCGGGCGGCGACCGGCAAGCGCCGCTATCGCCTTAGGCTGGTCCGCTGCTGGCGATCCGGTGGCGCTGAACGTTCGCGGCGATGATCATCGCAACCAATTCAGACGTCGGCCCGTCATTCCGGAACGCCATCAGCGCCTCCTCGCTGTCCCAATGCTCGTAAACGTTGACGAGGTCGTCTTCGATCGGGTCGGCGGCGACGACGAACGCGCGGTTGCCCGCCGCCTGCCGCGCGAGCACCATCGCTTCAGCGGACTCGGCGAGGAAATGCTCGCGCTGGCCCTGCTTCAACCTGATCCAACCTGAAACGATAATCATCCACTGGGCCTCGCTAGGGTCATTGCGGAGAGTACAGAACGCGGCGTTCGCCGTCACCTTCGCTGCAATGGGGAAGGGCGCAGCCCCGGGGAAGGCTGCGCCCTGTGGGCAAGCTCTGTTCTGGAACTCGCCTGATCCGTCCGGCACCAATGGGGGATTGCGCTCGGACGGTTATTCCTTGGCCCTCAGAAGGGCATGATGGCGTCGACCACCTGCTGGCCGTAGCGCGGCTGCTGCACCGCGGTGATCTGCCCGCGGCCGCCGTACGAGATGCGCGCCTCGGCGATCTTGCTCGATGGGATCGTGTTGTCCGACTGCACGTCCTCCGGACGCACCACGCCGGCCACCACCATGTCGCGCACTTCAAAGTTCACCCGCACTTCCTGGTGGCCTTCGATCACCAGGTTGCCGTTCGGCAGCACCTGCATAACCACCACGGCAACCTGCGTCTCGAGGCTCTCCTTGCGGTTCACCGAGCCCGAGCCGCCATCGGCGAGGCTGCCCGTGGTCGAGATGCCGCCTTTGGCGTCCACATCCACCAGCGGGACCTTGCCGCCGAACACCGAGCCGAGCACGCCGCCCACGCTCGAATCAGACGACGACGTGCGCGTGCGGTCTGTGGTGTTCGAAATCTTTGCGCTGTCGTCGATTGTTACCATGACGGTGAGGATGTCGCCGATCTTGTGCGCCCGCTGGTCCTTGAAGAAGCCACGCGCCTCGTTCGAAAACAGCGAGTTGGGCTGGTATGAGGCCGCCTGCATTTCCGGCATCGGCATCGAGGCGGGCCTGTAGCCGGCCTGCGCCGTGGGGTCCTCGATGGCGCTGAGCTTGGGCGCCTCGCCGATCCCGGCGAGCTGGTCCATCGTCGAGCAGCCGGCGAGCAGGGCGGGCAGCAGCATCAGGGCGACTAGCTTGGTCATGTTCATCGTCATTTTCCTTTCGCCCGTCAAAGGCCGGCAAGCTGGAGCTTCTGGGCTGCGGTCGCGATTTCGACCGTCCCGTCCGCCATGGCGACGCCGTTGAGTATCTTCTTGGTCACGCTGTTCATCACCTGCACCGGCTGGCCGGCGCTCGCGTCAGCCAGAGATTGAGCGAGCACGCTGAGGGTCATCGGCCCGGTCTTGAGCAGCACGGTGACCTGCGTGTTGCGGCGCACCGTCAGCCGCTCCATCACGTCGGCCGACTTCAGCATCAGCCCGGCGCGGCCGTTGCGCCGCAGCTCCTTGCCCACCAGCTCGTCCGCCGTCTCGATGCCGCTCTGGTCGGCGAACTCGAACGGCACCTTCTTCATCTCGATATCGCCGGGGGTCAGCACGGCCCCGGCCTTGAGGGTGGCGGCCAGGTGTGGCGCCTCGACCATCAGGTCGATGGTGCCCATCACATCGACCGGCAGGTCGATGCCGGCAATCTCGAAGCGGGCGGCGAAATTCCGCGAGCCGGGCTGCCAGCGCAGCGCCGTCAGCGTCACCGGCACCGGCACGTCTTCTGCGTTGTAGGAGAGGGCGCCGCCGTCGAACTTCGCCTCGACCTCGGCGCCAGCCGGCAGCAGGCCGCGGAAATTGAGGTCGCCCTCGATCAGGTTGGTCAGCTCGGTGGCATCGATCACCGCGGCGCGGCGCTCCACCTTCACCGCCATCACGCCGTCGCTGAGGTAGTCGTCGAGCCCGGCCTGGGCCGCCGCGGCGCGAACCGCCTCGAGGCTCACCATGCCGGCAGTGCCTGGGGCAGGGGCGCGGAACAGCGCCGTCTCGGCGAGCAGGCCAGCGTCGCTGAACATGTCGCCGATCGTGACCACCGGATGGTTCACCGACACTTCGCCCTTGAGCACCGGCGCAGCAAAAGCGGCGTTCGCCGACAGCATCGCGAGCAGCCAGGGAGCGATCGAATTGAGGATCCTGTTCATTATCATTTCCCTCAGCGCAACTGGCTCGTGGCCTGCATCATCTCGTCGGCGCCCGAGATCACCCGGGCGTTCATCTCGTAGGCGCGCTGCGCCGCGATCAGGTCGGCGATTTCCGTCACCGAGTTGACGTTCGAAGCTTCGAGGTAGCCCTGCAGCAGGTCGCCCACACCTTCCGAGTTCGGCGTGCCGATCTGGGCCGGACCACTTGATGCGGTTTCGAGGAACAGGTTGTTACCCGCCGAGGCGAGCCCGGCCTTGTTGACGAACCGCGCCAGCTGCAGCTGCCCGATCTGCGTCGCCGTTGTCGAGCTGCCGAGGAACGCCTCGACCGTCCCGTCCGGGCTGATCGAAACCGATGTCGCCTCGTCGGGAATGGTGATGCCCGGCTGGATCGCGTAGCCATCGACATTCACCAGCTGCCCGTCCGGACCGCGCTCGAACGAGCCATCGCGGGTATAGGCGGTACGGCCATCGGGCATGTTGACGATGAAGAAGCCCTCGCCGCGAACGGCGACATCGAGTTCCTTCTCGGTCGGCGTCGGCGTGCCCTGGCTCATCACCCGCGGGGTGGCGGCGGTCTTTACGCCCGAGCCGATTTCGATGCCGACCGGGGCGAGCGTGCCCTGGCCCGAAGTCGCCGAGCCCGGCCGGCGCAGCGCCTGGTAGAGCAGGTCCTGGAACTCGGCCCGCTGGCGCTTGTAGCCAGTGGTGCGCATGTTGGCGATGTTGTTGGAGATGACTTCGACATTCGTCTCCTGGGCTGACATGCCCGACGATGCGATGTAGAGCGCTTTCATCTACGTCTCTCCTTAAGCCGCTTGCGCGAGACGCTGGATGGCCGTGCGGCGCATCTCGTCTTGTTTGTCTTGCATCGAGGCGGCGCTCTCGTAGGCGCGCTGCACCCGGATCATCTCGGTCATCTCGGCAATGCCGGAGACGTTGGATTTCTCGACCGCGCCCTGCACCACGCGAGTCTCGGTGGCCGGCTGCGGATCGCCGCCGGCCCACAGGTTGTTGCCCTCGCGCGTCGCGGCCTGCGGGTCGGCGAACTCGACGACCTTCAGCTTGCCCTTGATCCCTTCGCTTGAGGCGATCGTGCCGTCGGCGGAGATGCTGATATCGGTTTCGGTCGCGGTGAAGTGGATCGGGCCCAGTTCCGACATCACCGGGTTGCCCTGCAGGTCCACCAGCGTGCCGGTCGCATCGATCGCCAGCGAGCCGGCCTTGGTGTAGCGCTCGCCATCGGGCGTCTGCACCGTGATGAAGCCTTCGCCGTCGAGCGCCACGTCGAGCGGGTTGCCCGTGTCCGTGACCGCCCCGGCCGACATGTCGTGGATGGTGGTCCAGTCCTCGGTAAAGCTCAGGCGCTGGTCCGCGAACGCGAAATCCCGGTCCTTGGCGACCGGCATCTGGTATTCCTCGAACAACAGCTGCTCGGCCTTGAAGCCGGTGGTGTTCAGGTTGGCCATGTTGTTGGCCACCACGTCCATCTGGCGTTGTAGAGCCATCTGGCGCGACAACCCGATAAGCTGCGCATTTTCCATGGCGCGTATCCCCGGTTTAGTCCCCGAGCCATTCGACCTCCCCAGGCCGTCCAGCTCGTCGTTAACACTGCAGAAACCGTGCCAGATCGCGTTATCAAGCAAAATCAATGGCTTGGTGGAAATGTCCGCTCGGCAACTCCTGCCCATGCCGGCTTCAGGGCGGTTCCGGCCCGGCAATATGTGCCGGGCTGGGGCGCTATCGTAACCAATCGTTAACCCTCTGGCCGTTAGCTCGATGGTGGCCGGAATCGTCTGGCGGCGCGGGGTTTTGAGCATGACGGCAGAAGCCGACGTCGACGGCGGGGCGGAAGGCGCGGCACCGGCCAAGAAGAAGCTGCCGATCATGCTGATCGCCATGGCCGCCGCGGCCGTTGTGCTGCTCGGCGGTGGCGCCGCGGCCTACTTCTTCATTTTCGCCGCTCCCAAGCCGGCGGAAAGCCACGGGGCCGCCCCCGAGACCTTCACCTTCAACCTGCCGCCGATGACGGTGAACTTGAACAACAGCGACGGCAGCGCCTCCGCCTTCATGAAGCTGACCGTGGCGCTCGAAGTCGCCAATGAAGAGGTGATGGTCGAGATCCAGCCGCGCATGGCCAAGGTGGTCGATGCCTTCCAGGTCTACCTGCGCGAACTGCGCAAGTCCGACCTCGAGGGCTCCGCCGGCATCTACCGGCTGAAGGAAGAGCTGCGCCGCCGCGTCAACATCGCGATCTTCCCGGCGCAGGTCGACTCCATCCTGTTCAAGGAAATCCTGGTGCAGTGATGGCAGGCCCCGGCGAACAGGACAAGCTGAGCGACGACTGGAGCACCGGCGAGGATTCGTCGGCCGGCGACACCGAGATGAGCGCCGAGTGGGCGGCCATGCTCGAAGGCGACGGTGCCGACGGCGCGTCCGCCGACCGTGTCCTCAACCAGGACGAGATCGACAGCCTGCTCGGCTTCGATCCCAATGCCGGCGGCGTTGCCGAACTCACCGGCGTGCAGGCGCTCATCAACTCAGCGCTGGTGTCCTACGAACGCCTGCCGATGCTCGAAATCGTGTTCGACCGGCTGGTCCGCCTCGCCACGACGTCGCTCCGCAACTTCACCTCCGACAACGTCGAAGTCGCGCTCGACTCCATCTCCTCGGTCCGCTTCGGCGACTACCTCAACTCCATCCCGCTCCCCGCGATCCTCTCGGTGATCAAGGCGGAGGAGTGGGACAATTTCGGCCTCCTCACCGTCGACAGCTCGCTCATCTACTCGATGATCGACGTGCTGCTCGGTGGCCGCCGCGTCGGTGGCGCCATCCGCGTCGAGGGCCGGCCCTACACCACCATCGAGATGGCGCTGGCCCGCCGCATGATCGAGGTCATCCTCGACGATACCCATCGCGCCTTCGAGCCGGTCACCGAGGTCAACTTCAAGGTCGAGCGGCTGGAAACCAACCCGCGCTTCGCCGCCATCTCGCGCCCCGCCAATGCGGCCATCCTGATCGAGCTGCGCATCGAGATGGACGATCGCGGCGGCAAGATTGAGATCCTGCTGCCCTACGCCACCATCGAGCCCATCCGCGAGCAGCTGCTCCAGATGTACATGGGCGAGAAGTTCGGCCGCGACCCCATCTGGGAAGGGCACCTCGCCACCGAAATCTTCGCCGCCGACGTCGAACTCGACGCCATCCTGCATGAAGTCGATCTGCCGCTCAGCCGTATCCTCGATCTGGCGCCCGGCGAAACCGTCATGTTCGAGCGCTCGCCGTCCGATCCGATCAAGCTGCGCTGCGGCAGCGTCGAGATCACCGAGGCGATCATGGGTCACATCGGCAACCACGTCTCGGTGCGCGTCGCCCGTCCGCTCAATCTACCAAAGGTAACGATGGCCGCTTTCGAAGCCATCGACGACAGCCGGGAAGGGCGCTGATGTTCGGTATTCCATTCGGTCTCGTGGTCGAAACGCTGGTGGCGGTTCTGCTCGCCACCACAATCGGTTACTGCGTGATCCTGAATCAGCGCCTGAAGCGACTCCACGCCGATCGCGGCGAACTGCGCAAGATGGTGACTGACCTCGTCAGCGCCACCAGCCTCGCCAACGCCGCCATCCAGGAGCTGAAGAGCACCGCCCGCGAGTCCGAAACCGTGCTGGCGGCCCGTCTCGAAGAGGCTGAGAGGTTCGGCCTCGAACTCGCCAACCACGTCACCGCCGGCCATCAGGTCATGGACAAGATCGCCAAGATCACCTCGGTTGCGCGTTCCTCCGTGCCGATGGACGATCACTTCGCCGAGCCCAACAAGGTGCAGTCGGCGCTCGATCAGCTCTCCTTGCGGCCGCGCATCAGGGGGAACGCCGCGTGAAATTCGGGCCGCCGCGACTGCTGCCGATCGTCATCGCCGCAACGGCAGCCCTGCTGCTGTTCAAGGGCATCGGTATCGTCACGGAAGGCGGCTATTCGCTGCTGGGCACGGCGCCCGTCGTGGCCGAGGAGCATGCCGCCGCGGCCCCGGACGGCGAGCCGGCAGCCGGCGGAGGAGGCATGACGGACCAGAGCCCCACCCTCGAGGACCAGTCGGTCACCATGGAGTTGCCCGCGGCCGACGCCAAGGCGCCGGAAGGCGGCCACGGTGCCTCGCCCGAAGTCGGCCCGTCGGATGCCGAACTGCCGATCGGCGCTTGCCCGCCCACGGGCGACGGGGCGCCTGCCGATCCCGCCGCCGCTGGACACGGAGCTGCCGGTGAGGCCGGGCTGCCGGCCGGCCCCTGCGTCCCCGACCCGGGCGTCAACGAACACGGCGACGCCCTGCCGCTGATCAAGGACGATGCGACTGGCACGATGGTGCCGCTGGCCGATGCCACCAAGGATACTTCCAGCGAGAGCGCCATCAACGCCCGCCTCGCCGAGCGCCGCTCCGAACTCGACCAGCGCGAGAAGGAGATCGAGATGCGCTCGACCCTCATCGACGCCGCCGAAAAGCGGATCGAAGAGCGCAGCGCCGAGCTGAAGGCCCTCGAGGAGAGGATCGGCAAGCTCGTGGACGACAACAAGACGGCCGAGCAGCAGCAGTTCGTCAGCCTCGTCGCCATGTACGAAAACATGAAGCCCAAGGACGCGGCGGTCATCTTCGACCAGCTCGACATGCCCGTGCTGCTTGGCGTCGCCAAGGCGATGAACCCCCGCAAGATGGCGCCCATTCTGGCCCGCATGGACCCCATGAAGGCCAAGGCGCTGACCGACAGCATCGCTGCCGGCGACGCGCCGGCCGCGCCGGTTGCCGAGGCCGCCAACCAGGACCTGACGAACCTGCCGCAGATCGTCGGTCAATAGTCCGGCGAGGTGCGAGCCGTTCCGCGAGCGGCCGCCCACCAAGTCCGGCGAGGTGCGAGCCGTCACGCGAGCGGCCGCCCACCAGATCCTGCCGAGCAGGAATTCTTCAATCGTTGCGCGCAATTGCGCCAGCCTCTTAGCCCGCCGTTAAGCCGGCCTTCCTATGCTCCTCCGGTACACCTACGGGGCGGCAGAAGCCGGCATGAAGGCGCAGAACGCAGCGGAGCGAGGGACCTCGTGGTTCCCATGGCGCATAATCGCGCAGCTATTTGCCATGCTCATGGCGCTTTCGCCCGTGCTCGCGCACGCCGCCGATCAGGCGCAGATCATCGCCACCCAGGAAGCTGGCTTCGGCCGTCTGGTGATCAACTTTCCCGACCGCCTCGACCTCCCCACCTATCGGGTGAAGTACGACAACGGTGTGCTCGCCATCGAATTCGACTCGCCGGTCTCGGTGGTCCTCCCCGACATCGCCGTGGTGATGCCCGACTACGCCACCGTGGGCCGCGCCGACCCGGACGGCAGGGGCATCCGCGTCGGCCTGCGCACCAGCTTCAACCTCAATCGCATGGAGGCCGGCGAGAAGTTGTTCATCGACCTGTTGCCGCTGAACTGGCAGGGCCTCCCTCCTTCGCTGCCGCCTGAAGTGGTGGCGGAGCTCGGCAATCGTGCCAAGAAGGCCGCCGAGCTCGCCCAGGCCAAGGCCAAGGCCGAGGAGGCCAGGCGCGTCCAACCGGTTGCCACCGTGCGGCTGGGCCGCAACCCGACCTTCCTCCGGGTGCAGTTCGACTGGAGCGTCGATACCGGAGCGAAGTTCGCCTTCCGCGGCACGGCGGGTACGCTCGATTTCGACTGGCCGGTGCCCATCGACCTCTACGCCCTCAAGGCCGACCTCCCCAAGGAGTTCAAGGGCGCCATCAACTCGGTCAGCGCGCTGGGCTCCCGCGTGTCCTTCAGCGTCGCCGATGGCGTCACGCCGCGCTTCTACCAACTGACGCCGCGCCAGTTCGTCGTCGATATCGATCTCTCGGTACAGGATGGGCTGAAGGCCGCGCTTGCCGCTGAGGAGGCCCTGAAGACGGCCCGCGCCGAAGCCGAGGCCGCTGCCATCGAGGTGGAGAGCCAGAAGGCCGCCCGCCTCGGTATGCACGCCGACCCAGCCGACGCTTCGGCCGATGCCACCCCCGAGGGCGGGCCTGTCACGCCGCACGTCACCAACCTGGGCGGCACTATCCGCGTCGCCTTTCCCTTCAATCACGATACCGCGGCCGCCGTGTTTCGCCGCGGCGACACCGTCTGGATGGTGTTCGACACCGGTCAGGAAGTCCTGCCGCCCAGTCCCGCCGACGCCTTGTCCGACATTGCCAGCAATGTCGAGGTGGTGACCGCTGGCGACACCAAGGTCGTCCGCCTCGATCTCAATTCCGATCGTCTGGCGACCCTTGGCTCGGAGGGCCGGTCGTGGGTGCTGTCGCTCGGCGATGTGCTGCTCAACGCCACCGAGCCGATCACGCTCAGCCGCCGGCGTGACCAGGACGGGTTGTTCGAGATGGCCGCCGATGTGGAGCATCCCGGCAAGGTCCATGTGCTGCGCGACCCCATTGTCGGCGACACGCTGCGCGTCGTGACCGTGATGCCGCCTGCCAAAGGCCTCTCCCGCGACCTGCAGTTCGTCGATTTCGCGGCACTGAAATCAGCCCACGGCCTCGTCATCGAGCCACACAACGAGACCATCGATGTCGCCGTCGAAGAGAGCGGTGTGCTGATCACCGCCAATGGCGGCCTCACGCTTTCCGCCGTCGAGGCCAGCCGCGTCCTCGACGCCGGCAATGCGCCCGAGTTCCGCGAGTCCTACCTCGACCTCGATGTCTGGAGCGAAAAGAACCCGGCCGAACTCCGGTCCCGTGAGCAGGAGATCATGAGCCGCGCCGCCTCCACCGAAGGTCGTCTCCGTGACGTGGCGAGGCTCGATCTGGCGCAGTTCTACGTCGCCAACCAGCTCTCCTACGAGGCGCTCGGTGTGCTCGACGTGCTCGGCAAGGAACTGGCGAACGAGGACCTTCGCAAGAAGCTGCGCCTCAGCCGCGCCATTGCCGACACCATGGCCGGGCGCCCGGCTGACGCGCTATCGGTCCTCAATGCGGGCAGCTTCGGCGAGGAAGCCGATGCCCTGATGTGGCGGACCATCGCCCGCTCCGACGCCGAGGACTTCAAGGGCTCGCGGCTCGATGCGATCTCGGCCGAAGGCGTCTACCCGTCTTATCCGCTGTGGGTGCGCAACAAGTTCCTGTTCGCCGCGCTGCGTGCGGCGGTCGAGACCAAGGACGAGCCGCTTGCCCTCCGCCTCATCGGCAAGCTGGAGTTCCCCAAGCTCGTGGCCGAGGAAGTGACCACTTACCAGTTGATGCAGGGCCGCATCGCCGAACTCGAGGGGCACGAGCAGGAGGCGCTCGATACCTACGGCCAGGTGATCGCCGCCGACGTTCGCCCGAGCCGCGCCGAGGCCGTCTACCGCACCCTGCTGCTGCTCGAAAAGAACGGCAAGATCAACCTCAGGAAGGCCACCGATACCCTCGCCGCCGAAGCGCTGCTGTGGCGCGGCGGCAAGCTCGAGGCCGACATGGAAAAGCTGCTGGCCGAGCTCTACTTCGCCAACAAGGATTACCGCAACGGCTTCGAGACCGTGCGCGAGGTCGCCGCCACCTTCCCCGACAGCCTGCCGATCAACGACCTGATCGGCGAGGCCCAGCGGACCTTCGAGCAGCTCTACCTGAACGGCGGCGCCGATGTGCTGAGCGACCTCGACGCGCTGTCGCTCTACTATGACTTCCGCCAGCTCACCCCGCCCGGTACCCGTGGCGACGAGATGATCCGCAACCTCGCCCGCCGCCTGGTGAAGGTCGACCTGTTGCCGCAGGCCGCCGACCTGCTCGAGTACCAGATCAACAGCCGCCTCGATGGCGTCGCCAAGGCGCAGGTCGCCGCTGACCTGGCGATGATCCGCATCGCCGACCGCGATCCCGAGGCTGCGCTCCGTGCCATCAACGAAACCCGCGTCGCCGACCTGCCGCCGCAACTCGAGCGCCAGCGCCGCGTCCTCGAGGCCCGGGCCTTGATCGATGCCGGCCGGCAGGACCTCGCGGTCGACCTGATCTCCCGGCTCCAGGGGCGCGACGCTGACCTGCTGCGCGTCGATGGCTACTGGAAGGCCAGGAACTACGGCCGCGCCGCCGACCTGCTCGAGGTCATGTACAGCCTGACCGACAATGCGCCGCAGATGACCCAGACGTCCCGGCTCAACGTCGTCAAGGCCGCCGTCGGCTACGTGCTGTCCGGCGACAAGCTCGGCGTCTCGCGCCTCCGCTCGAAATTCTCCGCCCAGATGTCCAACTCGGCGGAGTGGCCGCTGTTCGACTACGTGACGCAGGAAGTCGCGCCCACCAGTCCCGAGTTCAAGAAGGTGGCCCAGGAAGTCGCCGGCATCGACTCGCTCGACGCCTTCCTCGCCTCCTACCGCGACCTCTACGCCAGCCAGGACTCGGTCGTCCCCAACACCGCCAAAGCCCCCGCCAACGCCGCCTGATCTCGGGTCCTCACCCGTGAAACGGGGGAGGGGCTTCGAGCCGTGCCGCAGGCAAAATCGCTCCAGTGGAGCGTTTTTTTAGGGGAGAAGGCCTTGAGAGCTGTGCTCGAAAGGCCCGGCGAAGTCTGGTGGAAGGGGCGGCCCCACGTACTGAGCCTCGATCAGCCGCTGTTGAAACTCCGGATCAACGAGCCGGCCACCAGGTGCCAGCCATCCACCAGCACGAAGAAAATCAGCTTGAACGGCAGTGAGATCACCACCGGCGGCAGCATCATCATGCCCATCGACATCAGCACCGAGGCCACCACCATGTCGATGATCACGAAGGGCAGGAACAGCAGGAACCCGATCTCGAAGGCCCGGCGCAGCTCCGAGATCATGAAGGCCGGCACCAGGATCTGCAGCGGGATCGTCGATGCGTCGGCCGGCGGCTCGGTCTGCGACATGTCGTAGAACAGCTGCACGTCTTCGCCGCGCACGTTCACCGCCATGAAGTCGTGGATCGGCACCGCGGCGCGGTTGAACGCCTCCTGCACCTCGATCTGCCCGGCGATCAGCGGCGCGATGCCGTTGTCGTAGCTCTCCTGCAGCGTCGGGCCCATCACGAAGATGGTGAGGAACAGCGCGAGACTCACCATCACCGAGTTGGGCGGCGCCGTCTGCAGCCCGATTGCCGTCCTGAGCAGCGACAGCACCACCACGATGCGGGTGAAACTCGTCACCATCACCAGCGCCGAGGGGGCCAGCGACAGCAGCGTGATCAGCCCGACAAGCTGCACCGCCCGTTCGGTGATCGTCGCGTCGTCGCCGAAATTGACCGAGATATCCTGCCCGAAGGCGAGGGTCGGGAGGATGATCGCGCCGAGAAATGCTAGGAGCGTGAGGACGCGCCGCAGCGCCGCTCGTTCACCGCGTCTCGGTTGCGCCGTCTTCGCCGAAAGTAACTTTAGCGCCAAGCGCCGTCCGCCCGTTGGTGTCGATACCAGCCGGCGTTGTAGCAGAGTCGCCTCGGCCCCGGCCGGAGTTATCCCCAGCGATCGGCGCCATCGGGATCACGGCGGGCTCCATCACGCTCACTGGCCGCAGCAATCCCGTATGGCGGAGCGAGGACGAGTTGCGCGGATTGGCCGGCCGCGCGAAGTCACGCAGGCGCTCGATATGCGGGCGCAGCACGTTCGGACGCGGCGGCTCCGGCGTGACCACAGCCAGCGGCGCGGGCTTGCTCGCCTCCTCGGCCACCTGCGGCAAGGGTTGCCGACGCGCGGGCAGGGCTGCCCGGTCAGCCAACGGGATGCCGGTTTCGATCACCACGTCCTGCGGCCCGCCGGTCATCACCAGATGCTCGACATTGTCGCGCCGAATCACCAGCAACTGCCGTTTCGCATCGACCTGAACCTGCTCGACGATTTGCACGCGCCGTCCCTGCGGGCGCATCGCGACCCCGGTCTTCATGAAGACCTTGAGCACCCACAGGCCGAGCACGATGAGGACGATCACCACCCCGAGCGCCAGCGCCGACGTCACCACGGTATTGCCCGAGCCGCCGAGCAGGCTGGAGAGGAACTGCATGCCGGGTCTCCTGTTTCGCGCCTAAGTCTTCGCGCGATAAGCTGGGGGCGAGGAGTCGAGCGGTAATTCTTGCCCACCATGCGCCCCGATTATGTAAAATGCGAGGCGAAGCTACTGCGTGACCCCGCATGGTTAACGGCTCGTTAACCTCTACTGGGCAAGATTTGCCCAGTATCGAGAGTCTCTCCATGAAGCTTACGCTCCTCAGCGCGCTCACCGAAAAGATGAAGTGGCACCAGGCCCGCCAAGGCCTGCTCGCTCAGAACGTCGCCAATGCCGAGACCCCCGGCTACAAGGGCCGCGACCTCGCGGCCTTCGGCTTCGAGCGGCACATGCAGAACCTCTCGACCGCAAAGATCGGGACGGTCGCCACGCAGCCCATGCACATCTCGGTCCAGGGGACCAACGCCGACGGTTTCGGCGCCCGTGACATGAACAGCTTCGAGATCACCCCCGAGGGCAACGGCGTCACCCTCGAAGACGAGATGATGAAGGTCGCGTCCAACCAGATGGACTACCAGACCATCACCGCCGTCTACACGCGCTCGCTGCGCCTCCTCAAGTCTGCCCTCGGCAGGCAGGGGTAACGGATCAGGCCCATGAACGATTTCCTCTCCTCCCTGAAGATCGCCGCGACGGGCCTCCATGCCCAGACCGCGCGTATGCGCATCATCGCCGAGAACCTCGCCAACGCCGATTCCGCCGGCAAGTCGCCCGGCGAGGACCCGTACCGGCGCAAGATCCCCACCTTCAGGGCGGTGATGGACAAGGAGATCGGTGGCGAGACCGTGCAGATCGGCCGCATCGCCTTCGATCAGTCTGATTTCAGCGAGCGCTACGAGCCCGGCCACCCGGCCGCCGACGCCAAGGGCTACGTCCGCTACCCCAACGTCAACTCGCTGATCGAGACCATGGACATGCGCCAGGCCCAGCGCAGCTACGAAGCCAACCTCAACGTCGTCACCGTGACCCGCCAGATGCTCGGCTCCACGCTCGACGTGCTCAAGGGTTGACGGAGCGTGGTCAGCAAAAGTTGCGGACTTTTGCGGTTCGACCGCGCGACAAACTAAAGGAATAGACCATGGCACTTCCGATCAGCGCCGCCACCTCCGCGTACGCCAACATGGCGAAGCTGCTGAATAACCAGGGCACCAAGCCCTCGGTCAACCAGGTTGCCGACCTCGGCGGCGGCGGTGATTTCGCCAAGCTCCTCGGCCAGGCCGTGCAGGGCGTCGTCGACAGCGGCAAGGTCTCCGACGGCAAGGCGATGGAGATGGTCAACGGCAAGGGCGACATGGTCGATGTCGTCACCGCCATTTCCCAGACCGAACTCGCCATGGACACCATGGTCGCCGTCCGCGACAGGGTGATCTCGGCATATGAGGAAATCATGCGCATGCCGATCTGATCGGCCGCCGACTCGCGCTAGGACGAAGCCATGACAGGCGCCACCGTACTCGACATAGCCCGTGAGGGTATCTGGGTGATGATCATCATCGGCGCGCCGATTCTGATCGTCGGCCTCGTCGTCGGCGTCGTCATCGCGCTGTTCCAGGCGCTGACCCAGATCCAGGAACAGACGCTGGTCTTCGTGCCGAAAGTTCTCGCCATCTTCGTCACCATGCTGCTGACGCTGCCGTTCATGGGCGCCATTCTCGGTACCTACATGACCAAGCTCGCTGACATGATCATCACCGGCGGCTGAGCATGATCTCGCTCAACTGGCTCCCCGGCACGGCCTTCCTCTTCATCCTGATCTTCGCCCGCGTCGGCTCGATCCTGATGCTGATCCCGGCGCTCGGCGAAACCGCCATTCCGGCGCGGATGCGGCTGACCTTCGCGCTCGCCCTGTCCCTGGTGCTCTACCCGATCGTCACCCCACAACTGCCGGCGCTGCCCGACAACCTCTGGGCCATGGTGACGATGGTGCTGCACGAGATCGCCATCGGCCTTATCATCGGTACGATCGCCCGGCTCGCCGTTTCCGGCACGCAGGTGGCGGGCTCCATCATCGCCTCGTCCTCCGGCCTGTCGGTCGCCGTGGCCGCCGACCCGGTGAACGGCGGCGTGCAGGGTGCGCTGATCGGCGCGTTCCTGTCCCTGCTCGGCGTGGCGCTGATCTTTGCCACCGACCTGCACCACGTCGCGATTTCGGCCATCCACGACAGCTACATGATCTTCAAGGTCACCGATCCGCTGATGTTTGGCGATGCCGCGAACACCATCGTCGAGTCGGTGGCCGGCGCCTTCGTTGTCGGCGTCCAGATGTCGGCCCCGTTCATCATCTTTGGCCTCGTGTTCAACCTCGGCATGGGCATCCTCAGCCGCCTGATGCCGCAGTTGCAGGTGTTCTTCCTCGCCATGCCGGCCACCGTCGGCGTCGGCCTCATCCTGATGGCGCTGCTGCTGAGCATGATGACCGGCCTCTACCTCATGCACTTCGAGGGCGTGCTGGCCATGCTCAGGGGCGTTGCGTGAGTAACGCCCGGTGAGCGACGAGGCCCCGGAACAGAGCTCCAAAACCGAAGACCCTTCGGAAAAGAAGCTTCGCGACGCCCATGAGAAGGGCGACGTCGTCAAATCCCAGGAGGTCAACAACTGGTTCATCCTGGGCGGCTCGGCGCTGGTCTTCGGCATGCTCGCCGTCCCGACCTCGCAAAGCCTGTTCAATTCCTTCCGCACCCTGCTCGACAACGCCGAGAAGTATGAACTCGGCTCGCAGGCGCTGAGCCAGTTCTGGAACAACTTGGCCGGCTCCATCCTGATGGTGGCGCTCATCCCCTCGATCGCCATTGCCGGCCTCGCCGTCGCCGCCAACCTGGTGCAGCACGCCCCCCTGATGTCCATCGAGCCGATCATGCCCAAGCTGAGCAAGATCAATCCGCTCGCGGGCGCCAAGCGGCTGTTCTCGCAGGAATCGCTGGTCAACTTTGTCAAGGGCCTGATCAAGCTCGCCGTCGTCTCGGCCGTGCTCTGGTTCGTCCTCGCCCCCGAGCTCGACAGCCTCGAGAACATGATCACGCTCGAGCCGGGCATGATCCTCCAGGTATTCATGGACATGGCCATGAAGATCTTCGGGGCGGTGCTGGCCGTCGTCACCATCATCGCCATCGCCGACTACGTCTACATGCGCAACCGCTGGTGGAACCGCCTGAAGATGACGGTCCAGGAAACCCGCGACGAGTACAAGCAGCAGGAAGGCGACCCCAAGGTCAAAGGCCGCATTCGCCA
>Ga0123337_10001844_pt1 | contig 25704 bp, 27 predicted proteins | sample frozenSSSSmetaG_FD_89792 | JGI IMG/M metagenome (GOLD analysis project Ga0123337, IMG submission 89792) | Glacier valley bacterial and archeal communities from Borup Fiord, Nunavut, Canada, to study Microbial Dark Matter (Phase II) -... | ecosystem: Environmental > Aquatic > Freshwater > Ice >...
AACGTCAAGAACATCGACATCAACCTGATCCGCGCCGGCCAGACGCTCGGCTTCACCAATGCCGAAATCCTGTGGCGCATCATCCTGCCGGCGGCACTGCCCGGTATATGGGACACCTTCCGCATCACCATCGGCTGGACCTGGACCTACCTGCTGGTCGCCGAACTGGTGGCGGCGCAGTCGGGCCTCGGGCGCCGCATTATGGATGCGCAGCGCTATCTGGCGACCGACACCATCATCTTCGGTACGCTGTTCATCGGCCTCCTCGGCCTTGCGACCGACCTTTTGTTCAAGCGTGCCGGCAGGACCCTGTTCCGCTGGGCGGCCGACCGATGAGAGCGAAGATCGAGATCGAGGCCGTCGGCAAGGTGTTCGGCACCGGCGCCGAGGAGTTCCTCGCCATCGACCGCATCGACCTCGAAGTGGCGACCAACGAGTTCGTCTCGATTGTCGGCACCTCGGGCTGTGGCAAATCCACCCTGCTCAACATGGTGGGCGGCCTCAGTGAACCGACGTTCGGCGATATCCGGATCGACGGCAGGCCGGTCACCGGGCCGGGCCGCGACCGGGGCTTCGTCTTCCAGGGCTACAGCCTGTTCGAATGGCTGACGGTCGAAGGCAATATCCGCTTCGCGCTGGAGAAGTCGCAGCTGTCGCGCGCCCAGAAGCAGGAACTGGTGGCGGAGTTCGTCCAGTCGGTCGGCCTCGCCGGCTTCGAGGCGGCGTTTCCCCGCCAGCTCTCGGGCGGCATGCGCCAGCGCGTCGCCATTGCCCGGGCGCTGGTCTACAAGCCTTCGCTGCTGCTGATGGATGAGCCCTTCGGGGCGCTCGATGCGCAGACCCGCGGCATGATGCAGGAGCTGCTGCTCAAGGTGTGGGAAGAGCACAAGGTGACGGTGCTGTTCGTCACCCACGATGTCGAGGAAGCCATCTTCCTCGCCGACCGGGTGGTGGTGCTGGCCTCGCGACCCGGCCGGGTCAAACGCATCGTCCCCGTGCCGCTGGCGCGGCCGCGCCACTACGACATCGTCACCACCCCCGAATTCTCCGAGCTGAAGCGCGGCATCCTGGCCGACATCCGCGAAGAGACCCTCAAGGTCATGGCGCTCGACGGCGCGTGACAGGAGTATCCAAAATGACCGATCCCGTCGCCTGGCATGAGCTCGAGGCGCTGACGCCGGCGCAGCGGCAGGCGCTGCTGACCCGTTCCGAGGCCGATCTCGGGCCGTTCCTCGAAAAGGTAAGGCCGATCATCGAGGCTGTCCGCACCGAGGGCGATGCGGCTATCGCGCATTTCGGACAGACGCTCGATCGGGCGCCGGTCGAGGCCGATCGGCTGATGGCGACCGAGGCCGAGTTCGACGCGGCGTTCGCCGAACTCGAACCGGAAATGATCGAAACGCTGCGCTACTCCGCCGACAACATCCGGCGCTTCCACGAGGCGCAGATGCCGCCCGAGATGTGGATGAAGGAGATCCGGCCCGGCGTGCTGGTCGGCGAGCGTGCCACGCCGATCGATTCCGTTGCGTGCTACGCGCCGCGCGGCAAGGGTTCGTTCCCCTCGGTGACGTTGATGACCACCATTCCGGCCACCGTTGCCGGCGTGCCGCAGGCGATCCTGCTGACGCCGCCGGGACCCGATGGCCGGATCGACGCCGCGACGCTGGTGGGGGCCCGCCTTGGCGGGGTCGACAAGGTCTTCCGTGCCGGCGGCGCACCGGCCGTTGCGGCGGCGGCGTTCGGTACTGCCAGCATTCCGCGGTGCCTCAAGATCGTCGGCCCGGGCAGTCCATGGGTGGTGGCGGCGAAGCGGCTGCTCTCCGACGTCATCGACACCGGCCTGCCGGCAGGGCCGAGCGAGAGCCTGATCCTCGCCGACGAGACCACCAATGGCCGTCTCGCGGCGCTCGACCTGATCATCGAAAGCGAGCACGGGCCGGATTCGTCGGCCTTCCTCGTCACCTGGTCGCGCCAAGTCGCCGAGGCGGCGCGTGCCGCCATCCCCGAATACTGGCGCCAGATGGGCGAGTTGCGGGTGGATTTTTCATCCACCGTGCTGGGCGGCCCGAATGGCGGCATCGTGCTGACGCGCACGCCCGAGGAGGCCTACGCCTTCATCAACGACTACGCCCCCGAGCACCTGCAGATCATCTCGAAGTCGCCGCTGGACCACCTCTCGAAAATCCGCAACGCCGGGGAAATCCTGCTCGGCGAATACGCAGCCGGCTCGATCGCCAACTACATGATGGGCCCCAACTGCGTGCTGCCGACCTCCGGCTGGGCTCGCACCCACTCGGCGCTGGGCGTCCGCGACTACATGAAATTTTCGACCATCGGCCAGATGACCCGCACCGGCTACGACGAGATGGCGCCGCACACCCACCGCTTCGCCACCTACGAAGGCTTCGACGCCCACGCCAACGCCGTCTCCGGCCTCCGGCTGGCGGCGCTCAGAAGCAACTAGCCGTGCCGGCGTCTTCGGGGGCGGGTCAAGAGCATCGATGCGGCCTTGCTCCAGATCAAGGGTTTGGGGCCGAAGGGCTTCATAGTGCCGTCTTCTCGCTCGCGCGACAGCTGCCACTCCCGGTGGCGGTGAAAACCGAGGCAGTCCGTCATGTCGCCTAGCGCCTGGTTGAAAGACCATCTCAGCATAGGTCTTGCCGCCATCGCCGTGCTCGGGCTGGCGGCGGGTGGTGTCCTCTGGTGGATGGGCCAGACCAGTATCGCGCCACTTGCCTGGACAGCTGGCACGGCACCCGTGCTGCTCGCCTTGCTGGTGCAGATCGTGGCGTCGCTGCGCAAGGGCGATGTCGGTCTCGACGTCGTGGCCGCGCTTTCGATGTCGGCGGCGCTGGCTTTCGGCGAACCGCTGGCCGGCAATGTCGTCGCCCTGATGTATTCCGGCGGCCAACTGCTCGAGACCTTCGCTTCCGGCCGGGCGCGCAAGGAGATGACCGCGCTGCTCGGTCGCGTCGCCAAGACCGCGATGCGCTATGGACCGAGCGGGCTCGATGAACGCCCAATCTCCGAGATTGTCCCCGGCGACCGGCTGCTGATCCGAAAAGGTGAGGTCCTGCCCGTGGACGGGCATGTCGCCCGATCGCTCGCCGAACTCGACCTGTCGGCGCTCACCGGTGAGTCCTTGCCTGCCACCATTGCCGAGGGCGGCGAGGTGCTGAGCGGCAGCACGTGCATCGGCGCGTCATTCGACATGGTGGCGAGCCGGCCCGCCGCCGAGAGCACATATGCCGGTATCGTCCGCCTGGTGGAAGCGGCGCAGGACAGCAAGGCGCCGATGGTCCGGCTGGCCGATCGCTACGCCATGGGCTTCCTCGGGCTGACTGTCGCGCTCGCCGGCGCCGCGTGGGCGCTGACGCTCGACCCGCTGCGGGCCCTCGCGGTGCTGGTCGTCGCGACGCCATGCCCGCTCATACTGGCGGTGCCGGTTGCACTGATCTCCGGCCTGTCGCGCACCGCTCGCATCGGCGTGCTGGTCAAGGGCGGCGGCGTACTCGAAACGATGGCGCGCGTCAGGACCGCGATCCTCGACAAGACGGGGACCCTGACCCATGGCGAGGCCGTGGTCACCCGTATCATTGCCGCGCCCGGGCACTCGGAAGACGAAGTGCTGCGGCTCGCGGCCAGCCTCGATCAGGCCTCCGCCCACGTCGTCGCGACCTCGCTGATCAAGGCGGCCGCCGCGCGGAAACTGCCGCTGTCGCTGCCGGAGCAGACCGTGGAGACACCCGGCGATGGCATAGTGGGAATCGTCGATGGCAAGCACGTCGCCGTCGGCGGACGATCATTCGTCGCGGCATGGGCGCCAGGAACCGCCGCGCCTGAACTGGAGGCGGGCGTCCTCGCGGGCGCCATGACGGTGTCGGTTGCCATCGGCGGTACGATCGCCGGAGTGATCGTGCTACAGGACCAGCTCCGCCATGACGCCCGGCAGGTGCTATCGGAACTCCGCCAGGCCGGCGTGAGCAGGATCGTCCTCGCCTCCGGCGATCGCCGGGATGTCGCCGATGCGATCGGCGCCGAACTTGGCGTCGATCTGGTGGAAGCGGAGCTGACGCCCGAGGGGAAGGTCACCGTCATCCGCCGCGAGGCGGCCAGCGGCGCGGTGATGATGGTCGGCGACGGGGTGAACGATGCACCGGCCCTCGCCGCCGCGGATGTTGGCGTCGCGATGGGTGCCCGTGGCACGGCCGCGTCGTCGGAGGCGGCAGGCGTCGTGCTGCTCGTCGACGAACTGGCGCCACTGGCCCGCGCCATCGTGGTGGCGAGGCGGACCCGCACCATCGCCCTGCAGAGCGTCTTCGTGGGCCTGGGACTGTCACTGGCCGCGATGATCGCCGCGGCCTTCGGCTACCTGCCGCCGGTCCAGGGCGCGCTGCTGCAGGAAGTCATCGACGTCGCGGTCATTCTCAACGCGCTGCGGGCGCTGCGCTAGACAGAGCGACGGTCGGTCCGGCCCGCATTCCCAAAGGCCGCCAATCGGGGTAACCGTAGGGGTGAACCGCCGGGTTGACCCACCCACGCGAGATCGGGAACCGCCGCCGACATGGCCGACCAGAAAACGCCGCCGCGCACCGCCCCAAGGGGCGGCATCCTGGCGCTCCTGCGTCCGTATTGGCCCTGGATCGCCTTGCTGGTCATCCTGACCATTGCCAGCAACAGCTTCAACCTCGTCATTCCGCAGATCATCGCGTCGGCGATCGACAGCATCGGCAAGCCCCAGCTGTCGCTGACCCGATTGGTGGTGGAGTTTTCGGCCGTTGCCGCAGGCATCTTCGTGCTCACCTACCTGCAATCGATCGTGCAGACCTACACCTCGGAGCGGGTTGCCCGCGACCTGCGCGCCCGCCTCGTCGCCAAGATCGCGCTGCAGGACTTCGCCTACGTGCAGACCGTTTCGCCGGCGAAACTGCTGACCAACCTCACCTCCGACGTGGACGCCATCAAGTCGTTCGTCTCGCAGGCCATCGCCTCGATCGTCTCCTCGGTGTTCCTGATCGTCGGGGCGAGCATCCTGCTGCTGTGGCTCAACTGGCAACTCGCCCTGCTGGTGCTCGGCGTGGTCCCGGTGATCGGCGTGACCTTCTACTATGTGCTCGGGCGGGTTCGGAAGCTGTTCCGCAAGTCCCAGGAGGCCATCGACTGGCTGAACCAGGTAATCAACGAGTCGATCCTCGGTTCGTCGCTGATCCGGCTGCTCAACTCGCAGGCGCTCGAGTACGACAAGTTCCTCGCCGCCAACGAGGAGGCGAAGCATATCGGGATGCAGATCCTGCGGCTGTTTTCGGCGCTCGTCCCCGTCATCACCTTCTGCACGAACCTTGCGACGCTCGCTATTGTCACCTTCGGCGGCCACCTCGTCATTTCAGGCGCCATGACGCTCGGCGATTTCACTGCCTTCAACTCCTATCTCTCGATCCTGATCTTCCCGATCCTGATCATCGGCTTCATGAGCAACGTCGTCGCGCAGGCTACAGCCTCCCATGACCGCATCGCCCTGGTGCTCGATGCGGCTGACGCCAGGCAGTCGGGCACCCGCGTCGCCAACCTGACCGGTGCGCTCGCCGTCGACCACCTGACGGTGCGGTATGGCCAGCGCACGATCCTCGACGATGTCAGCTTTTCGGCGAAGGCCGGCACCCGCATCGCAGTGATCGGTCCCACCGCGGCGGGCAAGACCCAACTTCTCTACGCTCTCACCGGGCTGATCGACCCCGATGCCGGCACGGTGACCTACGACGGCGTGCCGCTGGCCGAGTTCGACAAGCAGTCGCTGCACCGGCAGGTCGGGCTCGTCTTCCAGGACAGTGTGACCTTCAACCTCACCCTGCGCGAGAACATCGCGTTCTCCGACGCCGTGGATGATGCAAGCCTCGGCAAGGCCATCGCCGCCGCTGAACTCGACGATTTCGTCGCCACCTTGCCCCAGGGTCTCGACACCATCATCTCCGAGCGCGGCACCAGCCTGTCGGGCGGCCAGAAACAACGCGTCATGCTGGCGCGGGGACTGGCGCTCGAACCCAAGGTCCTGTTGCTCGACGATTTCACCGCGCGGGTCGACGTGCGCACCGAGCGGCGGATCCTCGCCAATGTTCGCGAGGGTTATCCCGGCATCACGCTGATTTCGGTGACGCAGAAGATCGCGCCGGTCGAGGATTACGACCAGATCATCCTGCTGATGGAGGGCAAGGTGCTTGCCGCCGGCACGCACAAGGACCTGCTGGCGAACTCGCCGGAATACGTCCAGATCTTCTCGTCCCAGCAGAGCACGGAAGACTATGAACTACAGGCTTAACACTCGCGATGCCGATGCGGCCAAGGAGCCGATCTGGGTGGCGCTGGCCCGCCTGGTGCCGCTCATGCGGGGAGAAGGCCGCAACGTCACGCTCTCCCTGGTGGCTATCCTCATAACCTCCGCCACCAGCCTTGCGGCCCCGATGATCATCGGTCACATCGTCGACAGCTTCATCGCCACCGGAGATTATTCCGGGCTCTTCGCCTGGTCCGGACTGCTGCTGGGCGTGTTTCTCGTCGGCCTGGCGTCGAGCTACGTCCAGACCCGCACCATGGGTGGCGTCGGCCGGCGCATCCTGTTCAACCTGCGCAATGCCATCTTCACCAAGCTGCAGGACCTGCCGGTCGCCTTCTTCAACCAGAACCGCACCGGCGACCTGATCTCGCGCATCAACAACGACACCGACAAGCTCAACCAGTTCTTCGCCCAGGCGCTGATGCAGTTCCTCGGCAATGCCTTCCTCATCGTCGGCGCCGGCATCCTTCTCCTGGTGCTGGACATCCGCCTTGGCGGTGTCGCGCTGGTTCCCGCCGTGCTGGTGCTGATCGTGGCGCAACTGATCGCCGGCTGGGTCAAGCGGGCGAGCTTCAGGAGCCTCCAGACCCTGGGCAGCCTCAGCGGCGAAATCCAGGAAAGCCTCGCCAACTTCAAGGTCATCGTCGCCTTCAACCGCCTCGATTACTTTCGCGACAAGTTCGGCGCGGCCAACGACGCCAACTATGCCGCATCCGTTAAGGCGGGCGTCGCCAGCAACATCTTCATCCCGCTTTATGCTCTCGCCGCCACCCTGGGCCAGCTCGTCGTCCTCGCCTATGGCATCAGCCTGATCGCGGGTGGTGAACTGACCGTCGGGCTGCTGATCGGCTTCCTGCTCTATGTCAGCAGTTTTTACACCCCGCTTCGCCAGCTCGCCAGCATATGGGCCTCGCTACAGCTGGCGCTGGCGGGCCTCGATCGCATTTCCGAGGTTCTGGCCCTCACCTCCGACCTCGTCACCATGCCGTCCGAACCGGTGGCCAGCACTTCACTCCTCGCCTTCGAAAACGTCTCCTTCCGCTATCCCGACGGCAAGGACGTGCTCAAGAACATCAGCTTCACGCTGGAGGGCGGCAAGACCTACGCCCTGGTCGGGCCCACCGGCGGCGGCAAGACCACCACCGCGTCGTTGATGGCCCGGCTCTATGACCCGACCCAGGGGCGGGTCACGCTCGATGGGCAGGATATCCGAAGCCTGACGCCCGAGGAACGGGCGGACCGGATCGGGTTCATCCTGCAGGAGCCATTCCTGTTCACCGGCACGGTGCGCGATAATATCCGCTACGGCAGCCTGGCGATCGCTGCCCTCAGCGACGACGAGTTGAAAGCGCGTCTCGACGCCGCCGGGCTGTCGGCGCTGCTCAGCCGGTTCGATCAGGGCCTCGATACGCCGGTGTCGTCAGCCGGCGACGCCATGAGCCTGGGGCAGAAGCAACTCATCGCCTTCATCCGTGCGGCACTGCGAAAGCCCGACCTGCTGATCCTCGACGAAGCGACCGCCAACATCGATACCGTCACGGAGCAACTGCTGGGCTCCATCCTGGCCCAACTGCCGCCGGAGACGACAAAGGTCGTCATCGCCCACCGGCTGAACACCATCGACAACGCCGACGAAATCTTCTTCGTCAACGGTGGCGCCGTCACCGCCGCCGGTTCGATGGAAAGCGCCGTCAGGATGCTGATGGCCGAAGCCTCGGCCAGCTAGTCGAGAGACCAGGACGGGACAGTCGATCTCCCCAAAGTCGGGCGCAACCCCCAAGCGCACCCGGGCAGGAGGAAGAGTGGCCCTTTGGTGCACCAAAGATCTCTTCAATAGCAATGCGTTATGGGGCGCCAAAGGAGCTGGCGGAGAGCATGCTCACCTGGAAAATCAATGACTTACGAGCGGTCGAGGATGCGACTGTGTACCAACGCCGTGACACCGCGGCCAGCAGCAATTGCCCCTGAATTTTGGTCAGATCGACGACCTCTGGCGCTCCGGCCGCGACGGCCATGAAATCGCCGACGAAGTCAAAGCCAGGATGGAGCAGTTCGGCTTCTAGCCCGCCGGTCCGGCGGGCTAGAAGCCGGCTGCCTCGGTGCCTGCGGTGATACCCTTCAGAGAGCCCGCGATAGGCACTTCGGGTTCGCCTTCGAAGGTGGCGGCGGCGAAGCGCTGTATCTCAGCCAGCGCATCACGCTCGGCTTCAGCTACCAGAGGGCAGGTAACGCCAGAGATAAGCTGCTTCTGCCGGATCTTGGCGTCGACGTGCAGGACTTTGCGTAGGCCGGCATTCAGTACACTCGTCTTCTCGCTGGAGCCGGCAAGAACGATATCATCGATGACCTGAGCAGACGTCGGAGCACTGGTGATGCCGACATCGGCGATCTCCTCAGCCGAACTGGCAGCGGTCTCAGCAATGCGGATGTCCTCGTCGGCGCCGACAAAAAGCTGTTTCTTTGCAAAATGGGCTCGGATCGCCCGCTCCGCCGTGCTGACATAGTCAGTACCACTTACCGGAGGAGTGCCGTCGGGCCGAGAGGCGTCAGGCTTCGACGCCACGGTAATTTCGCTGTCGACCAGCGGTTGAGTGAGCTCCTGCTGCGGAAGCTTCGATTTCTCGTCGTCATTTAGGGGCATTTCTGCATCCTGTTTTGAGGTCGGGATGCAGGGGCGGATCGCGCACCTGCCTACAATATAGTGTTGGCGAGGGATTCCACGCACTTCGCCCGCAAGTTATTTTGATGATTTTCAGATTCCAACGCGTGCCAGGGCTTTCCGCCTCACTTGGCACGACTGGCACTTCGCCCCGACAAGGACTCAAGCTAGCGAGAAAAGCGGCTCCGCGAAGGGGTTGAGCAGGCCTAGGCGCGTGCTCGATGAAACTTGTCGTCCTACGCTGTGTCGTGGCAGCGCTGACCTCTATATCCCCGGCCCAGCAGAGGAGTCAGCGATGAAGCGATCAGTGCCGCTCGATCAGTCCACCGATAGACCAGCCATGAAACAGGCAGTGGCTTGGTTCCGCGCCAGGAAGCTTAAAGTGGCGCGACATACTGAGCATCAACTCAAGTATGGCCTCATCAACTTCTACCCCGGGCGGGGTACGATCTCTGTTGATCGCTTGGGGACACTTACTAGAAAGGGGCTGGAGGTCCTTCAGGCTCTACTCGAAAAGCCGCATGCCACGCTCAAGCAGATCAAAATCAGCTGCAAGGAACTCGATCTTCTCCCGGAGGAGAAGGAGGACGCCGATCGCGTCATCCTCGGCATTGAGCTCGATCAGTAAGCCGTTGGCCCCAGTAGGCGTTCGTTCACGGCTTCGTCCGCGCGGGCGCATATCAATGGCTTTCCAACCTTCTCGCTGCCCAGACGGCGGCGGCTGCCGGCATATCCGAGCTGTTCGTCGACGCAGGGCGACAAGGGCGCTTGCGCCAACTCTATCGGTACGATGCGTGCAGGCGATGCTGCTGCAGCCACCGCACTCCGAGCGCCGTCCCCCCCTGATCGCATAGTCGGGCAACCCAAGCCGAGTGAGGTCGGTCGCGCATATGCGCCAAACGCTATACCTGTATCCCATCATGACTGTTGCGCGTGGCTGGACAGCAGTGCATTTTAGCGAAGAACACTCTGTGACTGCATCTGTCAGTCACTCTAACTGACTACAACTTACTCTGTACTGTCAGCAATCTAAACCTAACCTAACAATAGTAGCTTCCTGCGCCCGCCGGAGGGGGATTGTATTACGCAGACTTGCCCTGTGCCTTGGCCGGGTGGCGATCAGGTCAATTTCACGGCGGCCTGACTGAAGCTGGCTCTCAATCTCAGGGAGCCACCAATGTCCGCTCGCTCGTCCGCCGCGCCCCGCGACATTCATACCGAAGTCACCGCCTCGATCATTGCCGCCATCGAAGCCGATCCCGGCGCCCCGCAGATGCCCTGGCTCCAGTCGACCCGGCCGCTTCATCTCCCCCGCAACGCCCTCACGCGAAACAACTACAACGGCATCAATGTCCTCCAGCTCTGGGCCACCCGCCTCCTCCATGGCTACGAGCACCAGATCTGGGCTTCGTATCGGCAGTGGGCCCAACTCGGCGCTCAGGTTCGTCAAGGCGAACGCGGCACCGCCGTCGCCTTCTACCGGCAGTACGAAGTGGGCCCTAAAGCTGACGATCCCGACGACGATGGCAATCGCCGCGTCCTCAAGACCTCCATCGTCTTCAACGTTCATCAGGTTACGGGCTATGCGCGGCCGGCATCCCCCGCTCAGCGCCCCCTCGACGTCGACCCCTGGCAGCCACTCGAACCTGTCGAGGACTTCATCGCCACCACCGGTGCGGACATTCGCCATGGCGGCGATCAGGCCTACTTCCATCGCTCAAAAGACTTCGTCCAGATGCCGGAGCGCACCAGCTTCATTGGCACCCGAACCTCAGCCCCGCTCGAAGCCTACTACGCCGTCCTGCTCCACGAACTGACGCACTGGACTGGCGCTTCATCCCGCCTCAACCGCACCTTTGGACAGCGCTTCGGCGACCAGGCTTACGCGGCCGAGGAACTCGTTGCCGAGCTCGGAGCCGCATTCCTCTGTGCCGAGCTCAACATCACTCCAGCTCCCCGGGCAGACCACGCGCAATACCTCGCCCACTGGCTCACCCTCCTCAAATCGGACAAGCGCGCCATCTTCGTCGCGGCCGCCAAAGCCTCCGAGGCCGCACGCTATTTGCAGCTCGGTGGGATCAACGCCTCAATACGGCTACCCGCTCTCGCCTGACGCCCCTCAAACGCTAGGGGACCATCCTCATGTCGAGCCGGCGGAGCAGTATAGCGCGGTTCCGCCCAACCTATATTTCGTGAGACTTTACCCTCCACGAAAGTTATCTCGATGACATCCCCTCGCCGCTCTCGGCCCTTCTTATTAGTCGACGACAAAGCAACCAATGACCAGACTAGCTCGGCAATCGCAAAGTTCGCTGAAGCGCGCCGCGCAAACAAAAACCTAAATGATATGGGAGATTCTGTTTACACTTTACTGACGATCGAAGTCCCGTATGTTGTAATACGAGAAGATTATCTTGAAGCCGACCAGCACGAATTCATGGGGTGGGCGCAATCCTGCTCTGAACTGACCCATCAGGATGTGTGGGAACGCAATCAGCACGGCGGCCTCGCACCCCGTGAGCTGGGTCGAAGCTTCGTCCGGCCCCTCCTCCTGTTTCTTGGGTTTTTTGCTGAGCTAAAGGGTGAGCCAGAGCTAGACGGGCACCTCGCAGCGATGCGCACTGCGCTGGTTGTCCAAGCGACACATCATCTCGCAGCGGACTGGGACCTAGCGCCCGAAATTCTGCTTCCGGAGTTTGACGATCTAACCGGCGCGCTCAGGTCCTACGACCTGGGTGCGATGTCACAGGCTGTCTTGAACTTTCGTGACGCCATCATCGCTCCTCACGACGTTACCGAGTTCGATCTTTCGATCAGCGAAGCTGATCCGTTGGAACGGTATACCGATGCAGAGATCGCGGAAATCCGAGCCTCATCTGTTGTCGGGTATGGACGGCCGTCCGTTCCTCGCTTTGCTGACGGTCCGCGACTCGAACGCCTCCAGCAACGCATTGATGCAATCGTCGCAGGGGTGAGTGCGGAACCATACCGCCTCGCCGAACTGCAAAAAGCCGTCTTCGACATAGAGCAGCATCGCGCGCACCTCGCCTACCTTGACGACCAGGCTCGAAAGGGCCTCATCGGCTTCACCCCCTCGGTCTCGCGATCAGTTTAACTTATTCGGCTCTCAGGCGGCGGTGCGTAAGTGCCGCCGCCTCTCGTCCTTGGCACATGACCAAGTGACGGGCCCGCATGTCTGCCGAATGCAACTTCGCGCAATTTCGGGGCGCCCTCTTTGAAGCAATCCTCGACCGTTAATCCCGCGGTCTCAAGTCAGGATTGCTTCATGGCCAGAAAGTCGCCGCTCCGGATCACGTCGCCGGAAGCCCACAACGACCCGCTCGATCCGAGCAACCTCGGTCCGCTTCACGTCGTGCCGCTCGTCCCCGAAGGTATCCTCGTCCGCCACAAGGCGTTCGTGCCCACGGACAACCGATTTCGCGCGGCTGCCCGGCTCTTGCAGGCGCTGTGGCGCGATCGGCGCCTATATCGACGCCGACGGACGACGTGTCCGCCTTGGTAGTCGGGTCACGGAAGCCGCCGGCAAGCAGGGCGTCAACCTGCTCTCCCCCGAAATCGCTGCCCTAGTTCGTCGAGAGTGCGTCTACCGCGAACTTGGCGCGATGATCGAGGTCGACCGGTTGCGTGAAAACCTGCTCTCCTCGATGCCGCTGACTTTCAACGTCTTCTCGCCTTTGAAGCTCGATCTTCGCCAGGCCACCCGGTTCATGGCCGAGTTGTTTCCCGGTCTGATGACGCAAGTCCGCGCCATCAAGTTCGAGCACTCGCCCGGACGAGGTCGCGACACTTACACCCGCGATTACAGCGCACTCGACCTCTCCATCTACGGTCTGAATGCGACCGGCCACCGCGTGATGGCGGGGTTTGAAATCAAGTACAGCGAAGGCACATTCGAGCCGACGCCGAACCGGATCAGCGACCGGCAGGTGGCCATCACGGCAAATAGCGGCCTCTATCGCGACGCCGAGGATCCCGGTCTCATTCTCAACCCCCATCAGCAGCTCACTCGCGAGTTGAACCTCTGCCAGTCGATCCTCGACAATGGCGACGTCGATGTCGGTCTGTTCGTCCTCGCCTCGCCGCGGCTCAACCATCTAACGCAGGCCATGGGCGAGTCCTTCGGCAAACTCCTCAATCCAACGCAGCAAGGGCGCGCCGGCTTCGTTTCAATCACCCTCGAGCGGGTGCTCGAGGCGCTGGTGGCCATCGGCATGGTCAGTCACGCCCAAACCTTGCATCGCCGCTACTTCGACTTTCACTTGATCGATGGCGAGCTCGAACTGGAGGCTGCCGATCAGCGCAGCCCGCGCAAGCCAAAGGCAACGACGACGGAAACTCCGCCCCAGGTGATCGCCTCCTAGAGCGGCTGCATTATCAGCGGCATCCGCTCAATGAGCGGGTGCCTACCCTCCTCTTCATCCATGGACGACTACGATGATGCTCCTCACTCCTGAGCAGCGCGAACTGCTGCTTGCCAATGGAAGACTCAGCCGCGAGCGGGAGGACTTTGATCCTCACCCCATCGCAAAACTGTTCACCCCGGATGCGGGCGCTACCTGGCTCATTACCGAGCTCGACCCTGACGACCCCTCGATCGCCTTTGGTCTCTGTGACCTTGGGCTCGGCTCGCCTGAACTGGGTTCCGTGTCACTCACCGAGATCGCGGCCGTGAAGGGCCCGCTCGGTCTCGCTGTTGAGCGCGATCTGCACTTCGTCGCCAAACAGCCGATCAGCGCCTACGCCGAAGAGGCGCGCCGAGCTGGCCGGATCATCGATTGATGGCGGTGATCCAGCAATCCCGGCTCGAGCACGTCCTTTCGGTCGTTGGGCTTTCGGCCAAGGACTTGGTCCAACTGACCGCCGATCATCATGTTCTCAGCCATCTGCTCGAACAACAGGCGCGTCTTGATCGCCTCGCGCACCTGGCCGATCAGCTCGAGACAGCACTGGTCGCCGAAGTCGGTTGGCCTCGGCTGTTCGTTGAGCGTCAGGACCACAGCCTCGCATTCATCACCAGCGCCGCCGAAATCGAAGCAATTCGGGCTGAGCAACATCTCTCCCCGGAAGACGCGCTCTGGCTCAAGCGTCAGCTGCAGAAGCAGCGCGGACGCTGGGTGAGAGCAAGCCGTCGGTCCGGCCTTCATGCCCTGCGGCGACGTGAGCGACGACTGGGCGACACGCAAGACCGCGCCATCCGGCGTTACCTCCGGCACGCCGGCGCTGGGGTCGCAGGCGTCCTCCCGCAGCTCATCGTACTTATCGCCACCCTTGAGGCCGGCTGGCAGGTCGATGCCCTTACCTCCATCGCCCATCGTCTCACGACGCTTGTATCGAAGTAATAGTGTGGCTATTGCCCTCATATATCATCCCTGCTCAGGAGTTCTCATGCGCATCTGCACCGCCGCTATTATTGCCGTCTCCAGCATCTTCGTTCTCAACACCGCCAGCCTGGCCCAGGACCGGCTGCCGACAATCGTGCGATCCAACCCGTATCTCGCCGGTCAACTGCTCGGCTGCACCCTTCGTGTCGAGACCTACTATCGGCAGACCATTGAGCGCGCCCATGCGGCGCGACGCACCCTACCGGCAAATTACCGGCTCAATCTCATCGCTGGTCTCGATGTCGCGGCGCTCAAGGCTGACGCCAGGCAGGCGCTGATGGCAAGCTCGTCAGAACCCACCCCGATCGACGAAGTCGAAACAGCAATCGCCGAGATCGCGGGGCTGGAATACGACGCCACCAGCGTTGGTGCTCCGGGCTACAACGAAGCTTGGGGACAGGCGCTCGCATGTGCCGCACTCTTCAGCCAGTACCGGTTGTACGACTCGTATCGCTAGCGAAGGCAGCCGATGGAGATCGCCCGCCTTGTCCGAATCTTGCCGGCTACCGCTTTGGCTTTCGTCCGACCTTCAGGTTCGCTGGCATTTCGTCGCTCGTCGGCGTTACGAGGAGTTCGCCCACTTCAACCTCAAGCGCGGCCGCCAGCTTGTCCAAAAAGTCGATGCTCGGGTTTTCACTCGTGCGCTCAATGCCACCTACATAAGCCCGGTCAACACCGGAATCGGCAGCAAGCCGCTCCTGAGTCAGGCCGCGGTCGACCCGCAGCCGGCGAAGATTTATCGCAAGTGTCTGTCGTGCGCCCATGGCACGACAGGCCCATTTGACGGCCCATTAATCCACGGTCTATAGCCACACAATTACTCGACGAAAGGTCGAGGTCGGGGGAACTCATGAATAGGCTCTACATCGCCTTCATCGGCGGCTTCATCGCACTGCTCATTTATGCCGGCACCACCGGCAACTTCGGTATCATCCCGCGGCTATCGTTCGACCTTCCGTTTGTCGGCCAGGCGGCGCCGCCATGGCAAACGCTTCTTGCCCCCATGCTCCTGCCCGATCAAAGCGGGCCAATCGGCGTCACTGCCGGGCAGTTCTACCAGCATATGGAACGGAACGGCGCCAAAGTGTCTTGGGAGCGTGGTGCCACTCAGGGTACGTGGGTTCTGCGCTACGCCATGCGCAATGAGCTAACCAATGCGGACTTCTCAGGTGCGGGTCGCTTGATCGTGCTCTCCGATGCCACTTCGGCCGGCGTCCATGGCACCGCGACTGTCTTCGACTCCTGGGCCGAGGATGGCCAGGACTTCACTCTGGCCGAGACCTACTCGACGGTCCTTTCCATCGCGACCGCCATTCGACAAGGACGGCGCTGAACTTCGTTATGTCGAGGTTCGCGGGAAGCGGACACTTGTGCCTAAGCACTAACTCGTCCGCTAACGGCATTAGCGTGTGCCGTGACCATCAAGGGGTTGGCGACGCGGCCTCGAGTTTCATTTTGCACTGAAGCCAGCTGATCGGGTGCGAGATCGCTAAGCACTGCAGCTATACGCGGTGACAGGGTCGCGGTCTGCCAATAGTGGTCGAAATCGCGGAACATGCGACTGACAGAGATTTCCTGTTGCCTAACGTCGTCGAGGCCCGCCGCCTGCCACAGACGCACCAGTTCATTGGCATTGCCGGCCTCGGGATGAGGCGGCTTGGGCGCCTCGTATCCTCTGACCACCATTGCGCGATGCACCGCCTCATAGGGGAATCCGCCCGTCTCAAGGCTCCAAGTATAAGCGGCTACGAGGCCGCCCGGACGCACCACGCGCGCCATTTCGCTCACCCCCTGCGACGTGTCGGGCATGAAGTGCATAACCAGCGCGGCCACGGCGACATCCACTGAATGGTCGGGAAGATCGATCTGCATCGCGTCGCCATTCTTGAACGTCGCCACCGGCCCGAGTCCACGACCACGCGCGAAGTCCAGCTGTCCCTCCGACGGATCGATGCCGAGTAGCGAGCCCGGCGCACAGCGTTCGAGCACAAGAGCAGAAAAAGCACCGCTGCCACACCCGACGTCCAGCCACGCCAGTCCGGACACCGGTTGCAGCCAGTCGAGAAAGGTCGCGCCGACATCACGGCTCCATTGCCCCATGAGACGTTCGTAACCGGCACCGTCGCTGAATCTAATCGGTGAACTCGCCACGACCCTCTCCCGCCAACCCTAGCGACAGCAAGTGTAGTCCAGCCGCGCGGGGGGCGGGAGGTCTGGGCATGCTTCAGAACACCGCTATCTCGAAGTCTCCCCCGTCCGGTGGGCCCAGGCCGAGAGTCCCAGCGCTACCGCTACGAACCCTGACGCGACAGCAAAGACTACCTGAAGTCCGTGCTGACCGCCGGTTTTGGCGCCGCCCGAGGCAAGCGCAAACAATGCTCCCATGGCAGACGCCCCCGTGATCAGTCCTACATTGCGACCCAGGGCCAGCAGGGCCGAAGTGACGCCCCGCTGATCTTTGGAGGCACCGGCCACCAACGCGGTATTGTTGGCCGCCTGGAACAGGGCGTAGCCGGAGGTGATCGCGACAAGGCCGCAGATGTAGCCCGGCAGTCCGATCCCACTGGGAAGGATCATCATGACGAGCGTTCCGACGAGAAGCGTGAACAGTCCGACATAGGTAACAACAGTCGGGCCGTTACGATCGACGATCTGGCCGGCGGGCAGACCGACGATAGCGGATACTGTTGGCCCGATGGTCATCACCAGACCGGCGGTTGCCGTATCCAGTCCGAGGACCCCAGTGAGGTAGAAAGGGCCGACCACAAGCGTCGTCATCACGATTGCAGAGACGAGGGCGATGGAGAGTAAACCGGCCGCGATGGGTGGGCGTTGCAGCATCTCAAGCTGCACCAAGGGGGAAGCAGCCCGGCGTTCCATCAGGACGAAGGTTGCCACACCCAGCACTGCAACTCCGGCAAGGACGGCGTTGACGAAGGTGAAGGGGCTTAGTGTCGTCGCCAGCGCGAAAGCGGCAACGGTGAGCATTAGGACCAGAGCGCCCGGCAGGTCGAAGGCCGGTCGGCGACGGACAGTCGCGACGGCCGGCAGCTGTGTACCAACTGAGAACGCGGCCAGCAATCCGGTGCCGGCCATCAGCACGAAGATTGAGTGCCAGCCGAACATCCCGACCAACAGGCCACCAAGCGACGGTCCGGCCGCCGTACCGATCGCCGAGACGGTGCCCAGCAAGCCCATGGCGGTGCCCGAGCGCTCCGCTGGGACCGCATCGCTGACCGCGGCGACGGTGAGCGACATCATCATCGCCGCCCCAACCCCTTGAATTCCCCGCGCGAGAACGACCACCCAGATCGTGGAAGCGAATACTGCCGCAAGGGAGGCGAAGGAGAAGACGGCAATCCCGATGAGGAGGAGCATCTTCCGGCCAAGCAGGTCGCCCAACCGACCAGCGGTCACCAGCGACGAGGTGACAGCAACCAGATAGGCAATCACGACCCACTGCGCCTCCTGGCTGGTGACATCGAAGGCGGCGCGCAGGCTCGGAAGGGCGATGTTGGCGACGCTGATACCGAGTGACGGCAGCAGCATTGCGAGTGACAGGGAGGCCAGGCGCCAGCCCTGTCCCTTGGAGACATGATAGAACATCAAACTAGCGTGCGACCGGCACGGGCGCCTTAACGAGAGCGCCGACCAAGCGGCGTGCGATCGGCGCAACGACAAGCACTACCGGGAAGGCGATAGGCCAGGACGGAAGCCAGGCATTGATCCAGATGCCAAAGAAGCCGTCGACGAGACCGGCGTGGCGAAAGGTGGCGATGCCGGAGACGAGAAACGACATCAGCGCTGAGAGGATGAAGCTGAAAAGGATAGGGGCGTAGCGAGCGGGCATTGGATACTCCTGTGATCGAATGCCCGTCAGATACGCTTCTGTCCGCTATTGCGGAACGTGCAGCGTTCGCATCTTATTCGTGCACCGAACGCCATGTCGGAGGCACCAATGCCCGACTTCAATCTGCTGGTGACGCTGGACGTACTGCTCGCGGAACGCAGCGTTGCTGCCGCGGCGAGGCGGCTAAACCTAAGTCCTTCCGCTATGAGCCGCGCTCTGGCGCGATTGCGCGAAGTCACCGGGGATCCGTTGCTCGTTCGCGCTGGCCGCCGACTTGTTCCAACTCCGAGGGCGCTTGAACTTCGCGGTCAGGTCGGCCCCATCGTCGATGGCGCTCGAGCGATCCTGCGGCCGGCCGAAAAGCTCGACCTAGCAACACTAGAGTGCCGTTTTGTCCTGCGCACCAGCGAAGGCTTCGTCGAAACCTTCGGTCCGCGCCTTATTGCTCGCATAGGCGAGGAAGCGCCCGGCGTAGCGCTGCAGTTCGTAACCAAGCCGGACAAGGAAAGTGCACCGCTTCGTGAAGGAGAGGCCGATCTCGAAACGGGGGTGATCGACCCGACGACCGCGCCGGAGATGCGGGCAATGCCTTTGTTCGAAGACCGATGGGTTGGCGTTGCGCGGGACGGCCACCTGGTCCTCGATGCACGAGTGACTCTCAAACGCTACGGCGCAGCAGGGCACGTCCAAATCCTTCGCAGGGGACTGCACAGTTCCGAGGTCGATGAGGCAGCACAGACTGCAGGGGTCTCGCGCCGCATTGGCATCATCGTCAATGGCTTTGCGGCCGCTGTTTCCCTAGCTCGCGACACTGAACTCATCGCCACCGTGCCCGAGCGGCACACCGAGGGACTGCGTCGCGGCGTCACGACCTTCGCGCTGCCTTTCGATATCTCCGGGTTCACCATCTCGATGCTCTGGCACCCGCGAATGGACGGAGATCTAGCGCATCGGTGGCTGCGCTCGTGCCTACGTCACGCATGTTCTCCGGCAAAGGCCCGTTGACGCCTTCGAAGCAGGACGTTGATGCGCTCGCTCACCAGATGTGGTGATCCTTTCTCACCATCCCCCCTGCAAAGTTCGTGAGCAGCGAACTTCGGTTCGCGCCGGGCGCCACGGCCAATCGCACAGCGATTGTGGGCCAACCGCTGCCGGCCGCTACTTCACTTGAACCCAAGAGGGCATCAGATGACTACAATCGACAATTCGGCAGCCGACCTTACTGTATCCGGTGCCGCGCCCACCTCCCCTGCGCCAACCAAAGCCCTGCGGCTGAGAACGTACAAATCCATTGTGCGCTTGAGCGCCCTTTACGACCTGATCGTGACGGCGCCGTTCATGACGCCTTGGACTCTCACATTCGTGCTAGGCCTGATCGACACCTTGCATGTCCAACTGGGATTGCCGGGCGCCGTCCCGATATTCGCGCCCATTCATATGCTGTTTGCCGGACTGATGGGCTCAGTCGTGGTGGTCTGGTCCCTAGCCCGGCTGCGCCTCAAGCTGCCGGTATTGGGGCGGTACGACGCCGTGGCGCGACTCCTGTTTGCGGCCTGGCAAGTGTTCGCCGTGGCCATCGGCGCGACGCCGATTATCCTGATCTTCACCGCCTTCGAGGTGGTGTTCGGCATCCTGCAGGCTCTGCCCTATCAGAACGAGAAGAACGTTACATCGACTGGTGGTCTCTAGACCGCATTTCCTGATAGGCGCGGGACATGTGGCGTCTAGTGCACGAACGACGTGCAAACGGTTTGTGTGATGCAGCTCTTAGGAAGGTCGCTTTCACTTCACCACCAACCGAAGAGGGCTCTAGATGACTACGATCACTACGACGGCCCCCGTCGTCGACGAACTTCAGCCGAAGTGCCACAAACGCAGACCGGCGGCCAACAGACCGTTCTGCTGAACGCCATGCGGACGCTCAGCTTCTTGGACGCTGCACCATGCCCGGCAGTCGTGAGGTCGGCCGAATCGACATCGAACCTCCGACGGCCAGCGATGTCGCGTCTCGTAGCGGGACATCGCCGATCTCATGACTGCAAAGGGAGGGCGCAGGCCCTCCCTTTCGCCTGTTTGCCCGCTTGCGTCAGGAACCGGGCCGGCCCAGAACTGTGGCAACATGGCCATGCCGCTCGTTGCCACCAAGCTGAACCTGCCGGTCCTCAAGTCTCGCGTCGTTTCGCGGCCGCGGCTGCACGAACTGATCGACCAAGGGCTGCAGGCCAAGCTGACCCTGATCTCGGCGCCAGCTGGCTTTGGCAAGACCACGCTCCTTGCGGAGTGGCTGGCGGCTGCAGATCGTACCGGCCTCGTGATCGCGTGGCTATCGCTCGATGAGAGCGACAACGAGGCGCCGATCTTCTGGTCGCACGTGGTCGCTGCTCTGCGGGCAGCCTGTGCGAAAGCAGGTTCGAGTTTCGCCGATCTGCCCGCGGCGATGCAGCCGGATCAGGGGTTGGTCGCCATCCTGCTCAACCAGTTAGCCGACAGCGACATACCGATCCTGCTTGTGCTAGATGACCTTCACCCGGTTGACCGCGCGGAAATCCACTCACTGCTCGGTTACTTCATCGAGCACTTGCCGCCTCAGATTCACGTCGTCATCAGCACGCGGGCCGATCCCGGACTGCCGCTCGCCCGGCTCCGGGTACGCGGCGAACTTGTAGAGATCCGATCGGCTGATCTGCGCTTTAAGGCAGAGGAAGCTGCAGCGTACCTCAATGACGTCATGCACCTGGACCTCTCGGCCGCTGATGCCGCCAGGCTCGAGCAGAAGACTGAAGGGTGGATCGCTGCCCTGCAACTGGCGGTACTATCACTCGAAGGTCGCCACGATAGGACGGCCTTCATCAGAGATTTTGAGGGTAGCGGCCGCTTTATCGTCGATTACCTCGTCGAAGAGGTGCTTGCGCGTCTGCCTGACGATCTCCGGGAATTTCTGATGGCGACAGCGGCCCTGCGCCGCATGAGCGCGCCGCTCTGCGATGCCGTCACCGGCGAGATGGGTAGCGGCCGGAAAATGCTCGACCGTCTCGAGCGCCAGAACCTCTTTCTTGTGCCTCTCGACGCGCATCGGCAGTGGTTCCGCTACCACCACCTGTTTGCCGAGGTTCTGCGCAGCCACCTCGCGGAAGCCCAGCAGCAAGCCGCGCCGCTGACTCATCGCCGGGCCAGCGACTGGTTCGAAGCAAATGGCGAGCGTGCCGAGGCGATCCACCACGCCTTACAAGCGCGGGACTACGAATGGGCAGCCGATCTGGCCGAACGCGCCATCCCCGATATTAGAAAGCATCGGCACGAAACACTGTTTCGATCCTGGCTTAGCCTGATCCCCGACTCCCTCGTTAGGACGCGGCCTGTCCTCGGCATCGCCTATGCTGGTGTACTGGTGTCGCTCGGTGTCCTCGACGGCATCGAGGAGCGTCTTAAGGTGGCTGAAGCGGTGGTCGACCAGCTGACCGATCCCAAGCCGCTTCTCGCCCATATCGAACTCTACCGAACAGCACTCGCGCAGGTGCGCGGCGACGTAGAGGCCGCTGCTGATCATGCGCACCGGGTGCTCCAGTTCGCACCGAACGAAGACCATTTGGCCCGGTCCGGCGCGGCGGGCTTTCTAGGCATTGTGTCCTGGACCAGAGGCGAGCTCGATGCTGCCGCTCGGTTCTGGACCGAATGCCGAGATGGCATGCGTGCGCAGGGCCACGTCGCCGACGTCCAAGGCACGAGTATCGCCCTTGCCGATGTTCGGAACACGCAAGGCCGCCTGAGTGAGGCAATGCAGGTCTCCACCGCGGCGCTCGCTCTTGCCACCGAAAACGGTCGCCCGATCGCCCGCGGTGTCGCGGATACTCATGCCGAACTTGCCTTCCTGCATCTAGAACGGAACGAGCTCACCACCGCTCGCGAGCACCTCGAGCGCTGCCACGAGTTCGGAGAGGGCTGGGGGTTGGCGCAATTTCCCTACCGCTGGCGCGTCGCTCAGGCGCGCCTTGATCTCGCGGAAGACAGGCCGTCGGAGGCGCTCGAGCATCTGCGCGAGGCAGAGCGGCGCTACGTCAGCGATTTCTTCCCCAATGTGCGTCCGGTGCCGGCGCTTATCGCCAACATACAGATCCGCATGGGGCTGCTTGAGGAAGCCGAGCAGTGGGCGAGGACCGTTGAGGCGGGGCCAGACGACGCGTTGGGGTACCTCCGCGAGTTCGAGTATATGACGCTGCTCCGCCTGCTTCTTGCGCGGGGCGACACCAACTCGCTCGGGACGGCGCTGCGCCTCGTCCATCGGCTGGCCGATGCGGCGACCGAGGGCGGCCGATTACGAAGCCTCATCGATATTCATATTCTCGCGGCGATGACGCATCGGGCGTACCACGACGTACCCGCCGCGCTTGATGAATTCCGGCAAGCGATTGCCCTGGCCGAGCCGGAAAGCATTCGCCGGCCCTTCATTGATGACGGCGCGGCACTTGCAGGATTGCTGAAGCAATTGGGCAAGCGCGAGATCTCGTCATCTTTCGTCCGCAGCATGGCAGTTACGGCCGTAGGCGTTCCAGCGCCGGTAGCCAGCGACCACCCGGACCTAATCGAACCGCTAAGCGACCGCGAGGTCGACGTGCTTCGCCTATTGCGCACCGACATGAGCGGCCCCGAGATCGCCGATGAGCTCGCCGTCTCGCTCAATACCCTGCGCACGCACACCAAGAACATCTTCGAAAAGTTGGGCGTGAACAGCCGCAGGGCCGCCGTTAGCCGGGCCGAAGAACTCGAGCTGTTCACCAGGGTCCGTCAGGGATAGCGTCCAGAAACGTGCGGCTCGGCAGACGCAGTCACCACATGTGGTGATCCGGTCTCACCACACCCACCGCAATAGTCATCCTCAGCGAACCGCGGTTCGCCCGTACGAACGCTGAGGCAACCATGACGACGAGCTCCGATAGCTCAAGCCCATCCGGAACTTACGACATCCGCCTGCGCGGCGAGCTCGACCATCGCTGGGCCGATCGGCTGGGTGTTCCCGAGCTGACCCACGAAGCCGGCGGTACAACGCTGCTGCGCGGCGTCAGCGCCGATCAAGCGGCGCTCCATGGATTGCTCCAGCGCATCCGCGATCTCGGCGTGTCGATCATCTCCGTCACACATATCCCATCCAAGACCACCGACTGATCTTCAAACCCTGAGGAGAACCACGATGACCACTGCAGCCAATCGCCCGCTCACCGCCGACACTCTCATCCGGGCCACCGGGCCCTTCGCCATCCTGGCGGGGCTGATCTTCGCCGGCATCCAGCCGATCCATCCGCCCGATTTCGTCAGCTCCGTTACCACGACGCCGTGGGCGTTGATCATTTCGCTCAAGTTCGCGATGTGCCTGTTCTTCATCGTGGGCACGGCCGGCCTCTACTTCCGACAGATGAGCAGGGCAGGGTGGCTGGGCCTGGCAGCCTTCAGCCTGTTCGTCATGAGTTGGTGGCTGCAGACGGGGTTCGTCTTCGCCGAACTGTTCGTGCTGCCGCCACTCGCTCCCGTCTCGCCCGAGTTCGTCGACAGTCTCCTCGGCATCGTCAACCAGCATCCGGGCCCACTCGACGTCGGCGCCATGGGAGCGGTTTATGCCGTGCTGAGCGTCCTCTATCTGCTTGGCGGGATCTTGCTGGGTGTGGCGACGGTCAGAGCCGGTGTGCTGCCCAAGGTGCCATCGATAATGCTCGCGGTCGCCGCCTTGGCCACTCCCGCCGCTGCGCTGCTGCCACATGAGTTCCAACGCTATGCCGCCATCCCGATGGGCCTGGCATTTGTCTGGCTCGGTTTCGCGCTGTGGTTTCCTCGTAAGGCTGCGGCCCGCAGTACTAGCGCCATGACTGCTGTCGTGACGGCATAACCGGCACGGTCTGCGAGCGGCCGAAATGCCGCTCCCCTCCCCTCATTCGCCCCGTCGAGGAGACCACAAATGCGTCCGTTTTCCACCATCCGGCTATCGCTGCTCCGTGCCTGCTACGCCGTCCTCGTCGTCGGGCTCTCGCTCCGATACGGCCCCGTCTATGTCGAGGGTCTGTCCAGTCTCCCGCGCATGGAAGGCGTGGTCGTCGCGCTGCTGAGCGCCATGGGCATCTTGGCCGTCGCTGGACTCTTCTCGCCCGTCCGCATGCTGCCACTGCTCGTTTTCGAGATTGGCTGGAAGGTGATCTGGGTGTCCGCAGTCGCCCTGCCCAAGTGGCTTGATGCTTCTCTCGACGAGGCCACGCTCTCCATCCTCGTCAACTGTGCCGTGGCGCTGCCCTTCGTCTTCATCGTGCCCTGGCGCTATGTGATCAGCGGCTTCCTCGGCACCCGCGAACCCTTCCGGGCCGCCCCGGTAGCAGCGGGGAGTGCCCCGTGAACGACCTCACCATCCTCTCGCCGCTGGCTAGCGCCCGCGCCGCAGGCACGCATACCGGCTCGTCCGTTTGGCTTGTCACCGGCCTCATGATCTTCAGTGCGTTGCCGTTGACCTTCGGCATCCTGCGGCTCTTACAACTGGCTGGCCTCTCCGAACTCATGCCACCAGCCCGGGCCTCCGCGATCCCTCTGGTTTGTCACATCGTCGGCGCGCTCGCCTACACGTTGCTCGGTGCGATCCAGTTCTCACCCACCATTCGGCGCCGCTGGCCGGCCTGGCACCGCATCGCCGGCCGGCTCGCGCTCGCCGACGCCGCACTAGTGATCTTTTCGGCGCTCTGGCTAACCGCCGCCTACGCCACGACGAGCTTCGGCGGGATCGTTCTCGCGGGCTTCCGGGTGACGGTCGCCCTATGGATGGCGGTCTCGATAACCCTCGGCCTCGTGGCAATCCTCACGCGCCAGGTGGCCCGTCACCGCGAATGGATGATCCGCGCCTATGCCCTCGGTCTTGGGTCAGCTACGCAGATGCTCGTCCTCATGGCCGCCGAGATCGCCTTGGGCGGTCCTCCAACCGACCTGAACCGCGCGCTCCTCATGGGCCTGGCCTGGAGCATCAACCTGCTGGTCGCCGAGTGGAGCATCCGCCGCAGCAGGGTCGTCGCCTAGATGGCGTGCCCTGCATGAATTAGCTGCAAGCGATGCGCGTTCCGCCATCTCCTGCTGCAGCCTTCCTCATCGAAACCTATGCCGTCGGAGGCATTGACATGACCACTCACTCGACTTCTCCCTTCAACCTTCCACTCACCATGCACGCGGCGCTCTACGATCGCTTCGGCGGTCCCGAGGTCGTGCGCCTCCCCGAAGTGCCGGTCCCACGGCCGGGAGCAAACGAGGTCCTAGGTTCTGTACTCATAAAGGGATTCCGCGCGGTGGTCGGTTGTGATTCAAACTCCTGAACGAGAGGAGTTTTGAGCTGCTGCCGGTTCGGTGGACACCGAGTTAAGGTGTTTTTGGAACTGGAGAGTTTGATGGAGAGACGCAAGTTCAGCCGGGAGTTCAAGCTCGAGGCTGTCAGGCTGGTTAGAGAGCG
>Ga0123337_10001850_pt1 | contig 25627 bp, 21 predicted proteins | sample frozenSSSSmetaG_FD_89792 | JGI IMG/M metagenome (GOLD analysis project Ga0123337, IMG submission 89792) | Glacier valley bacterial and archeal communities from Borup Fiord, Nunavut, Canada, to study Microbial Dark Matter (Phase II) -... | ecosystem: Environmental > Aquatic > Freshwater > Ice >...
CGCTCCCAGCGGGGTCACGCACTAACTAACGTCCGTCCGCCGCGCCGCCATCAGGCGTTTGCGCAGGCGGTGCAGCGCCACCGCCACGAGGATAAAGACCACGCCCGCAACGGCGAGCATGCGCCGATCACCATGCATCAGCGCGTCGCCCGCCATCACCGAGGCCACGATATAGCCGCTCATCACGAACGTTGAAATCAGCAGATAGGAAACAAACGGCACGCGGGCCAGGCCGAGCAGATAGCTTTGAATAAAAAACGGCACCCCGGGAATAAGCCGCGTCAGCAGGACGATTTCCCAGCCCGAGCCGGCGGGCAGCACCGGCAGCGTGAAGCCCAGCCACGCGAGCAACCGCACCATCACCGGCCGCAACGCGCGCGCGGCGATCCAGTAGGAAAGCGCCACGTTGACGGCCACCGCGAGGATCGAGCAGGCGATCACGCTCCCCACACCCAGCCCCGGCGCAAACACCGGTCCGGCGGCCAAAATGAACGGCGCGAGCGGAAACCCCGCCAGCGGCAGCAACGCCATCGCGACGAAAAACGGCGCCGGCCCCGCCTCCCGTAAAAAATCGATGCAACCAGCCACCATTCGGCTGGTCAGTTCGCCGTGCTGCAAGAGCAACGCCAGCACCAGTCCCACGACGGCAAAACCGAGGATCAGGCGGGTCCAACGAGTGCGGCGCAGGTTAGTATTCACGCTTCCTTGAGCAGGGTAACACCCCATTACGCAAACCACCATATAAGTTACATTAAACGAACCACTCCACACGCTACCATTAAGGACGAACTTCGACGGTTGTTTCTCCCCCGGCCAAGCCGTCGGCGAAATCTGTCATCACCATCACCCTCGCCAACCCGTCATGTCTCTTCCAACATCCGGTTCTTTGAGCCAGTCCACTCGTAATCCGCTCGCCAAGTTCCCCGCGGATGTCCGCGACGCCCACGCGCGTTTTCTCGCCGACGGTGATGTCGCCGCCCTCGACACCGTGGTCCTCGCCGTCGTGATCGACCACCAGCCCAAGTCCGCGGAGTCCGCCGGCCTCTCCCCGAGCGCCACGCCGGCGGACTCCGCCCGGCTCATGGCAGACTTGGGCTTCGATTCTCTGGCCCTCGCCGAAATCGTGTTCTTCTTCGAGGACCTCTACGGCGTGACCATCACCAACGATGAGCTCGTGCGCATCACCACCATCGGCGAACTCCGCGCTTTCGTCCGCGCCAAGGTCGCCGCCGCGCGCACGACCTGACCGCCTTTCCCGTGTCCCGCTCCGTCTTCATCACCGGCCTCGGTTTCATTACGAGCATTGGCAACGATGCCGAAAGCGTCACCGCCAGCCTGCGCGAGGGCCGGCACGGCATGACCGTCCACTCGCTTTACGACAACCCGTCCATCCCCATCAAGATCGCCGCGCCCGTGCGCGGGTTCACCGTGGATTCTCCCAGCTGGCGCGACTGGACCTGGCCCGCGCGCTACGACATCCCGCGTGAAACCTTGCGCGGACTCGCCCCTCACGGCGTCTACGCATTTTGCGCGGTCGAACAGGCGCTGGCCGACGCCGGCCTCTCGCACGCCGACCTCACCGACGGCTCGACCGGCCTTTTTTGCGCGTCCGCCGGTTCGGCGTTCATGCTGCACCACCACCTCGCGCAGGCCCACGCAAACCGGTTCGAACGCGGCAATCCCCTCGGCGTCGTCTCCTCCATCGCCGGCACGCTCAACTTCAACCTCGCCGCGCACTACGGCATCACCGGCGCGGTCACCGGCTTCGTCTCCGCCTGCGCCTCGTCGAGCCACGCCATCGGCTACGCGATGGACGAGATCCGCCTCGGCCGCCAAGAACGCATGATCGTGGTCGGCGCCGAGGAGCTCAACGCCGACACCGTCATGCCCTTCGCACCCATGCGCGCGCTCTCCACCCAAAGCGATCCCGCCACCGCCTCACGCCCCTTCGACACGGCCCGCGACGGCTTTGTCGGCACCGGGGGCGCCGTCGTCTTGATCCTTGAGGAAGCCTCGCTCGCCCGCCGCCGCCGCGCGACCGCCCGCGCCGAGTTAATCGGCTGGGGCCAGTCCTCCGACGGCCACAGCGTCGCCACTTCGCATCCCGACGGCGCCGGCCTGCGCGAGGCAATGCGCCGTGCGTTGCGCGACGGCACGACCGATCCGCACTCGATCGACTACGTCAACGCCCACGCCACCTCCACGCTCGTCGGCGACCGCGCCGAGGCCCTTGCCCTTCGCGCCACGTTCACCGATCAAGGCGCGAGCCCCGTCATCAGCAGCACCAAGGGCCTCACCGGCCACGGACTCTCGATGGCCGGCGCCATGGAGGCCGGCTTTTGCACCCTGTCCCTGAGCGAAGGCTTCATGCCCGGCAACGCCCACCTCGTGAATCCGGACCCCGTCTGCAAGGGCCTGAACCTGCCCCGTGAAAGCGTTTCCACCGCTCCCTCTCTCGTGCTCAACAACAGCAGCGGTTTCGGCGGCAGCAACGTCTGCCACGTTCTCCGCCGCGTCTGATCCGAAAACTCCGCGCGTTCCCCTTCAACTTTCCCACCCATGCCCGATCCTCTCATAGCAAAACTCAAGGTCCTCATCGTCGACACGCTCCGGCTCGAAGACGTCACGCCCGCGGACCTGCCCGACGACGAACCCCTGATCGGCGGCGGCCTCAGCCTCGACTCCATCGACGCGCTCGAACTCGTCGTGCGTCTCGAAAAAGAATTCGGAATCAAGATCAGCAGCAGCGAGGAATCCCGCGCCGCCCTCGCCAGCATCAAGGCCCTCGCCGCCTTCATCCGCGAACGCGCCGATCCCGGTCGCCTGCCCGCCTGAGTTCCGCTTCGTCCATGCGTGCCGCCTTTCCACCGATCCGTATCGCCGCCTGCGGCGCCCTCACCGCCTTCGGCGACGAGAGCGTCACGCTGGCCACGTTGCTCAAAGGTCACCGCGCACTCGTCCCTCATCCCGTGCTGGTCGGCGACAAGAACGCCCTTGTCCCGCTGGCCCTCTGCGCCGGTCGCAACTATGCCGAATCCGCTCCTCCAGGCTGGTTGCCGGCGACGCGCAACCTGGCCGCCCGCATCCCCGGTGAAGGCTGGGGCTCACCCCGCCGCCCGGTCTTCGTCACCAGCAGCAATTTCGGCGCAGGCAACCTCCTCGCCTTTCGTCTCACGGGTGATCCCGCTCACCTCCCCTTCAGCGCGCCTTTCGCCTGCGTGGACTGGCTCGGCGCGCAACTCGGCTGGGGGCCTAACGTCACCACGTTTTCCCACGCCTGCGTCTCCGCCCACCTCGGGCTGATGCAGGCGTCGCGCGTCCTCGCCGCCGGACTCGCCGACGAGGCGCTTGTGTTCTCCTTCGATTTTCTCAGCCCGTTCGTCGTCGGCGGATTTCACGCGCTGAAAATCCTCAACGACGATTTTCCCGCGCCCTACCAGGACCGGCCCTCCGGCTCCATCGGCCTCGGCGACGGCGCGGCCTTCGCCGTGCTCACGCGTGACCGCGGCGACTTCACGGTGCTCGCCCAAAACCTGCACAACGAGATGCACCACTTCACCGCCAACCGTCCCGACGGCGCCGGCTTCGACACCTGCCTCGCCGCCCTGCCCGCCGGCGCCGGAGAGCGTTGCTGGCTCAAGGGCCACGGCACCGGCACTCTCGAGGCCGGCAAGCTCGAGTCCGTCACGCTCGCGCGCCATTTTCCCGGCGCTCCGCTCGTCTCCTGGAAAGGCGGCATCGGCCACACGCTCGGCAGCTGCGGCCTCGTCGAACTCGCCATCGCCATCGCCGCGATCCGCGCCGGCCGCGCCCCCGGCACCGTCGGCAGCGAAGCTCCCGGATTCACTCCGGAGGTTGCGTTCACCCCGTTTGATCTCGGCGGTTTTGATCGCGTGCTCTGCACCAGCAACGCCTTCGGCGGCGCGCACGCCGCCCTCCTTATCGGCCATGCTTGAACGCTTCATCACCGCCCTGCACACCGAGGACGCCTCCCTCGAAGAACCCGCCGCCACCCGCGAGCGGTTGAAGGATCATTTTCCAAAAAACACGACGCGCCGCATGACCCAGCTCGGCCTGCTCGTCGGCGCATCACTCGAACCGCTCGCACCCGCCGAGGGCGACACCGTCGTCTACGCATCCGGTTATGCCGAGACGCGCGCGCTCGAAGGCTACCTCGACAGCTTTCCCGCCCCCAGCCCCACGCTGTTTCAAACCTCCATCCATCCCAGCGCCGTGCAACAGGCGTTGATCGCACGCCAGCAGGCCGTGCGGGAATTTTTCCCGCTGACCGGCGACGCCTATCTGCCCGCGCAGGCCCTGCAGGTCGCGCTGCTCGCCGAGAGTCCGCGCACCATCCTCTGCGGCGGCGAGGAACGCGGCACGTGGCTGCTCGCGGCCGGCCTCAGCAGCCCCCGCAGCTTCGCCTTCGCGCTCGCGCTCTCGACCTCACCCGCCGGCGCCCTCGCGCGACTCACGTTGACCGCCGAATCCGGCCCCGCAAACGCCTGTCTTACGCTTACGGAATTTTTCGGTCTGTTGCTCGTCCGTCGTTCTTTCGACGCGGCCATCTCTCCTTGTTTGCGACTTACCCTCGCCTGGTCATGACCGCGCCGCAGACCATCTCCGACCGCCCAGCGCGCAACCCCGGCCCAAGCTGGGGCTACCGGTTTTTGCAGACCTGCGACCGCATCGTGCCCGAGGTGATTTTCCATCCCGCCCGCATGATCGGAACGTGGATCGCGCTGATCAACATGCCCGTCCAACGCCGCCATTCGCGCGACTACCTGCGCGTGATGTTCGGCCGCGAGCCCTCTCACCTTGAAGTATTCCGCCACTTTTTCGCTTTCGAGGAAGTGCTCATGCTCAAGCTCCGCGTGGCGAACGGCCGCCCGCATCGCGGCGTGCTCGCGCCCGACGCGACGGACTTCCAACGTTTCATCGACTCGGGCCAGGCCGCTCTGCTCGGCACGTTTCACCTCGGCCACTCCGACCTCATCGGCTTCCTCCTCGGCGGCGGTGAAAAACGCCGCGTCTCCATGATCCGTCAGCGCGTGGGCAACTCCCGCGACACCGAGCAACTAGGCGAGCTGTTCGCCGAGTGGATCTCGTTCATCTGGGTCAACGAAACCGACAACCTCCTCTTCGCCCTCAAGGCTGCGGTCGCCGCCGGCGACTCCATCGCGCTCAAGTGCGACCGCGTGGAGTTCAGCGCCCGCACCGCCGCGTTCCGCTTCCTCGGCGCACGGCGGCTGTTCCCCTTCACGATCTACAACGTCGCGTTGATCTTCAACCTGCCCGTGCTGCTCGCCTTCGGCGTCCCCGGACGTTCGGGCGAATCCGTCGTGCACGGCTCACCCCGCTGGACGCCCGACCCCGCGCTCGACCGCGAGCAAAACCTCGCCCTCGCCCGCGAGCATTTCCAGGGATTCCTTGAACGCGTCGAGGCCTTGCTGCGGGCCAACCCCTATTGGTGGTTCAATTTCATCGAGCTCAACCCCGAGGAAAAGGCCGCCGCATGAAGACGCTCCGCTCTCTCTGGCTGCCGGTCGGCTACTATTTTTCGTGGGGGCTTTTCGGACTCGGCGGACTCGCGCTCAACCTCGCATGCGTCCCGCTCCTGCTGTTCCCGGGACGCGAACGCCACGGCGCGCGCATCCGCGCATCCTCGCGCCGGATGTTCGAATACTGGCTGCGCTGGATGAACTACTCGGGCGTCATCCTCGTCACTTGGCGCGGCTTTGACCGGCCCCTGCCGGCCGGCACCGTTTATGTCGCCAACCACCCGAGCCTCGTTGACGCGACCTTCCTGCTCGCGCGCCTGCCCGATGCGGTGTGCATCTTCAAACCCGCGCTCCTCCGCAATCCCTTCATCGCCCCCACCGCGCTGATGTCCGGCTACGTCGCCGGCGACCGCGGCGTGGACCTCATCCGCGAAGCCGCCCAACAGGTCGCCGCCGGAAAATCCCTGCTGATCTTCCCCGAGGGCACGCGCACGCGCCCCGGCGAAATCCTCAATCCGCTCAAGCACGGCTTCGCCCTCATCGCGCAACGCGCGCACGCTCCCATCCAGATCATCCGCGTTCAAGGCAGCCCCGGCATGGGCCGTAAAGGTCACGCCTGGTGGCGCCTGCCCGAGCTTCCCGGACGGTTCGAGTTTTCCCTCGATACCCTGATCCCCGCCAACGCTCTCGACACGCCGGCAACGTTGACGGAACGCGTCGGCACCCGCCTGCGCTCAACCCTCCCGGCAGGCCCCTCCCGCGCATGACACCGTCCACCACCCACCTCGTGCTCATCCCGAGCTACAACACCGGCGAGCGGCTGCGGTCCACCGTCTATGAGGCATTGCTCAAATGGCAGCCTGTCTGGGTCGTCGTCGATGGCAGCACCGACGGCAGCGCGCACTCTCTCAACGAATTTGCCTGGCACGAATCCCACCTGCGCGTGATCACCCGCCCGCACAATGGCGGCAAGGGCGCCGCCGTCCTCACCGGCGTTGAAGCCGCCCTCGCCGCCGGCTTCACCCACGTGCTCGTGATGGATGCCGACGGACAGCACCCGGCCACGCACATCGAATCCTTCATGGACGCCTCGCAACGCGCGCCGGACGCCCTCGTCCTCGGCCTTCCCGTCTTCGGCCCCGAAGTTCCTTTGGAGCGCCTTCACGGCCGCAAGCTCAGCGTCGGGCTCGTCCACTTCGAAACGTTCGGGAACGCCATCGGCGATCCGCTCTTCGGTTTTCGTGTTTACCCCGCCGCCGCGCTGCAACGCGCCCTCACGGAAACCCGCGCCGCCCGCGGCTTCGACTTCGATCCCGAGATCGCCGTGCGCCTGGTTTGGGCCGGCGTGCCCACGCTCAACCTCCCCGCCCCGTGCCGCTACCTCTCCAAGGCCGACGGCGGCGTCTCCCATTTCCGCTACCTCCGCGACAACCTGAAAATGGTCTGGCTGCACACCCGCCTCATCACGCAGCTCCTGCTTTGGCGCTGGCCCGCGGTCCGTCGTCTGCGCAACCCCTCACGCCCATGATCACCCGCCTCCTCGCCTTCGCGCTCATGCTTACACCCGCGACGCTTGCTCTGCGCGCGGAGTTGCCCGCCGTGCTCACCGCGCCCGCCTACCGTCTCATGCCCGGCCAAAACGACTCTGCCTGGCAGCCTCTCTTCGCCGCCCTCAAAGCCAACGGCGCAGTCCTCGCCGCCTTCGAGGAGCACCGTTATTTCTCCTTCAAGAAAAACCCCGTCGTCCTCACCGGCGAGATCCGGCTCGAGCCCGCGCGCGGACTGAGCCTCCACTACCAAGTGCCCGAGGAACGCATCCTCGTGGTGGACGACCGAGGCGGCTTCATGCGCGATGGCAAGGGCCGCCGCCTCCACGACCTCCCCGACGATCCGCGCGCGCAGGCCGCCACCCGCGCCCTCCTTCACGTCATGCGCTTCGAACTGGCCGCGCTGGCCGAAAACTTCGCGATCTACGCCGCCCGCGACGGCACGGACTGGCGCTTCACTTTTGATCCCCTTCCCGGCCCGCTCGCCGACGTGCTCCAACCCATCACCGTCACCGGTCGCGACGCGCTCGTCCGCACCATCGAAATGCGCAAATCCGCCGACGAACGCGTCGAGATCCAGGTAGGCGAGACCCACACCGGCGTAATCTTCAACGCCCGCGAACTCACCCGCTTCTTTCGCTAGGCCGCGTCATGGAACCTCCCCGGCAAAAAAACTTCGCCCGCGTCCTCCTGCTTGTTTTCGCCGTTCTCGGCCTCGGCTGGCTTTCGAGCCTCGACTACTCCCGCAAGATCTCGACCAACGTCGCCGACCTCATCCCCGCCGACGAACGCTCGCCCGAGATTACCCTGCTGCGCTCGCTCGCCGACGAACGCCAGGCGCGCGTCGTTCTCTTTGCGCTCACCCTCCCCGCCTCGTCCACCGAATCGCCGGATGCCGCCGCCAGCCTCTTCGCCGCCACTCTCCGCCAATCGCCGCTGTTTGCCGAAGTCGCCCCGTTGCGCGACACCTCTTCGCGCGACGCCCTCGGCCGCTTCATCTACGAACGCCGCCTCGACCTGCTCCTGCCCACTTGGCTCGCCGACCGGCAACACGCCTACGCCGCCACCGGCCTCCCGTCCGCCGGCTACAGTGCATGGCTCGCAGAACAAACCGCCAAGTCCCTCGACACCTTTCTCACCCAGCCGGAAGCCGCCGCGTTTCAGGACGTCGTGAAGAGCGATCCGCTGCTGCTCGTGCCCACCCTCGCGCAAAAATCCCAGTCACTCGCGCCCTCCGCCACTTCGCCCGCCGGCCAGTCCCTCATCTGGGCGCGCCTGTCCGTCTCTCCGCTCGATGCAGCCGGACAACAGCCCGTCTTCGCGGTGATCACCCAGACGCTCGCCACCGTGCGCCTCACCCATCCCGGCGTCACCTTGGAATGGTCGGGCGTCAACCGCTTCGCCGCCGATAGCGAGCACCGCATCCGCACCGAGATGTCGTTGCTCAACACCCTGTCGCTCATCGCCGTGCTCGCCGTCGCGCTCCTCTTCGTCCGCCGCGTGTGGAAGGCCCTGCACCTCGTCCCCGTGATTTTGTTTTCTCTCCTCGGCGGATGGGTCGCGGTCACGTCGTGCTTCGAACATGTCCACATCCTCGTCTTCGTCATCGGCGCCCTCCTCGCCGGCGTCGCCATCGACTACGGATTTTATCTCTATCTCCAGCCCCCGCTGCGCCCCGGCGAACCCTATCGCGAAAAACTCGGACGCCTGCTGAAACCGCTACTCACGAGCTGTCTCACCACCGTCATCGGTTTTTCGTTTCTCCTCTGGTCGGAACTTCCGCTCATCCGCCAGCTCGGCGTCTTTGTCAGCGCCGGCCTGCTCAGCGCGCTCGCAGCGGCGATCCTCTATTTCGCGCAACTGGACAACCCGTTTCTCGAGGCGCGCCTCTTCGTGCTGCCAAAAACCTCGCCGCGAACCAGCCGGCTCCTCGTTCGCACGCTCGGCCTCCTCGCGCTCGCCATCGCGCTCACGGGCCCGTGGCTCCTCCACTGGCACGACGACATCCACCAGCTCGACGTGCCCAACCCCGCGCTCATCGCCAACGAAGAACGCCTGCGCACCCTCTTCGGCGACACCGAGGGACGCTCCATCTACATCACGCGCGCCGATTACCTCGTCACCGCCCGCGACCACCTCGCCGCCTTTCAAGCCTGGCACGATCACGCCTTTCCCGACGCCCCGCTCGCCAGCCTCGGCCTCGTCCTCCCCACCGAAGCCGATTATCTTGCCCAACCCGCGCGCCTCGCTGCGCTCACTGATTTCGAACCCCAGCTCCGCGCCGCCCTCGAACGCCACGGCTTCACCCCCGATTCCTTCGCCCCCTTCTTCCAAGCCTGGCGCGACCACACCTCCGCTCTCTCAACCTCCTACGCCTCTCTCGGCACCGACCTGCAAGCCCGTCTCACCGGACCGTCCGGCATGCTCTTCTTCACCGGCGACAAACAAGTTTGGCTGCTCTCCCTCGCCGATCACCCGCCCGGAGCCGAACCACCCGCCGCCCTCGGCACCGTCGGCACCAACCAGCTCCAGACCCTCAACACCCTCTTCACCCAATACCGCGCCAGCGCGCTGCGCCTGAGCCTCTGCGGACTCGGCGTCATCGGCGCCAGTGTCTTTGTGCTCTACGGATTCCGCCGGGGCATCCGCATTTTCATGATTCCCTCGGGTGCCTGTTTCTTTGCCTTCGGGCTGCTCGGGCTCACCGGACACACCCTCAACCTATTCCATCTGCTCGGCGCCTTCCTCGGCGTGTGCCTGAGCCACAACTACGCGATCTTCTCCGCCGAAAACGCCGCCCGCCACGAACCTCCGCCCATCTCGATCAGGCTCTCCGCACTCTGCACCGCCGTCTCCTTCGGCGTCCTCGCGCTCAGCAAAATCGCGGTCGTCGCCGCCCTCGGCTCCACCGTCGCACTCGTCGTGCTCACCGCCCTCGTCATGGTCGAACTCGAACCGCTCGGCCGGACAACCCAACCGGCATGACCACGACGCTTACAAAAACATGGGCCCGTCTGGCCCGCGCCCGCCCCGACGCCCTCGCGCTCATCGAAGCCGCCAACGGCCGCCTCTGGACCCGCGCCGAACTCGCCGCGCACGCCGAGTCCTGGCGCGCCGCGTTGCCCGCCGCCGTCGCCGGCCAACGCGTGACCTTTGCCCTCCCCAACGGCCCCGACTGGTTCGCCGCCTTCCTCGGCCTCCTGCAAGCCGGCGCGATCCCCGTCCCCCTCGACCCCTCCGAACCCGTTGCTGCCCAGCGCACCCTGGCCACCTCCGCCCGCGCCCCCTTCGCCTGGATCAACGGCCAACTCTCCAAAACACAGAGTAACCCAATAGGTTACTCTGTGCCTCACGCCTGTCTCGTGAAACTTACCTCCGGCAGCACGGGGCGGCCCCGGGCGCTGGCGTTCACGCACGCGCAGATGCTCGCCGATGGCCGTCAGATTTGCGCCGGCATGGGCATCACCCCTGATGATCTTAACTTCGCGGTTATCCCCCTCGGCCATTCCTACGGGCTCGGCAACCTCGTGGTCCCGCTCCTCGCGCAGGGCACGCCGCTCGTCTGCGCCAGCGCCCCGCTTCCCCATGCGCTCGCCACCGACATCGCCCGCTGGAAGCCCACGGTGTTCCCCGCCGTGCCCGCTCTTCTGCGAGCCCTCGTCGCCGCCGACGTGCCCGCCGAAAATCTCGCCAGCCTTCGCACCGTCATCTCCGCCGGCTCCCCTCTCGCGCCCGAAATCGCCCAAGCCTTTTACGCCAGATTCGCGCTCAAGCCCCGTGGTTTCTACGGCTCCAGCGAGACCGGCGGCATCACCTACGACTGCTCCGGCGACGCCACGCTCTCGGGCCGCAGCGTCGGCACCCCGCTTAAAGGCGTGAACCTCACCCCCACCCGCGGCGGACGCTTTCGCATCACGAGTCCGGCGGTTTTTAAGACCGGCTCCTTTTGTCCGGCCGACCGCGCCACGCTGACCGCCGACGGCGAACTCGTCCTGCGCGGGCGCACCGGTCGCATGGTGAAAATCGCCGGCCGCCGGCTCGATCTCGGCGAGCTGGAACAATCGCTGCGCCGGCTGCCCGATGTGCGCGACGCGTTCGTGACACCCCACCCGCATCATCCCGGCGAACTCGCCGCCGTCGTCGCCACCCCTCTCGCCGCCTCGGCGCTGCGCCCGCTCCTGCGCGCCCATCTCGCCTCTTGGAAACTGCCCCGGCGACTCGTGACCACCTCCGAATTTCCGCTCACCGCCCGAGGCAAGCCCGACGCCCGCGCCCTGCACGCGATGCTGGCCAACCACCGATGACGCCTTCCACTCCGACTTGGCCGGAGCGCATCACCCACCGCCTGCGCACCGAACCCGTCCTCAAAGGCGTGGGCACCGCACTGGGGATGTCTGCTTTCTTCGTGCTGTATTTTGCCGTGCTCAATCATCCGGTGTTCCCCGTGACGACGATGCCGCTCACCGCGCCCGACCGTTGGATTGGTTTTCAACCGCTGGCGCTCATCCCCTACATCTCGCTCTGGATTTACGTGCCCTTGCTGCCCGCGCTCCTCGCCGACCGGCGTGAACTCTTCGCTTATGCCCGCGCCGCCGGTGCGCTCAGCGCGCTGGGCCTGCTTGTTTTCATCGTCTGGCCGACGACGATTCCGCGCCCCGACATCGACTGGAGCCAGCACCCCTCGGTCGCCTTCCTAAAAACCATCGACGCCTCCGGCAACGCGTGCCCGTCGCTCCACGTAGCCTTCGCCGTATTCACTGCGTTTTGGTTCGCGCGCGTGCTCACCCAGCTGGACGCAAACCGCACCGTGCATGCCGTCAATCTCCTCTGGGCCGCCGTCATCGTTTACGCGACCCTCGCGACCAAGCAGCACGTTGCGGTCGATGCACTGGCCGGCTCGCTCCTCGGTGCGGCCGTCGCGTTCGCCAGTCTTAAACGGCTCCAGCCGACACCAGTGTCGCCTCAATCTCGATCGTAAGCGCCGCGCGGCAAATGTCGGCGTGCAACCAAGTCACGCGATCGCCCGCTCTGAGCAGTCGTCCGGACAACGCGGCATCAGCGGCGGCATGATCGCTCGCATGACGAAGATAAATTTTGAAATGCCGCGTCCACTCCGGCCCCGCGCCGAGTTCGTCGCCAAGCCCGCAAGCCCGCGAAATCAGGCGCAGGTTGTCGAGCGTGCAGGTGATCTGCCCGGCGAGATCAGCCGGAGCGATGGTGGCGTGGCCCTTGATCGCCGCCGTGCCCGAAACGAAAACATAACGCCGCCCGCCAGCGTCCACCTGCGTCGCACGCGAAAAACTCGGCGAACGCAGACCGTGCTCCGGCGGATACTCATAGGCCGGAACCTGCTCCGGATTCTCGATGTGACGCGGCGCAGCGTCCGTCGCCACGAAGATCACCGAGAGTTGATCATCCGGCCCGCCCACCGCCGAGGCCGCCGGCAGGTGCGGTGCGGAACTGCCGCCAAAGACCGCCTCGAAGGCGAGCGAGCGTCCCCGGCAAAACGCGCGGTAGTTTTCAACTCCATCGCGCCCCTCGTCGTTGATCCGAGGCACATAGTTCCAGATGCGCACGAGATGCCGCCCCTGCGTGACCGCCAGCACCCGTTCGTAGAGCCGGCGGGTTTGCGCATTGAGATCGTCGCGCGGCTCGATCACCGCCCCGATAAGAATACCCTCCCGACGGAACAGTTGAAAACCGTCCACCTCGCCTGCCGGAGTCGCGTCGGCAAAAATAGCTTCGATCTCCTCACCGCCCAACACGGGAACCGGCACGCCAAACATCCCGCTCACAACCGAACGCCCAAATCCCACCTCAAACCCGGTACTGACGAGATTAGAGTTCATCAATGGCACCCTGCGGCCACGCGGAATCGCGCCGGCGATGAAGGATAAAAGATAAAGAAACTCATAAGGTCAGTAAGGAGCACAGACAGACGAACTGGCAGGTGGTTACGGATATTTTTCGGATTATTCCACGGAGAGCACAGAATACCAACACAGAGTCCAGATGACCGAGGTTGGTTACTTCGACGGCGAGGAATGAGCCGCCCAGTCGGCTTATTGATAAACGTCCGAGCGATGGCCCACTTTCACCACGAGGATGGAAAGTTTGCCGGATTCGATCCGGCAAATTACCAGATAGTCGTCCACCCGGTAGCGCCAGAGTCCGTGAGCATCGCCGCGTAACGGTTTTCCGAATGCCGACGGATCGGCCGCAGGACGAATACGCTCGGCGAGGTAATGCAGGATGCGTTCTTGCGCTCCGCGATCCAACTTAGACAGCTGCTTTTTCGCCGTCTCCGAAATCTCAACGGTCCAGCGAGACATTCAAATCGGTGGCCACTTGCTCGACGGAATAGGTCTTTTCTTTGCCTGAACGCACACGGGCAAGAACGGCCGCACCATCTTTGGAATCCCGCAGGTCCGCCAGAAGTCCGACAACCGCCTCGCGGGCAAGCGCGGCTTTGGAACTGTGCTTACGCTTCGCAACGCGCCCCAGCTCCTTCTCTACCTTCTCGGGCAGTCTCAAAGTGACCATGGGCACAACATGGCCATGCTGCTGAACCGGTCAAGGCTCCGGCATGACACTTCACGTGAACATGGAAACTTACTTCGACGGCGATGTATAGCGCTCGTCGGTCAGCGTGCGGAGGAACGCCACCAGCTGACGCTGTTCCTCGTCGGATAATTGCAGGCCGGAGTCCGGATGCTTGGCGATGTTGGGGTCGAGGTTGTCGGTGCGCTCCACGCCGTGGTCGTAGTGCGCTACCACGGCCTTCAACGTCTCGAACCGTCCGTCGTGCATATACGGCGCAGTCACGGCGACGTTGCGCAACGAGGGCGTCTTGAACTTGCCGCGGTCCGATGCGCGGCCGGTCACGCCGGCACGTCCGGTGTCGGCGGAAACAAGATCCAATCCCGTGTTCTTGTAGGCGTAGTCGGAGAACAACACGCCACCATGACAGTGGAAACAATCGGCGCCGCGCTGGCCGTGCGCGGGGTCATACTCCGTCGAGAAAATCGCGAAGCCCTGCTTCTCGTCTTCGGTGAGCTGCGTCTCGCCGCGCATCGCCCGGTCAAACTTCGAGTCGGCCGCTATGAGCGTCAGCAGGTATTGCTCAAGCGCTAGGCTAATGCGGGCGACGGTGACCTCGCGCGTGCCGAACGCCGCGCGAAACGCGTCGTCCAGCGCGGCGTCGGTCGAGAGCGCGGCAACCACCTTGGCCGGATCGGCGTGCATCTCCAGGTCGTTGGTCATCGCGGCGAAAACCTGGTCGCGGATGTGCGGCTTGCCGCCGTCCCACGCGTAGGCCCCGCTCCAGGCGAGGTTGAACAACGGCATGGCGTTGCGCGCGCCGGGCTTGCCGTCGGCCCCGAGGCTGAGCGGCACGGAGTCGTTGAGCGCCCGCGCGGGCTGGTGGCAGGTCGCGCAGGATTGGACACCCGTGCGCGAGAGCCGGACATCGGTGAACAACCGCTGCCCCAACGCCACGCCCTCGACGGTCAGCGGGTTGTCCGCCGGCAGGGTAACCTGCGGGAATCCCGGCGGCACGGTGAACGCCAACGGCGTGCCGGCGGTGGGTGATTTTGTTTCAGCGGACGCCGCTCCGCTCACCACGGGCGTCGGAGTGACCGCGGCCACGCGGAAGGAGACAGGAATGTTTTCGACGAGCTGGTCGGCCAGCTTGTCTCCCTTGCGCGAATGCGTGGAGTCGTGCTCCGGCGAAAGCGTCATCCGCGCGAGCACGCGCGCGAGATCCAGCTCCAACGTGAGCGTGGTGTCCCCGGTGATCTCCAGCGGATACGGAAGCTCGACCAGCGTGAGGCGCGGATCGTTGGCGACATGCAGCGACCAGCCGCCGAGCTCACCGTCGGCGCGGCGGTAGTGGCCCTCCAGAGCGAGAAACACGTAGCCTCCCTGCCAGCTCCAGTGGAGGCCGTTGGCCAGCGGGTTGAGCGCGTGGTCGGCAGGCCACTGGCCGGGATCGCCGTGATTTACCTCGGGCCGCACGCCCACGAGAAACTGCAGGCCTTGATAACGCCCCGGCGGCACGCCGCGCAGCGTGAAACCCGCGCGGCCTTCATCGAGCGAGATCGATCCGAACTGGCCGTCGAGCTGCGCGAAGCTCCCGTCGGGCCGCACGAACGCCACGCTGGAAACCAACGCCGAGAGGCGGGTGAGCGAGAGTTCGTTGGCGCCCACTTTCACCAAGGCGGGCGCGGAGAGGGTCACGGGCACGGTGCCCGCGACCGGACACCAGATCAGCGTAATGTCGGCCGCGTGCGCGAGCGTAACGGCCAGCACGCTCCCGAGCGCGAAGCTGCGCAGGGAAATCGCGGCGGATACAAGGGGACGAAGAGCGGAGGACGTCACGCAGCCTCGACGTTGAGCAATCATGCGCGCGGCTCAAGGCCTCACGGCAGGGCGATTTCCAACGCGCCGGAGTAGGTCGGATTGGTCTTCACGGTGGGCGTCAGCAGAAAATAACCGCGCCCTAGCACGGTGGACGAAGCGGGCGACGGCAACTGGAGCAGCACGCCCTGAAGAGTGATCTTACGACTGACGCTGCCGTCCTTCAGCGTGAAGCTGCCGGTGAAAGCGCCGGTGGACGTTGTGACCGTAAGGCTCAACGTCGTGGGATTGGTCGCGTCGCCGACGGAAAACGCACCGGCCGAACCGAGGTTGAGCAACGTGGGCAAAGTGTAGGTGTTCGCACCACCATTGGACAAACCGGCACCGTCGATCACCAGCGCCAGGGATCCTCCGCCCGCGCCGACTCCCAGACGACTGCCCAGCGATGTGCCGGCGGAAGGCGCATTCCACTTCTGCATATCGACGGCCAACGCCACGGGGCCAAAGCCGGCGGGATAGAGTTTATCGGATGCGGCCGCCGGTTTCTTCCAGTAGAAATCGGCGGACGATGCCTCGTAGCGTCCGGGCTCTTCGCTGCGCTCGGTGAGCGGCAGCCAGCCGCCGAGGTAGCTGCCCGCGGTCTTGTAGGGCTTGAGATACCAGCGGTAGGAACCGTCGGTGCCGGCCGCGAGTGTGCCGGTAAGCGCGGTGCCGTCGGCGAGTTTTCCGGTCACGACGAGAGCACCAGTGGTGCCGATCTTGACGGTGGCGTAGCCGTCGCCTTCGGGCGCGGTGCCGCCTCCCATGTTGACGGGATCGCCGAGCGTGAGGGTGTAGGAGCCGGTCCACGGGGAGGTCTGGCCCTTCGCGTAAGAGGCCAGCTTCACACCGGTGTTGGTGTCGCCCACTCCGGTGATCGCGGCGGTAAGCACGGATCCGGACGAAACGGAAACACTCAGGGCGTAAGCGGCCACGGTGGCTGATCCGGCGGAGTAATCGCCGTTGAGCGCGAGCGTGCCCTTGAGCGAATAAGCCTTGGTCGCGGTGGTGGTGAGCGTTCCGGTGAATGTGCCCGTGGTCGTAACGATGAGCGTGATCTTGCCCACCGGCAGGCCGTCGCCGTCCTCAAGCAGTCCCTCGAAGCTGCCGACCATGCCGGCGGGGAAAGTTGTCACGACGATCTGCACGGTCTGCACCGCGCTCTTCACCGTTCCGAACTGCGCCCAGTAGGTGACCGTAACCGTGCCGGCGACCTTGGCCGCGATGACCCCGGTGATCTGGCCGGTAGTGGTGTTGAGGGTGAGTCCGGTGGGCAGGCCGGTGGCAAAGTAGGTCACACCGGTGATGGGATGACCTCCGGTCATGTCGAGCGCGACGGTGCCACCGATAGGAATGCCTCCAGACACCGTGAGAGACGGTGTCGGCACGGCCACGGTGAGAGTCGCGTTGGCACTGGTGGTCGAGCCGCCGGAGTTGGTCACGACCACGGTGTAAACGCCTTCATCCGCGAAGGCCGCGCTGCCGATCGAGTAGCTGGATCCGGTCTGGCCGTTGATGGCGGTGCCGTCTTTTTTCCACTGGTAGGTTACGGTTTCGGAACTGGTTGCGGCCACCGTGAAGGTAACGGCATTTCCAAACGTCACGGTCTGGGTGGCGGGCTTCGTGGTGATGACCGGAACGGGCACCGGGTCGTTGAGCACCAGCACGGCGTCATCGCTCGTGGCGGTGCCGGCGCCGTTGGTCACCACGACGGAATAGGTGCCGGCGTCGGTGGACTGCGTGGTCGTGATCACGTAGCTCGCGGAGGTCGCGTTGTTGATGGGATTGCCATTCTTGCGCCACTGATAGGACAGCGTGGCCGTGCCGGTGGCGACCACGGTGAACGTGGCTTTCGCCCCCGTCGTGTGCGTCTGGCCGGAAGGCTGCGTGGCGATGGAGGGCGCGACTCCGCCGACAGGATAATTCACCGTGGCGGTGGTGCCGACGCCGGAGACGCCGCCGTTGCCCGTGGTGTCGTAGGTGGCGACGGCGTTGAGCGTGACCTTGTAGTAGGGCGCGAGCGTGGCGGTGTCGTAGTTCGTCGTGGTGCCGCCGCTGGCCACGCTGGAGGAAATCGTCGAGTAGGTCGTGCCGTCGGACGACGAGGCCACCGTGTAGGTGCCGCCCTCGATGGAAGTCCAGGTAAGTTTCACGCCCGTGACGGACGTCGCCGCCGTGAGCGTGATGGAGGACGCCTGACCACCACGTTTATACTCGGTCACGGTTTCGCTGATGCTGGTGACGGTGCCCGGCCCCATCGCGGCGGTGCCGAAATACTCCTGATTGATGATATCGGGAAACACGGTGTTGCCGGAAGCGTCGATGCAAACGAAGTAGGCATAGGTGCCGCCCGGATACTCGGGCGTCACGCAGAAGCGCACGTTCTGGCGGTTGAGATCGAAATCGACGCCCTGGGTTTTTCCGAGGTCGCCGAGGTATTCGTAGTCCTCCGCGAAAGTGCCGATCGCGCAGGTCTTGTTGACGGGACCTAGGGCGTAGGTGGCGGTGGTCGTGGGGCCGTATTGGCCGGAGGTCAGCGTCTGTCTCTTGCCCTGCACGCTCGCGGCCCAGACGGGGAGAGTGGTGCGGCCGGTCGTCGCAAGATTGACGGTGCCGTTGGTGCCGTCGCGCTTCTGAAATCCGGTCGTCATGCGTCGGATGCCGCTGGTCGAATCCATCGCTGACGAGTAGCCGTAGGGCCCGTAAATGGGCAGGCCGTCGTTGGCCCAGCCGATCAACGGCGAGTGTTTGGTGATGGAGGCGGACTCGGCGTAGGCCTTCGTCGCGGCGTTGTAGGTGACGTTGTCACCGAGCTGATAACGGAGCGCGATCGGATTGATGTGATTGTGGTAGGCGCCGGAGTTGGGCTGGTGACCGTAGGCGGGATCAAAGTTAAAAGTCTCGGCGACCCCGGCCAAACGATTCCAGATGCCGTCGCCGCTCATGGAGATGGTGGCGGTGCCTGAAGTGGAGCTGGCGTTGGCATAGGACTGGGCATCGCCGTTGGCCCACACATACACGCCGTTCACGAGCACGCCGCCGCTGCCGTTGTTCTTCTGCTTGGTCGTGGGAATCGACGAAGTGCGCGGGAGCTTGTGGATCGCGCCGCGGTTGGTCGGCCACGAGGTGTAAACCATGTTGTTCGGCGTGAGCCAGTTTCCGGCCGTGTAGCTCGGCAGGCCGGTGACGTAGACGTAAACGTAGTTCGTGGAATAGACGACGCGCTGCACATCCGAGTAAACCACCGTGGCCTGGCCGCCGCCGCCATTCGTGAGGCCGGAGCGCGGCCAGGTGCTCACGGCGTTGCCGTTGGTCTTGTCCGAAGTCGTCTCATAAACCCGCGCGTAACTGCGGGCCGTGACCCACGACGTGATATGCGGATCAGTCTGTCCGCGCAGGAGGGCGGCACCGGAAACAAACAGAAAAACGAGGGCCAGGCGAGAGATGAGGGGAAAGGTCATGACTGGAGGATGCGCCATTAAACCGTCCGCAAGTTAAGTGCGTGTGAAGGCACCGATGGGAATTGTTAAGCCTGTATAAACGCCATCCGCTTCGTCGTTCACAACTCCACTAAATGAACGAAATTGGTAGAGTTTGGAAGATTATGACAACCCTTGCCTCTTACCTCCGATTGGCCAAACGTTCCCGTTTTCCATGAAGCACTCAACCCACGTCGAAAACCCGGACGTCATCCTCATCGGCAGCGGCGTCATGTCGGCCAATCTGGGCGCATTGCTGAAGCGCCTTGATCCCGCCCTCTCGATCCAGGTTTACGAGGTCACCGAGGAGCTCGCCCAGGAGAGCTCCCACGGCTGGAACAACGCCGGCACCGGCCACGCCGGCATCTGCGAACTCAGTTACACGCCCACCCAGGCCGCCGACGGCACCGTCGATGTTTCCAACGCCATCAACATCTTCGAGCAGTTCGAAAAATCCCGCCAGTTCTGGGCCTACGCCATCGCCGAGGGCATGGTCGAAAACCCCAAGGAGTTCATCAACCCCGTCCAGCACCTCAGCTTCGTGCACGGCGCCAAGTGGGTGGACTACCTGCGCGCCCGCCACTCCGCCATGTCGGCGCACCATTTCTTCCGCGAGATGGAGTTCTCCACCGACCGCGGTGCCATCGGTTCATGGGCCCCGCTCTTGACCGAAGGCCGTGCCGAAGTGCCCATCGCCGCCACCAAGATGGACACCGGCACCGACGTGAACTTCGGTGAAATCTCCCGCAAACTTCTCGGCTGGCTCGGCGCTCAACCGGGCTGCGGCATCGCCTCCAACCACCGCGTCACCGACCTCGACAAAACCGCCGCCGGCTGGGACGTGACCATCAGCGATCTCGCCACCGGCGATATCCGTCACAACACCGCCAAGTTCGTCTTCGTCGGCGCCGGCGGCGGCAGCCTGCATCTCCTCCAAAAAGCCGGCATCCCCGAGAGCAAGGGCATCGGCGGCTTCCCCATCGGCGGACAGTGGATCGTCTGCGACAACCCCGCCATCGTCGCCAAGCACGAGGCCAAGGTCTACGGCCAGCCCCTCGACGCCGCGCCCACCATGGCCGTGCCCCACCTCGACACGCGCATCCTCGACGGAAAAAAGACCCTCCTCTTCGGCCCCTTCGCCGCGTGGACCACCAAGTTCCTCCACAAAAAAGGCAGCGTCCTCGACCTCCCCGGCTCGGTAAAACCCCACAACCTCGCCACCCTCCTCAAGATCGGCGCGAGCAACCTCGACCTCGTCAAATACCTCGTGCAACAGGGCACGCAGTCGATGGACGACCGCATGGAAGTCCTCCACGTCTTCTACCCCGCCGCGAAAAAAGAAGATTGGAAACTCATCGACGCCGGCATCCGCGTGCAGGCGATCAAGAAGACCGACGGTCAGTCCGGCATCGTCCACTACGGCACCGAGGTCATCACCGACCAGGACCGCACGCTCTCCGCGCTCCTCGGCGCCTCGCCCGGCGCATCCGTCTGCGTCCACATCGTGCTCGAAGTCATCCAAAAATGCTTCCCCCGCCTCCTCGCCTCACCCGAAGGCAAGGCCCGCATGAAAGCCATGATCCCCACCTACGACGTGGACATCAAGAAACCCGAAAACGCCGACCTCTTCCGCACCCAATCCCGCCGCGCCTCCGAACTCCTGCAACTTTCCTAAGACCTCAATCTTCGTCACAGAGTCCACAGAGTTCCGATCCCGAGTTTGAGGAGGCCCCAACGACTACGCCATCAACCGCCCGTGCTATTCGCTCACTCCGACTTCCTCCGAATCCGACGGTTCGAACTCTGTGCCCTCCATTCCTGAACTCTGTGCTCTCTGTGACCCAATTCTGAAATCCCCATGCCCTCCGCTTCCTCCAAACCCCTCCACCTCGCCGCCATCGATCTCGGCGCCACATCCGGTCGCGTCATCCTCGGCACCTGGGCGAAAAACAAACTCACCCTGAAGGAGGTCCACCGCTGGGCCAACGCCTTCCAGTCCATCGGCGCGAATGACTACTGGAACATCGTCGGCCTCTGGAACGAAATCCTCACCGGCCTCGCCAAGGCCGTCGCCGCCCTCCCGCGTGGCGCGAAGCTCGCCTCCGTCGGCGTGGACACCTGGGGCGTTGACTACGCGCTCGTCAACGACGCCGGCCGCCTCGTTTTCCCCGTGCACGCCTACCGCGACGCCCGCACGCAGCCCGGCCTCAAGCGCCTGAGCGACACTCGCGCCGCCCTCGAACGCATCTACGCCGCCACCGGTATTCCCGCCGTTTTCTACAATTCCTCCTTACAACTCGAGGAAACCGTCGCGAGCTGCCCCGCCGTCGCCGACCTCGCTACGCGCTGCCTTTTCCTCCCCGACTATTTCAACTACCTCCTCTCCGGCCGCATGGCCAACGAGCTGACGATCGCCAGCACCACCCAGCTCCTCGACGTCCATTCGACCGACTGGTCCCGCGCCGCACTCGATCACTTCCACCTTCCCGCGACCTGGTTTTCAAAACCCGTCCTCGCCGGCACCAAGCTCGGCAAAGTCCGTGGCATCGACGCGCCCAAGGCCACGCAGGTCATCGCCGTCCCCGGCCACGACACCGCCTGTGCCTACGACGCCATGCCCGCCTCGCCGGACGGCACCGATCTCTTCCTCAGCTCCGGCACGTGGTCGCTCGTCGGCTTCGAAAGCGACACGCCCGTCCTCGGCGCCGAGGCCCTCGCCGCGCGCATCGCCAACGAACGCATCGGCGACGGCCGCTACCGCCCGCTCACGAACGTCATCGGCCTCTGGCTCCTCGAAGGCACGCTCAAGGACTTCGCCACCCGCCCCACCAACAACGCCGAGTGGGCCAAGCTCATCACTGCCGCGGAACAGCTACGTGGGAGCGAGCTTGCTCGCGACCTCCTCGACGTCGCCGACCCCGCGCTCACGAACCCCAAGTCGATGAAGGCCGCCATCGACGCCCAGTTGAAGCGCCGCAAGCTCCGCGCCCCGCGCGACCTCCCCGGTTACGTCCGCCTCATCTGCGACTCGCTCGGCCAGGGCCACGCCAACGCGATGCGCGCCTTCGAGCGACTCGCGAACAAGAAGTTCAAACGCATCCTCATCGTCGGCGGCGGCGGCAAGAACCGCCTGCTCTGCCAGGCGACCGCCGACCACGCCGGCGTGCCCGTCGTTTCCTTCGAACTCGAAGGCTCCGCGGTCGGCAACCTCGCCTCGCAGCTCATCTCGCTTGGCGCGGTGAAAAACCTGAAGACCTTCCGCACCCTCCTCGGCAAATCCCTCAAGCAGACGGTCTACGCTCCGCGCAAATCCCGCTAACCGTCGCCCTCAAGGCGTAGGCGCGGCGGGCAGGGACAACGTGATCACGCCGCCCAGAGTCGGATCGGTCTTGGTCGCGCCGGGTAACAGGAAGAAGCCCTGACCCACCACATTGGTCGCGACTGGGGTGACCAGTTGCAGGAACGAACCCTCTAGCGGAACCGATCGCGCGATAGTGGAGCCGTTTGCCGCCAGCTTCATCGTGCCGGTGAAGGAACCGTCTGCCAAGTTCACCGTCGCGGTCAGAGAAGATGTCCCGGTGCCGGTGAGCATCACTGCTTTCCCGGAAGCGGCCAACGTCACGGTAACAGGCAGGCTGTAATTATTGTTCGGGGCTTGGTTGGAAAAGAACGGGGCTGCTGCGGTTGAGATAGGATTATTGCTCGAATCGAGTGTCCAATGCGGACAGGAGACCAGCAGAGTGAGCGCGCGGCCGGAACCGAGACCCAGCTTGGTGGCGAGCGCGGTCACATCGGACACCGGCGTCCAAGGTTCGACGCTCAGATTGAGCCCGAGCCAGTTAAAGCCGGCCGGATAAAGTTTGTCGGTTGCGCCAGACGTTTTAAGCCAGTAAAAATCCTGCCCCTGAGATGAGGCCAGATGGTAGGCAGAAGACTGCGGATCGCGTGGACTGAACGGTAAAAACCCCGATAGCAAACTCCACGCCCGCTTGTAGGGCATCACGAGAGGCCGATAGGTCGCAAATGCATCGGTCGAAAAGGAACCGGTCAGAATCGTTCCGTCCGCCAACTTCCCTTTGAACGCCATCACCCCTGTGGGAGCGATCGTCACCGCCACATGACCGGCCCCAGACGGGAAGACCAATGAAGAACTATCAAAAGGATAAACATCTCCCATCGTCATCGCATAAGTGCCTTTCCATGGGGCCGGCGCGGCAACGCTATATCCGCCCACCTTCACCCCACCCCCGAGAACATCGATCTCTTTTGGACTATTCGAAGTTGCCGGAATGGTGAACGATCCCGTGAAAACTGAATGTCTGTCCAGCGCGAGAGCGACCACAAGCCCGCCCCCCAGAGAGACATTGGCCGTCGCCGATGAATTCATGGCATCCAAAAGCAACGTGCCCTTCAAACTGCCCACAAAGCCGCTCCCATAAGTAAGCTTGCCGCTAAATGATCCGGTCACGCCGACCAGAATTTCAATTTTACCGACCGGAAAACCATTCGGAGCGATCAAAAGCCCTTCGAACGCACCGGTCATCATCTGCAAAAATGGCTGCACCACAAAAGTGCGGGTCGCCACCACGCTTTTGACCGAGCCCACCTGCGACCAAGTCGTGAAGGTATATATCCCCGGCTTGGCCGTAGCCGTGCCGCTGATCTGGCCGGTAGAAGCATTGATCGTCAGCCCTGCCGGCAATCCCGTGGCGAAGTAGGTGGTTCCCGAGACTGGGCCGGCACCCGCGATCATCGTCACCCCGCCCTGCCGCGCCACGCTCGGCGCCACGCCCAAAACGGTCATCAGTTGGGCGGCCGTCGTGGTGGTTTTGCCCCCAGTGGTCACGACGCAGCGATACTGGTCGGCCGACACCACCAAGTTGGCCGGCACCGTCAGGATCGAGGTGGTCGTGCCAGTGTAGCCGCCACCGGTATCGTTAATGGCGACCCATACCTTGCTGCCGACGGGCAGACGCTGCCACTGAAACGTGCTCGCCGCCTTGTTGGCTATACGGAAGACCGCCGTCTGGCCCGGACCGACGGTTAGTCCGGTAGAGCTGACGATGGCGGTGGATTCCACGATGTGTCCACTCGTGTCGGCGGCGCGCACGGTGATACCGGCCGTGCCCGCGGCCTTCGGGGTGAGGACAAGTTGACTGGTGGCGAGCGTGGCCCCGGTCACACTCGCGGTGATAACCGCCGGATTGGTGCTCTCCACGCTCAGAAACGGCAGGAGCGGAAAGGAATCGATCATCACCAGGTTGCTGACCTGCAGTGAGCCCCCCAGATAATTATACAGGGGCATATTCGTAAAATCCTCCCCAAAGTTATAAGGGGGTTTATTAAGATCGTAAGTAGCAAGATCTCCAATAGTATCCACAATCGTCATGCCAGTGCCGATGACTTGCGCAAAGACGGCGTAACCACCGTTTGAGTTATCCAGATTATCGCTGTTATCCGCAAGGTTGATGAACCACTGGTTGGTGGCGCTATTGATCGATTCCGGCGTAGGATTAGCGGGATCGGCCGGCCCCACCTTGGCCATGGCCAGCGTGCCGCGCACGTTGGAAAGGTTGAACTCGTTGGCCACGGTCCCCAGCGACTGCACGTCAGTGACCGTCGAACCTTCGAGAGTATGGCCGCCGGTCTGGAAGATGAAACCCTCCACCAAACGCTGAATCAGCAGATGATCATAGGCCCCGGAATTCACATACCTCAAAAAATTAGCCACTGTGGCGGGCGCCTTGTCGTCGCGCAGCTCGATGTTGATCTTTCCCAACGTGGTGTTGAGTTGCACGACCTGTCCCGTGGCCCCGGGAATCCCGATGTAGGCACCCAGACTGAGGGAGGCCGCGCCGGACCCGGTGCCGACATTCAACGCCGGCAAGGCCTGCAGGACCGCCGGCGTCGCCGAGGTCTCATCTGAAGCCCCGTCCATGCGCACGCACGCAACCATCGCCGCCAGAATCAAGCCAAGGGGTAGTCTCATAGAAGGCGTTGAACCTAGCCAACTCTCACTCCCTCGCAAAGCTTTTGTGCCGTTTCCGTCCACCCGAATTTCAGGCCGGACGCTTCGCGCTCTCGCGCAATCGGTTATACAGCGCCGCCAGTCGCGGAGTCTGCACTTCCTTAGCCTGCGCGCGCCGCAACGGCTCGCCCCAGATCGGCTCCAGCTCAAGCGGCTTGCCCGCCAAGTAGTCCAACATCGTCGAAGGCTTATACGGCCCCATCGGACGCGTGCGCTCGACTTGGTTCACCACAAAATCTTCGGGGATCTTGAATCCATACGCCGCTGCTGCCGCCTGCACTTCGCGCATCAACGCCCACACCTCGGCCTCCCGCTCCGGCGACTCCAAAATCACGTCGGTCGTCATGCCGCCATGCACAACCGAGAGACCGTTGAACGGCACGTTCCACACCAGCTTCCTCCAGCGCGTTTCGAGCAGACTCGGGCTGACCTCCGTCTTCACTCCCGCGCGATTAAACCAATCCGCCACCGCCTGCGTGCGCGGCTGCGGCCCGCCGGCAAACTCGCCGATCACCACATACCCCGGCATCGTGCACTCGGTCACGCCCGGCGCGATGCGGTTGGCGCAAATGAAACACAGCCCGCCCAACGTCCGCTCCGGCCCGACGACGGCCGCCACCGGTTCATCGACTCCGAGCCCATTCTGCAAATTCAGCACGACCGTGTTGGCATGCA
>Ga0123337_10001852_pt1 | contig 25605 bp, 20 predicted proteins | sample frozenSSSSmetaG_FD_89792 | JGI IMG/M metagenome (GOLD analysis project Ga0123337, IMG submission 89792) | Glacier valley bacterial and archeal communities from Borup Fiord, Nunavut, Canada, to study Microbial Dark Matter (Phase II) -... | ecosystem: Environmental > Aquatic > Freshwater > Ice >...
AGCTGGGGCGGCTCGAATCGGCGCAGCCGCTGCCGTTCGCGTTCGGCGGCGAGGCCGAGCCCGACGACTATGCGCGGGCGATCGCCGACGGCGCGCTGCTCGCGCTGATCGCCTCGCTCGGCCTGCTTCAGCTCGGCCACGAGACGACGCCGGAGCTGGCGCAGCTCGCCGCGGTCTCGCTCTATCTCTTCGCCGTGGCGACAAGCGCGCAGCGGCCGATGCTAGGCGGCGGCATCGCGGCGCTCGCCATCGTCGCCCTGGCCGCCAGCGGCGCGCCGAGCATCGCCATGCTCCTCGCCGCGGTCGGCGCGATGCTGGCGTTGCTGCGCCCAAAGCCGTGGCGCGGCGCACGCACCTTGCTGCTCTGGATCGCCGTCGGTGCCGCCCTTGGCGCTGCGGCTGCGACCGGACTGGGTGCGTGGGCGAACCGGCTCGGCGCCGTCCCGTCGGTCGCGCAGGGATTCGGCCTGGCGCGCGCCTTCGCCTGGTTCGCTTGGCCGGCCTGGCTGCTCGCGCTGTGGACGCTCTGGCAGTGGCGGCGTCGCCTGCTCAGTCCGCACATCGTCGTGCCGCTCGCGCTCGCCGCGACCTTGCTCGTCGTCTGGCTGGCGATGGCCGGATCGGATCGCGCCCTGATGCTCGTGCTCCCGGCCCTCGCCGTGCTCGCGGCGTTCGCGCTGCCGACACTGAACCGCAGCGCCTCGGCCGCCGTCGACTGGTTCTCGGTCTGCTTCTTCACGATCGCGGCGGCGACCGGCTGGCTGTTCTACATCGCGATGCGCACCGGCGCGCCGCCGAGCCTGGCGGCCAACGTCGCCAAGCTCTCGCTCGGCTACCCGCGCGAGTTCTCGTCGCTGGCGCTGCTGTTCGCTGCCGTCGGAACGCTCGCCTGGCTCTGGCTCGTGCGATGGCGCACCGGCAGGCACCGCCATCCGCTCTGGAAGAGCCTGGTGCTGCCGGCCGGCGGCGTCGCCGTCTGCTGGTTGCTCGCGATGACGCTCCTGCTTCCGCCACTCGACAACGCACGCAGCTACCGCGCGATGGTCCAGCGGATCTCGAAGCAGGTACCCGCGACAGGATGCATCGCGACGCCAAACATGCCGCGCTCGGAAGTGGTGGCCCTCGAATACCTCGGCGGCTACCAAATCGACGCCGTGACGACGGCGGCGAGCACGCGCTGCCCTTACATGTTCCTCATGGCGACCGAGCCGGCGCCGGACGCCTCGTGGAAGCTGATCGGCCGCGAATACCGCAACCGCAGCAACGACGACGTCACGTTCCTCTATCGCCGCGCGAGCGGCGGCTGACGGGACTGGCGAGCCGACCCCCGCGCCTCAGGGCGCGGTCAGCTCGGCCTTGACGGACGTGCCGTCGACGGGCGCAGCGTCCTCGACGGAGAAAAGGTCGGGAACGCGCACCCGCACAGCAGGAAAGATCAGCCGGAAGGTCGAGCCGCGATCGGGCTCGCTCGCAATGTCGAGCTCGCCGCCGTGCCGCTGCATCACGTGCTTGACGATGGCCAGGCCCAGACCCGTGCCGCCCGACTCGCGCGAGCGGCTGCTGTCGACGCGGTAGAAGCGCTCCGTGAGCCGCGACAGGTGCGGCCGGGCGATGCCGCGGCCCGTGTCCACGACTGCGATCTCGCCCTGGCCGTTGTCGGCGCGCTTCCAGTGGACCTCGATCCGGCCGCCGTCGGGCGTGTAGCGGATTGCGTTGTTGACCAGATTGCCGACGGCGCTGTGCAGCTCTAAGTCGCTGCCGGCGATCTGCGCGTTGCCGACGTCGCCGAACTCGATCGTGTGCCGCCCGGCCGACAGCGCGCGTGCCTCGGCCTCGACCTGCTTCAGGATCGCGTCCACGCGCACCCACTTGTCGGCCGTCGGCCGCGGGCTGCCTTCGAGTCGCGCCAGGGTGAGCAGGTCGGAGACGAGGTGCCCCATGCGCTCGGCCTGCTGCGTCATCAGCGTGATCACGCGCTTCTGCTCGACCTCGGTGAGTGGCAGGTTACGCATCGTCTCGAGGAAGCCGGACAGCACCGTGAGCGGCGTGCGGATCTCGTGCGAGACATTGGCGACGAAGTCGCGCCGCATCGCCTCCGCGCGCTCGCGCTCGGTCATGTCCTGCGAGAGCACGAGCTTGGAGTCGGTGCCGTAGCGCCGGATCTGCACCTGCAACTGGCCGCGGCCGCGCGGCTCGCGGAACGACACCGGCTCGTCGAAGTTGCCTGCCTGCAGGTACGAGACGAAGGCCGGCGAGCGGATCAGGTTGGTGACGCGCTGACGCCGGTCGCGCTGCGGATCGAGGCCAAAGTGATCGGCGGCGCGCGCGTTGCACCACTCGATCTCGTCGTTCGGATCGAGCAGCAGCACGCCGTTCGGCGACGCTTCCATCGCCGAGACGAACTGGGCCAGGCGCAAACGCTCGACCTCGGCGCCGCGCTCGAGCGTGCGCAGGCTGCGCTCGATGCGGTAGCCGATCTCGCCCCAGAAGCCGGAGTCGCGCGGCGCGGTGTCCTGCTGCGATCCGCGCAGCCAGTTCATGAGGCGCCAGCCGCGCAGCGAGTCGACGGCGACGATGGCCGCGAATGCGAGCAAGCCGGCGAGCAGCGCTCCGAACAGGGCGGCGCGCTGGCTGCCGGCGAGCAGGCCGAAGATCGCCCCGGCCAGCATGCACAGCAGGCCGGCGATGAAGCGAGGCAGCAACCAGGCCATCGCCGGGCAGTCGTTCTACGCGGTCGCGGCGTGCGCGTGCGTGAGCCGGTAGCCGGCGCCGCGCACGGTCTCGATCATGTGCTGGCACGCGACCACGGCGAGCGCCTCGCGCAGCCGCTTGACGTGGACGTCGACCGTGCGTTCCTCGATGAAGACGTGGTCGCCCCAGACGCGGTCGAGCAGCTGCGCGCGGCTGTGGACGCGCTCAGGGTGCGTCATGAAGAAGTGGAGCAGCTTGAACTCGGTCGCGCCGATCTTGACCTCGCGGCCCTGGCTCGTGACGCGGCGCGTCGCCGGATTGATCGTCAGGGCGCCGACTTCGACGGCCGAATCGAGTGCTTCGGGCGCGCGCCGGCGCAGCAGCGCGCGGATGCGGGCGAGCAACTCGTTGGCCGAGAACGGCTTGGTGAGGTAGTCGTCGGCGCCGGCGTCGAGCCCCAGGATCATGTCGCTCTCTTCAGCGCGCGCCGTGAGCATGATGATCGGCAGCGAGCGCGTGCGCGGCTCGGTGCGCCAGCGACGCGCGAGGGCGAGCCCGCTCTGCCCCGGCAGCATCCAGTCGAGCACAACGAGGCTGGGCAGCACGCCATCGACCGCCACCTGCGCCTGCTCGGCGTCGCCGGCGATCGTCACCTCGAAGCCGGCGTGGCGCAGGTTGATCGAGATCAGCTCGGCGATCGCCGATTCGTCTTCGACGACGAGGATGCGGCTCATTCGGTAGTCTCCGGGTCAGCGAACGAGGTTCTCGACCATCCCCACGGAATTGTGGCGAACGTCGGTTCCCTTGACGATGTAGATGATCTGCTCGGCCAGATTCTTCGCGTGGTCGCCGACGCGCTCGATCGCCTTGGCGACGAAGATCAGGTCGATGCTCGATGAGATCGTGCGTGCGTCTTCCATCATGAAGGTGATGAGCTTGCGCAGCAATCCTTCGAACTCCTGGTCAATCAGGTCGTCACGCTTGAGGACCTCGACGGCGCGCTCGACATCGAGGCGGGCAAAGGCGTCGAGCGCCTTGCGCAGCTGCGACACCGCGAGCTCGGACTCGTAGACCAGGTCGTTGACCGGCAGTCGCATGCGGCTCGAAACGCCCGAGTTGACGAGGCGCTGCACCGTGCGCGCGATCCGCGCCGCCTCGTCGCCGACGCGCTCGAGATTGGCGATGGTCTTCGAGATCGCGATCAGCAGGCGCAGGTCGCGCGCCGTCGGTTGGCGCCGCGCGATGATGGTCGAAAGATCGAGGTCGATCTCGACCTCGATCTGGTTGACGCGCGCTTCGGTGGCGAGGACTTCGGCCGCGACGTCGCTGCTGAAGTTCACGAGCGCGTGCACCGCGCGCGCGACCTGCGACTCGACGAGTCCGCCCATCTCGAGAACGCGAGTGGAGATGCCGGTCAGCTCGGCGTCGAACTGGGTCGAAAGGTGGCGGTCTGTCATGGTCGTGGTCCTCGCTTCAGCCGAAGTGGCCGGTGACAGGACGCTTCAGCCGAAGCGTCCCGTGATGTAGTCCTCGGTGTCCTTCTTCTTCGGACGCATGAAGACGTCCTGAGTCCGGCCGAACTCGATCAGGTCGCCGAGGTACATGTAGGCCGTGTAGTCGGAGCAGCGCGCGGCCTGCTGCATGTTGTGGGTGACGATGACCACCGTGTGGTCGTTCTTCAGCTCGTGAATCAGCTCCTCGATCTTGCCGGTCGAGATTGGGTCGAGCGCCGAGCACGGCTCGTCGAGAAGCAGCACCTCGGGCCGGATGGCGATGCCGCGGGCGATGCACAGGCGCTGCTGCTGGCCGCCCGAGAGGCCCGAGCCGCTCTGGCCGAGCTTGTCCTTGACCTCGCCCCAGAGGGCGGCCTTCTTCAACGCCCATTCGACGCGCTCGTCCATCTCGATCCGAGGCAGCGACTCGAACAGCTTCACGCCGAAAGCGATGTTGTCGTAGATCGACATCGGAAACGGTGTCGGCTTCTGGAACACCATGCCGACCTTGGCGCGGATCAGCGAGACGTCGTCCTTCGAGGTCAGCAGGTTCGCGCCGTCCATGACGATCTCGCCCTCGGCGCGCTGCTCGGGATAGAGCTCGAACATCCGGTTGAAGGTGCGCAGTAACGTCGACTTGCCGCAGCCCGACGGGCCGATGAAGGAGGTGACCTTCTTCTCCGGGATGTCGAGCGTGATGCCCTTCAGCGCGTGGAACTTGCCGTAGTAGAAGTTCAGGTCGCGCACCGAGAGCTTGGGCATCTCGGTCGGGGACAGGGCGGCTTTGGCGTCCATGCGTTTGAGGTTCCGGTCAGGCCTTGTTGCGGAAGAAGATGCGGGCGAGGATGTTCAGCAACAAGACACCGACGGTGATCAGGAACACGCCGGCCCAGGCGAGCTTTTGCCAATTCTCGTACGGGCTCATCGCGAACTTGAAGATGGTCACCGGCAGGCTGGCCATCGGCTGGGTCATGTCGCTGGTCCAGAACTGGTTGGAGAGCGCTGTGAAGAGGAGCGGCGCGGTCTCGCCGGCGATCCGTGCGAAGGCGAGCAGGATGCCGGTCATCACGCCGGCACGCGCCGCCTTCAGCGTGACGGTGAGGATGACGCGCCACTTCGGCGTGCCGAGCGCGTAGGCCGCTTCGCGCAAGGCGTTCGGGATCAGCGAGAGCATGTTCTCGGTCGTGCGGATCACGACCGGGATCACGATCAGCGCCAGCGCGAGCACACCGGCGAAGCCCGAGAACGCGTGCGTGCGGGCGACGACGACCGAGTAGATGAAGAGGCCGATGACGATCGACGGCGCCGACAGCAGGATGTCATTGATGAAGCGCGTCGTGCTGCCGAGCCAGCCCTTCTGGCCGTACTCGGCGAGATAGATGCCGGCGAGGATGCCGATCGGCGTGCCGAGCAGCGTCGCCAGCGTCACCATCGCGAGCGAGCCGAAGATCGCGTTGGCCAGGCCGCCGGTCTCGGCTTGCGGCGGTGGCGTCATCTCAGTGAAGAGCGAGAGGGTCAGGCCACCGATGCCGAGCCGCACGGTCTCGATCAGGATCCAGACCAGCCAGAAGATGCCGAACGACATCGCCGCCAGGGCGAGCGTGAGGGCGATGACGTTGACGATCTTGCGCCGCGCGTGCAACGCGAGCCGCGCCCTGTGTCGCGGGTCGTGGACCTCGAGCGTGCCCGTGCTCATGCGACGATGCCTTCGCGCTTCTTCAGTTGCTGCAGCAGGATCTTCGAGATCGAGAGCACGATGAAGGTGATCAGGAACAGCACCAGGCCGAGATAGATGAGCGAGGCCTGGTGCAGGCCGGGCGCCGCTTCGCCGAACTCGTTGGCAAGCGCCGACGTGATGCTGTTCGCCGCCTCGAAGAGCGAGAGCGAGTTGAGCTGGTTGAAGTTGCCGATGACGAAAGTCACCGCCATCGTCTCGCCGATCGCCCGGCCGAGGCCGAGCATGATGCCGCCGACGACGCCGGTCTTGGTGTACGGCAGCACGACCCGCCAGACCACTTCCCACGTCGTCGAGCCTAGCGCGTAGGCGGACTCCTTGAGCATCGGCGGTGTCACCTCGAAGACGTCGCGCATGACCGAGGCAATGAACGGGATCACCATGATCGCCAGGATGATCCCCGCGGAGAGCAGGCCGATGCCGACCGGAGGACCGGAGAAGAGCTGGCCGAGGATCGGGACGCCCTTGAACACCGACTGCAGCGGCTGCTGCACGTACTGCGACAGGATCGGGCTGAAGACGAGCAGGCCCCACATGCCGTAGACGATCGACGGCACCGCGGCGAGCAGCTCGATCGCGGTGCCCAGCGGGCGCTTGAGCCAGAGCGGCGACAGCTCCGTGAGGAAGAGCGCGATGCCGAAGCTCACCGGCACGGCGATCAGGAGCGCGATGAAGGAGGTCATCAGCGTGCCGTAGATCATCACCAGGCCGCCGTAGCGATCCTGGACCGGATCCCACTCGCTACGCCAGAGAAACGACGGGCCGTACTCCCTGATCGCCGGCATCGCGCCGATGAGGAGCGAGATCAGGATGCCGGCCAGCAAGGCCAGGGTCAGCCAGGCCGCGGCGTGAACCAGCGCCGAGAACACCACGTCGGCCCAAGGCGACGCGCGCCGGGCGACGGGCGGCCGATCCATCATGTCGGACCGGCCCGATGACTTGGCCCGGGCATAAGGCGTCGCTGGAAGGGTCGCTGCCACGGATTCACCTCGCGAAGGGGCGCACGGAAGGCGGCCGGATCAGCCCGCCTCGGACGATACCTACTTCCAGGCGATCGCCTTGCCGGAGGCGTCCTTGATGTTCGCCGCCCAGCTCTTGCGGACCAGCTCCTTGACCGGCGCCGGCAGCGGCACATATTCGAGGTCGTCGGCCATCTTGTCGCCGTTGTTGTAGGCCCAGTCAAAGAACTTGAGCGAGTTCGCGGCGCTGACGGGCTTGTCCTGCGCCTTGTACATGAGAATGAAGGTCGCACCAGTGATCGGCCACGCCTCCTTGCCGGCCTGATCGGTCAGCACTTGGTAGAAGCTCTTGGACCAGTCGGCCCCGGCGGCCGCAGCCTTGAAGTTGTCGGCGTCGGGCGCGACGAAATTGCCGTCCTTGTTCTTCAGCAAGGTGTAGGTCATCTTGTTCTGCTTGGCGTACGCGTACTCGACGTAGCCGATCGAGTTCGGCAGGCGCTGCACGAAGGCCGACACGCCTTCGTTGCCCTTGCCGCCGGCACCCGTCGGCCAGTTGATGGCCGTGCCCTCGCCCGCCTTGGCCTTCCAGTCCGCGTTCACCTTCGACAGGTAGTTCGTGAAGATGAAGGTCGTGCCCGAGCCGTCGGCGCGGCGCACGACCGAGATCACCTCGGCGGGCAACGGCACGCCGGGGTTCAGGGCAGTCAGCGCCGGATCGTTCCACTGCGTGATCTTGCCGAGGTAGATGTCGCCGAGCAGCGCGCCGGTGAGCTTGATCTGGCCCGGGACGATGCCCTTGATGTTGACCACCGGCACGACTCCGCCGATCACCGTCGGGAACTGGACCAGGCCATCCTTGGCGAGCGCTTCGTCGCTGAGCGGCATGTCGGAGGCACCGAAGTCGACCGTCTTGGCGCGGATCTGCTGGATGCCCGCGCCCGAGCCCACCGACTGGTAGTTGAGCCGCGCGCCGGTCAACTTGTTGTAGGCGTCGGCCCACTTGGCGTAGATCGGCGCGGGGAAGGTCGCGCCAGCGCCGGTCATGTCCTGGGCGACGGCCAGCGGCGCGAGGACGGCGAGCGCCGCGGGAACGAGAAGAATGCGAGAGAGAGAGAGCATCATGGTGTGCCTTTCGAAGGAGCAGAGGCGAAGACAGGGTTCGATAAGAGGGACTGTACGAACCGTCTGTGACGCCTCCATGACAACCGCTCTGACGCCCGGGCCCATGACATTCTTCCTAGCCCCGCGCGACCGACGGTCACGAGGAAGTCACGCAACCGTCATATTCCAATGGAATCAGGCCAGGGCCGCAGCGAGCTGCTCGGCGCAGCGCTTCGATTGCTCGGCATCACGCGCCTCGACCATCACCCGGACGACGGGCTCGGTCCCGGACGGCCGGATCAGGACGCGCCCGCCCTCGCCGAGCTCCCGGTCGATCTGCGCGCGACGCTCGGCGAGCTTGCCGCTCGCTTCCCAGTCCACGCCCGGCGCGAGCCGGACGTTGATGAGGGTCTGCGCGTAGAGGCTCACGTCGGAAAGCAGATCGGCGAGCGGGCGCCCTGAGCGCACCGCGGCCTGAAGCACCATGAGCGCGCTGACGATGCCGTCGCCGGTCGTGTGCTTGTCGAGCGCGAGCAGATGGCCGGAGCCTTCGCCACCGAGCTGCCAGCCACGGCGCACCAGCTCGGCCAGCACATAGCGATCGCCGACCGAGGTGCGGACGACGTCGATGCCGAGCCGCCGCAACGCGAGCTCGACGCCGAGGTTGGTCATCAGCGTGCCGACGACGCCGGGCACGGCGAGACCCTGGCTCAGGCGATCGGCGGCGAGCACGTAGAGCAGCTCGTCGCCGTTGAAAAGCCGGCCGGCGCGATCGACGATCTGGACGCGGTCGCCGTCGCCGTCGAGGGCGATGCCGTAGTCGGCGCCGCCTGCGCGCACCGCGTCGATCAAGGCCTGCGGCGCAGTCGCGCCGAAACCGGCGTTGATGTTGAAGCCGTCGGGCCGGCAGCCGATCGTCGTGATCTCGGCGCCGAGCTCGTGGAAGACGTCGGGCGCGACGTGGTAGGCCGCGCCATGCGCGCCGTCGACGACGATCGAGAGGCCGCGCAGCGACAGCTCGTTGCTGTACGTGCTCTTGCAGAACTCGACGTAGCGCCCGCTCGCGTCGTCGAGCCGGCGCGCGCGGCCGAGCTCGGCCGAGCTGACCCAGCGGCATTCGTGCTCGAGCGCCGCCTCGACGTCACTCTCCCACGCGTCGGGCAGCTTTTCGCCACGGGCAGAGAAGAACTTGATGCCGTTGTCGTCGAACGGGTTGTGCGAGGCGCTGATGACCACGCCGAGGTCGAGCCGAAGCGCGCGAGTGAGGTAAGCCACGCCGGGCGTCGGCAGCGGGCCGGTGAGGACGACGTCGACGCCGGCCGAGGCGAAGCCCGCCTCCAGCGCCGATTCGATCATGTAGCCGGAGATGCGCGTGTCCTTGCCGATCAGGACCGAGGGGCGGCGGCCGGCGCGGCGCAGCACCTGGCCCACGGCGTGGCCCAGTCGCAGCATGAAGTCGGGCGTGATCGGCGCGGTGCCGACCGTGCCGCGGATGCCGTCGGTGCCGAAATGGATTCTGCTCATGGGAGGACGGTGCGCGCGGCCTGTGGGGCGACGCGATTATCGGCCGTGCCGGAGGCAGCCCGCCAGACCGCGAGCGCTGCGACCGTGGCAGCGACGTCGTGGACACGGACGATGCGCGCGCCGCGCTCGACCGCGAGGACAGCGGTGACGACGCTCGCCGCGTCGATGCGCGCGCGCTGGTCGTCCGAGCGCTCCGTCGGCGCCGTCGTCACGCCGACCAGTCGCGCCAGCGTCGACTTGCGCGACCAGCCGACGAGCAGCGGTACGCCGAGGGCCAGCAGCTCGCGTTGCCGCGCGAGCAGCGAGAGGTTGTGCGCAGGCGTCTTGCCGAAGCCGATGCCAGGATCGACGACGAGGCGGTCGGCGTCGACGCCGGCAGCAAGCGAGGCGTCGAGCCGTTCGCGCAGGAAGGTCGCGACCTCGGCGACGACGTCGTCGTAGCCGGCGTCGCGCTGCATCGTCGGCGGTGTACCGCGCATGTGCATGAGGCCGACGCCGCACGCGCCGTGACCCGCGACGACGTCGAGCGCACCCGGCGCGCGCAACGCCGAGATGTCGTTGACGATGTCAGCGCCGAGGCCGAGCGCTTCGCGCATGACCTCCGGCCGCGTCGTGTCGACGGAGACCGGGCAACCGAGCTTGAGCGCCTCGACGAGGACCGGAATCAATCGCGCACGCTCGACCTCGAGCCCGATCGGCACCGCGCCAGGACGGCTCGATTCAGCGCCAAGATCCAGCAGGTCGGCGCCGTCGCGCAGCAGCCGCTCGCAGCGGGCGATCGCTCCGGCCGGCGTCAGCATCGGATCGCCGTCGCTGAACGAGTCGGGCGTGATGTTGACGATGCCCATCACCTGCGGTCGCGACAGATCGATCGCGAACCGCGTCGTGCGCCAAAGACTCATGGCAAGACGCTCACAGCCATGAAAAACGGGGCCGAAGCCCCGTGGTCGAGGTCCGCCGCGTCATCCCTCAGGCGGCAGCGGGCGCATTGCCCGGCGTCACCGGCGGCACGCCTGCCTGCGGCTTGATCGCAGGAGCCACCCAATCCTTGGGCGTGCGCGGCGGCTTGCCGGACATGATGTCGTCGATCTGCTCCGCGTCGATCGTCTCCCACTCGAGGAGCGCTGCGGCCATCGCGTGCATCTTGTCCTGGTTGTCCTCGATCAGCTTGCGCGCGATCGCGTACTGCTCGTCGATGATGCGGCGGATGACGAGGTCGACTTTCCTCATCGTTTCTTCCGACATCGTGGTCGTCTTGGTGACCGAGCGGCCGAGAAAGACCTCGCCCTCGTTCTCGGCGTAAACCATCGGGCCGAGCTCGTCGGTCATGCCGTAGCGCGTGACCATGTCGCGCGCGATCGAGGTCGCGCGCTCGAAGTCGTTGCTGGCGCCGGTGGTCATCTGGTGCATGAACACTTCCTCGGCGATCCGGCCGCCGAAGAGCACGGCGATCGTCGACAGCATGCGTTCCTTGTCCAGGCTGTAGCGATCGCCTTCGGGCAGCTGCATCGTCACGCCGAGGGCGCGGCCGCGCGGAATCACGGTGACCTTGTGGACCGGGTCGGTCTTCGGCATCAGCCGCGCGACGAGAGCGTGGCCGGACTCGTGGTACGCGGTGTTCCGGCGTTCTTCCTCCGGCATGACCATGGACTTCCGCTCGGGGCCCATCATGATCTTGTCCTTGGCCTTCTCGAAATCGACCATCTCGACGACCCGGCCGTTGCGCCGCGCCGCGAAGAGCGCCGCCTCGTTGACCAGGTTAGCCAGATCAGCGCCCGAAAAGCCCGGCGTGCCGCGCGCCAGGATGTCGGCGCGGATGTCCTGGCCGGTGGGCACTTTCCTCATGTGGATGTTCAGCACCTGCTCACGGCCGCGCACGTCGGGCAGGGTCACGTAGACCTGGCGGTCGAAACGGCCCGGACGCAGCAACGCCGGGTCCAGGATGTCGGGACGGTTAGTGGCAGCCATCACAATGACGCCGAGGTTGGTCTCAAAGCCGTCCATCTCGACGAGCATCTGATTGAGCGTCTGCTCGCGCTCGTCGTTGCCGCCGCCCAGACCCGCTCCGCGGTGGCGGCCGACGGCGTCGATCTCGTCGATGAAGATGATGCAGGGCGCGCTCTTCTTGGCCTGTTCGAACATGTCGCGCACGCGCGCCGCGCCGACGCCGACGAACATCTCGACGAAGTCGGAGCCAGAGATCGAGAAGAACGGCACCTTGGCCTCGCCGGCGATCGCCTTGGCGAGCAGGGTCTTGCCGGTCCCCGGAGGGCCGACGAGGAGAACGCCGCGCGGAATCCGGCCGCCGAGCTTCTGGAACTTCTGCGGGTCCTTCAGGAAGTCGACCAGCTCCTTGACCTCTTCCTTGGCCTCGTCGCAACCAGCGACGTCGGCGAAGGAGGTGGTGTTGTTGGCCTCGTCGAGCATGCGCGCCTTCGACTTGCCGAAGCTGAACGCGCCGCCCTTGCCGCCGCCCTGCATCTGGCGCATGAAGTAGATCCAGACGCCGATCAGCAACAGGATCGGGCCCCAAGACGCGAGGATCGAAAGCAGGAACGAAGGTTCCTCGCGCGGCTTGACGTCGAACTTGACGCCGTTGTTGATCAGGTCACCGACCAGGCCGCGATCGAGGTAGGTCGCAGTGGTGCGCAGTTCCTTGTCGTCGGTGGTCTTGGCGCGGATCTCGGTCGAGCCGCCCACGCCCTCTTGCAGCGTGACGCTGCGGACGTGCTTGCTGCGGACTTCCTCGAGGAAGTCCGAGTAGCCGATCATGCCGGTCTGGGCACCGGTGCGCTCGAACTGCTTGAAGACAGTGAACAGCACAAGCGCGATCACGAGCCAGACCGCGACCTTAGAGAACCATTGATTGTTCACCGCGACTCCAATTCAGGGAAGGATCGAGGTTGGTTGGTCATCCTCGACCCACGATATCTAAGGTCGATTTTAGTCCACGCAACCCCGTCGAGACGGATCGGTCGACCGAAGCTTTTGACCTCTACGTCGCGATATCGTTGCCGGATGCAAACGACTTGAGCCCGATTCCGACCAGAAATGTTTCCGCGGACTTGGCCCGCGAGGCCTTCGGTTTGACCGCCTTGACCGCCCGAAAGCGCGCCTTGAAGCGCTCGACAAGTTGACTGTAGCCGCTGCCATGAAAGACCTTGCAGACAAGGACGCCATCGGGGCGCAGGTGGCGCCCGGCGAAATCGATGGCGAGCTCGACCAGATCGGCCATCCGGGCCGAGTCGGACGCGGCCACGCCCGAGAGGTTCGGCGCCATGTCCGAAAGCACGACGTCGACCGGACGCCCCGCGACGCGCGCCTCGAGCTCGGCCAGCACGGCGTCCTCGCGAAAGTCGCCGGAGATGAAGTCGACTCCGTCGATCGGCTCGAACTCGAGCAGGTCGAGGGCGATGATCGTGCCGTGCACCGGCCCGGCGAGCGCGCCCTCGCCGACGTCGCGGCCGAACTTGCGGCGCACGTACTGGCTCCATGCGCCCGGCACCGCGCCGAGATCGACGACGAACTGGCCGGGAACGAGCAGGTGCAGTTGCTCGTCGATCTCCTTCAGCTTGTAGGCCGCCCGGGCCCGGTAGCCCTCGCGCTTCGCAAGCTTGACGTAGGGATCGGTCAGGTGATCGTGGAGCCACGCCTTGTTCAGCTTCTTGCTTTTGCCGCGGGCGCTCATGCTCGCACCCTAGACGCTTTGCGCCGTCCCGCCAAGCAAGAGCGGCCGCTTTCGGACGGTCGGGCGTCGGCCGGCGCGCTGATAATAGTGACGTGACCGCACTCTTCCTGACCCCCGCCCAACGCAAGCAAAAGCGCGCAGAGGCCCATCATCTCGATCCGGTCGTCGCCATCGGCAACGACGGCGCGACGGCCGCCGTGCGGCGCGAGATCGAGTCCGCGCTCGACGCCCACGGGCTGGTGAAGATCCGCGTCTTCTCCGACGACCGCGCCGGCCGCGAGTCCCTGCTCGCCGAGCTGAGTGATGCGTTTCGCGCCGCGCCGGTCCAGCACATCGGCAAGCTGCTCGTGCTCTGGCGTCCGCCGGCCGAGAAGGTCAAGGTCGAGAAGGAAGGCCGCATGCCCGGCCCGAAGGTCGTCAAGGTGCTGAAGTTCGCCAAGAGCGGCAACCACCGGCCGCAGGTAAAGAAGGTAACCGTCGTCGGCAACATGCGGCTGGCGGCAGGCGGCACGCTCAAGCGCGCCCGCAAGAAGGTCACCAGCCTCAAGAAGTCGGCGCAGCAGGCGTAGCGACTGCGCGGCGCGCCGTCAGCCGCCAGGCCAGAACGGCAGCAGCCACCACCTTCACCAGAAAGAACAGCGACGCGACGCCGTGCAGGGCGGCGAACGACGGCCCGCCATCGCCGCGTCGCGCCGTCTCGATCATCGGCTGGATGGCGAAGTAGCCCGCGACGATGCAGAACAGCGCCGCGAGCGCGAGCATCAGCTCGACGCTGAAGCGCGACTTCGCAGCCCGGTGCAAGGCGCGCGGACTGCGCATCGCGAGCACCAGCAGCAGCGCCGCGACGGCGAGCCCGACGTAGGCGTCGATTTCGAACAGTCGCGCGGCGACCCGGCCCGCGTCGGCGCGCGGCAAGGCGGCGAACAGCGTCGGCGCGGCGACGAAGCCGATTGCGACCATCGCGCCGGTCCACAGCCCGGCGAGCCAGCCCGCGAAGCGCTCCGCCAGCGTCGCGCTCACAAGGCCGTCACTCGTAACGGACGGCGATGATCTCGTAGCTCTTCGCGCCCCCGGGCGCCTGGACCTCGGCGAGATCGCCCGCGACCTTGCCGATCAGCGCGCGCGCGATCGGCGAGCTGATCGAGATCAGGTTGAGCTTCAGGTCGGCTTCGTCGTCGCCCACGATCTGGTAGGTCACCGCCGTTCCCGACTCTTCCTCCTCGAGATCGACGGTCGCGCCGAAGACGACGCGGCCCTCGGCGTCGAGCGTCGACGGATCGATGATCTGCGCAGCGGCGAGCTTGCTCTCGATCTCGAGGATGCGGCCTTCGATGAAGCCCTGCTTGTCCTTGGCCGCCTCGTACTCGGCGTTCTCGGACAGGTCGCCCTGCGCGCGCGCTTCGGAGATCGCCTGGATCACGGCGTGGCGTTCGACGCCCTTGAGCCGGGCCAGCTCGTCCTTGAGCTTCTCGCAGCCGCGTCGGGTGAGCGGAATGGTGGCCATGGAAAACCTCGAGGAAAAAAGAAAACCGCCGCCAGGATGCTCCGGCGGCGGCGACCAACAACGAGTTTAGTGCAGCCCGGCGTGCAGTTCCTGCAGCGAGGTCACTCCCAGATCGTCGCGATGCTTCATACCTTCGACTGCCGCTTCACAGCCCGCCATGCTCGTGTAGTACGTGACCCGGTGAGCGAGCGCCGCCTGGCGGATGTGACGCGAGTCGGCAATCGCGGTGCGCGTCTCGTCGACGGTCGTGAAGACGAGCTGGATCTCGTTGCCTTTCAGCAGGTCGACGATGTTCGGGCGGCCGTCCTTGACCTTGTTGACCGCGCGCACCGGCACGCCGCCCTCAGTGATGGCAGCCGCCGTGCCGCGGGTGGCGACGATCGAGAAGCCGAGCGCATGCAGCTCGCGCGCGACGACGACGGCGCGCGCCTTGTCGGTGTTGCGCACGGTGATGCAGACCGTGCCCTTGCTCGGCAGGCGCGAGCCGGCGCCGAGCTGGCTCTTCAGCATCGCTTCGCCGAAGGTCCGGCCGACGCCCATGACCTCGCCGGTCGAGCGCATCTCCGGCCCGAGGACCGGGTCGACGCCAGGGAACTTGTTGAACGGAAAGACCGCTTCCTTGACCGAAAAGTACGGCGGCACGACCTCGCCGCGCACGTTCTTCTGGTCGGCGAGCTTGCGTCCGACCATGCAACGCGCCGCGATCTTGGCCAGCGGCTCCCCCGTGGCCTTCGACACGAACGGCACGGTGCGCGACGCGCGCGGATTCACCTCGAGCACGTAGATGACGGCCGTGTCGCCGTCACCCGACACGTCGCCCTGAATCGCAAACTGCACGTTCATCAGACCGACGACCTTGAGCGCCCTGGCCATCAACGTCGTCTGCCGGCGCATCTCGTCCTGCAGCTTCTTCGGCAACGAATACGGCGGCAGCGAGCAGGCCGAGTCACCCGAGTGGATGCCCGCCTGCTCGACGTGCTCCATGATCCCGCCGATCATCACCTCGACGCCGTCGCTGATGCAATCGACGTCGACCTCGATCGCGTCGTCGAGGAAGCGGTCGAGCAGCACCGGCGACTTCTCGCTCACCTTCACGGCCTCGCGCATGTAGCGCTCGAGGTCCTTGTCGCCGTGGACGATCTCCATCGCCCGGCCGCCCAGCACGTAGCTCGGCCGCACGACGAGCGGATAGCCGATCTCTTGCGCGAGAACGAGCGCCTGATCCTCGGTGCGCGCCGTGCGGTTCGGCGGCTGGCGCAAGCCGAGCTCGACCAGCAGCTTCTGGAAGCGCTCACGGTCTTCGGCGATGTCGATCGAGTCGGGCGTCGTGCCGACGATCGGCACGCCCGCGCGCTCGAGCTCGAGGGCGAGCTTCAGCGGCGTCTGGCCGCCGTACTGAACGATGACGCCGTGCGGCTTTTCCTTGGCGACGATCTCGAGCACGTCCTCGAGCGTGACCGGCTCGAAGTAGAGGCGATCGGAGGTGTCGTAGTCGGTCGACACCGTTTCGGGATTGCAGTTGACCATGATCGTCTCGTAGCCGTCCTCGCGCATCGCGATGGCCGCATGGACGCAGCAGTAGTCGAACTCGATGCCCTGGCCGATGCGGTTCGGGCCGCCGCCGAGGACCATGATCTTCTTGCGATCGGTCGGCTCGGCCTCGCACTCCTCGTCGTAGGTCGAGTACATGTACGCCGTCTGCGTCGAGAACTCGGCGGCACAGGTGTCGACGCGCTTGTAGACCGGCCGCACGTCCTGCGCGTGGCGCTGCGCGCGCAAGGTCGACTCGCTCACCTTGAGGAGGCCGGCGAGCCGGCGATCCGAAAAGCCCTTCGCCTTCAGGTAGCGCATCTCGATCGCCGAGAGACTTTCGAGCGATCGCCCTGCGAGCTTCTTCTCGGTCGCGATGATCTCCTCGATCTGCGCGAGAAACCACGGATCGATCGCGGTCTCATCGAAGATCTCGTCGAGGCTCATGCCGATGCGAAACGCGTCGGCGACGAACAGGATGCGCTCGGGTCCGGCCTCGCCGATCTCCTGCACGATCTCTTCGCGGTCGCTCGATCGCGTGCTGAATCCGTCGATGCCGGTCTCGAGTCCGCGCAGCGCTTTCTGCAGGCTCTCCTGGAAGGTGCGGCCGATCGCCATCACCTCGCCGACCGACTTCATCTGCGTCGTCAGGCGCGAATCGGCGGCCGGGAACTTCTCGAACGCGAAGCGCGGGATCTTGGTGACGACGTAGTCGATCGACGGCTCGAAGCTCGCCGGCGTCGCGCCGCCGGTGATGTCGTTCCTCAACTCGTCGAGTGTGTAGCCGACCGCCAGCTTGGCCGCGACCTTGGCGATCGGAAAGCCGGTCGCTTTCGACGCCAGCGCCGAGGAGCGCGAAACGCGCGGGTTCATCTCGATGACGACCATCCGGCCGTCCTTCGGGTCGACCGCGAACTGCACGTTCGAGCCGCCGGTCTCGACGCCGATCTCGCGCAGGATCGCGATCGAGGCGTTCCTCATCAGCTGGTATTCCTTGTCCGACAGCGTCTGCGCCGGCGCGACGGTGATCGAGTCGCCGGTGTGGATGCCCATCGGATCGAGGTTCTCGATCGAGCAGACGATGATGCAGTTGTCGGCCTTGTCGCGGACGACCTCCATCTCGAACTCCTTCCAGCCGATCAGGCTCTCCTCGATCAGGAGTTCCTTGGTCGGCGAGAGATCGAGACCGCGCTTGCAGATCTCCTCGAACTCGTCGGGGTTGTAGGCGATGCCGCCGCCGGTGCCGCCGAGCGTGAAGCTCGGCCGGATGACGATCGGGAATCCCGCCGAGCCGGTGTCGTCGGCGCCGACGCTGCCCTGCGCGATCCGACGCTGGACGACGAGCGCTTCTTCGAACGTGTGCGCGATCCCCGACTTGGCCGAATGCAGGCCGATGCCGGTCATCGCGTCCTTGAACTTGAGCCGGTCCTCGGCCTTCTCGATCGCGGTCTCGTTGGCGCCGATCATCTCGACGCCGTACTTCTGCAGCACGCCATGCTTGTGCAGGTCGAGCGCGCAGTTGAGCGCGGTCTGTCCGCCCATCGTCGGCAGCACCGCGTCAGGCCGCTCCTTGGCGATGATCTTCTCGACGACCTGCCAGGTGATCGGCTCGATGTAGGTGACGTCGGCCATCTCCGGGTCGGTCATGATCGTCGCCGGATTGCTGTTGACGAGGACGACGCGAAAGCCCTCCTCGCGCAGCGCCTTGCAGGCCTGGGCGCCCGAGTAGTCGAACTCGCAGGCTTGGCCGATGACGATCGGACCGGCGCCGATGATCAGGATCGTCTTGAGGTCGGTGCGCTTAGGCATGCGCGCTCCCGGCCTTGGCCTTGTCCTTGTCCATCGAGGCAACGAAGCGATCGAACAGGTAGCCGATGTCGTGAGGCCCGGGCGACGCCTCCGGATGTCCCTGGAAGCAGAACGCCGGCTTGTCGACATGCGCCAGCCCTTGCAGCGTGCCGTCGAAGAGCGAGACGTGCGTCGGCCGCAGCGTCGCCGGCAGCGATTCCGGGTCGACCGCGAAGCCGTGGTTCTGGCTCGTGATGCTGACCCGGCCGGAGTCGAGATCCTTCACCGGGTGATTGGCGCCGTGGTGACCGAACTTCATCTTGTAGGTCTTCGCACCGGCGGCGAGCGCCATGATCTGGTGACCGAGGCAGATGCCGAAGATCGGCACGCCGCGCTCGATGAACTCGCGTGTTGCGGCGATCGCGTAGTCGCAGGGCTCGGGATCGCCGGGGCCGTTGGCGAGGAAGATGCCGTCGGGCCGCTGGGCGAGCACCTCGGCCGCGGGCGTCTGCGCCGGCACGACCGTCACCTTGCAGCCGCGCGTCGCCAGCATGCGCAGGATGTTGAACTTGACGCCGAAATCGTAGGCGACCACGTTCAGGCGCTGCTCGCGCGGCGCGACGTAGCCGCGGCCGAGCTCCCAGACCGCGTCCTTCCACTCGTACGGCTCCTCGACGCTCACCACCTTGGCGAGGTCGAGCCCCGACATGCTCGGCGCCGAGCGCGCCTTGGCGATGGCGCCGTCGGCGATTGCCGGCGTGACCGCCTGGCCTGCGGCGAGGGCGACGATGCAGCCGTTCTGCGCCCCGCCCGCGCGCAGGTGACGCGTCAGGCGCCGGGTGTCGATGCCGGCGATGCCGACTGTGTTCTCGCCGCGCAGGTAGTCGCCGAGCGCCGCGCTGGAGCGAAAGTTCGAGGCACGCGCCGGCACGTCCTTCACGACCAGGCCGGCCGCGAACACCTTGCGCGATTCGATGTCCTCGCCGCTCGTACCGTAGCTGCCGATGTGCGGATAGGTCAGGGTGACGATCTGCCGGCAGTAGCTCGGATCGGTGAGGATCTCCTGGTAGCCGGTGAGCGAGGTGTTGAACACCACTTCGCCCGTCGTTTCGCCGGTCGCGCCGATCGAGACGCCCGTGAATACTGTACCGTCGGCGAGAGCCAGCAGGGCCTGGGCGTGGTCGGGCAGCAGTTGCGGGAACAAGGGGTCAGCTCCGTGGCGAGGCGCGAGGGTGGGCGCGGCGGCTGCCGGCCGGGACGCCGGACGGCGCGAGGTGCGCCGGGCCGGCGCGACAACCGCCTTGTCGAGGCTGGCTGAAGCGTGCCGAGTGTAGCGGAGGCCTCACCGCGATCAGCCCGCGAAACGCGGCGCGTGCCACCTTGAAAAGCCCTCGGTGGTGCCCACGTGGTTGACAACGGGAACTAGAATCCCCGCCGACACTCTCAATCGGTGTCACTCATCGTCTTTTCCCTCGGAGGATTCATGGACGACAGCCTGCGGACAGTCAATCTCGGTTATGCGGTCGCGAGCGAAGAGCAGCGCAACCGCGTCCTGCGCAACACCTACTGGTTGCTCGCGCTCTCGATGGTTCCGACAGTTCTCGGCGCCTGGATCGGCGTCAGCACCGGCTTGATGAGCACGATGGGCGCGGGCATGAGCGCCATCGTCTTCCTGGCCGGCGCGTTCGGCTTCATCTTCGCGATCGAGAAGACCAAGAACTCCGCGGCCGGCGTGCCGGTGCTGCTCGCGTTCACGTTCTTCATGGGCCTGATGCTCTCGCGCCTGATCGGCCACATTCTCGGCTTCTCGAACGGCGCGGCGCTGATCATGACGGCGTTCGCCGGCACCGGCGGCGTGTTCGTCGCGATGGCGGCGCTCTCGTCGGTGATCAAGCGCGACCTGTCGTCGATGGGCAAGTTCCTGATGGTCGGCGCGGTGATGGTGCTGGTCGCAGGCCTGCTCAACATCTTCTTGCAGTCGAGCGCGCTGTTCATCACCCTCTCGGTGCTCATCGTCGGCCTCTTCTCCGCCTTCATCGTCTACGACCTGAAGCGCGTCAAGGATGGCCTGGAGACGAACTACATCAGCGCCACGCTGAGCATCTACCTGGACCTCTACAACATCTTCCAGGCGCTGCTCTCGATCTTCGGCATCTTCGGCGGCAACAAAGATTAGTCGCTTCGTTGAGTTCTAAACGGGGCCTTCGGCCCCGTTTTCTTTTGTGTTGTCGAAGACCGCGATGCTTTCGACATGGGCCGTGTGCGGGAACATGTTGACCGCACCCGCGGCAACGCAGCGATAGCCGGCGCGATGGACGAGCAGCCCGGCGTCGCGTGCCAGCGTCGCCGGATTGCAGCTGACGTAGACGATGCGGCTCGGACCGCGCCACTGTGCGCCGTCGCCCTCCGCGAGATCTGCCAGCGCCTTGACGATCGCGAATGCGCCCTCGCGCGGCGGGTCGATGAGCCAGCGGTCGACGTCGCCCAGCGCGACGAGATCGTCGACGCCGACCTCGAACAGGTTGCGCTCGGCGAAGGTTGCGATGGTCGCGAGGCCGTTCAGCGCCGCCGCCTCGCGTGCCCGCTCGACCAGCGCCTTGCTGCCTTCGATGCCGAGCACTTTCCCGGCCCGCATCGCCAGGGGCAGCGTGAAGTTGCCGAGACCGCAGAACCAGTCGATGACTGCCTCGCCGGACTGCGCGTCGAGCAGCCGCAGCGCGCGCGACACGAGCGCCTCGTTGATCGACTGGTTGACCTGGGTGAAGTCGGTCGGCCTGAATGGCATGCGGATGCCGAACTCCGGCAAGGCGTAGGCAAGCTTCGACGCGATGCCGTCGAGCGGACGCGCCGTGTCGGGTCCTTTCGGCTGCAGCCACCACTCGACGTCGTGCGATCGCGCGAACGCGCGCAGGAGCTCGAGGTCCTCGGGCGGCAGCGGCTCGAGATGGCGCAGGACGAGCGCCGTGCAGGCCTCGCTCGCGGCGAGCTCGATCTGCGGCAGGCGGTCGCGCGTCGCCATCGCGCCGATCAGCGCGCGCAACGGCAGCAGCATGTCGCTCACGGTCTTCGGCAGCACGTCGCAGGTCCTGATGTCGGCGACGAAGCTCGACTTGCGCTCGTGGAAGCCCACCAGCACGGTGCCCTTCTTGGCGACGTGGCGCACCGAGAGCCGCGCGCGCTGGCGGTAGTTCCACGCCGGCCCCTCGATCGGGCGCAGCACCTGCTCGGCCCTCACCTTGCCGAGATGCCAGAGTGCGTCCTCGAGCGCGCGCTGCTTGGTCGCGACCTGGGCCGAGACATGAAAGTGCTGCATCTTGCAACCGCCGCACACGCCGAAGTGCGGACAGCGCGGCACGACGCGCTGCGCGCTCTCGCTGCGCAGCTCGACGAGCGAACCCTGCTCCCACTGCTTCTTGCCGCGGCGCACCGAGACGCGCACTTCCTCGCCCGGCAACGCGTCCTCGACGAAGACGACCTTGCCCTCGGCGTTGTGGGCGATGCCCTGCGCCTCGAGATCGAGCGACTCGATCCGCAACCACTCTTCGACACTCGTCATGCGGCCCGATTATCGGGACGCCCGGACGCGCTGATAAACTCGGCGTTGCCAGGAGAGAGCTTCGCTCGCGCGAAGCCGCCGAAGGCGCAGACCGGGGCCAGCCACGGTCGAACGCTCAGGCACCGAGGACTGGCAAACGCTTGCTTGCAAGCGTCCTCGCTGGAGAGAGGCCTGCCGTCGAGCGGGTCCACCGAAGGGGCAAGCAACGTCGCTCGCGGCGCTGCCAATCTCTCAGGTAAAGCGGACAGCCGGGGCAGTTTTCCCGCAGGAGCTTTCGGGCTCCGGCGGGCGTGAAACGTGCTCCGGAGCGATCGATGTCCGAATATTCCCCGTCCACGGCGCTGTCGAAGACACCGCTGCATGCCCTGCACGTCTCGCTCGGTGCGAAGATGGTTCCGTTCGCCGGCTACGACATGCCGGTCTCGTATCCGGGCGGCATCCTCGCCGAGCACCGCCAGTGCCGCGAGTCGGCAGTCCTGTTCGACGTTTCGCACATGGGCCAGTTGCGCCTCGTCGGCGCCGATGCTGCGGCCGCGCTCGAGACGCTCGTGCCGGTCGACATCGTCGGCCTCGCCGAAGGCAAGCAGCGCTACGCCCTCTTCACCAACGACGACGGCGGCATCCTCGACGACCTCATGGTCACACGCCGCGCCGACCATTTCTTCCTCGTCGTCAACGCCTCGTGCAAGGAGGCCGACACCGCGCACCTGCGCGCGCGCATCGGCAGTCGCTGCACGATCGAGCCGATGCCCGACCGCGCCCTGCTCGCGTTGCAAGGCCCGAAGGCGGCCACGGTCATGGCGCGGCTGGCCCCGAACCTGGCGCAACTCACCTTCATGAGCGGCGCAGAAGCGCGCATCGCAGGCATCGCCGTCTTCGCGACGCGCTCCGGCTACACGGGCGAGGACGGCTTCGAGATCTCCGTCGCCGACGTCGATGCAGAAGCGCTCGCCCGCACCCTCCTCGATCAGCCCGAGGTTCTTCCTGCCGGCCTGGGCGCGCGCGACACCTTGCGGCTCGAAGCGGGCCTGTGCCTCTACGGCCACGACATCGACACCACGACGACGCCGATCGAAGCCGGCCTCACGTGGGCGATCCAGAAGGTGCGCCGTCCGGGCGGCGATCGCGCCGGCAGCTATCCCGGCGCGGCGACGATCGGCCGCCAGATCACGGACGGCGTCGCGAAGAAGCGCGTCGGCCTCGTCGGCCTCGACCGCGCGCCGGTGCGCGAAGGCGCGGCGATTCTCGATGCCGGCGGCGCGAGCGTCGGCCGCGTCACGAGCGGAACGATCGGGCCGACGGTCGGCAAGCCGATCGCGCTGGCCTACGTCGCGACCGCGCTCGCCGCGGTCGACACGCGCGTCTCGGCCGACGTGCGCGGCAAGCTGCTGCCGATGCAGGTCGCGCCCATGCCTTTCGCCCCGCACCGCTATTTTCGCGGCTGAAGCATCCGCTTCGCATTCATTCCACAGGAGCCACGACATGCCCGTTCTCTACACGCCCGAACACGAATGGATCGACACCGGCGACGCCGCCGCGGCGACCGTCGGCATCACGGTCCACGCCCAGGACGCGCTCGGCGACGTCGTCTTCGTCGACCTTCCAGCGGTGGGCACGTCGTTCAAGAAGGGCGAGGTCGCAGGCGTGGTCGAGTCGGTGAAGGCCGCCGCCGACCTCTACATGCCGGTCGACGGCGAGGTTGTCGCGGTCAACGAGGCGCTGCGCGCCGACCCGTCGCTCGCCAACACCGACCCGCTCGCCTCGGGCTGGTTCTTCAAGATCAAGCTGGCCGATCCGGCGGCGACGGCGTCGCTGATGGACCAGGCCGCATACGACGCGCTCGTCAAGGCCGCCTGACGTCCCGAGTCCCCCGATCAATCTTCGCGAGTCCACGATGCTGATGTCCGCTCTGAAACCGCTCGCCGAGCTCGAGACCGCCGGCGAGTTTGCCGCCCGCCACATCGGCATCGATCCCGCCGCCGAAGCGCACATGCTGTCGGTGATCGGCGCGGCGTCGCGGCGCGCGCTGATCGAGCAGATCGTCCCGGCGTCGATCGCGCGGCCTGCGCCGATGCGCCTGCCGGCGCCGCTCGGCGAAGCCGCCGCGCTCGCCGAGCTGAAAGGCATCGCCGACAAGAACCGCGTATTGAAGAGCTTCATCGGGCAGGGCTACCACGCGACCCACACGCCCGGGGTCATCTTGCGCAACATCCTCGAGAATCCGGCCTGGTACACGGCATACACGCCGTACCAGGCGGAGATCTCGCAGGGCCGTCTGGAAGCCCTCGTCAACTTCCAGACGATGGTCTGCGACCTCACCGGCATGGCGATCGCCAACGCGTCGATGCTGGACGAAGCGACGGCCGCCGCCGAGGCGATGACGCTCGCGCGCCGCAGCGTCAAGGCCAAGAGCGACACGATCGTCGTCGCCGGCGACGCCCATCCGCAGACGATCGAGGTGCTGCGCACGCGCGCCGAGCCGCTCGGGCTGACGATCGTCCTCGCCAACTCGGCCGAGGAGTGGGACACGCTGATCGCCGGCGGCGACTACTTCGCCGTGCTCGCGCAATGTCCGGCGACGAGCGGCCAGCTGCACGACATGCGTGCCGATGCGCCGAAGATTCACGCCCACGGTGCCGCCTTCATCGTCGCTGCCGACCTGCTCGCGTTGACGCTCGTCACGCCGCCGGGCGAACTCGGCGCCGACATCGCCTGCGGCACGACGCAGCGCTTCGGCATGCCGATGGGCTGCGGCGGCCCGCACGCGGCCTACCTCGCGTGCCGCGACGAGTACAAGCGCGGCCTGCCCGGCCGGCTGGTCGGCGTCAGCATCGATGTGCACGGCGACACCGCCTACCGGCTCGCGTTGCAGACGCGCGAGCAGCACATCCGGCGCGAGCGCGCGACCTCGAACATCTGCACGGCGCAGGTGCTGCCTGCCGTGGTCGCCAGCATGTACGCGGTCTATCACGGCCCGGCCGGGCTCAAGCGCATCGCCGAGCGCGTCGCCGCGTACACGGCAGTGCTCGCCGAAGGCCTGCGCGAGCTCGGCTGGACGGTGCGCGGCGAGTCGGCCTTCGACACGATCACGATCGACGCCGGCGCGTCGACGGCGACCATCTTCGCGCGCGCCATCGACGCCGGCATGAACCTGCGCCGCTATCCCGAGTGGGGCGACACGATGCTCGGAATCGCCCTCGACGAGACGACGACGCGCGACGACATCGTCGCCCTCTGGCGCGTGTTCGCGAAGGCCGGGCAGACGCTGCCCGACGTCGCTTCCTTCGAGCGCGGCATCGCACCGATGATCCCCGACGGACTGCGCCGCACGTCGCCTTACCTCACGCATCCGGTCTTCAACCGCCATCACAGCGAGACCGGCATGCTGCGCTACCTGCGCGGCCTCGCCGACAAGGACCTCGCCCTCGACCGCTCGATGATTCCGCTCGGCTCGTGCACGATGAAGCTGAACGCGACAAGCGAGATGATCCCGATCACATGGCCCGGCTTCGCGGCGATCCATCCGTTCGCGCCGGCCGACCAGCGCCAGGGCTACGACGAGCTGCGCCGCCAGCTCGAGACGTGGCTCTGCGAGGCGACCGGCTACGCGGGCGTGAGCCTGCAGCCCAACGCCGGCTCGCAAGGCGAGTACGCGGGCCTGCTGGCGATCCGCGCCTGGCACGCGTCGCGCGGCGATGCAGCGCGCACGATCTGCCTGATCCCGGAATCGGCGCACGGCACCAATCCCGCAAGCGCTCAGATGGCGGGCCTGCAGGTCGTCGTCACCAAGTGCGATGCCGAGGGCAACGTCGACCTCGCAGACCTCGAGGCGAAGTGCCAGCAGCATGCGGCCAAGCTCGCCTGCGTGATGATCACCTACCCCTCGACCTACGGCGTCTTCGAGCGCCGCGTGCGCGAGTTGTGCAGGGTCGTCCACACCTACGGCGGCCGGGTCTACGTCGACGGCGCGAACATGAACGCGCTGATCGGCGTCGCGGCGCCGGGCGAGTTCGGCGGCGACGTCAGCCACCTCAAC
>Ga0123337_10001854_pt1 | contig 25597 bp, 17 predicted proteins | sample frozenSSSSmetaG_FD_89792 | JGI IMG/M metagenome (GOLD analysis project Ga0123337, IMG submission 89792) | Glacier valley bacterial and archeal communities from Borup Fiord, Nunavut, Canada, to study Microbial Dark Matter (Phase II) -... | ecosystem: Environmental > Aquatic > Freshwater > Ice >...
AATGCTTTACTCTTGCTTATATCGCTCGTTCTTGTGGCCTGCACTTCGAAGTGATGTAAATGGTGAGTTCACAGACGCTAAGCAAAATGTTTCAAAGGGGGATTTCAACTATTACACAGAACCCTCATTGTGGGATACTTATCGTAACAAGGATGTTTTACTGGGTCTGATTTCACCAAAAGTTACACTTGATGTGATCAAGTCGATGAAAGATGTCGGCGATAAAACAGGATTCATCCCAACATTTTTTCATGGTGATCATGGTGCGTCATCGATAGCCGGAGCGTATTTGAGAGGGATTGATGGCTTTGATGTTAAAGGCACTTACAATATCCTCCTGCGAAATGCGAATATTTCGCCGGGAGCAAGGCCACATATAGACGAGTACATTGCGAAAGGATTTATCTCTGATCCTGACGTTGCCAGCCCAAATGTGGAGACAAAAGCTAATGCTGGTGTTTCCAAAACTTTAGAGTATTCTTACGATGATTATTCCCTTGCGCAGATCGCTAAAAAACTGGGTGATAGTGCAAACTACAAATCACTTATGGCAAGATCTCAGAATTACAAAAACATGTTTGATCCTGCAACAAGATTCATGAGGGGTAGATTGGCAAATGGAGACTGGATAAAGCCATTTAACCCTCAATATCCTTACTATGAATATATGTATAGGGAGGCAAATGCGTGGCAAGTTTCATTTTTTGCCCCTCATGATATGCCAGGTTTAATTAAATTGTACGGGGGTCCGACAGGTTTCGAATCCAAACTAGACTCCTTATTTACTTTGCCATGGAACCCAAAATACATTGCCAGGAACGTGGAAACCATGATAGGACAATATTGCCATGGAAATCAGCCTGACCATGAGGCACCATTTGCGTACTATTTTATCAATAAACCGGAGAAGTCCCAAAAAATCCTTGACAATATTTTGAATAACCTTTATGGGATCGGTAAGGAAGGATTAGCGCTTTCAGGAATGGATGATGCCGGCGAGATGTCGGCCTGGTATGTATTCAGCGCTCTTGGCTTATATACATTCTCTGCTACCGATCCTGAGTATCTGGTAACTGCGCCGCTGTTTGACGAAGTGAAATGGAGATCAAGCAATGGAAAGATGATCACGATCAAAAAGCCGGGAAAAGGGAGAGCGATTACTTCGATCAAGGTTGATGGTAAATTGAATAAAGGATATTTTGTGTCTCATGATCTGTTTAAAAACGGGGGTACTATAGATATTGCCACAAAATAATTAGTCGGCGTTAGTTGTTTTTCCTGCGCTTTTAATCGCATAAGATATCCCGACAAGGAGCAGCAGCGTGGCCGTGAACCCCATTGCTACATCCAGTGAATAGTGAAAGGCAATAAAGCCTAGTAAAGCAGGTCCCGCCAACTGGCCCGTATAACCCATTACGCTAACCACAGGGATTGAGACCGAAGCAGGAACGTTTTTTAAACGTCCTGCTTCGCTAAAAAAGATAGGAACTATGTTAGCTGCGCCCACCCCAAGCAGCACAAAGCCTAGAAGTATAATTGGTAACCAAGTACTGAAAACTGCCAAAAAAAGTCCACCGGAAGCGACCAGCGCTCCAGTAATAACTACTATTCGACCATCGAGTTTCATAATTATTTTATCCCCTAGAAGTCGCATCACTGCCATGGCTATGGAAAAGGCTGCATACCCAATGCCTGCGAATTCAGGATCAATACCCCGGTTTTCCCGTAAAAAAAGGGCACTCCAATCCAGCATAGATCCCTCGGATAAGAATACCGCAAAACACATCAACCCTAGGAAAAGCAGGCTTCCTGTTAACCAAGAGAACCTTTGTGGAGGACCTTCTGTTTTTTTAGGAGTAAATTTGGCCATCACTTCTTTTTCCATTGCTAACGTAAATAGGTTCCTGTAATTTATTATAGCGATGAACAGCAATGCTCCTGAAATAGAAAGGATTGCTAACAGAGCGGGCAGACCTAATTTGATTAGAAAGCCAAGTCCTAAAGAACCGAGTAAACCACCGACACTAAAGAGTCCATGGAAGGAAGACATAATAGGCTTGCCATGCTTATTTTGAACCTGCACCGCATGGGCGTTCATCGCTACATCGATCGCACCAACGGCAGCACCGAAACCAAACAGCGCAATTCCCATCCAAAAAATCGAGTTTATGAAGAGGAGTAGTGGTAAGAGAACTGCAATCAGGATGGCTGACCAAAGCATCACGATTCTGCTGCCGAACTTATGGGACAGTATTCCTGTAACCGGCATCATCGCAATAGCACCACCGCCAAGCAAGAGCAATAGAAGTCCTAGGTCTGCATCGTTCAATGCGAGTCGTTCTTTTGCATAAGGCACCATTGGTGCCCAGCTTGATATGCCTATTCCACAAACTAAGAACATGGCTTTTGTAGCCACTTTTGCTGCTATGGTTTTATTTGACGCTTCCAATTCGTTAAAGGTAAAATATATCGAGGCACTTGCTAATGCTTAATTGCTTTTATTGCATAATATGAATTGCTGCTGGTAAACCAGGTAACTTCTAATGTCAATGAATTTATCGCTAATTTTCTTACTTTAGTAAACCATATGAAACAAATTCTTTTACTCCTTGCTTTATTTCCCTGCGTATTCGTGAATGCGCAAATAAACAAAATGAAACCTATTTTCAATGGGAAAGATTTGGAAGGCTGGACTAAGTTTCTGCAAAAACAAGGCGTTAATAAAGACCCTCAAAATGTCTTTAAAATAGAAGACGGGGTACTTCATGTTTCAGGTCAGGATTTCGGATACGTTGCCACAAAGAAAAGCTATAAAAATTTTCATCTTTCACTGGAATTTAAATGGGGTGAGATTAAATATCCACCTCGCGAACACGATAAAAGAGATGCAGGGGTGTGTTACAACGTAGAAATATTGAAGGATAAAATCTGGCCTAAATCTGTAGAATGTCAAATCCAAGAGGGTGATGTTGGCGATCTATGGCTAGTTGACAGCGTCACTGCTTTTGTTGACGGTATAAAAACAGAACCTAAGGACTACGCTACAGTAATGAAAATAAGAGATGGCGAGCGGAGTCATGGGGAATGGAATAAAGTGGAAATCATCTCTAAAAATGGCAAATTTAATTTTATCGTCAACGGTGTTTTGGTGAATGAAGGTGAATATGTCAGCCTAAATAGCGGTCGCATTTTACTTCAATCCGAAGGTGCTGAAATTTTTTATAGAGACATTAAAATCGAAGAATATCCTGATTTGGTTATCAATTAACCATTGACTTGTTTCAATACCAGGTTAGCCAATACCAGAAATATCACATAAGCCGCGATATTTGTCACAATAACCCTTGCGTATTTTGTGCTCATGTTGTTGTCACTTCTAAATGCCTGAAAATTGAATATGGTGGCTGCTATACCCAATGCGCCACCCACAGCCCCACCTACAAAAACGAGTAATACTGGAAGTGCTCCAAGTACAAACTGATACCACTCTAACTTTTTTGCTACTAAATGTTTCCGACCGTCGATTACTAATGTAGGCGCGAAATCCGGAAAGGTAGATTTTGGAAAGCCTTTCACGATACCACTCGTGGTAGGTATCAGGAATGGCTGACCTTTTTCTGTAGACTGCTTCAGTAATTTTCCATCCATGGATAAGTATGACCTCCCAGTCAGAACAGAAGATTCTAATTCAAATGTGGAGTTGGGGTAGTTGTCGATCGTAAATTTGTATTTCAATTTGTTGTGTGGTTTAATGGTTCCCAATTTAACGGATATAAATTGAATCCCGAAATTACAGAATTGTCCAGCGCCATCATGAAGGTAGCTTCAAACATTTTACATTTCTAAAAAATTTTTGAATACTAATGACATTAGTATAGATTTGTCTCGTGTTTAATGCAGAAGTACAATATATTGGAGAAACTCCATGGCATCGGGATTGGAAAAAAGCGTTTGCTAAAGAGTTTAGGGAGGTAAGTTTCGCTGATCCGGCGATGGGGCAATTGCATAGGGCAGACGTTCATACCGCTTGTGGAACTACGCTTGAGTTTCAGAATTCTCCAATCTGTATTGATGAATTGACGAGTCGCGAAACCTTTTACCCTAAGATGATCTGGATCTTGAACGGCAAGAAATTCAAAGGCTTCAGGATTTTGAAAAGTCTTCCCGATGTAGATGATCCCCGTTTAAGTAACTATGAATTTTGCCATACGGATCATTTAAAAATGATCAGGAAGTCTGATATTACGAATGGCTTGGGAAAGCCAAAAGCCCTAACTTTCCATCACCCTGAATTGCGTAGTATACCACTGACATCCCATTACTATTCTTTCTGCTGGAAACATCCACACAGCGTATGGTACCAAGCAAAGGCCCCAATTATATTTGATCTTGGTGGGCATTTTCTGTACCAGTTAAAACACAGAAGACAGCTTTCAGGCGATTTTAGCTATCTTCATATGATACCCAGGAAAGCATTTATCAGTCAGTACTAATGCAATAGGTGACTGTTTGACTTACACAGCAACCAATGTTTTTATAGTCTTTTAAGTGTGCACTTAAGGATTTATGTGCACACTTACCAATTTAAGTGAGCAGTTGACCTTTTTTAAATATTAAATCTGCTTTTTTTAAACAGCAGTATTGTAGGTTCGTTTAAGCAATCAACCAATGCTGCTTCTAATTATGCTACTATATACTTCTACATTTCCCAATTTCAGGGTCACAAAGAACGGCGTTACTAGTTTATTACTAGTGCCCTCAGCTATGTCTTGGCTTCGTGTCTGCTTCGGGTCTGCTTCGTGTCTGCTAGCGCTCGGCCCGAAGGAAACAGCCATAAAACACATAGCGGAGCGGTATTTGAAAAACTTCAGTACAAACCACATATCAACGACAGTATTTTCTCAAAAAACAAAGTTGGAAAGTTGTGATTGTTTAATCCATTTACCAAGGATTGAATTGTCTCTTTAGATTGCACTAAAGGGACAATAATTCAGGTTAGAGGTAAAGACAAATCATAAATTCGTCCAGTTTCCAATATCATCAACAAGCACTATGGTCGTCAATCATGTGATAAACTAGATCTTTTTAAGAAAATATTGAGGCAGTAGAATAAAACGGTTAAATTCCCCTCCAATGGAGTTCGGCATCTAAAAGTCTAGTTTCAAAATCGTATACCGGATACTTGCTTTCAATAAGCTTGATCAGCATTTCAGCAGCTATTTGACCGATTCCAAAAGCATTCTGTCTGATGTAGGAAATGCCTGGCGACAATAAGTCAATTACATCTGAATTGGAAAATCCAATGATGGTAAGGTTTTCTGCATAGTTGATTTTTGCCAATACACGCATAGTTGAAGTACTGATTTGGTCACTTGCAATAAGTAATGCATCCACTGATCCAGATCTAAATTCAGTTAAGGCGAGTTCAATTTCCTCAATATTGCGTCCTCCCTCAGGGCAATGTTTAATTAGTCGATCCTCAAAAGTAATGTCGTTAGCTTCCAAAGCAGCTTTATAACCGTTGAACCTTTGAATAGAAATAGAAAGTTGAGGCGCGTTCCCCAAAAAAGCAATATTTCGGTTGCCTTTTTCTATCAATAGCCGAGTCGCTTCAAATGCAGACTTAAAATTATCAGTTGTCACTTTAAATGTTTCCATTTCATCAATTATTCTGTCGAAGAACACGATAGGCATGCCACGTTCATGGAGTTGGGTAATATGATCGTAATTGGTAGTCTCAGAAGACATAGAAATTAATATCCCATCGACCGAACGACTAGCTAGGTGGCCAATGTTGCTCACTTCCCGCTCATAGGCATCATGACTTTGGGTGATGATTACATGATATCCCTTTTCATAAGCGATTGATTCAATACCATTGATGGTTTGTGAAAAAAAACTATTGGCAATATCGCTTACAAGTATCCCAATAGAGTTACTACGACCGTTCTTCAGGCTTCTGGCAATTGGATTAGATCGATAATTAATCTTTTTTGCATACTCCCGAACTAGCTTCTTCGTTCCTTCGCTTATTTCATGGCTATCACTTAACGCACGCGATACTGTCGAAACGGATACCGATAGTGCATGAGCAATTTGCTTAATTGTGACTGCCTGAAACATAAACAAGTATAGATAAAAAAATAGAAATGAGAACGATTGCGTAGTTTTAGTTGCCCATAACCTTTGTTTGTCGGCCTGTAATTTCTAATCTTGTTTGAAGCATACACCAAATATATCACTATGAAGAAAATATTATTTCCTCTGCTATTTATACTGACCTATTTTCAAAGCCTGGGGCAGGAAACTATCACTAAATATTTATCGGGTACCGATAAGAATAATACCGTTTTATGGGATTTCTATTGCACGGAAGGCAGGAAGAGCGGCGAATGGTTTAAGATACCCGTTCCTTCCAACTGGGAGCTTCAAGGATTTGGAACCTATAATTATGGACATGATAAAGTAAAAGGAAATGAACAGGGACGTTATAAGCACGAGTTTAATGCCGGTAACGCGAAAGGCAAAAAGGTCTTTTTGGTTTTTGAAGGCTCAATGACTGATACTAAAGTAATGGTCAACGGAAAATCCGCGGGCCCTGTGCATCAAGGAAGTTTTTATAGGTTTAAGTATGATATAACGGCTTTGCTACATGCAAATGATAAGAATCTGCTAGAGGTAACTGTTGATAAAACTTCAGCAAACCAGTCTGTCAACAATGCTGAACGTAAAAGTGACTTCTGGGTTTTTGGAGGAATCTTCAGACCAGTCTATCTAGAACTCGTCCCCGAGCGTTTTATCGATCGGATGGCTATTAACGCTAAGGCAGATGGTTATTTTGCTGTTGATGTGTATCCCTCAAACTTGGTAGGAACAGAAGTAATCGAAGCTGAGGTTCAAACATTAAAAGGAAAGAAAGTGGCTGCTGCATTCTCAAAAGGAGTAGCCAATGGGGACCATGTGACTTTAACATCTTCTTTTGCAAAACCTATGTTATGGTCAGCTGAGTTTCCTAATCTTTATCAGGTATTGGTTACACTTAAGGATAGCAAAGGAGCATTACACAAAGTAAAACAGAAGTTCGGTTTTCGTACAGTGGAGCTACGAAAGAATGATGGCTTGTATGTTAATGACGCAAAAATTATCCTGAAGGGAAGCAATAGACATAGTTTTTGGCCTGAAACCGGCCGCACGCTGAGCCACAATGTGCATACACTGGATGCTAATCTCATGAAAGAGATGAATATGAATGCAGTTAGAATGTCTCATTACCCACCTGATCAGGATTTCCTTGATGTATGCGACTCTATAGGTCTGTATGTTCTAGATGAACTTACCGGATGGCAGCAAAAATACGATACAGAAGTTGGCAAGAAGCTAGTTAAAGAGCTGGTTGTAAGAGATGTTAATCACCCTTCTATCCTATTTTGGGACAATGGAAATGAAGGCGGCTGGAACACTGAGCTAGATAATGAATACAAATTGTATGACCCTCAAAACCGTACAGTTATTCATCCTTGGGAAAAGTTCAACGGAACAGACACTAAGCACTATCCTGATTATAATGCTATCGTTAAAACTTCAGCTAGCGGTCAGGAAGTATTTTTTACTACTGAATTTATGCATGGCCTCTATGACGGAGGTGCGGGAGCGGCCCTTGATGATTTCTGGTCGGAGATGTTAAAGCATCCTCATGCCGCCGGGGGGTTTATCTGGGCCTTCATCGATGAGGCAGTAATACGTACAGATAAGAATAATATTTATGATTCCGATGGAAATCACGGCCCTGACGGGATCGTCGGACCGCATAGAGAAAAAGAAGCTAGTTTTTTTACCATCAAGGAGATATGGTCGCCGATTTATGTAGCTCCGATGTCGATAGATACTTTCAATGGCACTATTCTGCTGGAAAACCGTTACTCGTTTACCAATCTGAACCAATGTACTTTCAAATGGAAATTGGTTAATTTTCCAAATGCAGGAAACAAATCAACTCAAGCATTGACGAAGTCCGCTGGAAATATTAAGCCTATAGATCTGAAACCCGGAGAGAAGGGCAACTTGCGTCTAACGCTGCCGGCAAACTGGAATAAAAACGAAGCATTTTATTTAACGGCATATGGACCAGACAATAAAGAGATTTTCAGCTGGAGTTGGCAAATTAGTCAGAAGCTGGTAACACCCGCCTTGCTGAGCGCAAATAATCAAAAGACTAAGATAAGCGTAAAAGACGCCGAAGGCATATTTGAGTTGAATTGTGATGGCATCGTTTACTATTTTGATAAAAGTACTGGATTTTTGCAAAAAGTGCTTAAGCCATCTGGAACTGTTTCGCTGTCCAATGGACCTATGCTTGCTGGAGTGAAATCCAGCTTGAGAAACTGGACTTCCAGGCAAATTAATGATCAATGGGTTATTAACGCTGAATATGGTGGTGAGGGATCACTGAATGCTAAATGGACATTTTCAACTGGTCAGCCGGTTAAACTGGAATACAATTACAGCCAAATGGGGGATTTCGATTACACGGGAATCACTTTCAATTATCCGGAAGAAAAAATAACTGGGATGAAGTGGCTGGGTAGAGGACCGTATCGTGTTTGGCAAAATAGGTTAAAAGGGCAGCAATTTGGTGTTTGGGAAAAAGCATATAACAACACCGTTACAGGGGAGACCTGGCAATTTCCAGAGTTTAAAGGTTACCATTCAGATGTCAATTGGGTAACCATTCAAAATGAGGAATCTAATTTCACGGTTTACTCGGGCAACAAAAACACCTATTTTCAAATGCTAAGACCTGCGAGAGAAAAAGATGCCTTAAGCAATAACAATGTGGAACCAGCCTTTCCAGATGCTTCTATAGGTTTTATGAACCACATTAGTGCGATTGGTACTAAGTTCCAGTCGGCTAAACAAATGGGGCCTCAAAGTCAAAAAGCACAACTAAAAGGTGAGAAAATAAGTGGAATACTTTGGTTTGATTTTACTAGATAGCCCAAATTATTCAAAATAAACACACGCAATGAAAACGAACAAATTTAAATTATTAGCTGTAATTGGTTTCGGACTATCACTGAGTTCTTTCATAGATCCAGCAGCAATCACGCTAAAAGTGCAAAGTGTGGCTGCCAATCTGCAAGCACCGACTGCAATGGCATTTCCTGGTAATGGACGCGTTTGGATCACCGAACAAACAGGAAAGATAAGGGTGATGAAAAATGGTAAACTCAGTGAAGTACCCCTGCTAGATCTTGGAAATCAGATGCCAAAGCTGAATAACGGGTATGAAGAACGCGGACTTCTTGGCATTGCATTACATCCGAAATTTAAAACAAACAAGAAGTTCTACGTCTTTTACAGCGTTCCTTCCTATGGAAAATTTAATCATAAAGATGTTATCGCTGAATATAAACTTGCTGCAAACGAAGAAAAGGTGGAAGAGAACAGTGAAAAGATTATTATAACAGCGGACAAACCAGATGGTAACCATAATGGCGGTTCGGTCCAGTTCGGTCCAGATGGCTATTTATATATTTCCTTTGGAGATGGAGGTGGACAAGGTGATAAACATGGTGAAACTGGCAATGGGCAAAATCTAAACACCCTGCTTGGAAAGATTCTACGTGTTGATATAAATACAGACTCTGCGTATCGCATTCCTAAAGACAATCCTTTTGTTGGTAAACAAGGAACGAGAGGAGAAATATGGGCTTATGGCTTTCGCAATCCATACAGAATGTCGTTTGATAAGACATCAGGACAACTGTTCGTAGGAGATGTAGGCCAGGATACTTGGGAAGAAGTTGATATCATCAAGAAAGGTGGAAACTATGGCTGGCGACTTGTCGAGGGTAATCATTGTTATAATCCAGCGACAGGTTGCGATATCAAAGGAATTATCAAGCCTATTGCAGAATACAATCATAGAGAAGGCGTTTCCATCACAGGCGGTTACGTTTACAACGGAAAATCGATCCCCGTTTTAAAAGGTAAATACTTCTTCGCCGATTGGACAGGCCCAGCTTTTTACCTCAAGAAAATTGGGTCGAGTTGGCAAAGGGGTAGAGTGATTTTTAAAAATCTACCTGAGGGTATGAAAGTCACTGGATTTGCTGAAGACTCGATGGGTGAATTGTATATGCTAACTAATCCAGATACTGGCCCTGGTAACAAACAAGGTAACGTTTACAAAATTATCAAAAGCTAACTAGTAAAATTAGAAGGCCATATTGCTGACTTGACACTTAAGCAGGATCATCATCGGGATTTTCGAAATCAGCCTCTCCCTCAGATGATCCGCTTTTCTGCTCCTTTTGTTTGGAACCTTTATTCTCGCGGTCGATAGCGTCATCAAGTCGAGTGCCTTTGCCATCCGCGTATTCTGACTCACCTTTACTATAACCGGCGTTGTTTTTGTTGTTTTCAGTATTTTCTTCTTTGTGGTTTTGATCCTGGATTTCCATAATTTCAAAGTTTGTTATACAGCTAAAACAGGATAGCCAGGAATTTGTTTTTTCCTTATAAAGAATCGAGCGTCGCTTGGATTGTCTTTTCTAAGGCAGTTAACAGGGCATTTTTGTAAACTAGAAAGTTGTTCTGCGTTGATTCATCAGTTTCACTTTCTTTGAGGACCTTACGACCATCTTTTACTTTTTGTAATTCCACCTTATATAGTTCTTCAAAGGTTTCTGGTTCTTTGTTTTTCAGGATTCTTACCGTATGGGAATATTTCTCATGACCATCAACAAGAATTGCGAGATTCTTTTCATCGTAAGTATTGACCGTTTTAATCTTTGTTGCTAGCTGTTCAAGCTTTCCTCTTTCTTTTGCGTAACCCATAGTGGCAACGAATATACCAGTTCTCCAGAGAAATATGCTAAACGCCTATAAAGTCTTATTTTTGCCATAATACAGCAGTGTTTTATTTTTGTCAGTTTCGAGCGGCATCTTTGCTAAATACAGACTTGAAACCTCATTTAGTAATACCAAATGTTTAAAACTCTAGGCAAAATACTTTTCTCTACCCGAACTACGGGTATAATGCTGTTAATTTATGCTTTTTCCATGGCCATGGCCACATTTGTAGAAAACGATTATGGTACTCCTGTAGCAAAGGCGCTGATCTACGATTGTTGGTGGTTTGAATTGGTAATGCTTATCCTAATCTTAAACTTTGTTGGAAATATTAAGAGGTATCAGTTAACACAAAGAAAAAAGTGGCCTTTACTGGTTTTTCACATTGCATTTATCATTATTTTCATTGGAGGATACATTACAAGGTATGTTAGTTTTGAAGGTTCCATGCACATTCGTGAAGGTGAGGCAAGCAGCGATGTAATTTCAGATGCTACTTTCTTCAAGGTTCAGATTGCGAAAGGGGAGGACGTGCTAGCTTATGATGACGTTCGTGCTACACTGCTCTCAAATAGAATCCCAAGCTATTTAAAAGCATTTAAAAAGACTTTTATTTCAGAGTACGATTACAAAGGAGAGCGAGTGAAATTGAAAGTTGTTGATTTTTATGCGAGAGCTCAGGATACATTAATGCGCAATACTTCGGGAACTGCAATATTACACATGGTGGTTTTGGAGAACGGAAAACGTGTAAATAAGTACATACCCACAGGAAATGTTCAGTTGATGCAAAATATGCTGGTTAGCTTTAATAAGCCTACTCCTGGAGCCATTAATATCGACAACACCACGGGGTCATTCCGCATCTCGTCTCCTTATGAAGGTAATTATATGATCATGGCAACACAAGAACGTAAGGTGGTAACAGGAGATGATGTTCCTCAACCTTTCAACCTTCGCAGTCTATATACCTACGGTAACCTGGCTTTTGTAGTTCCCGAACCAGCGGTTAATGGTAGTGTTGAATATTTTGAAGGTGATAAACGCACGCACCAGAATGATCTTGATCTGGTGAAGGTGGAAGTTACTACCCCAACTGCAGTAGACACCGTATCATTTTCCGGAGGTAAAGGGATGACTAATTTTCAGCACCAGAGCGAAGTTGGTGGGTTAAAAATCTCAATAGCATACGGCTCTAAAGTTTATAAAACACCTTTTGCTTTAAAGCTAGCTAAGTTTAAAATGGAGAAATATCCAGGCAGCAATAGTCCCGCCGCTTATTCATCTGATGTTATCATTGAAGACGGAAACACTCAAACTCCCTACAAGATCTTTATGAATCACGTATTGGATCACTCAGGTTATCGTTTCTTCCAATCCAGCTTCGATGAAGATGAAAAAGGAACCATTTTGTCTGTCAATCATGATGAATTGGGAACAAGAGTTACCTACATAGGGTACACGCTTTTATTTCTGGGGTTGTTCGTCACCTTATTTTGGAAAGGAACCCACTTTTCTAAATTGAACGAACAATTAAAATCCCTGTCGAAATCTAAAGCAGTTTTATTGTTGTTGTTCTTCCTTCCCGTGGGTGCGGCATTTAGTCAGGAAATCGATATGCATGGCAAAGACGGAACTGAGCACGTTCACAAGCCAGGCGAAGTACATGATCATGGTCCGGCGCAATCTGCTACAGCATCACCTGCGCGACCATTCAGACCAATGGAAAATCAGAACCCTGCAGATTTTGCATCAGCGCTTAAAATAGATATAGCGCATGCAGATAAGTTCGGGCACTTGCTCGTTCAAAATATTGACGGTAGGATCGAACCATTGAACACAATGGCATTAGAGATATTGAGGAAGTTGCATGGAAAAGATCGTTTCTATACACTCAATGCCAACCAGTTTTTTCTATCTATGTCTACTCGTCCTTTCAGCTGGATAAACGTGCCGATATTTAAGGTGAGCACGAAAGGCGGTAAAGATATCCTCAAATCCGTAAATGCAACTCCAGAAGGCTATACTTCCATGGTTAACCTGATTAGAATGCACGATGATGGCAGTGCCGAGTTTGTACTGAAAGACGAATACATGACAGCCTTCGCTAAAAAGGCATCAGAGCAGGATAGTCATGATAAAGATCTTATTGACCTGAATGATAAATTGGAGGCAATGGGACAATTGATCCGCGGACAATACCTGCGTGTGTTCCCTATAGTAGGCGACAAAAATAATACCTGGGAAGCAATGTCTACCATAAATATGGACAGTACAGCCACCCCAAATGCCTTTGATCGTTATGTTGGCGCCGTCAACCGGGGTCAGGCGACAGGAAACTGGCAGGCCGCAGATTCCGAACTTAAAAGCATTGCCGATGCACAACAGAAATATGGCAAGAACGTAGTGCCTTCCGCGACGAAGGTCGCTTTCGAAGTAAGCTATAACTCCTGGAATCTCTTTTTGAACCTCATGATTTGTTATGCGTTATTAGGAACATTAATACTCTCGCTGGCATTTTTAAAGCTCTTCAAAACCTCAAAAACCTTAAATAAAGTTGTCACATTTGTTTTAGTACTTATCGCAGTAGCTGCGCTATTACAAGCAATAGGCCTAGGTGTTCGATGGTATATTTCAGGTCACGAACCATGGAGTAATGGATATGAAGCTGTACTGTTTATCAGCTGGATTGGTGTACTTTCGGGCTTATTGATGTATAGAAATAGTAATGCATTTATCCCTGCTGCAGGTTGTTTGATTGCAGTAATATTGATGGGGTTTGCTCATGGAGGCTCTCAGATGAACCCTCAAATTACGATGCTGGTTCCAGTACTTAAATCGTACTGGTTGATGATTCACGTAGCCATTATTACATCCAGCTATGGTTTTTTTGGCCTGAGTGCACTGATCGGAACAGTAGTATTAATCCTATTTATTATTGACAGCGATAAGATCAGTTCCAAGGTAAAGGCCTCTGTAACTGAGCTGGCAATAGTTAATGAGATGTCGCTGACTATTGGGTTATTTCTTCTTACTGTAGGCACCTTTTTAGGCGGGATCTGGGCGAACGAAAGCTGGGGAAGGTATTGGAGCTGGGATCCAAAGGAAACCTGGGCATTTATCTCTGTGATTGTTTACGCATTTATTTTACACACCAGGCTGATACCCGGGTTACGAAGCAAATACATATTCAACTTGCTTTCCCTAATTGGATTTTCGACAATCATTATGACGTATTTCGGAGTAAACTACTATTTAACCGGTTTACACTCTTATGCACAAGGCGATCCTGTTCCAATTCCATCGTGGGTTTATGTAACGCTTGGTTCTGTATTTGTGTTGGCAGTTGTGTCTTATCTTCGGTTTAAAGCTCGAAGTAAGGATTCTAAAGCTTAATTCAACGTTCCAATAAGATATAGTACGAATCTTCCGGACAAATGATCTTAAAGCCTCCTAACTTGAACTCCAGGGGGATTTCTTTGATGGAATAACCTGCAGCATCCAGTTGCGTGGCTTTTTTAATAGATGAGTTTTGAACACTGATAACAGTTTTGATCAATGGCATTCCCAGCCATGGCATCTTACCAGTATTGAGAATCTTAAACCCATTCGTCTCTTTGTTATTTTTTTTAAAAGTGGATGCCTCTTCCTTCCAATCAGTAGGTCTAAAAATAGTCCCGACCTGTAAAAGCATCTTCTTGGAACTCTCGATATCTTTTCCATCCATGCTCACCAGTTCGATTGTCGCATATTCATTGCCTGATTCGATGCTCAGGTTTTTGCCGATATTGAAAGCCGTCTTTGCTTTTAGAAAGCCCGAAACTGCTTTCGCTTTCGGTGTGTTTAATATAAATATTCCATTCCCATAATCGAGTTGCTGTTCTGAAGTGACAGAGGTAACGGTCTCATTCTTCGTATCGATTAACCTTACCAGATCGCCTTTGACGTTAGTTTTTTTTGCCTTAGCCTGGTAAGAAGTAGCAACTCCACCGGTAAGAAAAGTTAGTGGAGAAAGTTCTCTTTTACCTTCATTTGCCGGATCAGCAGATACAAAGTCCCTGTTTGGATCGAAAGATTGTTCTTCAAAAATTTCGGGAACTTCCCTATTGTATAGGCTCTTTAAACTGCGCTGTTCTGTTACTGATCTTGCCGATTTTACATACCCTAACCTATGAATGAGTGCATTTGCCGGGAACATTCCCATTTCTCCCGGGGTAGAGATACTCCATCTATTTAGAGGATGTTGACCGTCTAAATTTACAAAATTGAAGTATAACTGATTGGCAAAAGTAGGTGCGGTGGGGCTAAACCAGAAGAAGGCATCTAAACCAGTCAAGCCACCGTAAGAAGCAACAAGCAACGCCCCTTCCGTCTGATATTTGTTAGGTAGGTTCCAGGCACTCTCTGTTACCATCATTGGATGCCCCTCTACATGCTTGATATTAGTTGGTAGATTAGTAGGATTTTTTAGTGCAGAAGGCGCAGCGTAAAAGTCTAGTGGGTCAATGCGCCAGCCTTCATTTGTTGAACCATGATGCTCAGGATCAAAATACTTATTTACTGCCATTACATCTACGCCGCTATTCGTCCAGCGTTCTAAATCAAGCAGCCGGCTCTGAGAAGCTGTGCGCCAGTTATTTCCATTGATGAGTTGCTTGCAACTCAAATCCCTTCGATAATAGGTAGCCATGCCATCATAAAATGACCGTTGCTTCCAGGCTACAAATTCTGTCTGATCTTTTAGCCTTACCGAATCGTATCCCTTTGAAGAAATAGTTAGTTCATAGATAGGGTATAACCCAACTAATCTGTTGCCAAAGTCGTCACCTTTCTTTCCGGTGGCACTACCCCAATGAACCATCAAACTTTTAATTGATCCATATTTTTCTATCAGCCATTCTGCAAATTTGCCTCGAATTTTTTTGTCAAGCTCAGGTTTAATGTTCGAGAATGTCCAGAAGAATGCGGAATCCTCATTTTCAATCTGGATAACTGCTAGCGCTGGTTCATCTTTCAGTGCGATACCTGTATAGGGATTTGGAAGTGTATAAAGCTGCTTAACCCATGTTTTGTAGGCTTCCTGAAGTTTTTCATCAAAATATAATACCGCCCATAGATCATCCTGTCCTGAATAGCCATCAATACCCCATTCTTTAGGAACCCATCCACCCATATGGCCATTGTGAGGCCAAAAAGGAGAGATGACCGTATAAATGCCTTGCTTCTTCATGGCGGCTACGCAACGCCAAATATTATTAAGCTCTTTGTTATTGACATCTGTTAGCTTAGAATTCTTTCCAGTGGGGTTTATGGCGCCGTGGTATCTAACAAGATTCACACCCGTTTTTGCGAGAAACTTAGCAAGAGTGTCTAACTGAAGGTCATTAAACTCTGCTGCCAGTCCTCCTCCATTACTGGCCCAAAAGCGGACTTCCTTGCCATTTCCATTGAGAAAGGAGTTGCCATCAGCACTTAACTTGATAAAACCATTCTCACCGGCAGACTTTTCGTTTAAATAGCGGAGGTTTAATAGCCCGCTGTCCAGCGACTTATGATTGGGGTAATTGAAGGTCCACCAACTTTTATCCGGATTTTGTGCTTTGCAGACCACGCAGTAATTGAAGATAAGAATGATCAGTAGAATAATTTTTCTCATTAACTGATAGGATTATTTGGTTTTTAAACTAAAGATAACACTAGTTATATTACATAAGAAATATAATCTATAACTTGTGGTCCACACTTACCAGACAGTTACAAAATCCAGCCTTTAAAATGTATAATATTCTTAAATATCTGATCATTACAACCCTAATGGGGCCAGTGTTTTGCTTTTCGCAATCTAAAGAGTTACCAGCGGAAGTTAAAGTTAATTTGGGCAAAATAAAGGCCCCCATGAAACCTGTTTGGGCATGGTTTGGATATGATGAACCGAATTATACGTACATGAAGGACGGCAAAAAGCTCTTAACTGAGCTTGCCGCTTTAAGTCCGGTTCCTGTATATGTCCGCACGCACAGTCTGCTAGTTAGCGGCGATGGTGTAGCTGCACTTAAATGGGGATCGACAAATGCGTATACAGAAGATACTAATGGAAAACCAATTTATGATTGGAAAATTATTGACAGCATTTTCGACACCTATGTGAAACGGGGGATGAAACCCTTTGCTCAAATAGGTTTTATGCCTCAGGCTTTATCGATTCATCCGGATCCTTATAGACACTTCTGGAAGCCTGGAGATCCTTACGGTGATATCATGACCGGATGGACCTATCCACCGAAAGATTATAAAAAATGGGCAGATCTGGTTTACAACTGGGTCAAACACAGCGTGGAGCGTTATGGTAAAAAGGAAGTGGAGAGTTGGTATTGGGAAGTCTGGAACGAGCCAAATGGTTATTGGAAGGGCACACAACAAGAGTTCTTTAAATTGTATGATTATGCCGCAGACGGTGTGAAACGTGCGCTCCCTACTGCAAAGATTGGAGGGTTGAACATTGCTGGTACCTCAAGTAAAGGCTCACAGCAATGGGCAAATGCCTTTATTAAACATTGCCTTACTGATACTAACTACGCTACTGGAAAAATAGGTGCGCCATTAGACCTATTTAGCTTCCATGCCAAGGGATCGCCCAGGGTTGTTAACGGCGTAGTACAGATGAATGCGGCTCCGCAGCTGCGTGATATTGCTACGGGGTTCAAGATCGCAGCATCTTATCCAGAGACTAAAAATATACCTCTTATCATCGGCGAATCTGATCCGGAGGGTTGCGCGGCATGTGGCATGGCGACCAATAAAGAAAATGCCTATCGAAATGGAACCATGTATTCTAGCTATACAGCAGCAACTTTTGCGCGAAAGTATGAACTGGAAGATCAATATGGCATAAATTTCAGAGGTGCGGTTTCCTGGAGTTTTGAGTTTGAAAACCAACCCTGGTTTTACGGCTTTCGCGATCTGGCCACAAATGGTGTGGACAAGCCGGTGTTGAACGTATTTAGGATGTTTAGTAAGATGAGTGGAAATCGTGTAGATGCCAGCAGCAACAGAATGTATCCTTTAAAGTTAGTAATGGATTCCAGCGTTAGAGGTAAACAAACAGATATCGGCGTTTTGGCCTCAAAGGATAAGCATTCAGCCGCAATTATGATATGGAATTATCATGACCTGGATATTAAAGGCAAGGCAGAAAAAGTGCAGTTAACGATCAATGACATTCCTTCGCGAAAAATCAGCCTGACACACTATCGGATTGACGACGAACATAGCAATTCGTACGAGGTTTGGAAAAAGATGGGCTCACCTCAGAACCCAACTAAAATCCAAGTAGTAAAACTAGAAAAAGCAGGGCAGTTGCAAACGATGGAAGGCACTAAGAAATTGACCTTAAAATCTGCTACTGCCACGCTGGAGATCACTCTACCAAGACAGGGCGTATCTTTGATAAAAATCGACTGGTGATCCAATTACGCCCCAAACGATAAATTGAAAACTACTCTTTGTCCCTCTGGAGTCAAGCATTCAAATCGCATAATTCCGTTAGTAGATGCTTTGAAAATGTTAACTATGTCACCCACACTGTTAACACGGTAACCATTCACACTTAAAATGATAGAGCCGCTCTGAAGACCAATCTGTGCTAAAAGACCATTAGCTTCAACTTTGCTTATTCCCAGTCCGCTAGGTAACCCATAGCGTTGCTTAAATGCTGTTGACAGCGGTGCAAATGAGGCCCCTAGTTGTGAGGTTATGGCGTCAGCATCTGTCATTCGCGATGATTTCGGTGCGGCCTCCTGTGCTTGAAGTGTAACATTCGTTGTTGCATTCTGATCTCCACGCTTGTATTTCAACTTTACAGCGTCACCCGGACTATGCCTTGCAATGCGCTCGGAAAGTTCTACGGAAGAACTAATTGTTGCGTCATCTATTCCCTGAATAATATCGCCTGCCTTTAAACCTCCCTGAGCAGCTGCGCTTCCTGATTGAACACTGGTTATGTAAGCACCCAGAACACTGCCTGGTTTGATTCCTTGTTGAATTAAAAACTGGTCTTCTGTAGAGGGTGAGGGAAAGCTTACACCCAACAATCCACGCCTCACTTCACCATATTTGATAAGGTCTTTAACAATTTTGTCTGCAAGATTGACAGGAATCGCAAACCCATAACCTTCATAGCTACCACTTTGAGAGGCTATAGCGGCATTGATGCCAATTAGCTGACCGCTTGTATTAACCAAAGCCCCGCCACTGTTGCCGGGGTTTATGGCTGCATCTGTCTGAATAAATGCCTCGACAGCCGAGCCCATTGTGGTCGCATTACCCGACTGTCGGTCTTGTCCCTCTTCTTTCTGACCAATGATTCCAATGCTCCTGCCTTTTGCGCTCACAATACCTGCGGTTACCGTGGTATTGAGCGAAAACGGATAGCCAGCAGCTAAAACCCACTCACCAACCTGTACCTGATCAGAATTACCAACTGTGATTGCCTTTAAGTCTTTTGCATCAATCTTTATTACTGCAAGATCTGTATTCGGATCTGCCCCGACTAGCTTTGCTTCAAAAATTCGCTTATCAGTAAGAATTACCTGAATTGCAGTAGCACCATTAATCACATGATTATTGGTGATGATGTATCCATCAGCACTAAATATCACTCCCGAACCAGAGCCCATTACCGACTGTGGTTGGCGGGGACTATCATAATAAGGGTCATACCTGCCGCTCCCGGCAGCGCTTCTGCTGACCATAACTTTTATATGAACAATGGATTGCGTGACCAACGCCGCAGCATTTATAAACTCTGGGGCTTCCGCAGTTATTCTGCTCTTTGCGCTGGCAGCTGTAACACCGAAATTATTGCTACCATCGTCAGGAACAAACTGAGAGGTTGCAAATTTAAAAGTACCAAAACTTACCAAAGCTGAGACAACAGCTGTCATTGCAATTATTCCAAACTTATTCATACTAGTAAAACCCCTGAGAAATGGTTTTGTTTGAGCTTGACTTTGCTACCTTTGATGAGTAAGAGATTGTGCCAACAAGATATTAAACAAAGCAAATTAATGAATAAGACTATTGTTGATACCTACAAAAGATCTTTTAGCGGCTTAAGTCGCGAAACCTGGCTATTAAGCACAGTGATGATGTTCAACAGGTTTGGTAACATGGCCGTACCGTTTATGGGGCTTTATGTTACACAGAGTTTACATCGATCAGAAATTGATGCAGGCTTGATTATTATGCTGTTTGGTATCGGTTCAATAATGGGCTCTGCAATGGGAGGTAAATTAACCGACATGATTGGTTTTCGACCAGTGCAAATCTTATCATCAATCATTGGCGGCTTACTTTTCATTCTTTTCTCTACCATCACTCACTTCTCTACGCTTTGCATATTAACGGTTGTCATCAGCTTTTTTTCTGAAGCCTTTAGACCTGCGAATTTTACCGCAGTAGCTAGCTATGCAAAGGAGGGGACCACTACGAGATCCTATTCTTTAAACAGGCTTGCCACTAACATCGGCTGGTCGGTAGGCATAAGTATGGCCGGAATTGTTGCATCGATAAACTATAAGCTCCTGTTTATTGTAGAAGGTGCGGTGAGCATTCTTGTCGGCTTTTCCATCTTTTTCCTTCTGCCGATGGTTAGCGGCTTTATGAAAAAGGCCAAAGAAAACCGCAGTAATATGGTGATCATAAAGCCTTGGCAGGATACCTTTTACGTGAAGTTCATTCTGCTCACGACTGTATTCATCACCTGCGCTTTTCTAATGTTTAGAGTAGTTCCGGTTTTCTTTAAAGAAAAATGGCACATTGATGAATTTGCTATCGGAATAATTATGGGCTTAAATGGCGCTGTAATCGCATTATTTGAAATGATTCTTATTGATAAAATCGAAAAGAAGCGGTCACCAATATTTTTCATATCCATCGGATCTATATTCTTTGCGATTTCCTATCTTATTTTGAGCGTTCCATTTATGTTTCATGTGGCTATGGCAGTACTGACAGTTTTGATTTTCACCATAGGGGAGATGTTCGTCCTCCCTTTTATAAACGCTGTAGTGATCAGTCGAAGCAATGAGCACAATAGGGGATTGTATGCCGCAGCGTATACTTTGAGCTGGTCCTTCGCTCAGGTAGTCGGCCCGTTTACTGGCTTTGCTATCGCTAAACACTTGGGGTACAACTGGCTGTGGGGAGGAATTGCACTTCTTTTAATGCTCTCCGCCCTTGGGTTCAATTTATTAAGCCGTCGAGTTTCCGCACCTCTACAAAACGTTAACATATAAATCAGTTATTGCCCAATTAATTATCCTGCGCAATATTGAATTGAGGTTGTTACTTTAGCTAACCTTAAAAATCATGATCTCCACAGCCAATGGCCAAACGTATTAATGAAATCGCAGACATCTCCTTTTCTGACCGTTTCTCTGCTCTAAAGAATCTACCCGCCTTATTCAGGCTGGTGTGGGCCAGTAGTCCTTCTAAAACAGTTTTAAGCTTTTGCCTGCGTATTGTTCGCTCAGCTATGCCGATAGCTTTACTATATGTAGGAAAGCTGATTATCGATGAAGTAGTCAAATTGAATCAGCAGGGTGGGAGCCAGCAGGAATTGTGGGAGCTAGTGTTCATTGAATTTCTGCTAGCGATGGTTACAGACGCCTTGAACCGAAGCATCATCCTTACGGATAGTTTATTAGGCGACCTCTTTTCTAACCATACTTCTATAAGAATCATGAATCATGCTGCAAAGCTTGATCTGGAACAATTTGAAGATTCTATATTTTATGATAAAATGGAGCGGGCCAGACAGCAAACGGTTGGCCGTAGTGCCCTATTGACCCAGGTAATGACACAGATTCAAGATTTAGTATCCATGCTCTTTTTACTTGCAGGAATAATCGCTTTCAATCCCTGGTTGATCGTATTACTGATCGTTGCTATTCTTCCATCGTTTCTTGGCGAATCACATTTCAACGGTCAAAACTATGCGCTCACAAGGAGTCAAACACCTCAGCGTCGTGAGTTGGATTATGTACGATTCCTAGGTGCCAGTGACGAGACAGCTAAAGAAGTAAAGATATTTGGTTTGTCTGACTTCATCATTACCAGATTCAAATCTATCTCAGGTAAGTTCTATAAAGACAATAGCAAATTGGCTGTAAAGCGTTCCCTTTGGGGCGTGCTATTCTCGGTAGTTGGAACGATAGGCTATTATGGGGCGTACGGACTGATCATTAATCAAACTATAACTGGCATTATCACAATTGGAACACTTACGTTTCTGGCAGGCTCCTTCCGGCAGTTGAGCAACCTTATGGAGGCGATGCTAAATAGATTCACCATAGTGTCGCAAGGTGCGATCTACCTGAATGACTTCCTTGAGTTTTTCGAAATTAAGCCGAGGATCAGTATTGCCGGAACACCTCTACCATTTCCTAACCCCATAAAACAGGGTTTCGTTTTTGAAGATGTAGGATTTAAGTATCATAATTCTGAGCTATGGGCAAACCGCCATCTTAGTTTCAGCATGCATCCGGGAGAGAAGCTCGCCTTAGTTGGAGAAAACGGCGCAGGGAAGACCACATTAGTAAAGCTCTTGGCTCGCCTATATGATCCTACTGAAGGTCGGATTCTGCTGGATGGACATGACTTAAAACAATATGCGATTGAAGATCTTAGGTTTAATTTGGGAATTATATTTCAGGATTATCTGCGTTATCAAATGACCCTGTCACAGAATATCGCAGTTGGGAATATCATTGAGATCGATAACGAACAATTGATCAAAAGGGCGGCTAAGGAAAGTCTGGCTGATTCGGTGGCGAAGAAATTACCGGGTCATTATGAACAGTGGCTGGGCAGACGTTTTAATAATGGGGTGGAATTGTCTGGTGGAGAATGGCAGAAGGTAGCTCTTGCCAGGGCTTATATGAAAGATGCGCAGTTGCTGATCTTAGATGAACCTACCGCGGCTCTTGATGCGAGTGCAGAGTTTGAAGTATTTCAACGCTTTGCCGAGTTGGCTAAAGGGAAATCGGCGGTTCTGATATCTCACCGCTTTTCGACCGCCAGACTTGCGGACCGGATATTGGTCTTGCAAAATGGGGAAATCTTGGAAATGGGAACGCATAAAGAACTGTTAGCTAGTAAAGGGAGGTACGCAGAATTATTTCAATTGCAGGCGAGGGGGTATCAATAATGATTGTTCGTGGTGCAAAAACCAACAAATCCCCCAATATGCCAATCGTATAACATTCATCTGGCTGCCCGTTCATTGAGGTATAGTGACAATATGGAATATAATAATAACTTTGAATATACTCTGATCATATACTAACTCCAGGTTAGGATACCTTTTGGGTTTCAATACGTAAGTGATACATCATGAAAAAGGAAGATATTGATACTGAGGGGCTCGTTATTGACAGAGAAAAGAAAGAAGAGCAACGATTAAAGTTGCTGGAATCTGTGATTACCAATACAACTGATGCAATATTGATTACAGAAGCAGAACCTTTTGATCATCCCGGACCAAAAATCATTTATGTTAACAAGGCTTTTACCAGAATGACTGGTTATACCGCTGAAGAGATTGTAGGAAAGACGCCCAGAATTTTACAGGGACCTAAAACTGACAGAACGGAGCTGACCAGAATGAGGGTTGCAATGGATAAATGGGAAACCTGCGACATCACGGTTATTAATTATAAAAAGAACGGTGAGGAATTTTGGATACAATTGACCATTACTCCAGTAGCAGATGAAACTGGTTGGTTTACACATTGGATCTTTGTAGAAAGGGATGTTACGGAGCGCATGAAGATCCAGCATGAACTAAAACAAATATTCGAGCTCGCACCTGATGTAATTTGCACCATTGGTACAGATGGATATTTTAAGAAAATTAATCCAGCGATGTGCAAGTTATTGGAATATACAGAAGAACAACTTTTGGTTATAGCCTTCAAAAAAATCATTCATCCCGATGATCAGGTTAAGGTAATGACGCAATTGGAAATTTCTAATAAAGGAACCTCTTCCTATTATTTTGAAAATAGGTGCGTAACGAAAACCGGAAAATTAAAATGGCTTGCCTGGACCTCTACACCAGCAACAGAAGATGGACTTATCTTTACTGTAGCTAAAGACATTACTGATAAAAAGGAACTGGAGAATTTACTAAATAAAGCTACTAATTTAGCTGGCATTGGCGGCTGGAACCTTGATCTCAAAAATAATACAGTTTTTTGGTCTGATATGACTAGAAATATTTATGAAGTTGATGCTTCCTATCAACCGAACTTTAAAAATGGCCTACTTTTTTTCAATGGCAGACAAGCCCAAAATGCCATAATCAAGCACATCCAGCTTTCCATCAAGAAATGTTTATCATTTGATGTTGAAATGCAGATAACAACGGCAAAAGGTAATCTTAAATGGGTAAGGATAGTCGGAGAGCCTGAATTCGTTGCTAAGCAATGTACACGTATTAGTGGAAGTTTTCAAGATATTGACGTAAGAAAAAAAGCAGAAATTCTTGCCAAGGAAGCACTAGAAGAAAAAAAAATTATTCTGGAAAGTATCGGGGATGCCTTTTTTGCAGTTGATCGGAATTGGATTGTTACTTATTGGAACAAGATTGCCGAAGTTGTATTTCACCGGTCAAAGGCTGAGATGATCGGCCGAAATATTTGGGATATATTCTCTGCCGCCATTGACTCTGAATCTTTTAAAAGTTATCACCTGGCAATTGCTACCCAGCAACCGGTTCACTTTGAAGACTTTTACGAACCCTTGCATAGATGGTATGAAATTAGTGCTTACCCATCGGATAACGGTCTTTCTGTGTATTTTAAAGATGTAACGGAGCGTAAACTGAGTAAAAATCTTTTAATAGATTCAGAGAAAAGGTATAGTGAATTATTTCAATATAGCCCTACACCAAAATGGGTATATGACCAAGAAACGCTCGCATTTCTAGATGTTAATAATGCTGCAATTGAACATTATGGTTACACACGAGAGGAATTTTTAAGCATGACCATCAAAGATATTCGCCCTGAAGGCAGTGTGAAAGTTCTGGATGAAGTTTTAGAAATGAGTCGAGGGAAAAAAAATTTTATCAAACAGGGGGTTTTTTCCCACCGAACAAAAGAAGGTAAATTGATAGAAGTAGATATACAAAGCAATCCCATGACTTTTAAGGGTAGACCTGCAAAAGTCATTATTGCCAATGATATCACCGAAAGATTGGCTTACATTAAAGCTATTGAGGAACAAAACGAGAAGCTACGCGAAATCTCCTGGCTTCAGTCGCACGTTGTTAGAGCCCCTTTGGCAAGAATTCTCGGCTTGGTTGGATTGCTGTCCAGCTGCGAGCTGGATGCACAAGAAAGTGTGCAACTGCTGGAACATTTACAGAACTCAGCAAATGAGCTGGATAATGTGATTGTGGAGATTACCAGAAAGACAAAACATTAAGCTTGATTTTTCATAAGACAATAATTTGCAGTAGTAAATATCTAAATTACACCATAATGATGACATCCATGAAGTTTATTATTATGTCCTGTTGATAAAAGTCGACAAAAATGTGTAAGTAAGGAATGATAAGCATCATATGATAAGGAGATTATGGTCAAAGAAGAATGTTTAAAAGAGATGGATCTTTATATTCAACTACTCGCGCTATGAGCAAATCTAATCTTCTATTCCTTCTTGTCTTTTTGCTGGG
>Ga0123337_10001857_pt1 | contig 25576 bp, 36 predicted proteins | sample frozenSSSSmetaG_FD_89792 | JGI IMG/M metagenome (GOLD analysis project Ga0123337, IMG submission 89792) | Glacier valley bacterial and archeal communities from Borup Fiord, Nunavut, Canada, to study Microbial Dark Matter (Phase II) -... | ecosystem: Environmental > Aquatic > Freshwater > Ice >...
AAACATACAACAGCAGGTATTCGCTGGTGGTCACCCACCCAACTACTAATCTGCCGATCTGGAGCTTGTGTATGGCAGAGCGGACGGGATGCCCAATTCTCTCCAGTCTGTGGTCGTATGTGGCAGTGTGATGCTTGCTAAGATGTATAGAGTATGAATTTCATGTATTATCACAGCATCAGCCTTCATCTCTATCAATAGTACAATCACAATCACAATTAGGAATAAAATTTATTGCCAAATATCCAATCAACATCAGACCAAGACGAGTTAAACCAAATCTCCAGATCGAAAAAAAAAATCTCTCCCGATACTTCACAAAAACGCCAGAAAACTACTCCCTCCACAGTTGCCCATTTCCTCCCCACAACACAACCTCCCATCACAGGCAATTCAAGTCCCAAAATCCTTTCCATCATCCTCTTTCTCCTCTTCAGAAAAATCTCCTGGCCTCCAATTTGGATGATTCTCATTATTTTTGTTCTTATTTTTTTGCCGCCGCTGCTTCGTTTGCCTTTCCTTAGTCTCTCCTCTCCTCTCGCTCAAGGAACTCTTTGCCATACTTCCACACATACACGGTCTTCCATTCTCCATCAAGATGCTTGCGGAGTACTGCTGCCCTTCGTTGGTCTGAGCCTGATTTGAGAAACCTAGATTTAGCGTTTGGTGCATATGCTTCGCTGGTCGAAGCATAGAGCCTCAATTGTCCCTCTTTGAGCTCGATACCTCGACGAGCAAGAATTATTCTGATAGACTTTTCGAAGGCACTGAAGGTGACTGTGTCGATGTCGATGCGAGCATTAAAATAGACATTCCCCTTTGAATCGATTAGCGGTATAGGAGGCTCTGCAACACGCTTTGAGCCACCGTATGCATTCGACGAAACGGATTCCTCCTGCTCCTTATCCTCTAACTGGTCAATGAGGGCGATGTGTAGGGTAGCAGGATTATCCACATCGTGAGGAGGACGTGCAGGCAGGCCTTTAAGCTGCGACAAACGCATGAGCCAGCTAGTGTTCCAGGTCTTGAAATCAACGCCGTCGATCCTGGTGTCGTGATAGGGCTCGTCTGTTTTGGCTCCCTTTGCAGAAGCATGTCCACTGTCGTCATCATCTTCCGTTCGGCGTCTTTTAGTGGTCACGCAGTTGAAAGGGCGTGGGGGTGGGAAAGGGAGTTCGCCCTTGTATATGACTTGGATAGAGACCTTGCCCCGTTTAGGAATCTGGATGTCCTTGGTATTCTTTGGGTGTTTCTCTTGGGTTGGTGGTGGAGTCTGGACGTTCTTGGTCTTCTTTGGGTGTTTCTCTTGGATTGGTGGTGGAGTCTGGACGTCCTTGGACTTCTTTGGGTGTCTCTCTTCGGTTGGTGGTGGAGTCTGTTTGTCCGTGGTCTCCTTTGGTTGTCTCTCTTCGGTTGGCGGTGGAGTCTGTTTCTCCGTGGTCTTGTTTGGGTGTTTCTCTGGGGTTCCCGGTGGAACATGCTTGTTCTTGGTCTTCTTTGGACGTTTCTCTTTCGCTGCTGAGTCACGTTGAACTTGCTTCTCTTTTGCCTTTTGCCACTTGATCCTATCGACTTCACTCATCCCCAACAGGTCTTCCTGGGTTAAGTCTCCAAGGTCTTCATCATCGTCGTCGCTATGAGACTCAACATCAGGTGGCCGGTATGGTGCGTCCTCCTCGTCCAGCTGTGATGCTGTCATTGTGGTTGGTATACGCGTCTGGGCTTTCAATGTCAAAGCTAAACGCGAGATGTCAAGTCCAGGAAGGATATATCATTGACAGCCTCCAGACGGCTTTATCTATATGAGGGACGGATTGAAAAAATAACTGAAGGTCAAAAAGTTCGCAGTAACATAACTTGGTATTCAAATGGCCTCCTACCTTTGAATCCTATATTCTCACCTGGAATGGAGCGACAATGAAAGCAATAATCGATCTACCTTGCTCTTTGTCCATCATGAAAGGAAGGGGGAAAACCAATCCAAAAGCAGAGCGAGATGAGTCCAAAAACATCACACCATTGGTTGTAAACAAAGGAAAACAAAAACTGAAGCTGTATGGCGTGAATAATCCCTCTAACACCGATTTTGGACGCAACGACACAAAGAATGGAGGCTGCGATGGGAGCGACAGCCCAACAACACATCTCCGTCTTCGTTCAATTGAGTCGCATCCATCATTGTCCTCTCACAGACGTTAGCAAAATAAAATTAATCGCAAGGACGAGCAAATATGTTGGAAGAAATCAGACACTCAAACTTTGCCAAGAATCTCTGAAATTATGGATGCTCATGGCTTCGAAGTTCAGCTCTATATACCCTTCAGCCTCTAATCACCCCATCGAGAAGACAAATCAGGCTCAAAACCAAAGGTTTCCAATAGGTATTCCGGTATCATCACGGACTGACGCCAATCACTCGTTCATCTATTCACAATTGCACTTCCTACTCCTCACCAACCAAGCTGGTACCCTCACGGAGTCCCTCAACCACAAGCTCATGGCCCTCGGCCCTGCGGTAGATGTCCTTCACATCATCGGTGGTTGTCTCGAAGTGGCTTGTCGCGTCGTAGCTCTTAGAGATGAAGATGTTGTCGTTGAGCCCGCTCTCCAAAGGCTCATACAGTGGAATTGGTGGACCCTGAAAACCAAAATTAGGTGTTTGTGCTTTAATCTGAATGTTTGCTAGCATGCACATACCATGAACTTCTCTTCTATGCGGCCAAGGCGCTCAAGACCAGCTGCGAGCTCCAAGTGATGGTTTGCAGTGGTCTCGGCCATGGTCGAAACAATGGCGATGTAGTAACCCTTGGGGCAAACGTTATGTGCAGAGGAGACCATAGCGATGTAAATGTCTAACATTATCAGTAGTGTCGCATAGTAATATCAGCATTACAAGCTTACCATTCTTTCTGCCAACTTGAGATTGAGGAATGATCAGCTGGCACGAATCGCTGTTGTCTGTACCTGCAATTGGGTGGTTCAAAATGCAAATGGCCTTGAGGACATGGCCAACAACTTGGACTTTTCCAGGGAAGTACGACGGGTCTCCAAGAATCTTCTTCGCCTTCGTCGTGAACGTCATGCCCTCCCCTTCTTCGCCTCGCTCCTTCATGGTGGCCTTGATTCCAACAGCCTTGTTTCCATCATAGATGACCTCGTCAAGGCTGGTATTAAGCATATATGTGCCACCATAAATGGCTGACAGACGAGCAAATCCCTGTGGAAGCTCTCCTAAGCCGTAAAGCGGGTAGATGTATGGGGATTTGCCATAGCGGGCTACAGAGTTACCATAGAGGCGGACGCGCTCAATGGTTTCTGCTGCTCTTCCATTGGCAGTGATATAGTCATCAGTTGTGTACAACGCCATGGCATGACCGATAAAATCGCGAGTTGTGGCCTCCAGCCCAAACTTGTCGTAAACATCCTTCATCGTGCACGTCTGAATATTGAGGCCTAAGAAGCGGTCAGCAAGAATGTTGGGAGAATTCATAGGGACACGCACCCTTATGGCTGGAAGAATCGGCCTCATTGAAAGTGCCTACCCACTCAATGAATGCCTTCATCCGTCTCTTCTCGAAAATGCCCATCAGGGAAGAGGTCAAAGCTTCCCTTGCGTCTGATGGTACCTTCGCAACTGTCGCCTTGGATCCTGCCCCCTGTTCTACGTAGCTTCCAGCAATCTGCTTGAATTCGAGATATCTTGTAACATCGGTTGAGACAAGGATGTTCGTCAGTTCACCGCTGGATATGAGCAATTTCGAGACCAGGTCGATATTCCAGTCGTTGACGCGTCCGTACTTCTTCCATGGCTCTTCCCCCTTGTTGTAATTTCCGTACTTCTTGAATAGCTGCTATGTGTTAGGGCCACTCAAGACTCAGAAATCAATCACTAACAGTCTCGATGTTGACAGAAGCAGCTTCTCTGTGGGATGGTTAGCATCGAGCTAGCTGTTAGGGAGGTCGAGAAGCCTACCCGCCATAGTAGTCGTTGCGATCAATATGCAGGACCTTCTTGCCCTTAACACTGAGCACTCTACGTTCGACATCAGCTCCATATTCATCTCGAATTCTTTGTTATTTCGTACCCAGAGAGGACACATTCCGTCAACCCTGATGTGGAGGTTAGCTCTCGAGCTCTGACGTGCCCCTCAATGCGGGGTTGCTCAACATACCTGTACCAAGGACAACAACATCGTACTCGGGGGCAATCTCATCCATGATGGCGGTTTTGTTTCTTTCTAATAGGCGTGGAGGATGGTTTGCAGAGGTTCACAACAGCTACAGGCTCAAACTTCGGTGTAGCTTGGTGCACTGTGGTGCAATCTGCCTGTCGATGGCTGGTGATACTATAGTAGCGGTCACTTGGCCCGCTCCGCTCGCTTGGACCCCCGCCCAGACCGAATGACAGGGGCGGGTTTCTCCGACAGGTCGATCAGGTACGTCCGCATCAAAGACTATAGGATCATGTTCATGCGCTATACTTTACATTTTGAGCTCAATACAGCTATATCTTACAGCTGACTCCGGCCCATAATCTCCAACTCGTCAATGGCCCAAGAAGAAGTGGCTTTGTACAATAACTGGCCGCTAACTCGCCAACCCCCAGTCTTATCCATATAATAACACCTTATCTTACAGTAGCTTGTGCCGGTGTAGTCTGCTGCGGCAGGCTTGCAACATCGGCAGCCTGTGTAGTTGATCGTGGCTCCCTGGGCTCAGCCTCTCCAGCTTCATAAGCTTCCTCACCGAGAGGTTCTTCTTCGAAAGCATCCTCACTGGGCGTATATGCCACGCCTTCTCCTGAGAGGTCCACTTCTGAATCGTTATTTGCCAGCTTTCTGGCTTCCTCCCACGAGTAGTATCGCTCGGTAAGCACCTGCTTGATCGCTCGCTGGGTTCGTCGGACCTATAGTCAGGAATGTCAGCATGAACTCGAACAGCAAATAGGCAAATAGTGTATTGGAAGTCTTACCGTGATATCTCTCTTCTGTGCCTCGAATTCACCGTAGCCAGCTTCCAACCGCTCCCGCTCATATGATTCTGTTGCAATCCTGTTTCGCTCTTTACAGCAAGTCCACCATAACGCATGCAGGTCCTCCCAGCTCTTGTGTCTCAGTTCCTGCGCAGTCCAAGGCCTTCCATGGCTATTGTCCTCCTCTGGTGTGCTTATTGACTTGTCCTTGGAGTGGAAGAACTCGTAGAGTCCATGATTCGGATCGACGACAGCCTGGCTCCGCTTCTTCGGGTCGAGGACAGGAGTAGGTAAGGGCTCCTTGGAAACACTAAGGGGTTGGCGCGGTCCAGTTCTCCGGACTGTGCTTACACCTCTTTCGCGATTATAGTCTCGGGGATATGAGGTTGGCGACGACGTGGAGAAGAGCGAGGTCTGGGTCTTGAGGAGCGACGGCGCGGGAAAGGATAACGGTATGTGCTGCGCTCGTGTTGACTTGAGAAGAAGCTGCGCGGCTGGCCGCACCACGGCAGAGGTGGACATCTCGATGTAAAGATGCCAATTGGCGGCGGAATAGTCACGTTTGGATGGATTTCAGCTCTTCTTCAACATTGACCTCGAGGCCCATCTTCATAAATCGACTAGCGAAATTATTTAGGGTCAGCACGTGACCTGTACCTGAGAGGCTTGGCATTCCGAATTCAAGACCTCGACCTCTCCAAACGAAAGTGTCTCACAAGCGTCACCGTATGAGGAATTTCGCATGATGGTTTCTTTGTGCGTTTGAGAAATAGAATCTTGCCGGTTAAAGAAAACAAGTCTGAATTATTTTCGATGTTTCGTATAATATATGAGTCGTTGGCCAGCCATGTTCTACCACCGACAACAGATCGTCGTCTGTGATATTGTGGTCTGGATCAAACTCACATTCAAGCATCACCACTTTATTAAGCTGCAGATGAAATGCATGTTGCATAAGGCTAGGTAATCAATCATTGATTTAGAATCATTCTCGGCAATTATCGCGGTAGAAAATGCTATGGTTTATAGCATGTTCTCCTTTTGTGATGAATTAGTGTCGTGAGCTGTGATCGGACAGCAGCCTCCTCATTATTGCGAGACTATTCAGGTTTCCGTCCCAGGAGTCCTGTAGATTATAATGTCAACAATGGACTTGGTTCGGTTTAATAATAACGATGGCTAATGTGTGGCACAGTGTCTAGGTAGCCATAAGCCATGTTACCTTTGCAAGTGTTTCAATTCAAATATTTAAGAATATTTTTCATTTTTTTTTTCGTTTCTCAAAAATTGACTTTTAACATATCCCAAGATCTTATTCGCACTATGTGGCTATATCTGATGGATATTGGCACCGGGAATCTCATGATTCCCAACAGCATGACGCACATGGTGAAGCCTTCAGACCCACGGATTATGGATATGATGATCGCACCTCAGCCAGAGTATGTATATGGGGTTTCTCATGCTGGGTACGGCTGGGTACGGTGGGGGCCGTGGCTTTCAGGACGTTGTAATAAGCTACTGGGTCTCAAATAACAGAGGCGCAGGGACCCATTATTTGCCCAGTTTTGCGCAACAAAACAAAAGTCGAAGATGATCGTGGGTGGAGTGATGCTGCTGGAGCTGAGATCTCTGGATCCATAACATCTCAGTACTCCATGCCACCTACGTCGTTTAGGCTCAGCTGTTGTAAGTAATAATATATTCTTTCATCCTTCCTATGTATCTCAGGATACTTCGTAGATAGCAGATTTCGCTCGAGCGAGGCAGATTCTTCAAACCCGCGGTACTACGGCTAAAGGTCGCTTGAATCTACGACATCGGAGATGGATTGTTGATCGCATAATCCAGGTATCGGCGGCGCCTGAACCTTGGTACAGGTGAAAATATCGTTCGTACACGTGGCACTAGGCCAGCTCCATTCCGCTCCCGCCATCCACATGTCTCCATGACTCGCGAATAATGCTTGGTCATTATTATGAAGTCACGATCGGGCGTACGCTGTAAAGTGAGTTCTCGAGAATTTGCATGCATATGTAGGTATGATATGATATCTTCTTCAGGCAACCGACCTACGGCCCAATCAATGCGAGCGAGTATCGATTGAGCAGAGAGAGCAGTCGACGACTGAAGCGACACAATATATTACAGGAGGAATTGGTTATGGTGAAATGAAACCAAAAACCGTGGATATTTCCATTATACGAGGGACTCCATTCTAGTCATTGGCCTAAAGTAGACTAAGTCTAAATAGGTTAATTGGATATTAACTAGATTAGTAATTATTTTACCATTTTAGGGAATTAAAATAACCTTCATATAATGGAATACATATTAAATGACAGAATCTACGCACACACAAAAGTACCCAGGTAAATCGGTGGGAAGTCCCACTAAAGCCAAGCCAGGATTCCACTGCATCCCCTTCCAGAATAGCCAGTTCTTCCTGTAATTGATCGAAGCCCCTTGCAACATGCTGAAGAAGCACTAGCCTCGTTTGTCTTAGTGGCGGTTTGGCATGGGTGGGCTGTTGACCAATGACGACCGAGGCTGGCAATGGTGGCTGGTTGTTTTTAGATGACTTCGTGCCGGGGACGTGGTAAGACGCTCGCTGTTCCGGTCACGGATGCCTCTTGCGGGTTGTTTCGGATCCCGGCAGGCTCCCAACGTCGGTCATCAGTCAGTCAATCCCAGCTCCAGTCAACGCGATCTCGAACTCGAACAAATCCATCCTTCTGAAGGCTAATGATTCTTCTGAAGCCAGTTTGTGTAGAGGTATCGTGTCGTCTCGCAGCTCCATTTCTAGAGTTAAAGTGCGACTAGGTATGTACCTATGCAAGGAGACGAGAAGTGCTTTGCATTTGCATCTGCATCTGCCGCAACCTGAAGCGAACTCGTAATTGCCTGGGAGGGAGAGACGCGATACACCCATGATCCCAACCCTGTCTGCAATCTGACATCATTTGAAACCGGGATCAGATGGATTGAGAAGGTGAGATCATTGACAGATTGAGGGAGTCTCTTCTTGAGCGTCGAAGCGCTGGAATCGTCCATGAGCCGTTTTGCTCAGGGAAAGTTCTGTCAAGTAATGGAGAGGCAGAATACATAATGATATACTGCTGATATGATATGTATGCATGTACGAAGTATGTATATACGTACGTACCTATGCATGAGATTGTGTGAAAATAATGCCTGCTTCGTTGAGGGTAACGTCTGATACTCCCATGCCTCTCATGTTTCACGGCAGTCTTCCGGGGAGATTCCACCTATGTGCCGAACATGGCTACCAGACAATGATTCCACAAGAAATGGCCTCATATGTATCTCATATGGATAGAAATGCCAGTTTTGAACGTCGCATATAGACGACAAATAATCAATTCACAATTAACAGCATCCCTCGCGAGACGGGATTGGACTGATGATTTTGGGTTTGCTCCGTAATGAGAGGAGTAGTAGTAGTTTCCATGAAATATGAAATCTCGCCTCGCGACGAAGTCACGTAACCTATGCATAGGGTTCCTTCGATAATATTATTGTGCTTGATCATATGACCTCGATCTCGACCTCGACCTCGGAACTCCTATGACCAATGCATTCGGTCTTCGGCGAGTAATGTCGGTTGTCTCGGCATTTCTACGGGGGGCGAATCCGATCGGACAACAGTCTCTGAATGTAGTATCTGAATATTCATGGCTCTTTTCGAAAGGACAACCGGCACTCGAGTCGCTGGCCCAGGGAGTGGGTGGGTGTGATTCTCAGGAGATCAGGGCAGCTTCGTGGAATGCTCAACCTCTTCTAGAGTCAGCATACGAATCTGCCGAGTTCGCTCGAGCGTTTTGGCGTTCGCACTATGGCCAGGTACCCTAACACTTCATATGTTGGGGGCTTGTTATGTGCCTGTGCGTGCATGCGTGTGTGCGTGTCCCTGCTGTGCTGGGGCTGGGATCATCATTTGCTGACAGGGCACTATGCTGGACGTGATAAAGGTGATAATAGATAGGTGCATAGGTGCATAGGTACATACCGTAGATGCAAATGATGCATAAATTGCCGGAATATGTGAGAAGATGCAGTTTAGTGGTACATACGTAAGTGTGCATGCAGGGAGGGACATTTGAGTTGAAGATTATTGAAGAAGACAGCAGATAGAAAATAAAAATAAGAATAAAATGGTAACAAGAATAAGAATAAAAATAGAATAAAAATATAATAAAATATAATAAAAATAAGAATAATAATAAAATAGTAATAATAACAATAACAATAACAATAATAACAATAGCAATAACAACAATAATCCCAGCATAATCTAATCCGATCTCGTATGTAGATATACGGAGTATACGGAGTATACGGGTTTGACTAAGCAGAGATGTGCAGCGTGGTGCTCCGAAAACAGCAGCGTCGTCATGTCAAGACTCGGAAATTCGCCGCGCACACGGCGCTACATGTTACGGTACGTACAAGTACTGGAATATAATTCTAATTCTAATTCTAATTCTAATACTGATCCCCTAGCATGACTTGGGGTCAGTCCAGTCCAGTGGCAACACGCTGGGCTTGTCGAAGCACACCTTAATCACCTTAAGCACCCAAAACACCCAAACAATCCATCCAATTACCCTGCTCTCCCCCAAGCGTGTTATTTTGCCAATCGTTGTGTTCTACCGCGAAAAAAAAAAAAAAGGACAGCCTTGCTAGACTCGCACTAGCCTCATAACTTCCAGGCATTTTTCTTCTCGACTAACGACAACTTTCTCTCCGCCTCCCATGGAAGGACCCCCAACCTCGTTCACTACCTGCTTCCTCCCATAACCCACACAACCCCCCTCCCCCCCCTCCTCCCCTCCCCCCCAAACCTCATACATCCATCCCATCCCATTCCATCTCATACATACCTTACTACTCATCCCAAATCCAGGTCTTCTTGACCTTCTCTTCTGGCTCCACTCTTTAACTCTCAAAGTACATACAATCGCGAACAACACTCAAAAACGCCTACACGTACATTTTGAGCCTCATTCGTTCCAATACACAATACACAGCGCCCCGTGGGAAAAAGAAGAGTCGCGTCGTTGCATTTGATCGCTGAGGGAGCTTTATCGCCCCAGAAACACGTTCTTTTCTTCCTCTCGCCGTTATCGCTCCACAATTTCTTCCTGTGCAACCGCGAGTTCAGGAAAATCTTCGGAAAATCTTCAACGCAAGAAACGCAGAAACACCGGAGAGCAGAGCATGTTGTTGGTCTAGGAGCAAAGCAACTCTATCTAAATCTTTCATCGTACACAGCTCGGCGCGTAGAAGGTGGGGTCAACAACAAGCAAGGTCTTCTCGTCTTCTCGATTTCTTCTTCAGACTTCTGCTTCACCCTTCACACTCCAAGAGGAAACAGCGAGCGACTCAATCGACCATGGATCAATATGGCAATAACAATACCAATAACAACAACCTCCCCGCGACCTCCTCCTACTCCTCGCTGCCTTCGATAGCCCCACAGCAGCTACAGCAAAACACGACCCGGCCGCCGCATACTTTGCCTCCGTTGCAGGCTCAGCACGCTGCTCTGTCGATGCACTCCATGTATGGCCAGCAGTCTCTGAGCGCACCGCACACTCCGACCTCGACTCAACCGAACACACCGGGTTCTACTGGCAATGGAGGATTCCAGCAGATGAGTGGACAACCTGCACCACGCAACTATCATCTGCAGCAGAATTCTCCCTACCAGCAGCAGCAACAGCAGCAACAGCAGCAACAACAGCAGCCAATACAACCCTACAACAACTCGTCGGCCATGATGCCCCAAGGCCCAGGCCCAATGTCTCACCCTCACCCGCAAGCCATTGCACCAGCGCCTGGCCCATCACATAGCCGTCTGGTGCCTTTGCGGCCTATGAATTCATCTGCGCCATTACACGCTCAGCACTCAATGCATCAACAGATGCAGGGAGCCATGGCCTCGGCTTATGGACAGGGTCCCGGTCAAGAAGAGGTGCCGACACATGTTGTAGGCTCACAGGGTCGGAGGGGTATCCTTCCAAGTGCTCCGGGCCGTCCTACGGTCACAGCAACTGGGCCAGGAGCAAGCAAAAATGCCATGATTCCGGCCAAAGATGCAGATGGAAAGTTTCCTTGTCCTCATTGTGTCAAGACATACCTTCATGCAAAACATCTCAAACGCCACCTCTTAAGACGTAAGCTCTAATATTAGTATGTGTTTGACCGGTGCTAACCGAACCTTGAAGATACTGGCGACCGCCCTTACATGTGCGTCCTTTGTCGGGATACGTTTTCTAGGAGTGATATTCTGAAGCGACACTTCCAAAAATGTTCGATTCGACGTGGCAACCCTACAGGTGCAAGCCATCTGTCACACGCACAAGCTCACTTGAAGAAGAACCATCCTGCTCACAAGAACTCTGTCTCGACCACTCCCGATGGAGATATGATGAGGAACATGAATGGCATGAATGGCGTGCCAACTGATCCTGGTCTTCACCAATTCGGTTTGATCGCTGATGGGCGTGGCGGATCCAATCAGAATGATAATCAGCTATCTCAGGACCAACTGTCGAGAGCTAACAGCATAAAGAGAATGGACAGCAACGATGGCCGTGACAGACGAAGCATGACAGGGCCTACTCCCAGTGGTTCAAGTCGGGCGAGCTTCGACCAGAACTATAACGGGGACATCCCAACCAGCATGGGCTCAATGAACCCTCAACTCGCTGCGTATAACATGCCGAATGGACATAGCGGACCTGCGTACGGACAGCACTATGATTATCCAAGCCAAAGCAATGGTAGCTCACTACATCCTCCTGCGAACGAAGAAATGGCATCGATGGCAAATGGGAGGGGTCCAATGCCCATATATGGGGGCCCAAACAATGGACAGCAGTCAAATCTTGACTGGGCTCATATGTTCCAATCAGGTGCGCAAGATGGCTTCATGAGCCCCTACAACCCAAGCTTAGTTCAAAACCAGATGGCAATTAAAGCCGAACCCTCCTCCCTCGCGCAATCTAACGACAACCTCTACGCGTCAAGCATGTACCCTGGTGGCTCATATGTTCCAGCCAGGTGTGCAAGATGGCTTCATGAGCCCCTACAACCCAAGCAGCTTAGTTCGAAACCAGATGGCAATTAAAGCCGAAAGCTCCTCCCTCGCACAATCTAACGACAACCTGTACGCGTCAAGCATGTGCCCTGGTGCTGCAAGTGCAGGTTCGGACGGTACCAACGGTGTCAACGGCAATGTGGACGATTTTCCAAGCTGGAACTTTGTCTCCCAATACAAGCTCTTTCAATAAATATCGAATCAACTGGGAGCTTCCATGCCTCCGAGGTTCTCATGCTGGCTAAAGTATCGAGATCCGCGCATGCTTGTCACTAGACAATGTCAGGCATTTCGTGGAACAGTACACAAAGTTTCAAGGACATTTGCCTACTTTTCGTATCCTGGATACTCACAGTAGCCTTCTTGCAATGATATGGATCGGTGCCGTTTATTCCGACAGGATTCGACCATCGAAAGTACGCGAATCAACAGGCAGGTTGACTCGCCATTTGCTGGGGTACATACAAACATGGCAATGGCATGATGTAATGCCCACATGAAGTACTGCGATATCAGTTTTGAATTTCACATCTCGTCGAAGAGTCCGCCCCGCAGTATAACACTCACGATACCATTCGATTCCGGCATTTACTAAAGATTATATATAGACGTTGTCGACAGGACCATTGCATAGACCGGCGGGGGAGAAGGGCTTACTTAGAGTTTTCAACGGTGCATTTGATTTTAATAGAGGAGTTTTGCACAATAGACGGAGGAGGGTTGTCCATGCATTCATCGGCGACAGTCCACAAACGGGAAAGAAAGAAAATAGAAAGACTGAATCAAGACATTGAGTCAAAATGGACCATGTGATGAAAGAGCATTTTCTTAAAGTTTATACAGGGGCAAAGAGAAATTTATAGAAATGGCGAAAAAGAAGAACAAAGGGATGAGCTAGATGGAATGATTGCACTTTTTATGTTTGCTGGACATGGTAGACAGCCTCTACCAGCAGTTTTCACGATTGTCATGCTGGAAAATGGATCATGGGAGAAGAAGTTGGAGGACTCTCTCATATATCTTAGACTTGCTTAAGACTTGTATATCAAAAAGCGAAAGGGGATGAGACTTTTTGCGGCTGTAGATTAGCTTGTTTGCATTGTAGCATGAATGTTGTTGAGCTTTGCATGTAAAGGTAGATGAGCGTGCGAATGAAAGTGCTCCGGCCCTCTGCTGATCAACTCACTCAAAGTGTTAATTCGTTATTGTAGTGTGACGTTGTTCTCTCTCAAAAAAAGAGAGAATATTCTACATTGCCAATTCTTCGTCTCTGTGTGTGGAAAAAGTCCTACTTCTGAGAACATCACGTGCTGACGTGTTAAACCAACCTCGCCGCGACGCGTCCAGCCAGCAGCACCACGTTTCTCAGCCATGGATTACCAGACCCTTCATGGACGCGACATAACCAACCTATGCCCTGCCTCTCAGCGTAATGTGTCCCATGACCTCCGCACACCATTCCACGCATGCTAATCCCGCGCAGACCGGCTCCCGACCGTCTCCGCCGCCCAAGCGCTGCAGGATCTGCGAGCGGGGAGGGCGAGATGCGTCAGCACGGGCCTGGGCGGCCTCGATGCGCATCTGGGCGGCAGCGTGCAGGAGGGGGGTGATGGGGCGGGCGGAGGGGTGAGGAGGGGCGTTGTGACGGAGGTTTGGGGGCCGCCCGGGGTGGGGAAGACGGCGTTTGGGTAGGTGGTGCCGGTGGTTCGGAGAGGGGAGGGGGGGAGCAGGGACGAGAGAAATGCTGATGGTGAGAAGGTTGCAGTTGGCTGTTAGTGCGCTGAGGGGTGGCGAGGAGGTTGTTTGGGTCGGTGAGTGGAGAGCCTTTTCGTTGAGAGATGTTGGGTTTGTTTGGTTGTGGAGGCGGTTTGCATGCTCTGATCTTGGGCCGGTTTATGTCTCAAGATGGGACGCAATCAGATTCCTGACATTTGTTATTTTTCATATTTCGCCTTCTATTCTGTTCTACGCGTTTGAATTTAGCCAGGTTTTGTAACACAGCTCTTCTAACACAGTACAGACGCTGCACATCCACTCCCTGGGACACGCCTCCTGCAACTCCTGTCCTGTCCTCCAGCTCTGCCCGAACCTTCATCATCTCAATCTCCCCCGGCACCTCCTCCAGTCTCCGAACTCCTGTCAAAGCTGACCCACCTCACCACACCAACCCTCGCCCACCTCCTCGCCCTGCTCACCCCCTCCCCCGCAGCATCCCCCTTCCCCTCCCCCGCCACCAGCATCCTCATCCTCGACTCCCTCTCCGCCCTCCTCTCCGCCACCTACCCGCGTCTCGAGCTCCCCGCACCGTCCTCCAAGCCCGGCCGCAAACCGCCCCAGCCGCACTGGTCGACGATGCGCAAGCACCCCGTGCTGCAGAGCCTGGTGTCCATGCTGCAGCGGTTCGCCGCGCAGCACGACGTCGCCGTCGTCGTCCTGACGCAGACGGCCACCAAGATGCAGGCGGGCGCGGCCGCGCGATTGGTGCCGGCGATCGGCGGCCCCGCGTGGGAGGCGGGCGTCGCGTGGCGCGTTGTGCTGTGGAGGGATTGGGGAGAGGGAGAGGGCGCGGAGGTGCGGTTTGCGAGGTGCGAGAAGCGCGACGGCGGGATGGTGGTCGGGGAGGGGGTGGGGTTTGTGGTTTGTGAGGTGCGTATGGTCTACTGCTTTAGAGGCTGATGGGGCTAATGTCGTCGGCAGAGTGGTTTGAAGGATGCAGCCCCTCCGATGTCGAGCGTGGGGTCGACGGGTGTGGAAAGGAAGAGTGGCGTGGAAGTGCAGACGCCAGCACGGAAACGCAAGTTAGAGGAGATCTTGGATAGCGAGGATGAAGGGGATGATGATGAGGATTATGGATGGGCGGAGGGGGATGAGAATGACTGGCCACCGCCTCCGCCGCAGACTCAGGGAAGTGAGGACATACTCGTTCTGCCCGTCGAAGAAGATGACGAGACGGAGGAAGAACAAGAACTGCAAGAAGACGCGAGGGAAGATGATCAGGAGACGGATGAAGACGATCTGCTGCCATCGGAAAGAATAAGAAGGAAGGAAAGGGATGGACGGGAGATCACCCAGGCTGATATTGATGCCTATGCCGAGGAGACGATAGGAGATTTTTATCCCGAGATACCCGATGTTTAGTTATGACTGGAAGCCAGGAAGTCTTGAACTAATGAATCACGAGTCACGTTCTCATCAGAAGCAGCCAGGCTTCGGAAATCGAACACAGATCAATTCCAAATGTCCAAATATCTCATCTCTCCGAGACAGACAAACATATCCGGATATCCGGATATCCATTACTCCCCAAAATCCGTTATTAAATACAATTATTACGGGTATCAGAACGCCATGCCCACCCTCGAAACCCGATGTCCTAGCCTCTCCGCCTCACTCCTCGCCGAAGGATTCCTGTCCCCCCAACCAAACGTAGCCGTCCTCGCCAGCCCATCCCCCGAGCACCTCGTCGGCGTCGACTGCCGCGGACTCGAGCTCGACGTCCAGCTCGTCGGCACCGTCGGCTCATCCAACGTGCTCTGCAGCGTCGACACAGTCGACACCGAGACGCGCCGCGCCGGCCTCGTGTCGACGCACTGGTAGAAGCCGTCGCGCGCGGTGACGGGCACGGGCGTGTTGGTGATGGAGTCGATGGAGATGTGTCGCGCGTGCTCGCTGGGGAACAGCCAGCTCGAGACGCGGGAGAACGACTTCTTCTTCCGCAGAGGGGGCCGCGGGAGGATGAGGGGGAGTGGGGGCGGCGGTGGCGTGGTGGTGCTCGCGGAGGAGAAGGCGGAGCAGGCTTCATCGAAGGACTTGGAACGGTGAGGGATGTGGACTGTGGGGCGGGAAGGGGCAGTTTTGGGGCGGGGAAGGGTGTGGAAGTGGAGGGCTTCGATCTCGGAGTGTTTGACATCAGGCATTGGCTCTGCGGCTGTGAAGGTGGATGTTAGTTGGGCTCCGGTGGATGGGATGGGCGAACGTACCTTCGGATGTGGGGTAGATACTGCCGGGGCGACTTTTGATGTACAGGCTCTGTCGCTCCTCGATCATGTTGTCGAGATCGCGGATTTTGCGGTCCAGCTCGTCTTTCTCCTGCAGGACCGACTTGACGCGCTCGACTTGCTCGTTCAGCACGGGCATGGTGTTAGCGCGGAGACGGGCGGGTGCTGGATACTGCGGGAGCTCGCGCTCAAGCGCTGCGATCAACTCCTGCGTGCTGAGCGATTCGGGCAAGCTTGGGCGCGGTCGCAGCGCATGCGTCGCTGGGCGACCAAATTCCGAGGTCACGGATTCTGGCGTGGTGTGAGCGCTCTCCAAGCGTCCATGCACAGAATAATACGACCCAACAGCCTTTCTCGGGATGGTAAAGTTCGACAATGCGGACGCGCTCCTCGTGTGTGTCGGCGAGGTCGGCGAAAAGTCGGATGTGCGATCTTCGAGATCGAAAAAGGGAAGAAGAGGCGACAGCTGATTATTGGGCATGCAGATGCTGAGCTCGAGAGGGCGAAAGCTGCGGCGACGCTGGGGCAGCGCCTGCTCGACGTGCCGGAAGTCGCTGGGAGGGCCGATGTGCGGCCGGCGCACTCGATTATATCCATTGTACATGTTCAGTTTCCTCTTCACAGAAAAGCTGCCGCGGCTGGATGTTCGGGAAGCGAAACTGCGGGTGCGCGAGAGCCATTCTTGCGAGGAGGACCGCGTCTGTGGTCGGCTTTGGCTTCTTTGGGACTCCGGAATGGGCGGTGGGATGAGTTGGCGCTGGTGATGAAGAATTGTCATCGGGTTCTCGATACCTGACGGTGTTAGAAGTGAGAATAGAGATTTTGAGAAGTGAATTACCTCGGACTGGCTCATTCTGCTGTTTCTTCAGCCTTGGTCCGCAGCACCCCATCGCCGAGCTTAACCAGGCAACATATACATCGTCGAGATACCTGCTCAACAGACTCATGATTGCGCGTGATACATTGCACCGCTTCCACAGGAAGCAAATTGACTACGAAAGATGAAGTGCAAAGGACAAAAAGTAGGGAGAGAGAATGCAAAACATTGAGAAAGCTGCAGAAGATAACGAATAAGACGTCCACACCATTATGATTCAACATGTGGGATTTGGAGGCTTACAGAGTCGATGCGTGCGTCTGATTCGCTCTTAGACAGATTCGAGGGTCGTTCGGCGCTGAAGCGTCCTGCACAATCATCGTGGACTTACATACGAATACGCCAATGATGATATTGAGGTTGTCTCTGGACGGCGGGTATAGAAGTCATCTGGTGATTCCTGTGGTCGCTGCTGTACTTGGCTACATGATTGAGGTTCTGAGGACGAGGGCGGCTGTGCGATTTGATAGGCTCGTGGTAACCTCAGCTCAGCGAACTGGCGCTTATTACTGGCAGGGGAGACCACACTTCGACTTCGCTGGCGGTTACAAGATGGAAATCAGCCGTCATGTCGATAGGCTGCGGAGAACTCGACAGCAAATATGATTGTGAATCGAATCGACAACCAATTTTAATATACTACTGCAAGCAATTGGGAGATGCTTGTCATAAATCGTCGCGTTTTCTATACATTGTTTCGCAGCACGGTTGACTTCACTCACACGGTCACGTGATTCAAGGTGGCTATCATGACGGATGGCATTCTGAGCTCATCTTTCATGTGGACTGGAGGTTCTACAAAAAAAAGTGATGGCTCATGGTTTGCACCTCCTTATTTGCGCGCCGAAGCCGACAACCACCCGAGGAACTGGAGCCGAGAGTAGATGGCAAGCGCCGATACGGCAGAAAAGAAGTCGGACAGACGGGAGAAGAGAACGAAAGATGGCTATAGTCGCCGCGCAAAAGACGGAATCAAGGGCAGAGCAAGGAACGAGTGGATTTGGAGACTTCACAGGGCGCAAATGTTGAGCTGCTGCTGGAACGAGGCGAAATGGGCCGACGTGGCGACGGATGGACTTGAAACCTGACATGACATGTAGAGCGGGTTTGTAGGGCTGGTACCCGTTTGTACCTCTGGAAAACTCTGATATGAGGCATGGAAGGGCCAAAGCGAAGGGTCTGGAGAAGAAGAGAAAAGAGAAAAAAAACTCCACAAAAGAGAAAAAGGGGCGAGGAGAGTGGATTGTAGGAAATGCAAACAGGAGAATATGAAGACGGAGAAACGGTCCTCCTCAACGCTCTTCATGCACTATGTATGTATGCATGTACCTATGTATGAGGACGCTTGGAGATAGCATGGCTTGCGGAGTTTGCTTATGGAAACAGTGATGCACTTGGACTCAAACGACATGACACAAATCAGAGGAGGATCTTTCTGCATGTGAAGAAGTATCGCGCATGAACTTCTCTGAAGGACGCCTTCGGCTCCATTCTTATTCTTCATATTATCATCCTCGGTCTGCGAAGATATACTGTATCGAATTCGATACTTCATACATCGATCGCCTCGGCTTGATGAAATTCGTCCTCTTCGAGGCCCTCGCCCGTCGCGCATGGGACGGAATAGACGATGCAGGTACGAGAAGTACGGGCTGCAAAACAGCGGCTAATCTTCCAGAACGTGCACAAGCTCCGGCTCTTGGATGCCGAAGTGCCTTACTGAAAGGTGGAGAAGAAGTCGAGATTCGAGATTCGAGAAGGAAGATTATGATTATGGCGACGAAAGCGATGACGGCATGGCGAGAGGCATCGTCGGGATTGCCCAAAGCGGACTTTTTCCTTTCTTTTCACATGTCAAAGCCCCGAAGCTCAACCTCATCTCTCAACAATCATCGCCTTATCATTTCTGACACGTGCTTTCACGGAAGAGACCGAGACTTGAACAGTCAACGCTTTCTTTCTAATCTCAGACGAGACGAAAGCAGACATACTATTATTATCTTGTTGGGTTCACAAATTTTCTTTGTTCTTCGGGTTGCGGCTGAGGTCCGAATAGAACAAAGGCGGAGCGGAGCGATCAGGCCCGGAGGCATATGGCAATGCACTCCACTCCGTACAACGTGTACATGCCAATAATTCATGCAACGGTTGACCACAACAATATCTCGAACAGCCTCGTTTGCTTACCTCCATAGATAGGTACATACAATGCCTGAATCTCCTGTCTGTGCATTCAGGATTTGCGGAGAGCGTGGGGCGAAATACCGCCGAAGAGCTGTCTTGAACAATGGCAGGTTCGGTATAGCCGGCACTCCGGGCCGAATGTGAAAATGTGCGACGACGATGAAAAAGGGGGAAGGGGAAGGGGGAAGGGGGGAAGGGAAGGGCGAAACACGTGTTTCGCTGAATAAGCAGAGAAGGATTGAATTGAATTGAATATTGAATTGACGCTGTTTAATATGGCTTTCTCTAAGATTAGGATGAGATGAGATAACACTTGCTGCAAGATGCCGAGTTATCGAATACGGAGTACTGAGTAGCATCTTTCCTCGGCTTTACATGGCGGAAGCATCTTCAATTGGGGTATGTGGTCCGCCACAGGACACCTCGGTGGCTGAGAAACAACAATAACAGCGACGATGAGGATGGTGATGGTTGGTGATGATGCATTCATGATCTGACCCTGACCATCTCATCTCATCTCATCTCATCTCATCTCACCTTCCTTTTTCCCAGAAGTGCGGCTTCTACGGGGGTCAACGTCGGAGATTCAGCCCCGCATTACAAGAAATTTGGAGATTTACAGGCCCTTGGCCACCACAGGCCATACGGAAGTCTCGCTCTCGCCCCGATTAGGAATTCAAGTCAGTCAGCACAGTACCTACAGTGCATTGCAAGATATGGGACACATATCACAGAGCTATATCACAGAGCTCCATGTCATTCGAGTTAATGTCGCGTCGAAGACTCTGAGTAGAAAGCCCAAGCGTCAGTAGTTGCGAGTTGCGTCACACGTTTCGCTCAGCCCAACCGCTTGCGGCGGCCTGGAAGCCTGGAGGCCTGGAAGCCATGATTTTTGCGGGGAGATCCAACATCCATCGGATCCATCGGCCGGCGCTTAGCCACTAGCCCTCTTTGAGACTTGACATCCCCCCGGCCGAAACCCCTACGCGCTAATCCTTTTTGGAAGTTGGAGGAGATAGCATTGATTGCGCATTCGTGATCAGACCATCATGATAGATGATAGACCAGCATATCATCCTAAACTCTCTTAGGGTACTCTCCTAAGCAACTGTACATACCTACACAGCACACAGTCAGTCCATCTATGCGTCTGACAGGATCCTGGTGGTGGATAACTGCATGAAAAAAGCATCTAGTGTTGGCACCTTCACACCTGGCATGTCTATATTAGTTGCGCTATGGCGATCTGCAACCTTCCTCGACCTTAGAGAAAAAAGAGCACTCTAGACGACTCTTTCCTGGGGGGTTGGAGTGCTCCGGATGCATACAGGCGTACAACATTTTAGCCTGATTGGATTGGCACTACTGACACACTGTGTTGGATGTTGGACCTCAACAGTAATTGCGTATGAGTCTCGTAATGTGGGAGGATCATGACGACTTGGAGATCAATTCTGAACGGCTGTGGCGCGCCTATGAATCCTCTGCGTTCAACAATGGACCATGGTGCTACCTTCCTCTTGAGGAGTTTCGAAAGGGGCTATCATAAGTAAGGGATGGCTGCTGAGGGCTTCGCGGGCAAGCGACGGCGACGCACTGCTAATATATTGCAATGACAGCAAATCCTCGCCATGAAAAGAACCTTGGCAACGTCTCACCAACTCTGCATCAATTCTCCTCGATGCAAGATTGACGGATGATGTCCAGAGCATTGCAGTCACGAGCCGAATCCCACGAAGCACCTTCGCGACTGACCAAGGAAAAATATATCCGAACGGAGAGTTCATCTCTGAAACCACAATATCCAGGCTTTAGGATCGAGGCTCGGCTCATTCGAACCCTTCTCCGTACGGTGTGGAGTTGATCCTCGGCATCGTGTGGCAACTCGTCTCATCGCGCCATCAGTCCACCGTCGTCATGACAGTAAGACTGATGCTAACGTGAGGCGCCTCCTCCACATTTCGCGGATGCCTCCGCACTCCATAGCATACATACCTTACCTACCCCTCAGCACAAGATCCAGCCATGCATCTTCAGAAGCCGAGATCGCACCCGGCATCATTGCCGTCGCAAGAGTAAAATACATACATATCACAGTACTCTAGTATGGCATTTCAGCATCCTGAGGTATGGATAAGGTCTCCGAATATCTCCGCAGAGTTAACCCCAAATCTCCGCTCCCAGAACCCCGCAAAACTCGGAAGTATCACACACAATCTGGGGAGAGAGTGGATTTGGGGTAATTTTCAGCTCACCTGTGACCTACTCCATACTCGTCTCATGCTAAAAAAAAATGAGGCTTCACCGTTTCTGAAATAATCAGCTGCAGACGGATATGGCTCCATTAGGCAATTGCCAGGCCAAGGTGAAATGAAAATCCAGGTCAACGTGGCTTTTCAATTCGTTCGTACCCTATCTTGTCAGAATATGTAGCGGCGTACGTAAGAGAAGAGGCTCAGAGTTTTCTCCGCACAGCTTTGAACTGTACATAGGTGCCAGGTACTAGATAGGTATCTAGATCTAGTACCAGGTACCTATGCATTAGATCCATATTGATCCGTCGCTTGTGAGACTGGAGAAGAACTTTGCTAAACGAACGTTTGCACATGCAAATTGAGCCAGTGAGCCTCACAAGTCGTTAGGGAAGAGGCATCGTTTAAGAGATCTCGACCATGGGTTGAGATCAAATTGAGATCAAATCAACAAAGCCGATGCTATCTCTCTCTCATGAGCGCTGATAGCGCCTTCACCTATCGGAACCATTGCGTCATGCACATTCGAGTGTGCTCTTGAGCTGTGACGACTTACGACTTTGCTTCGACCCGACATTTCCCGACGACTCCAACCCCCACCCACGACGCATTAATCCAAGGGAAGGGGGAAGGGGGTTTCTAGACGTGATGCATCACGGAGTGCTTTTCGTCATTATTGCCATTCTAGAACACGTCTTCAGCAGTTCCTCAACCAAAAAAAAAAAAAAAAAAAAACACCTCTTAGAGGATAAATGTGCTGGAAGTGTATCTGCTAGATGCTCGAAGTGCACTCTCGTCTCCTCACTCCTCCGCGTCGGCCTGGAGCGTCGACGGGCCTTCTCCGCACGCCACGGCACCTTACGATCTTCTCACGTACATGTACATACGCGCAGGTACCTTCTCCGATGTGAGATGTGAGATCGAAATCTTAGCGGCGCGCTACCTCCTCAAGCTCACAACCTCAGCGATCAGATCATGGACGCGCCTCGGATGTTATTTTCTGCAGGTACATACATGCATACATACATGCATACTGTACATACATGCCTACCTAAAGAAGACAGTCTCTTGCGACCCGGCTCATCCTCGTGCGACTTTTGCAGAACTTAGGCACTTAGGCACTCGGGATGTGCTATCGTCGACTAGTGGACGGACAGGCCGCCTCCAAGAATTTGCTTGTGTGGAGAAATGGTCCACTGTTGCTGATCTCTCCGGGCCAGGCTCGCTCATCTCATCTCAACAGCCGCTGGCCCGTTTGGGCTCGGCTATTTGCAGCCGCAGGCAGGATTACTGGAAGTGGCAATATGTATGTATGTATCTTAGGTGCTGTCCGTACGTCGACGTTTGCAGGAGGCTGTCTGTTCGAGAAACTCCACGTATATAGATGGAGATGCAATTTCAAGGATCAAGAGGCTGATGTGCCCCCGTATGAAGAGCCCTGCCCGTGAGCCGGGAGTACCGCTTCATTCGCAAGAGTGCGGCGTTTTTTTAATATCAAACCTTGCAAGCAAGATCTGTCCTTAGCAAGATCCGCGTCTATTGCGTGCGTATGCGGTAGTATGTATGTATGTATGTATGGCTCGCGAGTCCAGTGGGAGGGAGGTCTGGATGAATTCTTCCATAGGGCCGAAATGACGAAGCCGAGCATGATTTCTCTCGCAAGCCATGGTTTAGAGCCTCTTCGCTCGGCGAAGTGACTATCTAGAAGCCATGGAAGCGCCGTCTTACCTCCAGACCTGGCCGGCCGAGATCTAAGCTCGATTGCGGAGAAATCCAAATCCTGGAGTAGTGCTCCGTACGTTGCAGAATCGAATGTCACGGCAGAGGCCGAGAGGGGCAATGCCTCATCATACGGAGTACATACATACCTCATACATACCTCCGGAGCACATGCGTACTGCTGTGACTTTCCGAGGAGGGATGTCGGGAGTGTTGCCGGCGAACCTCCACCCACGTAACATGTTTAGCATGTTCGAGGCGAACCTTGGACAATACGACGTGTTCGCAGTCTGTAATATCAACCGCAGGCCAGCAGTAGCGGTACTCTAAAACATTCTCAAGCCCGCAGCCGACGGCTTCCCTTTTTGGAGATCCGGATATTGCAGACATAGAGTTGCTTTGTTTATATGTAGTCTATTGCTATTATTGTGCTTCATATCATTATTTTCACGCGGACCGCAATTCAACCGAATGGATAGCAGCAAACGCTCTGTTAGCGTTCCTTTTTCTTTTCCCACCCTCTCTGTGTCCTCCCCACGTTTCGTCCTCTCGCTTCGCCAATCCCTGTTGTGTTGTGTCTGTCTCAGATATTCCGATGCCCGGTGATGCTTCATCTCACATCCAGCGAGTGAGGGCCCAAAGAACACATGCATGCTTCACAAGATGACGGCCGGCTTGCAAGATTATTCGGTGTGATAACAGATTTGGGGCGAGAACGAGAAAGAGGCCGCCAACAGAATAAGTAAAGCTGGCCAGTGGCCTCTGCGTTGCACGTTGCAAGGACAGAGGGAGGGGCGAATGGTATACCACAGACTCGCAGCATCGTCAGGCTCAATACCCGCACAGTATACCAGTATACGGATACTGTATCCTTTTGTGAGAAACGGGTGCTGCCGGGAGACCTCAGCGGAGAAAATCTAGATTTTGCGGGGTAACATAAGGCCTCTGATAGTTTCTTAGAGGATGGACTACCTAGGTACCTCGTCTACCTTATTTCCTTCCCGAGATGACGGAGGTCTGCGACGCAGAGGAAGTTGTGTACCGACAGCTCTAGAGGTAGGTACTTGATCTCCACAGACAGAGTATACGGCCCTTCTCCGCTCCCACAACCCCACTCCCGCGAGGGATTCTGGATTTTCATCTCCACTCGGCTCACAGGACTCAGCCGGACACCGAGCGAGGAGGGGGAGGGAGAGACAGGAAATTGAGGGAGGCCGGCCACACCGACAGTGTTGAGAGACATCGATGTGTGGTCTAATGCGTGCGCCTCGGTTAAGGAAAAGGAGAAAAAGGCGAAAAAGGAGAAGAGGGAGGAGAATGGAGGCGGAAAACAGATGAGGTCTTGGTGAGTGTGAAATTCCTCATCACAGCACGCCATCGTCTCGAGGAAGCCACGGCCCGCGTAGGGAAGCAGATGGATAGACGCAGGGCTCCGTCATGGGTCGGCTCAGTCGTCATCTCATCCCGCAGCGTCAGCGCAGAGCAGAAGAAAGCAAAAAACCTCAAAAAACCTCTAAAAACCTTGAAAGGTAAAAATAACATTCTGTTGCCACATGCGGCTAGATCTTCGGTATTAACGGCAAAGAAAAAAAAGAAAAACAACAACGACGAGAATTTATCCATTAATCCGGAACAGCAATTTCTCTTTCGGTGTCTCTCTCTCTCTCTCGGAAGGAGCAGGAGTGCCCCAATTAGTGGGGCAACCCCACCGCCCACACTGCCCACACTGCCCACACTGCAGAAGTTTAGAAGGTCCGTCCAGACTCTCTCAGAGACGACATCCTTCCCCACTCAAAAGTACATAGTATGTATGTACCTAGGTATTTCTGTATTTCTTCCCCCTTCTCTCCTTCTCCCCCCCAATTCTCCTCCCCCAATTCTCCCCCCGCGCAAGGTACATTGCTATGCTACGTAGTGACATAACTACCTAAGTACATACTCTACATACTGTACATACCTATATATCTATGTACCATGATACAGTCAGTATACACATGGGTTCTGCGTGTGGCGGCACCGGCACCTACAGTACGTTGCTTCGTACAGGAAAAAGCGATAAAGGCCAGCGAGCCAGAACACTCACGCAATCCATATCCGCTTCTACTCCACATCATCCACATCCCCATCCCCATCCGCATCCGCATCCGCATCCGCATCCATCCCAATATCCATATCCATATCCATATCCATATCCATCCCTATCCCTATCCCTATCCCTATCCCTATCCATATCCATATCCACCCGATTTTCAGCAGCACGGCGGGCGGCCTTACTCTATCTTTACATACCCTAGCTGCCGAGTATTTTCACCAGGTGCAAGCAACTCTGCAGGGCTATGTCGCCCACATCCGCCTCCCCCGTCCCCTTCCCCTTCCCCCTTCCCCTTCCCCTTCCCCCCACCCCACCCCTCCCCTCCCCTCCGCCCTCTATGAGGTATGCACATACCA
>Ga0123337_10001858_pt1 | contig 25574 bp, 33 predicted proteins | sample frozenSSSSmetaG_FD_89792 | JGI IMG/M metagenome (GOLD analysis project Ga0123337, IMG submission 89792) | Glacier valley bacterial and archeal communities from Borup Fiord, Nunavut, Canada, to study Microbial Dark Matter (Phase II) -... | ecosystem: Environmental > Aquatic > Freshwater > Ice >...
ATGGACGATGTAGTTCGCCGCCGAAGGTCAATCGAACGAGATTTGAAGGGTGCGCTTGAGAGGGGTGGCGAACTGCGCGTCGTCTATCAGCCGCTATTCGACGCAACGGGCCGAAAAATCCTGGGTGCTGAGGCATTAGTTCGCTGGGACCATCCGGTGCAAGGAACACTGTCCCCTGACTTCTTCATTGGCATCGCCGAAGAACGGGGACTGATTGATCCACTGGGGGAATGGGTTTTGCGGGAAGCGTGCCGAGTGGCAATGGAGCTCGACCTGCCGTGGGTGGCCGTAAACGTATCGCCTATCCAATTTCGCAGCGCTCGTTTGGGCCAAAAGATACTCTCGATCCTAAACGAGACCGGCCTTCCCGCGCGCAGACTGCAGCTAGAAATTACTGAAGGCGTGCTGCTCGAGCAAACAGAGCAGACGCAGATCACGCTGAACGAACTGCGAGCCCACGGTGTCCGAATCGCGCTCGACGATTTCGGCACCGGCTATTCCTCAATGACATATCTGGGCAGTTACACGGTCGACAAACTGAAGATCGACCGCTCGTTTGTCGCCCGTCTTGGGACCTCCACTGACGCCGATGCCATCGTACGCGCCATGATCACCTTGGGGCGGTCCATGCACCTGCAAATCACAGCCGAAGGCGTCGAAACCGAAAGTCAGCGCGACCATCTCGCTGCTCTCGGCTGCCATGAACTGCAGGGCTACCTGATGTCCAAGCCCGTCGGGCCGGAGGGACTGAAGGCGATCCTGGCCGGAGGCGATCTAGAGCGTGATCGGGTGCGCGCCCTGGGCTAGTTGACCTCAAGTGAGTCGACGAAGGCATAGCTGGCGAATGAGCGGCGGCGCGGGCCGACGTGCTCGCCCAGTAGCGGCGCGATGACCGATGAACGTCTGGAGCTGATCGCAGACCTAGCGCGCGAACGCTGCTGTGGCCCGGAATCTCCGAATCGTCCGGATCGGTCGGGCTAGTGACGGACAAGGCGGTAGGGACGGCAGACACCTGCAGCCGCCCCAAGGTTGTGATTAGGCTGCGATAGGTACGCGGCCGGTAGGCGACAATCGGCCGCCCGGCATCAGTCTCGGCATGGGGGACACAACCGGCACATCATCGGGAGGGTCGTCCCACCTGACCGCTAGCACACCCCCAAGCGCTTTGACCGCCTTGGCCACGGCGCTCATCTTGACATGCCCCGAGGCCCAGCCGGCGCGGGCGAAGTAGTTTCCGGTCCGCGCCATGTCGTCCAGGTCAACCATGGAGAGGGCGCACTCGAAGCACTTAGCGCGAATCTGATCGATGATCGGAACACCTGTCGGCGTGAACGGCTTTCGAGGCCGCTTGATGCCAAAGTAGGCAGCCATCTTGTAGATATTGTTTCGGGAACGCCCGGGGAACGCCGCCCGGATTTCTGCCGTCGTGCCGCAGCGAAAAAGCCGACGAGGCCGCACCACTTGGTCTCCGGTCCAGTGATTTCTCTTGGTCGCCAATCCTAGTGCCTGGGCCTTTGCGCGCACGGCGTAGTATGAGCGCCGTCCTGCCAAGGCCCGAATTGCTGCCTGGTAGTCGCGGTGATGGTGCCGCAGGAGCGCCTCTTCATCGTCGGTCCAGATGGAGTGTCCGGCCGGCGTCCTGCCCGTCCTCGCCATGCGATTTCGGTTCCGTTCAGCAGTGACCGCTCCGGCGGCCAGGTAGGCTATCCTGCTCATTCCAATCCTCCTTCTGAAGACGCGGATACAGGAATACAGAAGGACCCACGAAACGGGACGCGGAAGCCCGCATGACCACGCTGTTCTCGAAAAGCGCTAAGTTAGCCCCAGAACGTTTCCCGCGACCCGTGGGCCACGGGAAACGCTTGATCTGTCGGGAAGCTATGCTTGATGAGTCGGGCCGAAGCATCCCCGCTCGTTCATGTCCTCGATGAGGTCGATCAGTTCGGCGAACCTTGGGTGGGTGCTGCACTCGCACCCTCGCAAATTAGCGACGTACCGCTTCCGAAGCTCATAGGAAAGCGAGCGCAGTAAGCGGAACCACTGGACGGCCTCAAACGACGCGGTGGGGGTGGCTGGTAGAACAGAGGCGACGACTGCAGCCACCCCACCCGCGATCAACGCACGCCGGTTCATGATGCGGTCTCGCTTTCGTCGCCGTCCTCATTGACCGACTCTTCTTCCATATCGCTGGCGCCATTTGCCCAGCGCTCCTGGCTACCGCCGAAGGTCGTGAACATGCCCCCGGTGCTAATCCAGTAGCTGGGGGACGGGCCAATCTCGGGCGAACCGAGGGACGGTTCGAAGTCGGAGTTATCTCCTTCGCTCAAGTCGAGATCACCGTCGTGCGGTTCGTCCTGGATGTCCTGCTCCAACTCGGCAACCGAGCCTTGGGCCCATGAGCCTTGCGAACTGAGAGGTTGAATGTGCTCCACCAGCGGAGCTCCGGGCACCACGCTGTAGAAGAAGCCGTTGGACGCCGTCCGTACCTCCGGTGCACCCAAGCTGGGCTCGTCGTCGGCCGTATCCAGTTCCAGCTCACAGATGCCGTTGATCTCGACGCCGAAGCTCGGCTCGTTGTCCCCGGTATCCTCAAGATCGGGATCGTCTTCGAAGGCGTCGAGCAAGTAGATCAGCCGGTCGATCTCGGTTTCCACGGCATCGCGCACGTCGGTCGCGGTGATGCCGGGAACGGCAAACAACGGATCACGAAGGCGGAAGGCGACGAGGACGTTGCCATATTCGGCGACGTACCGTTCACCCTTGGGCGTCAGGATATTGTGGTGGTTCATTTCAGTCTCGCGGTCTAGGACCGGCTTGCTACGGCCGGGGAGCGTTGCCCTGCTAAGGAACGCGGCTCCATGCCAGCAGACGGCACTGGCACCGGGAGGTTAGCAACTTGTCCGCGAGAACAAGCCCACTGATCTTCCCCTCGAAAGGGTATTGTATAACCAATGGCCTCCCGGCATAGTAGCGCCGGTCGGTCCCCACTGGTTTTGTGGGCCGTCAAAGTTTCGACAGGTCTCGGGCCGGCAAGCCTACTGATCTGTCTATCGCGGATGCAGCGCTATCCCCGGCAAGGGACCGCTGCGAGAGTTGCTAAGCTCCACCTGCGATGCTGCCTCTGTTCCCTTAACAAAGCAAGAACCACCCTTTTCGGGGTGGTGCGCTTTGCCCCATGCTCCGAGCCATATTGGCGTTGACGGACGGGAGCGCGCATTGAATCGCATAGACCAGGGCCCTGCGGCGCAAGAACCACTCGATCTTGTTTGGGGGGCGGACCGTATCGCAACCATGTTGGGTCGCACCCGGCGGCAGGCGTTTCACCTGCTGGAGGGGGGGCATATCCCGGGGGCGAAGAAAATCGGTGGCCGATGGGTAGTCCCACTAATCAAACTAAGGGAACTCTTTGGCCTGTAGGCTTTCGAAGCTGAAGGCTTCTCCACAGGGACGATACAGGAAAAATTAGGGTGGACAGCGAGGGGGATCAGGCCAAGGCCGACCTGCCCTATGTACCTGATTTTAATAAGATAAATGGTAGTTTAGTGGTGCGGGCGGTCGGACTCGAACCGACAAATCCTTTCGGACGGCGGATTTTGAGTCCGCTGCGTCTACCAATTCCGCCACGCCCGCGGCACGGCCGTCTTTATAGCGGGGTTCGCGCCGGCCGCAACACCTGAAACCGCGGTTCTGACAAGCCAGGATGAGCTTGCCCGGGCCCTTCGGCATCGCCAGACTGGCGCCGATGCAGGAGGATGCGATGACAGGGACAATCCGGCTGGGGACTGCGGGATGGGTGTATGAGCCCTGGCGCGACAACTTCTACCCCAAGGGGCTGAAGCAGAAGGACGAGCTCAGCTACTCGAGCGCCCGCCTCGGTAATATCGAGATCAACGCCACCTTCTATTCGCACCAGAAGGCCCAAAGCTTTCAGAACTGGGCTGCCGCGACGCCTGAAGACTTCGTGTTTTCAGTGAAGGGCCACCAGTTCGTCACCCACATCAAGCGGCTGAAGGACGTCGAGATCCCTGTCGCCAACTTCCTCGCCTCCGGCGTGCTGGCGCTGGGCCGGAAGCTCGGGCCATTCTGCTGGCAGCTTCCCGGCAACACGAAGTACGATCCTGAGCGGATGGAGACGTTCCTCGCGCTCCTCCCGCACACCCCCGAGGCGCTGCTGGCGCTCGCGGGCAAGGCCGACGGCCTGAAAACCGAGCCGTACCTCGACGCCACCGGCATCACCAGGGTCCGCCACGCCATCGAGGTGCGGCACGAGAGCTTCGCCACGCCCCGGTTCATCGAGCAGTTGCGCGCCCACAATGTCGCGCTCGTCGTCGCCGACACCGCCGAATGGCCGTACATCGACCAGACCGCGAACTTCGCCTATGCCCGCCTGCAGGGCGCCCCGGGCGCCGAGCGCTACACCGAGGACGAACGGGCGGTTCGCGGCGACTGGCTAAAGGCTTGGGCCGAGGGCCGGCCGGTCCCCGACGGCAGCTACGTCACCACCCCCGAAGCGAACTCGCCGCCGCGCGACGTCCACGCCTTTTTCGTTTCGACCGACAAGGACAATGCCCCGCACAACGCCCGCGTCGTAATGGCGCAACTGGGCCTCGTCGGTCCCGGCGAGTGAGCACGCCGACGTGAGTGCATCCGCCGTTGACTTGCCTCGTCCTCCCGCGAATATGGCGGCCGAACTGCCCCGGAGAAACGCGCCGTGACGAGCCCTGCAGACCATGCCCCGATAACCAGCAGCGGCTTGCTGACCGATCGTGGGCGGCTGCTCGCCGGCCTCGCCTTCCTGCTCGGCCTCGCCACCATCCTCGGCGCCTGGGGCTCTCAGATCTTCGGCGGTCTCGTCCCCTGCGAACTCTGCCTCGAGCAGCGCCTCGCCTACTACTGGGGCCTGCCGGTCCTCGCGCTGGTGCTGATCCTGTGGAACCGCCTGCCACGCCAGGTGCTGATTGCCGGCCTGCTCATCGCCGCCGCAATCTTCGCCTGGGGCACATATATGGGGACGTACCATGCCGGGGTCGAGATGAAGCTCTGGCCCGGCCCCACTGCCTGCACCGGCACCGGCGTCGATATCAGCTTCGGTGACCTCAACAACATCAACGCCACCCGCGTCGTCCCCTGCGACGCCATCCAGTTCCAGCTCTTCGGCATCACGCTGGCCGGCTACAACGCCCTGATCTCGGCCGCCATCGTGCTGGCGCTGCTGGTCAGCGCCGCCATCGGCCGTGGCCGCAACGCATCTTCCCGTTGATCGTGCATCTCTCCCACTAGCGGGGTGAGCGCGGCTTTGGCATTGTCCCCGCCAATCGAAGCGAGGAGCCAGCCGATGTCCGACAGCACAGTGTTCATTCCGCCCGGCCGCCGGCAGGTGCGCGGCGCCTTCATTCCGCCGCTGCTGCTGATCCCGCTGATCGCCTACAACTTCTTTGCCTTCCTGTTCATGGGCGGCAGCCCGGCGGGCTGGGCGAACCAGTTGCTGACCATCCCCATGGTGTCAGGCGTCGAGTGGTCGCTGACCTCCGGCGACCTGATGCTGGTGGCCGGCCTGGTCTGCCTGTTCTTCGAGGTGCTGAAGTCGACCAATACCGGGCGCTCCTCGGTGGTGGAGCACATGCTCTCCACCGTGGTGTTCATCATCTTCCTCATCGAATTCCTGCTTATCGGCGCCGCCGCGAGCTCGGTCTTCTTCATCCTGATGATGATGGCGATCGTCGATGTGGTCGCCGGCTTCACCGTCTCGATCACTGGCGCCGGCCGCGACGTCTCGATGAACTGAGGCAAAGGGGGTGAAGTCGCCCCCTCACGCCACCACGCTCTTGCGATACCCAGCCGGCATCCGCCGCACGGCGATTCTGCTGCCGGCCTCATAGGCCCCGACCGCGGTGCCGGCGAAAGCACCCCGCTCCGGGAGCCGGTCGCGCTCGGCGATCATCTGGCTGACGAAGTCGGCGCTCGGTGCACCGCGCATCAGCCGGATGCGTTCCTGTTTCCGCCGTTCCAGCCGGACCGGCCAACTCGTGCCATTGTCGTCCATCTGCGTATCTTCCCTGTTCGGAAGCGGGACGCCTGTTTCGTTTTGGGACAGGCTTTCCCGTATCTGCAGATCAACGTCGCAATGGCCGTGCCGGGTTGCAATCTTTCGTTAACGAATCCCCGGCTGTGTCTTCATATGGTTAACCGCATCAGGTACCGCCGCGAGCCGACCTTGTCGCCGAGCGTGAATCCGGCCGCCTCGAACGCCGGCACGAAGCCCATGTGCCGGTAGCTCGGCGAATCCGGATCGACGGGATACGCCTCGAGCACATTGGCCTTCCGCCGCTTCGCCTCCGTGATCGCCGCATCGATCAACTGATGCCCGAATCCCCGCCCCCGATGCGAACGGCGGATGAACATGCAGGTCAGCGCCCAGACGCTCTCACCGGCTTTCGCTTCGGGCCCGCCGAGTCCGCTGTTGAACGTGTCCCGCGGCGCCACAGAGACCCAGGCGACAGGCTCGCCCGAAAGGTAGCCGACCAGCCCCACGGGCACCTTGTCGGTAAGCCGGCCGAGCATCAGCGCCTTGCGGTCCGAACCGCGTGGCGCGGACTTCTTCTCTTCGGGGGTCACCCGGTAGGGCATGCACCAGCAATAGTTCGGCCCGCCCTTGCCGAACACGGCGAGGAAATCCTCCCGCGTCGCCTCTGTCACCGGCTGGAAGGTCAGCCGATCCGGCGTCTCATCCTTTGAATTCATCCTTGGCCTTGCGCAGCTTGGCGAACACATCGACCGGGTCGGCCCCGGGCGCCAGCCCCATCGCCTTGGCGAGGGCCGGCTGGTCGGCGCGCAGGAACGGGTTGGTCGCCTTCTCCATCCCGAGGCTGACCGGAATGGTGTAGCGCCCCTCGGCCCGCATCCGCTGCACCTCCGCCGCGCGAATCTTCAACGCCGCGTTCCTGGGATCGACGGTCAGCGCGAAGGCCGCGTTCGCCTCGGTATACTCGTGCCCGCAATAGACCAGCGTGTCGTCGGGCAGCGCCTTGAGCTGTTCGAGCCCGGCCCACATCGGCCCTGGTTGTCCCTCGAACATCCGGCCCACGCCGAGCGAGAACAGCGCATCCGCCGAGAACAGGTGCCGCCCCGCCGTCTCGAAATAGACGATGTGCCCCAGCGTGTGCCCGGGCGTCTCGATGATGAGGAACTCGCTCTCGCCCAGCTTCACCATGTCGCCGGCCTTCACCAGCACATCGAGCCCGAGGATCTTGCTCTGCTCGCCCTCGGGTCCGGTCACCGTCACCCCCAGGTCGCGCTTCAGGACCGGGATGCCCTCGACGTGGTCGGTGTGGTGGTGAGTGATGAACACCTCGGTCAGCGTCCAGCCGCGGCGCGTCACCGCCTCCTTTATGGCCTTGGCGTCGGGCGCATCAATCGCCGCGGTCTTGCCGGTCGCGGTGTCGTGAACCAGATAACCGTAATTGTCGGTCCGAGCGGGGAAGATATCGATGAGGATGGGCACGTGGGTCTCCGATATGCGTCGGCGTGACAAGCTTGTCCGAAGCGGGCAGACTTTACTGAACCACAGGCAGCAATGAAATGACCCCCGACGTCGTGCGCCTCATCGAGTTCTACCGCTCGCCGCTGGGCAATATCAGCCGGGCGCTGCTGCGCAAGGAGATCATCCGTTTCGCCGGCAGCGTGCGCGGCCAGCGCGTGCTCGGGCTGGGCTTCGCCACGCCCTACCTGCGCTTCGCCCTCGCAGAGGCGGAGCGCGTCCTCGCCTTCATGCCGGCCCGCCAGGGCGCCTCAGCCTGGCCCCGCGAAGGCCCGTCGCACACCGTGCTCTGCGATCCGCTCGAAATGCCGCTCACCGACGCGGCGGTTGATCTCATCATCGCCGTCCACGCGCTCGAGCACATCTCCGATGCCGAGGAACTGATGCGCGAGCTCTGGCGCGTCACCGCCCCAAATGCCCGGCTGATCATCGTGGTACCCAAGCGCCGCGGCATGTGGGCCGCCGCCGACAACACTCCGTTCGGCGACGGCCACCCCTATTCCCGCGGCCAGCTCGAACGCCTGCTCCGTGGCCACAGCTTCGTGCCCGAGCAATGGCGCGACGCGCTCTACCTGCCACCCAGCCAGAACAGCCTGGCGCTCAAATCCACCCGCTTTTTTGAACGCGCCGGGCGCGTGTTCGGTCCGACACTGGCGGGAGCACTGGTGGTGCTGGCCCGCAAGGAACTGTTCCCCGCGGTACCAAGACGGAAGAAGGCCGAACGCTATGTCAGGGTGCCAGCGCTGGCGCCGCAGGCGGCCATGGAGATTCTAGAACGCTGAAGGCCCAACGTCCTCTCAGCCCATCGCCTGGCGGGCCAGCGAAACGATCTCCGGCGGGCGGCCGGCCAGCGCATCGCCGACCTTGTCCATCAGCATCTGCAGGCTGAATGGCTTGGGAATCACATCGTAGATCAGCGCCTCGAGCCCGTGCGCCCGCTCGCGCTGGTCGGCAAAGCCGGTCATCAGGACGATCGTCACCTCGGGCCAGCTCGCCGCCACGTTGAGCGCCAGCGCGATGCCGTCCATCACCGGCATCTTGATGTCCGATAGCAGCAGGTCGAACCGGCCGCCCTCGGCGATCATCGCTTCCTCGGCGAGCCCGCCATCCTCGGCCTCCACCACCTCGTGGCCCAAATGCACCAGGGCGCGGCTCACGAAGGCGCGCACGCTGTCATCGTCTTCAGCAATCAGGATGCGGGCCATCAGTGCGGGCTTTCCTCGGGTTCGGCAGGTGCTTCGGGGTCGGCATGTGCTTCGGGGTCGGCATGTGCTTCGGCGGCCGGCGGTGTCGAAACCGGCTGCAGGTCGGTTGAAACACGCGGCGCCAAGGCGCGCGTGCTGTCGGCAAAACTCAGACGCACCTGCGTGGCGCCTTTGGGCGGCGCGGCAAGCTCGGTAGAAAAGCCGATCACTTCCCCCGGTTCCAGATCGACCTGCCTGGGCGCCACGCTCCAGGCATAGACCGGCTCGTTGTCGTCGCCCAGCAGCGTCACCACAACCGGTGGCACCACCACCCGGCGTGCCTCGACACCGTAAATCGTCGCACTCACCGTCATCACATCGCTATCACCGTGGCGGCTGAGCAGCGTCGTCACGTCGGAGAAATCGAGCCCGACCACATTCACCTTGAGTCCCAGGGCCGCGTAAAGCCCTGCCAGGTCCGGAAGCGTACGTACGACCTCAGTGCGGAACACCACCGCGCCGCCGATCGCCGCCAGCAGCATCCCGACACCCACGCCGCGCAGCACCCGGCCGAGCCGGGCCGCCGGCAGACCCTGAGCGAAGGCGCGCTGGCGCTTCTCGAGCTTGCCCTGGGCCTGCTTCTGGGCCGGCGTCTGCATCGAATCGTCCGGCGGCGCCAAGTTGCTGAGGGTCTTGCCGGTCTTGCTCTCGAGCGCCGCCTTGATCTCGGAGATCGAGCGCATCACCTCGGGCGGCGGCACTTCGCCCTTGGGGATCAGTTGGCGCACCGAGGCCGGCACGCCGCGCAGTGCCGCTTCCTCGGCGGAAAAGCTCTTGTCGAGCGCCCGCTCGTCGGCATCGCTGAACAGCTTGTCGTCCGGCTCGGGAACCGGCAGCGCCGCGCTTGGCTCGGCCATCCACGATTGGCCGCAATGTGCGCACGCGACCTTGCGCCCGGCATCGCCCAGCGTTTCGGGCGGCACCTGGTAGCGCGTTCCGCAGTGCGGGCACGCGATGATGACGGTGATCGGCTTTGGCGATCGCATGGCCGCCAACCTAAGCAGCGGGCGTTAAGTTTCCTCCAACCGCCGCATTTTCCGGGAACGCGCAATTACCTGCCGGGCAAACCAACATTTGGGCTGAATTGTCGGTGACAAGCCGGGAGCACTGTCCAAGCCGCTAACCTGGCGCTGGTATGATGCGTGTGGAGTGATTCGGAGCGAATGACCCGGTGATCGAGTTTTCCAATGTCGGCCTCAGGTACGGGCAAGGTCCCGAGATCCTCCGCGATCTCGATTTCCGCATCGAACCCGGCTCGTTCCACTTCCTCACCGGCCCCTCTGGCTCTGGCAAGACCTCGCTGCTGCGCCTGCTGCTGCTGTCGCTAAGGCCAACGCGCGGCAGGGTCACCCTGTTCGGCAAGGACACCGCGTCGCTCGACAACGACCAGATGCTGCAGATGCGGCGCCACATCGGCATCGTGTTCCAGGAATTCCGCCTGCTCGACCACCTCACCACGCTCGAAAACGTGGCGCTGCCGCTGCGCGTGCTGGGTGAACCCGAGAGTTCCTACCGCGCCAACGTCACCGAACTGCTCGACTGGGTCGGCCTCGGCGAGCGTCTCGACGCGCTCCCCGCCGTGCTGTCGGGGGGCGAGAAGCAGCGCGCCGCCATCGCCCGCGCCGTAATTGCCCGCCCCGACATCCTGCTCGCAGACGAGCCGACCGGCAACGTCGACCCCGAGCTGTCGCTGCGCCTGCTCCGCCTGTTCGCCGAACTCAACCGCACCGGCACCACCATCATTCTCGCCACCCACGAACTCGCGCTGCTCGACAGCTTTCCGTTCCCGCGCATGGTGCTCACCGATGGGCAGATAGAATTCCATGGTTGAACTGACTCTGCCCCGCTTCACTGGCTTTTCGGGCTACAACAGCCGCGACCGCGCGGCAGCCATCGTGCCCGAGAAGTCGGTCACGGGCCGCACCCTCGTGCTGCTCATCGCCATCATGACCTTCCTAATGGGCGTGACGTTGGGAGGCGTGGTGCTGGTGCAGAAGTCCGCCATCGCCTGGTCGTCCGACGTCGGTCGCGAGGTGACCATCCAGATCCGCCCGGTGGAAGGCGAGGTGATGGAGTCGAACCTTCGCACTGCGGTCGCCCTTGCCCAGGCTACACCCGGCGTCGCCGGCGCCCGCGCCCTGACGCTGGAGGAGAGCCAGAAGCTGCTCGAGCCCTGGCTCGGCAGCGGCCTCGACCTGTCGGCCATCGACATCCCCCGCCTCGTCGTCGTGGAACTCGCCGACCCCGCCGAGACCGATATCAAGAAGCTCGAACGTGACCTGCAGGCAGTGAAGGGGGCAAGCCTCGACACGCATGCCGCCTGGCGGCAACAGCTCAACGTCATGGCGGGCACCATCGTCGCCTCAGGCCTGCTGGTGCTGGCGCTGATCGTCGCCGCTACGGTGCTCGCCATCATCTTCGCCACCCGCGGCACCATGTCGTCCAACCGCGAGATCGTCGATGTGCTGCACTTTATCGGCGCTTCGAACAGCTTCATCGCTGGCGAATTCCAGGGCCGCTTCCTCACCATCGGCTTCCGCGGCGGCATCGTCGGCGGCGTCGCCGCGCTGGTGTTCTTCTTCCTCATCGGCGTCACCGCCGGAGCCGTGGTGCCGCAGGAAGCCGGACAGCAGCTCGGCATCCTGTTCGGCCGCTTTGCCCTCGGCATCGACGGCATGTTCGGCATCCTCGCCGTCGTCCCGGTGATCGCGGCGGTCACCGCCATCACCTCGCGCCTGACCGTCCGGCGGTTCCTGCAGACCACGTCATGATCGGCCAGGCGCTGCGCTCGCTGCTGTTCTACGCGGTATACTACGTGCAGACGGCGGTGCTCGCGATCGTCATCGGCGTCAGCGCGGTGATCTGGGGGCGCACCCGTTTCGGCTGGGGCCTGGCGCTCTACTGGATCCACTCCAACCTGTTCTTCCTGCGTTGGTTCGCCGGCATCCGGACGGACGTTTCAGGCACCGAGAACATCCCCGACGGCCCCTGCATCATCGCGGCCAAACACATGAGCGACTGGGACATCTTCGCGCTGCTACCGGGCTCGAAGCGCCCCGCCTTCATCGCCAAGAAGGAACTCGTCGACATTCCGTTCTTCGGCCACGCCGCCCGCGCCTTCGACACCATCCGCCTCGACCGTTCGCTCGGCGGCGAAGCGATCCCCGCCATGCTGGAAGACGCGAAGGCCGCCCTCGCCCGCGGGGCGCGGATCATCATCTTCCCCGAGGGTACCCGGAAGGCGCCGCTCGACGACCACGACTACAAATGGGGCATCGTCCGCCTCTACGAGGGCCTCGGCGTCCCCGTGGTGCCGGCGGCGGTGAACTCCGGCCTGTTTTGGGGCCGCAACTCGCCGCTGCTCTGGCGCGGCACCGCCCGCGCCCGCTTCCTCCCCGCAATCCCTCCCGGCCTGCCGCCGGAAGAGTTCCAGGCGCGGCTGGTCGAGGCGATCGAAGGCGAGACCAACAAGCTGCTGCTTCAGGCTTACGAGGAAGGCCTTGCCCGCCCCGTCCCCGACGACATGTTCGAGAAGTTCGAGGCATTGAAGGCCGGCAATCCACCCGGCGCTATGCCCACCACTACTGCTTGACGAGAATCCCGGCACAGCCCATACATCTTGTGCTCAAGACGGACGAACTTGACGCTTTCTTAAGTTTTGTTCTATATTTGTTCTCTTCACGAGAGTCGAAGGGGCTTGGGGCAGATGGTACCGGTATTCGATCGTGACGTGATGGCACAGGGCATGGCCCGGCCGGTGAACTGGCGCGGCCGCTCCGGCCGCTACTATGCCCTGGCGCCCGAACGTCTCGAGGATTTCAACTTCCTCGGCGACGAGCTCTACCTGATCGCGCTCGGCCCCATGGTGCTCTGGGTCGGCGCCGCTGCCGACCTCGTCTCCGACCCCATCAGCCGCGCCCGCTTCCGCCTCGCCATGGACTGCGCCGACCGCGTCTTCCAGGTCGAAGCCAAAGCCGACGAGGTCGAACGCCTGACCATCATCTGGGACCTCGAAGCAGCCGAACCGAGCATCGGGCTGAACGCGGCGTAGGCTTGCTACCGGCCAAACCCCGGCTGTCATCCCTGCGCATGCAGGGACCCAAGCCTCAGCCAGCGCCAGCCACTAGTTGGGTCCCTGCTTGCGCAGGGATGACATCGAGTTTCCAGCGGCCTCTTCGGACGCCCGCAGCGCCGCCACCACCTCGTCCAGCCCCCGGTCCCGTATCCCCAGCGCCTCGAGATGCCGCGCCGTCTCCAGCACATATTCCGGGTTCGGCCCCGATTCGCCGATGCCCGCCCGCACCAGCCGCACCTGCTCGTCTACCGTCAGCCCGCCCGCGAACTGCGCATGACCCTCGTCGACGAGGAACACCAGCCCCTCGACCCGCCGCTCGTCCGCCAGCACCATCAGCCGCTGCGCCTCGCGATACACCCCACGATCCATCTCGCGTTCGCTGAGATAGGCATGCACCTCGGCCCATTCGGCCTCCGGCACCTCGAACGCCATGCCGCGGCACGAGCCGCCACGCACCAGCCCGAACACCAGCCCCGGCTGCGCCTCCGTCCCGCGGTGCCGGTACGAGTAGACGCAAAGCCGCCGGTGCACCCCGGGCATGCTCGCCTGCTGCTGGGTCAACGCGGCAAACCCCGGCCGCCAGATCAGCGAGCCGTAGCCGAACACCCAGTGCGTAGAATTGTCCTGCATAGTCAGCGTGCCCGCCTTGCCGCCGTCACGTTCCTATCGATACGGTCCGCCCGGTGCAACGCGTGCACCGGCATGGGAGATTGAAGCCTTGCGCAAATTCGCCGCCCTGATGATCGCGATCATCCTCGTGGTCGGATTGTGGATCGGCGGCTGGTTCTGGGCCGCCGCTGAGATCCGCAATCAGGTGGCACTCCTCGCCGAAAACGACGGCGAAACGAACCCGAAAATCACCTGCGGCACGCTCAACGTCTCGGGCTTCCCCTTCCGCTTCGATATCGAATGCACCGACGGCACGCTGAGTGAGCTCGACACCACCATCACCCTCGCGGGCCTCCGCGCTTCGGTGCTGGTCTACAACCCCACCCACCTGCTGGTCTCGGCCAAGGCCCCGCTGAGCATAACCGACGCTTTCTCGGGCGCCCAAAGCCGGCTGGATTTCACTGGCCTGCAGGCCAGTGCCCGCCTCGCCAGCCGCGACATCCTCGAGGGTTTCACCGGCGTCGGCTGGCGCATCGCCAACGTCTCGCTCGTCGCCGATGGCGTCAGCTGGAACGATACCGTGGTGGGCGACATGCTGCGCATGAGCGCCGACCACCTAGAGGCCCACCTCGTCGATCTGCCCGAGGGCCGCGACAAGACCGCCCACACCGCAACGCTCGGCGCCTACGCCACCCTCGCCAACCTCACCCTGCCCCAACTCGGCGTCACCGCTGGCCAGTCGACGCTGGAGGCGAAGCTCGACCAGTTGCCCGACGACCTGATGGAACTCACCAGCCCCGACGCCATCCGCGCCTGGCAGGCCCGCAACGGCAAGCTGACGCTGGTAAAGTGGCAGGGCACCCAGCCCGACCCGGACGAGAAGTTCGAGGTGGCTGGCGAACTGGGCCTTGGCCCCACCGGCCTCACCGACGGCCAGGTCACCTACACCACACGGGGCGTGCTCGACCGCCTGCTGGCTCCCACCGTCCCGCCCCTGCAGATCGCCGCGTTCAAGGGCATGCCCAACGCCGATGGCACCAGCACCAACACCCTCGCCATCGCCGACGGCCGCGTCACCCTCGCCGGCTTCCTGATCGCCGAGTTCTTGCCGGCGTTCTAGTGCGCGAACGTTCTAGGCGTCCTCGCCGCCGCCATGCTCGCGAATCCCCACTTCGGGCGTATCGAGCGGCGCCGGCACTGCCGCACCCGCCTCTCCCGACCCATGCGGGCGGCCAAAATCCGCCGCCGCCGTCTCCTGTCCCGCCGTGATAATCGAGCGGCGGATTTCTCGCGTGCGGGTGAACAGGGCTTCCATCGCCGGCCCGTCGCCGACCCGCACCGCACGCTGCAGCTGGCTGAGGTCCTCGAGGAACCGCCCCAGCATTTCCAGCACCGCGTCGCGGTTGCTGAGGAAGATGTCTCGCCACATCACGGGGTCGCTGGCAGCAATACGGGTGAAGTCGCGGAAGCCGGAGGCCGAGAACTTGATCACCTCGGACTGCGTCGCCGCCTCGAGATCATCCACCGTACCGACGATGTTGTAGGCGATCAGGTGCGGCACATGGCTGGTGATGGCGAGCGTCAGGTCGTGGTGGCCGGCATCCATCACCTCGACCTTGCTGCCGAGCGCCCCCCAGAACGAGATCAGCCGATCGACGGCGATCCGGTCCACCGACGCGGCGGGCGTCAGCACGCACCAGCGCCCCTCGAACAGTTCAGGGAAACCCGCCTTGGGGCCCGAATGCTCGGTGCCCGCCAGCGGATGGCCGGGTATCAGGTGAACGCCCGCCGGCACCAGCGGCTCCAGCACCTTCACCACGTGCTGCTTTACCGAACCCACATCGGAGAGGATGGCGCCGGGATTCAGCGCCCCGGCAATGTCCTGCATCACCTGCCCGTAGGCGCCGATCGGCGTACAGATGATCACGAGGTCGGCGTCCCTCACCGCCTCGGCTGCATCGAGCGTGTAGATGTCGCCGAGGCCCAGCTCGCGCGCCTCGTCCAGCGTCGCCACTTTGCGGGTAGAGATGGCGATGGTCTTGACCAGCCCCTTGGCTCGCGCCGCCCGGGCAATCGACGAGCCGATCAGCCCGATGCCAATAAGTGCAAGTTTCTGAAACATCAGTCGCGGCCCCCCGGCGCCCCGAAATCCTTGAGCACATCGACCACCGCCCGCATGTGCTCACCCAAGCCTATGGAAATACGCAAGCCCTCGGGAATGCCATAGCCGTGCATTTCGCGCACCAGCAGCCCCTTGTTCCGAAGCGCCGTGAACGCGCCTTTGGCCGTCGCGGTGTCCTGGAACAGTGCCAGCACGAAATTGCCCTGGCTCGGCGGCACCCGGATGGCGTTCGACTGAAGCGCCTCGGTGATCCAGCCCCGCCACTGCGCGTTGTGCGCCTTGAGCCTGGCCGTGAATTCTACGTCCCGCGCCGCCGCCGCCGCGGCCGCCTGCCCCGACAGCGACACGTTGAATGGCCCGCGAATCCGGTTCACTGCATCGACGATGTGCGGCGGCCCGTACATCCAGCCCACCCGCTCGCCGGCAATGCCCATCTTCGAGAAGGTGCGCACCATGACGACGTTCTCGGCCCTGTCGACCAGCGCGCTGCCCACCGAATAGTCCTCGGCCGTCACGTATTCCGCATAGGCGCTGTCGATCACCAGCAGGATGTCGCCGCGCAGCCCGGCATGCAGTCGCTCGACTTCGCCGGTGCTGAGATAGGTGCCGGTCGGATTGTTCGGATTGGCGAGGAACAGCACGCGCGTCTTCGGCGTCACGGCCGCGAGCAGTGCGTCGACATCGGCCCGATAGTCCTTCTCGGGCACCATGATGATCTCGGCCGACGCGCCACGGGTGATGATCGGATAGACGTTGAAGCCATACTGGCTCATCACCGCCTCGTCGCCGACGCCGAGATACACCTGCGCCAACAGATGCAGGATATCGTCCGAGCCGAAGCCGCAGACGATCCGGTGGGGGTCGAGCCCATGCACCTCGCCCAGTGCCTCGCGCAGCTCCCGCGACGAGCCTTCGGGGTAGATGAACATACTCTCGGCCTTGGCGCGAAACGCCTCGATCGCCCTGGGGCTGGCGCCCAAGGGTGACTCGTTGGCGGACAGCTTCACCAGCTTTACCCCGGCCGGCGTGTCCGAGCGCCCGGGCACATAGGGCGCGATGTTCAGAATTCCGGGCTGCGGTGTGGGGCGGATTGGATCAGACATGACGGGCCGGGTCGAAAAATCGCCGGGACCATATGAGATGGCACAGGCCAACGCAAAGGTTTCGGTCCGCCATCACACCCAGTCGGGGACGCTGTCGAGCGCGATCAGCTCTTCGATGCTCCGGCGCGGCCGGATGACGTGCCACTTCGACCCGTCGACCAGCACCTCGGGCACCAGCGCTCGCGTATTGTAGGTCGAGGCCATCACCGCGCCATAAGCGCCGGCCGACATCACCGCCAGCAGGTCGCCTTCCTTGACGCCTTCCATCTTGCGGTCCTGGGCGATGAAGTCGCCCGTCTCGCACACCGGCCCCACCACGTCGGCGGTGATCTGCGGCAGGTTCGAATGCACCACCGGCTGGATATCGTGATGCGCCTCGTAGAGCGTCGGGCGGATCAGGTCGTTCATCGCCGCATCGACGATCACGAACGTCTTGGCGCCCTCCTTCACATACTCGACCCGGGTGACGAGGATGCCGGCATTGCCGACGATCAGCCGCCCCGGCTCCAGCACCAGCGAGATACCGAGCGGCGCGATGTGCTTCCTAACGATCGCCGCATAGGCCAGCGGATCGGGCGGCGCCGCGTCATCGAGATGGTATGGGATACCGAGCCCGCCGCCCACGTCAGCGTGGCGGATGTCGTGGCCCGCCCCGCGCAGATCGCGGATCAGTTCGGCGAGCAGCGCGAAGGCGTTGTCGAACGGCGCCATGTTGGTGATCTGGCTGCCGATATGCATGTCGACGCCCACCGCCCGCACCCCCGGCAGCGCCGCAATCCGCGCATACACTTCCCGCGCCCGGGCGAACGGAATGCCGAACTTGTTCTCCGCCTTGCCGGTTGAAATCTTGGCATGCGTACCGGCATCGACATCCGGGTTGATCCGCACCGACACCGGCGCCATAACGCCCATCGACACGGCCACATCGCTCAGCCGCTCGAGCTCAGGCTCGCTTTCGAGGTTGAAGCAGTGGATGCCGAGCTCCAGCCCCCGCCGCATCTCGGCGAAGGTCTTGCCGACGCCCGAGAACACGATCTTTTCAGGCGGAATGCCCGCTGCGATGGCGCGCTCCAGTTCGCCGCCCGACACCACGTCGGCCCCGGAGCCCTCCCTGGCGAGCAGCTTCAGCACCGCCTGGTTGGAGTTGGCCTTCATCGCGTAGGCGATGAGCGTGTTGATGCCGGTGAACGCCTCGCGCATCACCCGCACATGCCGCCTGAACGTTGCCGCCGAATACACGTAGAACGGCGTCCCGACCTTGCCGGCCAGCGCCGTCACATCGACCTCCTCGGCAAACAGCCGATCGCCGCGATACTCGAAATGATGAACCAAGATGAAGAGCCCCTGACCCCGGCGTCTCAGCTCCATCGCCTTCTCCCCTTGCGGGAGGAGGTGCCAGCAGGGACGCGTAGCGCCCAACTGGCAAGCCCGGGCGGATGAGGGGTCTCTCTCCACCAGCGCGAGATACCTAGTGGAGAACTGAAGTTTGGAAAAGCTAGACTTCTCTATCGGCCGGATAAGCCGCCTCGATGCGGTCGGCCACCAGGTCCTGCAGCCGCCACAGGTTCTTGTCATTGATGCCGAGTTCCTCGAGCTTGGTGATGGTAGAATAGAGATACTCCGCCATCGAGCCGCGGAACCCCACCGCCGTCGCGAGAATATCCGCCAGCGCCTCGTCGCTCAGCCCGGCGATATACCGCCCCGACTTGCGGTTCATCGCAAAGCTCAGCACCCGTTTCGGACCATCCGCCGCCACCACGTCGATGAACCGCCATGGGAACGCGGAAGGCACCATGCTCATCTCGCGCCGGATCAGCTTGTGCAGCTCTTCTTCGAGGCCCGCCTCGGGCAACCGAAAGATCATCCCCCGGCACTGTCCGCCCCGGTCGAGCGCCATCATGATGCCCGGCGTGTCTTTGCTGCCGCGATACCGATAGTCCCAGCCGAGGCAGAACCGCCGGTGCCAGCCTCGCGCCACCGCCTGCTCGGCCACCTCGAACGCCGTCTCCGGCTTCCAGATCAGCGAACTGATGCCGAACAGCCAGAACGGCCCCGGCGGTCGCGTCCGCAGCATCTCGGAAACGATCTGCGCGTAGTCCTCGTCGGTCGCCGGCCGAAACCCCTCGACAAGTTGCGGCCCCGGATCGGCGATCTCCCGCCTGAGCAGCGCGACATGCCGCTCGGATAGCCGCATCTGGCGAACCATAGGCGTCAGTCTTCGCTGAACTGGTTTGGAGCATGAAGGTCGCCGATGCGGCGCTCGATGAACTGCTCTAGCCGCGTCTCCATATGTGCGAAAGAACCACCCAGCTCCATCTTGATGGTGCCCTCGAGCTCTTCCTTCACATCGGACAGTCGGCGGTCGAGATTGATCACCTGCCGGCTGACGGACAGCAGGGACTTCTGCATGTCGTGAAAGTCCCGCCGCATCTCGCGGATTTCCTGACGCAGCTCGCGATGCATCTCGTTGAACTGCTCAAAGCGGGAATTGAACAAGTCCAGGCTGATCTCGGCCATGTTGCCCATCAACTGCAAATATCCGCGCAGAATAGCGCACAATCGTGCCGAAGCAGCTACTCCGACGTCCCGCCGTCGCCGTGCCCGCCGGCCTTCCTGATCTTTACCGGTTCGCTCACCACGCCTGTCAGCGCCGTACGCCACCGCGCCGCCTGCATCGCCACGTTCTCCGGCGCCGTGCCGCCATAGCTCTTCCGCGCCGCCACCGACGCTTCGACGCTCAGCACTTTGTGGATACGGCTGTCGATCCGGTGGTCGATGAACTTGAAGTCCTCGATGGTCAGCCCGTCGAGGTTGACGCCCTTCTGCTCGCACAGCGCCACGATCTGTCCGGTGATGTGGTGCGCCTCGCGGAACGGGATGTTCAGCTGCCGCACCAGCCAGTCGGCCACGTCCGTCGCCGTCGAGAACCCGGCATTGGCCGAAGCCCGCATCTTCTCGCGGTTCGGTTTCAGGTCCTCCACCATCCCGGTCATCGCCGCCAGCGACAGCGATAGTGAGCTCAGCGCATCGAACGCCACCTCCTTGTCTTCCTGCATGTCCTTGGAATAGGCGAGCGGCAGCCCCTTCATCACCACGGTCAGCGAGGTGAGCGCCCCGAGAATCCGCCCCACCTTGGCGCGGATCAGTTCGGCCGCGTCGGGGTTGCGCTTCTGCGGCATGATCGACGAGCCGGTGGTGAACTTGTCGCTCAGCTTCACGAACCCGAACTGCGCGCTCGACCAGATCACCAGCTCCTCGGCGAAGCGGCTGAGATGCATCGCGCACAGCGTCGCCGCACTCAGTGTCTCGAGGATGAAGTCGCGATCCGACACCGCATCGAGCGAATTGGCGGTCGGCCGGTCGAAGCCAAGCGCCGCCGCCGTCGCATCGCGATCGATCGGGTAGGGCGTGCCCGCCAGCGCCGCCGAGCCGAGCGGGCTCTCGTTCAGCCGCCGCCGCGCATCCTCGAACCGCCCGTGATCGCGCCCCAGCATCTCCACATAGGCGAGCAGGTGATGCCCCAGCGTCACCGGCTGCGCGTTCTGCAGGTGGGTGAAGCCCGGCATGATGGTTGCCACTTCCTCCTCGGCCCGCTTCACCAAGGCAAGTTGCAGCGCCCTGATCTGCACGAGGAACGTGTCGATCGCATCGCGCACATACAGGCGAAAATCCGTCGCCACCTGGTCGTTGCGCGAGCGTGCGGTGTGCAGCCGCCCGGCCGGATCGCCGATCAGTTCCTTGAGCCGGCTCTCGACATTCATGTGGATGTCTTCGAGCGCACGCGAGAACGTGAACGAGTTTGTCTCGATCTCCTGCTCCACCGCCTTTAGGCCGGTGACGATCGCGTCGCGATCCGCCTCGGTCAGAATGCCCACTTGCGCCAGCATCGTGGCGTGGGCAATAGACCCGGCGATGTCCTGCTTGTAGAGACGCTGGTCAAAGCCGATGGAAGCGTTGATTTCTTCCATGATGGCGTCGGGTCCGGTCGCAAATCGGCCGCCCCACATGCGGTTGCTCATCTCAGCTCCAACGGTAGAAACATGACCGACCAAGTCCCCGCACCCACCCCGAAGCTGAAGCCCCGGCGGGTGGCGGTTATCGCGCTCGGCTGTGCGGCGGTAGCACTAGTCGCAACGCTCGTCGTTGGCAACTTCATGCCGGCGCGGGCCAGCCAGTGCGCCGCCCAGCCGCTGAAGGCCCAGGTGGTCGACAGCGCTGCCCTAGGCAACCTCGCGGCGCTCAACGGCACCGGCACCGGCCGCGGCTATGCCGACCTGGCCTTCTCCGATGCGAGCGGTACGAAGAAGACCATCGCCGATTTCGCCGGCAAGAAGCTGCTGGTCAATTTCTGGGCCAGCTGGTGCGTACCCTGCCGGGCCGAGATGCCGGCGCTCGAGGCGCTGGCCCAGAAATACGATTCAGACACGTTCGCGGTCGTCCCCATCAACCTCGATGTCGGCGACAGCGGCATCGAGAAGGCCAGGAAGTTCCTTGCCGACGAGCAGCTCGACCTGCCGCTTTACCCCGCCCCGCTCCAGGCGTTCCAACGCCTGCAGCAGGAGGCGGTGACCGTCGGCCTCCCCACCACCGTGCTGCTCGACGAAAAGGGCTGCGAGCTCGGCGTGCTGCAGGGCCCGGCCGAGTGGGACAGCCCTGACGGTCACGCCGTCATCGACGCGCTGCAAGGGGTGTAGGATGGCGTCTGACATAGGCAGAATCCTCTGCGTCGGCGCCCTCACCATGGACACCATCTTCCGGCTCGACCGCCTGCCGGACGGCCCCGGCAAGGTGATCCCGCTCGACGCGGTGGAGGTGGCCGAAGGCATGGCTGCCGCGCAGGCGGCCAGCATCGCTCGGCTGGGCGGTGAAGCGGCGCTGTGGGCCTCGGCAGGCGATGACAGCATTGGCGACCGCCTGATCGCGCAGATTTCAGGCGAGGGCGTTGACTGCTCCCGCGTCCGTCGCGTTGCCGGCGGCCGCTCCGGCTTCTCGTCGATCTTCATGGACCGCACCGGTTCGACCATGATCGTGCCGCGCTACGATCCCGACCTGATGGCAACGCCCGCCGCGGCGCCCGAACTCAGCCGCTTCGCCGCGGTGATGACCGACGTCCGCTGGCCCGGCGCCGCCGCCTTGGCGCTCGAAGCGGCGGGAGCCCGCAATATCCCGGCCATCCTCGATGCCGACATGGCCTCGGCCGAAACTCTCCATCGGCTCGTCCCCCTCGCCACCCACATAGTTGCCTCCGAGTCGGCCGCCAAACTTATTACCGGTGCCGCGACGCCCGAAGCGGCCGCCCGCTCCCTGCTCGGCACCGCGAAGTTCGTTGCGGTCACCGCCGGCGCCGATGGTTGCTGGTGGTCGGACGCCGGCGCCATCCGCCACACCCCGGCTCCGACGATCGACGCCATCGACACCCTAGCCGCCGGTGACGTCTTCCACGCCGGATTTGCCCTGAGGCTGGTCGAGGGCGCGCCGATGGCGGAGACCATCGCCTTTGCCTCGGCGGCGGCTGCGATCAAATGTACTCGGTTCGGGGGACGACTGGGATGCCCGAATCGGGCCGAGGTGGAGGCGTTCCTCAGGGCTTAGCGCTAGCGGCTCCCCCCTCCACCTCAGGCCGCGTTGGCCGCCGCCTCGCCGCGCCCGGCATTATCCTGCTTCCCCAGCGTCCGGATGACCCGGCACGGGTTCCCCGCCGCCACCACCCCGGCCGGCACATCCCGCGTCACCACGCTCCCGGCCCCGATCGTCGTGCCGTCGCCGATCGTCACGCCACCAAGGATGATCGACCCGGCGCCGATCCAGCAATCCTTGCCGATACTGATCGGCTTGTTGATGCACCACGCACCCGCGAACCTGCCAGCCGGGTCGCGGCTGATCCGCTCGCTCGCCACGACGGGATGCCCGGCGGTGAGGAACTGCACACGCGGTGCCACCGCGGTGCCGTCGCCGATACGCACTTCGGCGCCATCGAGAAACACACACTCGAAGTTGATGAACACGCCATCGCCGATATGGATGTGCCTGCCATACTCCCAGTTTACCGGGCTGAGCAGCAGGCTGTCGCCGAAATGCCCGAGCTGGTCGCGCAGCATGGCGGTGCGGTTGGGCATATCGGAATTGGCGACGGCGTTGAGCTGGTCGAGCTTGCGCCGGGCGATGCCCTGCATCTCGAGCAGGTCCCAGTCGGGAGCCGTGTAGGGCTGGCTCGAGACCATCTTCTGGTAACCGGTGGAGTCGGTCATGGGTCAAGTATCCTCTCAGGCGACCCCCCGCTTGATCGGAGCCTGCCTTCTAGAGAGGGATTTTGGGCCATCAAACCGCGAAATTCGCGCGTCTGGGTAATCTTTGCCGCGACTATTCAGCGGGCATTCAGCCTGTTCATCCGGCCGGAAGCATAACGATCAGACAGTCTTGTCGACCTCGTGCTGCAGCACCTTCATTTTCTGGTCACTCATCGCCTGCATGTCGAAGACCGCGCGCTCGACCACGCTCGGGGTCGGCGCCTTGCCTTCGTTGGCTTGCTTGAGGATCAGCTCATGCTCGAGGCTGGCCCGCTTCTGGGCCACCAGCACCTGCGCCACACCGAGGGTGGGCGCCTCCCGGAATGCCATCCGGTGGATCGACAGATCGAGGTTCATCGGGCCTCTCCGAACGCAACAGCTGACTATATCAGAGCGGGGCAACGGCCCCGTTCAGGCGATCTTGTCGATCTTGGTGCCCTGACCCGCGGCCGGCGCGGCACGAACCAGTTGGTCGACCATGGTGATGAGCGACATCTCCATCTCGTGGTTCTTCTTCAGCACCGCGAGCTGGATCGTGTTCTGTGTCCCCGCGGTGCGGGCCGCGAGCACTGATGCGACGGGATCGATATCCATGGGCCGCAGTTTATGACCTGGAAGTAAACGAATGCTTCCGGTGACCGATCGAACTTCCCCTCATCCGGCGTTTGTCGCAACTGAGGGGCCGAGCCGGCCCCTACCCCTTGATCTGCGGCGTATCGGTGAACTTCCCCGGGGACCACAGCACGTCGGTCTCGCCATTGGCGTTCGCCACCCGCGCCATCACGAACATCAGGTCGCTCAGCCGGTTGAGATAGATCAGCACCGCGCCGTTGACGTCGGGCTCCCGTGACAGCAGTTCCACTACCAGCCTTTCGGCCCGACGCGTCACCGTCCGCGCCAGATGCAGCGCCACGGCCAGCGGCGTTCCGCCGGGCAGCACGAAGCTCCTTAGCGGCTGCAGCCCCTCGTTGTAATAGTCAATCTGCTGCTCGATCCACTCGGCCTGAGACAGTGTGATCCGCAGCGACTGCGTTCCCGCCGGATCAGTTCCCGGTGTCGCCAGGTCGGAGCCCAGATCGAACAGGTCGTTCTGGATGCGGGCCAGCAGCCGGTCGAGCTTCGGCATCGAGGCGGTGTTGAGCCGCGCCATGCCGATGAAGCTGTTGGCCTCGTCCACCGTGCCGAAGCACTCGACCCGCAGGTCGTATTTCATCCGCCGTGGGCCGCGCACCAGCCCGGTCGTGCCATCGTCGCCGGTCTTGGTGTAGATCTTGTTGAGCTTGACCATCAGCTGCCCCGGCCGAACAGGAACAGCGCGCCGAGAATCAGCACCAGCGCCACCGCCTGGGCGATCACCCGGGCCCGCATCAGCTTCTGGCTCAGGTTCGGGTTATTGCCCTTGAGCATGTTCCACAGCCCCATGCCGAGGATGGCCGCGACGACGGCGAGCGCAATGATGGTGACGATGCCGGTGATATTCATTTCGTTCTTTCCGCGAGGTAGCCAGTTAGCCCCTCCGCCAATCGGTCATAGATGGCACGAATGCGGCGGCTGGTGAACAATTCCTTGTGCGTGGTCAGCCACACCTCGAGCGGCGGCGGGTTGAAGCCCGGCAGCAGCTTCCTGAGGCCGGGCGTCGCATCAACCAGTGGCTCCTGCGCGAAGCCGATGCCGAGCCCGGCTTTCACCAGTTCGAACATGTTGGGCTGGCTGTCGGTGCGCACCATGAAGTCGGCACGGCTGAGCTCGAACCCCATGCGGCGTGCGGTCGCAATCAGCAGGTCCGAGCGATCGAAGCCGATGAGGTCGTGCTCCACCAGTTGCTCGGGCCGCTCGGGTTTGCCGCGCTGCTGCAGGTAGCGCTCATGCGCCACCGCGACGAGCGGGATCTCGCCGAGCTTTTTGGTGATGAGCTCAAGCTGCGTCGGCCGGAACATCCGCACCGCGATATCGGCCTCGCGCAGCAGCAGGCTCTCCACCGAGTCGGATGGCACCAGCTCGATCGCCACCTGCGGGAACGCCTGCCGCAGGTCGTAGAGCAGCTCGGGCAGGACATAGTGACACATCACCGTACTCGAGGTGATCCGCACCGAACCCGACAGCGCCGAAGTGGCCCCCTCCGCCCGCACCGCCGCCTCGGCCAGGGCATTGCGCGCGGTTTCGACCGGCTCATACAGCCGCAGCGCTGTCTCGGTCGGCTTGAGCCCCGTCAGCGTCCGCTCGAACAGCACCGTCCCCAGGGCTGCCTCCAGCGCCTCGATATGCCGCCCCAGCGTCGGCTGGCTGAGGCTGAGGGCCCGTGCCGCGGCGGACAGCGAGCCATGCTGCACCACTGCCCCAAAGCTGCGCCAGAGCGACCAGTCGGGTTCAGTCACTCGGTTCGTCCTACGCACCACGCCCATTCATTTCTGTATGTCAAACCCACGATCTTGCGCAATTCCCCAAACACCAGGGCATCCCTACCTTCTCCTCACCACCACGGAGAACACCATGAAGAACGTCATCGTCCTCGGCATCAACGGCCATATCGGCAACGCCGTGGCCCGCGCCTTCCTCGCCGCTGGCTATGCGGTCACCGGCTTTGGCCGCTCCAACAA
>Ga0123337_10001860_pt1 | contig 25538 bp, 27 predicted proteins | sample frozenSSSSmetaG_FD_89792 | JGI IMG/M metagenome (GOLD analysis project Ga0123337, IMG submission 89792) | Glacier valley bacterial and archeal communities from Borup Fiord, Nunavut, Canada, to study Microbial Dark Matter (Phase II) -... | ecosystem: Environmental > Aquatic > Freshwater > Ice >...
AGACCCCCATGGTGGTGATGGCCGCGGCCACTTCCAGCATCACCCAGGCTTCGCCTTACATCGTGCGCAGCAGTTTCACGCTGCCGCAGGTGTCGGTCGCGCTGGCCGACTGGGCGCCCAAGAACGGCATCAAGAAAGTGGTCACGCTGGTGTCGGATTACGGCCCTGGCATCGATGCCGAAAAGTTTTTCAAGGAACGCCTGATCTTCAACGGCGGCCAGGTCACCGAATCGCTGCGGGTGCCCTTGCGCGGCCCTGACTTTGCCCCCTTCCTGCAAAAAGTGCGGGATGCCAAGCCTGACGCGCTGTTTGTGTTCGTGCCGTCCGGCGCAGGTGCGGCGGTGATGAAGCAATTTGCCGAGCGCGGCCTGGACAAGGCCGGCATCAAGCTGATCGGCACCGGCGACGTGACCGACGACGACCAGCTCAATGACATGGGCGATGTAGCGGTGGGCGTGGTCACCTCCCACCACTACTCGGCGGCCCACCCATCGGCCATGAACAAGAAGTTTGTCGAGGCGTTTTCCAAAGCCAACAAGGGCCTGCGCCCTAACTTCATGGCCGTTGGCGGCTACGACGGCATGCGCGTGATCTACGAGGCCCTCAAAATCAGCAAGGGCCAGGGCGGCGGCGATGCACTGCTGGCCGGCATGAAGGGCCAGATTTTCGAGAGCCCGCGCGGCAAGATGTTTATTGATGCACAGACGCGCGACGTGGTGCAGGACATCTATCTGCGCAAGGTCGAGCGCAAAGACGGCCAGCTCTACAACGTGGAATTCGACGTGATCAAGGACGTCAAAGACCCTGGAAAAACCAAGTAACAAGTAATAGGTAAGGTTCGCTCCGGCCTCCCAACGGCCCATTACCGGCAAGCGTTTTAACCAGGCGCTTGCCGGCTTGGCTTTCACCCGACACACCACTCCCCATGCTGACCATTCTTTTTGACGGTATTGCCTACGGCATGCTGCTCTTCATCCTTGCGGTAGGCCTGGCGGTCACCATGGGGTTGATGAACTTTATCAACCTGGCGCACGGCGCTTTCGCCATGGCCGGCGGTTACATCACGGTGTTGCTGATGCAGCGCTTTGGTGTGCCGTTTTTGCTGTGCCTGCCGCTGGCCTTCATCGGCTCGGCGCTGCTGGGCGGCGTGCTCGAACGCACGCTGTACCGGCCGATGTACCACAAGCCGCACCTGGACCAGGTTCTTTTTTCCATCGGCCTGGTCTTCATGGCGGTGGCCAGCGTGGACTACTTCATCGGCTCGACCCAGCAGATCATGCAACTGCCCGAATGGCTCAAGGGCCGCACCGAACTGGGTAGCGGCGACTGGAGGCTAGGCATGGGCCATTACCGGCTGTTCATCATCGCGGTGTGCGCGGCGCTGACGGTGGTGCTGCAGTATGTGCTGGGGTATACGCGCTTTGGCAGCCGGTTGCGCGCATCGGTCGATGACCAGCGCGTGGCGGCAGGCCTGGGCATCAACGTCAACATCGTGTTTCTTTCGACCTTTGCCGTGGGCTCTGGCCTGGCCGGCCTGGGTGGCGCGCTGGGCGCCGAGGTGCTGGGGCTGGACCCGAGCTTTCCGCTCAAGTTCATGGTGTACTTTTTGATCGTCGTCGCGGTCGGCGGCACCTCGTCCATCACCGGGCCGCTGCTGGCTGCGCTGCTGCTGGGCATTGCCGACGTGGCGGGCAAGTACTACATCCCCAAGATGGGCGCCTTTATTGTCTACAGCCTGATGATCGCCATTTTGATCTGGCGCCCGCAAGGCCTCTTTGTGCGCAAGGGAGGCAAGTGACATGAACACCCAACAATCGCTGCTCAAATACAGCCGCTTCAAGCCCTGGGAGCCGGTGCTGTGGCTGCTGGCCTTTGCCGCGCCGTTGCTGTCGCCCAGCCATGCCCTGATCATCAACGAGATCGCCATCGTCGCGCTGTTTGCCATTTCGCTGGACCTGATTCTGGGCTACACCGGCATTGTCTCGCTCGGCCATGCGGCCTTCTTTGGCTTGGGCGGCTATGCCGCCGCGCTGTTTGCCAAGCTGGTCATGCCCGATCCGCTGGTCGGACTGGCGGTCGGCATCGGCGTGGCCACGCTGCTGGGCTTTTTGGCTTCGTTTTCCATCATGCGCGGCAGCGACCTGACGCGGCTGATGGTCACGCTGGGCGTGGGCCTGATTTTGCTGGAGCTGGCCAACAAGCTGGACTGGTTGACCGGCGGCGCCGACGGGCTGCAGGGCGTGGTGATGGGGCCGGTGCTGGGCCGGTTCGAGTTTGACCTGTACGGCATCACGGCGGCGTATTACTCGCTGACGGTGTTGCTGGTGCTGTTTTTGTTGCTGCGCCGGGTGGTGCATTCACCGTTCGGCGCCACGCTCAAGGCGATTCGGGACAACCGGCTGCGCGCCATGGCCATCGGCATTCCGGTGAACGCCAAGCTGGCCATGGTTTATACACTGGCTGCGGGCGTGGCCGGCGCTGCCGGCGCCTTGATGACGCAGACCACGGGCTTTGCGTCGCTGGATCTGTTCGAGTTTCACCGCTCGGCCGATGTGATGTTGATCCTGGTGATCGGCGGCACCGGCTGGCTATATGGCGGCGTGGCGGGCGCGATTGTGTTCAAGCTGCTGCAGGACGTGCTGTCGTCCATCACGCCGCAGTACTGGACGTTCTGGATAGGTCTGTTCCTGGTGGTGCTGGTGCTGGTCGGCCGGGAGCGGCTGCTGCGCCCCTGGACCTGGTTTTCGCGTGGGGGCAAGGCATGAGTTCACTTCACAACCACGCTGATACGGTGCTGTCCGCGCAAGGCCTGGTGATGCGTTTTGGCGGCATCACCGCCACCAACAACGTCACGCTGAACCTCAAGAAAGGCGCACGCCATGCGCTGATCGGCCCCAACGGCGCGGGCAAGACCACGCTGATCAACCTGCTGACGGGCGTGTTGCAGCCGACCGAAGGCCGCATCATGCTGGAAGGGCAGGACATCACCAACCTGGCGCCCAAACAGCGCGTTCAGCGCGGCATGGTGCGCACCGTCCAGATCAATCAGCTGTTTGACTCGCTGACGCCGCTGCAAACCCTGGCGCTCACGGTGTCGCAGCACCTGGGCCTGGGCACCAAGTGGTGGCAGCCCCTGGGCCGCAACCGCCAGGTTACCGAGCGATGCGAGCAGCTGCTGGCGCAGTTTCACCTGACCGAGGTCATGAACCAGCCCACCCAAGTGCTGGCCTACGGCAAGCGCCGCCTGCTGGAAATTGCGATTGCCCTGGCCTGCGAGCCGCGCGTGCTGCTGCTCGACGAGCCCGTGGCCGGCGTGCCGGCCGGCGAGCGCGAGGAATTGCTGCAAACCGTGGCGGCGCTGCCCGCCGATGTGTCGGTACTGCTGATTGAACACGATATGGACCTGGTATTCAGTTTTGCGAATTTCATGACGGTGCTGGTCAACGGCACGCTGTTGACCGAGGGCACGCCCGAGCAGATTGCCAATGATCCGCAGGTCAAGGCGGTTTATCTGGGCCATGGCGAGGAGGTGCGGCATGGCTGAACTGTTGAAAGTCGAGAACCTTCGAGCCGGTTACGGCGAAGCGGTCGTGCTGAATGACGTGTCGCTCAGCCTTGGCGAAGGCCAGACGCTGGCGCTGCTGGGGCGCAACGGCACCGGCAAGACCACGTTGATCAACACGCTGGCGGGCGCGACGCGCCAGCATGGCGGCAGCATCATGCTGGGCGGCTTGGCCCTGCACAAGTTGCCGTCGCACGAGCGGGCGGCCGCCGGGATTGGCTGGGTGCCGCAGGAGCGCAACATCTTCAAGTCGCTCACGGTGCATGAAAACCTGACGGCCGTGGCCCGGCCCGGCAAGTGGAACCCGGACCGCGTCTACACCATGTTCCCGCGCCTGGCCGAGCGAAAGACCAACCTGGGCACCCAGCTGTCGGGCGGCGAGCAGCAAATGCTGGCCGTCGGCCGCGCGCTGGTGCTCAACCCCAAGCTGCTGCTGCTGGACGAGCCGCTTGAAGGGCTGGCGCCCATCATCGTCGAGGAGTTGCTGCGCGCCATTGCCCGCATCACCCGCGACGAGGGCCTGTCGGCCATCATCGTCGAGCAGCATCCGCAGGCCATCCTGGCGATCAGCCACCGCGCCGTGGTGCTAGACCACGGCACGGTGGTGCACAGCGGCAGCGCCGACGACCTGCGCGAGCAGCCCGAGTTGCTGGACCGTTTGCTGGGCGTGGCCCGGGCCTGAGCCGGCTCCTATCTTTACCTGCATCAAGAAAGGTTAAACATCATGTTCCCGAAAAACACCTGGTACGTTGCCTGCACCCCCCAGGACATCGACGACAAGCCGCTGGGCCGCAAGATTTGCGGTGAGCGCATCGTCTTTTACCGTGGCGAGGAAGGCCGCGTGGCTGCGCTCGAAGACTTCTGTCCGCACCGCGGCGCGCCCTTGTCACTTGGTTTTGTGAGCGAAGGCAAGCTGGTCTGCGGCTACCACGGCCTGGAAATGGGCTGCGAGGGCAAGACCATTTCCATGCCGGGCCAGCGCGTGCGTGGCTTTCCGCCAATCCGCAGCTACCCGGTAGAGGAGCGCTACGGCTTCATCTGGGTCTGGCCCGGTGATGCGGCGCAGGCCGACGCCGCAAAAATTCCGCACCAGGACTGGTACGACAACCCGGACTGGGCCTATGGCGGCGGCATGTACCACATCAACTGCGACTACCGGCTGATGATCGACAACCTGATGGACCTGACGCACGAAACTTATGTGCATTCCAGCAGCATCGGCCAGAAGGAAATCGACGAAGTGCCGTGCAAGACCACCGTCGAAGGCGACGAGGTGGTCACCAGCCGTTTCATGGAAAACATCACGGCGCCGCCGTTCTGGCAGCTGGCACTGCGCGGCAACAACCTGGCCGACGATGTGCCGGTGGACCGCTGGCAGATCTGCCGCTTCACGCCGCCCAGCCATGTGATGATTGAAGTGGGCGTAGCCCATGCGGGCAAAGGGGGCTATGACGCGCCGCCCGAGCACAAGGCCTACAGCATCGTGGTGGACTTCATCACGCCCGAGACCGAAACCTCGATCTGGTATTTCTGGGGCATGGCGCGCAAGTTCAATCCCAAGGACAAGGCGCTGACCGCCACCATCCGCGAAGGCCAGGGCAAGATTTTCGGAGAAGACCTGGAAATGCTGCAGCGCCAGCAGCAGAACCTGCTGGACTACCCGGACCGCGCCTTGCTCAAGCTCAACATCGACGCCGGCGGCGTGCAGTCGCGCAAGATTCTGGACCGCATCATGGCCGAAGAGCAGGCCGGCGGCGCACCGGCGTCGGCCTGAGGATCAGCATGAGCAACTTACCGACAATTTCGGTCCGCGTGGCCCGCAAGCAGCAAGAAGCCGTGGATATCTGCACCTATGAACTCGTCGCGGTGGACGGCAGCCCGCTGCCCGCCTTCTCGGCCGGATCGCACGTGGATGTGCACCTGCCGGGCGGTTTGACCCGCCAGTATTCCCTGTGCAATGACCCTACGGAAAGCCACCGCTACCTGATAGGCGTCCTGCGCGACCCGGCTTCGCGCGGTGGCTCCCACGCCATGCATGAGCAGGTGCAAGAAGGCCAGCTGCTGCAAATCAGCGCACCGAACAACCACTTTCCGCTGGCGCACGATGCCAGGGCGCACCTGCTGCTGGCGGGCGGCATAGGCGTGACACCTATCCTCTGCATGGCAGAGCGGCTGGCCAACACCGGCGCCGACTTCGAGATGCACTACTGCACCCGCTCACCCGAGCGCACCGCTTTTCATCAACGCATTGCGGGTTCCGGCTTTGCGCCTAAGGTGCATTTTCATTTTGACGATGGGGCGCCCGAACAGAAACTGGACCTGGTGGCGCTGCTGAGTGCGCCGGCCGGCGGCGTGCATCTGTATGTGTGCGGGCCAAAAGGCTTCATGGACGCCGTGCTGAATACTGCTCGCGCGCAAGGCTGGCCTGAGGCCCAATTGCATTACGAGTTCTTCGCCGGCACGGTGACGCCCTCCGATAGCGACGCCAGCTTCGAGGTCCAGCTGGCCAGCTCCGGCAAGATCATCCTGATCCCTCGCGATAAAACGGTGGTGCAGGCCTTGGCCGATGCGGGGGTTGACGTACAGGTGTCGTGCGAACAAGGAGTTTGCGGTACTTGCCTGACCCGCGTGATTGAAGGCATCCCCGACCACAAGGACATGTACCTCACGCCCGAGGAACAGGCCGCCAATGATCAGTTCACGCCCTGCTGTTCACGCTCCAAAACGCCACGGCTGGTGCTCGATCTCTGATTCTCATTACAGTCAGCGCATGGAACTGAACCTGGAAATTGTCACCACCCCCGTGCGCCCGGCCGCCACGGTAGTCATGCTGCGCGACGCGCCAGCGGGTCTGGAGGTGTTTCTGATGAAGCGCCACAGCCTGTCCGACGTACTGGGCGGTGCCTATGTGTTTCCGGGCGGCAAGGTCGACGTGCTTGACGCCGAACTGGACATGGCGGCCCATCTGGACCAGCCGCTGCAGGTGCTGCATGCCGGGCTGAACGAGGCCGACATCAGCGAACGCACGGCCGGCGGGCTGTATGTGGCGGCTTTGCGGGAAGCCTTTGAAGAGTCGGGTGTTCTGTTTGCGCAGGGCTTGCCTACGCAGGCCCCTGACGCTGTCCGGGCTGCCGCGCTGCTGCGCGAAGGCCATGGTTTTAACGCGGTGCTCGCGCAGATGGGGCTGCGCCTGCAGACCCGTAGCCTGGTGCCCTGGTCGCGCTGGATCACGCCGACTGCGCCCTCGGTCATGAACAAGCGTTTTGACACCCGGTTTTTCGTGGCGGTGGTGCCCGCCGGGCAGGTGGCGATTCACGACGACCACGAAACCACCGAAAGCATCTGGCTCAGCCCGCGCACGGCGTTGCAGCAATACTGGGATGGCCAGATCGTGCTGGCACCGCCGCAGATCATGAGCCTGGCGCACCTGTCGCACCATGCGAGCGTTGACAGCGTGTTGCTGCAGGCACGCAGCCGCCTGCCGCCGGTGATCCAGCCCGAGCCGTTTGACCTGGATGGCGGGCGCGTGATCTGTTACCCCGGCGATGCACGCCACTCGGTACGCGAGCCGGCCATGCCCGGCCCCACGCGGCTGGTTTACCGCAACAAGCGTTTTGAGCCCCTGGGCGGTTTTGACGGCCTGTTCGCCTGACGACGCAAGCGTGGCGGCTGCGCCTTGGCGCGAAGGTATAAACACGGGATGACTGCTGATACCTCTGTTTCATTACCCCTTGAGGCGCAAGCCCTCCTGAGCACCGCCACGCGCACGCAAACCCCTTGCGGCGCGGGCGCCATGGTCTGGCACATCTGGGGCCAAGACCGCTGCGATCCGTCCCTGGCGCCATTGGTGCTGCTGCATGGCGGCAGCGGCAGCTGGACGCACTGGCTGCGCAGCATTGCGCCGCTGGTGGCCTCAGGCCGCTGCGTCTACATCCCTGACCTGCCGGGTTTTGGCGATTCAGCCGTGCCGGCGCAAGGCACCGATGCCGATGCGCTGCCCGAACCCATCGCGCAGGGGCTGCAACTGCTGCTGGGCGATGTCGCCTGCGATCTGGTCGGGTTTTCGTTTGGCGGCATGGTCGCCGGTTTCCTGGCGGCGCAGTTTCCGGCGCGGGTGGCGCGGCTGCTGCTGGTGGGCGCGCCCGGCCTGGGCGTTGCGCCCGATACACCGTTTCACCTTCGGGCCTGGCGCCATTTCAAGGACGCCGGCCAGCGCGATGCCGTTCACCGCGGCAACCTCGCGGCGCTGATGCTGCACCACCCGGCGTCCGTCAGCGAACTGGCGCTGCGCCTGCATGTGGCCAACGTGCTGCGCGACCGCATGCAGGGGCGCAAGCTGTCGCGCACCGATGTGCTGGCCCGCACCTTGCCGCAACTGCAGTGCCCGTTGCATGCCATTTACGGCCGTGAAGACGCTTTATTTCGGGGGCAGCTGGCCGCGCTGGAGACGGCCCTGCGGCAAGCGCCCCATTTCAAGGCTTTCACCTTGATTGAAGACGCCGGGCACTGGGTCCAGTTCGAGCGTGCCGACGCGTTCAACGCCGTGCTGCTCGCCACGCTGAATGCCGGTCTGCCGGCCAGTCAGCTGGCTACGGCGCCGATTACTTCTCGATAGCCAGCAACTCGACCACGAAGGTCAGCGTGGCGTTCGGCGGCACGGCCGCACCGGCACCGCGGCTACCGTAGGCGGTGGCGGGCGGGCAGGTCAGCGTGGCCTTGCCGCCGACCTTGATCTTTTGCATGCCTTCTGTCCAGCACGGCACCACGCGGTTCAGCGGAAAGGTGGCTGGTGTGCCGCGCTTGATCGAGCTGTCAAATTCCGTGCCGTCGGCCAGCGTGCCGCGGTAATGCACCTTGACGCTGTCCGAGGCTTTGGGCTGGGCACCGGTGCCATCCACGGTGTGGACGATCTTCACGCCCGAGGGCAGGGTTTCGGCCGGGGCTGCCGCGAAAGCGTTGAAGGCCAGACCCAGGACGGTAGCCAGAGTGGTGCTCAGGGTGACAAGTTTTTTGGTGGTGTTCATGGTGATGAATGTAAAACAGAAGGGAAGGGCAAGACGTGGGGGCCAGCAATTGGGTCGCTGCGCCGCTGGATTATCTCTGCCTAGCCAGTTGCACTGTAAGCGGATGCCTCGGTGTCAGGGTCCGTATGCTGCGAGCCCTTCGCCAGATGGGTAACGCCGCGTTGGTGAAGATGGATGCATTGTTCTCAGGCTGGTACGTTGGTCACCACCGCCACGGGCTATGCTGAGCGTGAAGCGGCCAAGGCGATGATCAACGACGCCCGGCAAGCGGCAGACAACCCGCAGGCAGAAATCACGCGGGAGCCGGCAAGGGCTACGACGCCAAAGAGTTTATTGATGCCCTGCATGAAATGAACGTCCTTGCGCACGTGGCGCAGAACACCTCTGGTCGCCGTTCGGCCGTGCCCGACACCATTGCGGCCAGCGAGGGTTGCGCCATCTCGATGAAAAGAGAAAACGCCTCAAGCAAGGCTTTGGCTGAGCCAAGACCGTGGGCTGTATTCGCCAGGTGATGGCGCGCATGCGCACGTTGGAGAAAATCCGTCTGCATGCGGCGTGAGGAACAGGAAATGCGGAAAAACCATGCTGAAAACGGGTTCAACTGAGCGGAGAAGTTCACGATGCGAAAGCACGGCGCGAAAAACGAAACATCCCGAGCAAGGTGCCACGCTTGCACGTGGAGAATTTCCGCAGCCTGGTAATCTACCGCCGGGATCGAGAGTCGGAGCCGGGTGGATTGTTCTGGCGGTCAGGAAGGTCAGAAATTGCATTTCATTGGCAACCCGCGATAAATGAGCCGGATGAGGTTTATCGCAGCAAACCCGGCTCATTTATCGGGGCACGCTTCATTTTTCTTCGCTGTCAAAAAAAAGTGAGTCGCATGCCGGGCGACTACCGGCCAACCCACGCCAGCAGCGTTAACATACTACTAAATTAGTAGCTTCAAGCGCCCGTATTCAAAGCGGGAAAGCCACTTTTAATGAAAATTTAGACAAGTCCCTGCTCTGCATTGCGACACACTCGGGTCAAACCCGTCCCCAGCATTTCCCGCACAAAACCCCGTTGTTAGCGCAAAATAACGCGTGCATCCCGCCCTGGTGCGCGGAGCTACCAAGGAGCCTGCCGTGACCCGCAAAACACCCATAGCGCACTACCGCAATATCGGCATCAGCGCCCACATTGACGCCGGCAAAACCACCACGACCGAGCGCATCCTGTTTTACACCGGCGTGAACTACAAACTGGGCGAAGTTCATGAGGGCACGGCCACCATGGACTGGATGGCGCAGGAGCAGGAGCGCGGCATCACCATCACCTCGGCGGCCACCACGGCCTTCTGGAAAGGCATGGCCGGCAGCTACCCCGAGCACCGCATCAACATCATCGACACGCCCGGCCATGTCGATTTCACGATCGAGGTTGAGCGTTCGATGCGGGTGCTCGATGGGGTAGTTATGGTTTATGACGCGGTCGGCGGCGTGCAGCCGCAGTCTGAAACCGTCTGGCGCCAGGCCAACAAGTACAAGGTGCCGCGCATCGCCTTCGTCAACAAGATGGACCGCGTCGGCGCTGATTTTTTCCGGGTCCAGCGGCAGATTGGCGAGCGCCTCAAGGGCGTGGCCGTGCCGGTGCAGATTCCGGTCGGTACCGAGGATCATTTTCAGGGCGTGGTTGACCTGGTGAAGATGAAAGCCATTGTCTGGGACGACACCAGCAAGGGCCTGCACTTTGAATATGTCGAGATTCCTGAAGACCTGCTGGACTTGGCCCGGCAATGGCGCGAGAAGATGGTCGAGGCTGCGGCCGAAGCCAGCGAGGCGCTGCTGGAAAAGTACCTGTCGGGCGATCCCCTGAGTGACGACGAGATCAGGCAAGGCCTGCGCCAGCGCACGGTCGCCAACGAAATCGTGCCCATGCTGTGCGGCAGCGCCTTCAAGAACAAGGGCGTGCAGGCCCTGCTTGACGCGGTGATCGACTACCTGCCTTCGCCGCTGGAGGTGCCGGCGATTCTGGGCCATACCGAGGACGACAAGGCGGCCGAGCGGCATCCGGGCGACGAGGAACCGTTTGCGGCGCTGGCCTTCAAGATCATGACCGACCCCTACGTCGGGCAATTGATTTTTTTCCGCGTTTATTCGGGCGTGGTTCATGCGGGCGACACGGTGTACAACCCGGCCAAGGGCGAGCGCGAGCGACTCGGTCGTATTTTGCAGATGCACGCCAATGTGCGCAACGAGGTCAAGGAGGTGCGCGCGGGCGACATCGCCGCCGCCGTGGGCCTGAAGCATGTCACCACCGGCGACACGCTGTGCGACCCGGCGCACCCGATCATCCTGGAGCGCATGCGCTTCCCGGAGCCGGTGATTTCGCAGGCCGTGGAGCCCAAGACCCAGGCCGACCAGGAAAAGATGGGCACGGCCTTGAGCCGCCTGGCGCAGGAAGACCCGTCGTTTCGCGTGCACACCGACCCGGAGTCCGGCCAGACCATTATTGAAGGCATGGGCGAGTTGCACCTTGAAATTCTGGTGGACCGCATGAAACGCGAATTCGGCGTGGCCGCCAACGTCGGCAAGCCGCAGGTGGCCTACCGCGAAACCATCCGGCAGGCGGTCAATGACGTCGAAGGCAAATTCATCAAGCAGTCAGGCGGGCACGGCCAGTACGGCCACGCGGTGCTGAGCCTCGAACCCCTGCCACCGGGCCAGGGCTACCAGTTTGTGGACGCGATCAAGGGCGGCGTGGTGCCGCGCGAATTCATCCCGGCGGTCGACAAGGGCATCCAGGACAGCATGCGGTCCGGCGTGCTGGCCGGCTACCCGGTGGTCGATGTGAAGGCCACGCTGGTGTTCGGCTCCTCCCACGATGTCGACTCGAATGAAAACGCCTACCGCATGGCTGGCGCCATCGCATTCAGGGACGGCATGCGACGCGCCAGGCCCGTGCTGCTGGAGCCGGTGATGGCGGTCGAGGTCGAGATGCCCGACGAATTCCTGGGCCATGTGATGGGCGACTTGTCGGCGCGCCGGGGCAGCATCCAGGGCATGGACGAGATTGCCGGCGGTGGCGGCAAGCGGGTGCGCGCCGACGTGCCGCTGGCCGAAATGTTCGGCTACGCGACCGCGCTGCGCTCACTCACGCAGGGCCGAGCCACCTACTCGATGGAGTTCAGTCGTTATGCGCCCACGCCTCCCGGCATTGGCGTGGCGGTGGCGCAGCTGCCCTGACTCACTGCAGCGAATGCAGGCCAATCAGGTTGCCCTCGGTGTCTTGCACCATGGCGATGAAGCCGTATTGGCCAATGCTTGTTTTGGGCTGCAGCACCTTGCCGCCGCCCGCTTGTGCGCGGGCCGCTTGCTCGGCGCAGTCGGCGCACGAAAAGTACACCAGCGTGCCGCCAATGCCGGGCCCCATCTTGGGGCTTTTGACCAGCGCGCCTGCCGCACCCGGGGCATCGTCTATGCCGGCAAAGGTGCACATCTGCATGTCACCCTCCGGCGTGGGAAGGTCTTCCATCTCCCGGTTGAATACGGCCTTGTAAAACGCCTTGGCGCGTGCCAGGTCGTCGACATACAGTTCAAACCAGCCTACAGCGTTAATGGGTTTTTGCATCACGGCCTCCCTGAAAGAAAAAATGACAACAGCGTTTTGGCCTTGCCAACCGGGCCGGCCAATCAGGATTGGATTCCCTGGCGGGCCGGGCGTTAACGGCCGATTTCAGTGACTGGCTGTAGGACAACCACGCATGTCCGGCCGCGCCGCAAAGCCGGGCTCCCTGCAGCGCCAGCGGGGCGACAATTCACCCATCATGAAAACCATTCTTCCCCTGCAGCTTCTGCTTGCCCCCAGCCTGAACGACCCGCAGCCGCTGGTCATCTACCACGGCCGAAAATGCCCCGATGGCTTTGCGTCAGCCCTGGCCGCCTGGCTTTTTTACGAGGGAAACGCCGAATTTTTGCCGCTCGACCACGGCGACATCAAGTCGGTCGATGACCTGCCTGAACTCAGCGGCCGCGCCGTGTACATCCTCGACTTTTCGTTTTCGCCCGAACTGATGCGCGGCATTGACGAGCGCGCCGCCAAGCTCGTCATGCTGGACCACCACAAAAGCGCGGCCGAAAAGCTGACCGGCTTTGCCTGCCGCTGCGGCGTGGTCCACTTTGACATGGACAAGTCCGGTGCCCGGCTGGCCTGGGAGTTCTTTCACCCCGTAGCGCCCGTGCCCGACCTGGTGCGCTTCGTCGAAGACCGCGACATCTGGACCTGGCACTACCCCGAGAGCGCAGGCTTTTTGGCCGCGCTCGACATGGAGCCGTTTGACTTTGCCCGCTGGGCCGAGATCGCCGCGTTCAGCCCCGCGCAGCTCACCGACTTCATGGCGCGCGGCCAGGCCATGGACGAGAAATTCAAAAAGCTCGTCACCGACATGGCCGAAGGCGCTCAGCCCGTCAGCTTCAACGGCCAGAGCGGCTTGATGGTTAACGTGCCCGGCGTGTTTCACAGCCTGATCGGCAACATGCTGTCTGAAAAAAGCGGCACCTTTGCGCTGATGGGGCATGTGGGCAAGAGCGGCGGCGTCAAGGTCGGGCTGCGCTCCCAGCGCAGTTTTGACTGCATCCCGCTGGCCGAAAGCATGGGCGGCGGCGGCCACGCGCAGGCCTGCGGCTTCAAGATGGGCACAGAACGCCTGCCCGAACTGCTGAGCGGCGAGTTTCAGGCCGTGCCCAAGCCGCCCGCGCCATAAGCGCGCACACGACCCCGGCCAGCCAGCGGCCTGGTCAATTCAGAGGCACCGTCTGCAACGCCAGCGCTGGCGCGGGTTTGGCGGCTTGTGAACATAGTTATCCACAGCGTGGCCCACAGGAAGCGGGGGTAAGTTTGGGCTGCTTCTGCACAAAAACCAGGGCCCAAGCGATGGCCGTTTTTTACTACCACAAACTTTCCCTCATTGGTAAAACGGCGCGGCAGGATTGAAATGGTCCGGCCCGTTGGTCAATTCGGAGGCAGCGCCTGCAAAGCCAGCACTGGCGCGGGTTTGACGGCTTATGAACATTGTTATCCACAGCGTGGCGCACAGGAAGCGGGGGTAAGTTTTTTTCTGTCGTGGCGCGCGGCGGGTGGCGGATCAGTGCTTTCTCCGGGCGGCTGCCCGTGTCAGGGCCGGTTGGCTCGCCACGGATGGCCGTTGTCATGCCCCATAGTTAAAATTAATGATAAAAAGTGCCTCTGGATCACGTGTGTATTGCCTTGGTAGCTATTTAATTAATAGCATTTGTCGAGCACATCGGAAAGACCGCGCGCCCGGCCACACCAGTTGCTTGAAGAAGTTACGCAATTTTTCGTAACCAGCGCGCTGCCGGTGCGCGGCATGGGCGGCCAAGCCAAGGGTGCCTCGCTATCGGCCGTTGGTGCGAGGCTGGCCAATTCGATGCGCTGGCAGCGCTTACAGCTGGAAACGTGGGCTGCCCGGCGCTGGCATACCGTATCGCCATGAAGCATTCAAGACGATGGACACAAAGAGGGGCGCTGGTTTTGACGGTGCTGTCAGCGGCATGGCTGAGCGCTTGTGGTGGAGGCGGCGGTGGCGCGGTCAGTGAAGCCCCGCCCGCGCTCAATGCCGCGGCTGGGACCGTGGGTACCAGCGCCGTGCCGGTGGCGGCCGCAGCGCCGCTGGCCGCCCCGGCACCAACCCCAGTTCCCGTTCCCGCGCCTGATGCCAGCCCCAGCGCAGCCGCCAGCTGCGACATTCCCGATTTCCAGAACCAGCTGCTGCAGCGCGTCAACGCCCTGCGCGCCAGCGGCGCCACCTGCAGCGGGCGGCCAGCGCCTGCGGTGGCGGTCTTGCAGTGGGACAACGCCTTGTTCAGTGCCGCCCAGGTGCATTCCCAGGACATGGTCAGCAACAGTTTTATGGGGCACACCGGCTCCGACGGGAAAAACGTCGGGCAGCGTGTCACCGACCAAGGCTATCCGTGGACCTTTGTCGGCGAGAACATTGCGGCCGGCCAAACCACGACGCAGTCGGTCCTGGACGACTGGATGAGCAGCACCTCGGGCCACTGTGAAAACATCATGAGCGCCAACGCCCGGAATTTGGGCGCGGCCTGCCTCGTGAAACCCAACGACGCCCAAAACTACGGCACCTACTGGACCCTGGTGCTGGCCAAGCGCTAGCGTGCCGCGCTTTGATGCCGCAGGCCCGCCAGCGCGCTGATCAATTCCGAGGCAGCCCCCGCAAAGCCAATGCCAGCGCGGGTTTGGCCGCTTATGAACATGGTTGTCCACAAGGTGACCCACAGGATGCGGGGGTAACTTGGGACAACTCGGGGCCGCTTCAAACCGGCAGCGTTTCGCCCCAGTAGTGAAACGTGAAGGGCCTCGGGCCGGGCAGGTAGCGGGTGTGCAGGTCTGCCAGGCCAAAACCGGCTTCCTGCAGCAGCGCCGGAATGTCGCGCCCCAAGTGGCAGCCGCCGGCCAGCTTGCCCCACAGCGGCTGCAGCCGGTCTTGCCAGCGCTGCACCGATGCATCGGGCGCGCGGCCATGCTCGCAAAACAGCAACCGCCCGCCGGGTGCCAGCACGCGGCGCATTTCGCGCAGCGCGGCCCGCACGTCGGGAATCGTGCACAGCGTGTAGGTGACCAGCACCGTGTCAAAGCTGGCGTCCGGCCGGGGAATCTGTTCGGCTGACAGCGCCAGCAGTTCCACATCCAGCCCAGCCTCTGCAATGCGCTCGCGTGCCAGCGGGTGCAGCTGCAGGGCCGGGTCCAGCCCCGTGATGCGGGTCACGCGGGTCTTGTCATACCAGGGCATGTTCAGCCCCGTGCCAATGCCGACTTCCAGCACCCGGCCCTGCGCCAGCGGCACCACGAGCTGGCGTTGCCGGCTCACCATGGGCAGTCCACAGGCAAAGTCCAGTGCCGGCGGCAGGATGTAGCGGTCGTACCAGGAGGGGGTCATGGCAGTCGGACCTGCAACGCATCCGCCACCGCTTGTGTTGCGGCAATCAGGTCTGTGACCAGCCGCTCATCCACCTCAAGCAAGCCCTCGTATTCACCCAGGTTGCGCGTGTTGTGGCACTTCAACAAACCGGCTAATTCCTGGGCGTCCGGCGCCTCCGCCTTCAGGGGTTTTCCGGGGCCGCTCAGGTTCTCAAGAGGCGTTGTCATGGAATTGCTCCTCGGTTCCGATTAACCAGATTTTGGGTTGCTGCAGCACGCGCGTGACAAACGCATTGTCTTGCTTGATGCGTCTGGCCAACTCGACGGGGTCATACAGCGTCGGGTTGATGGTGCGGCCCAGCGTGGCGTTGGCGCTTTCCAGCGCGTGGTACACGTCGGCATAACCCAGGCTGGGGCTGACGATCATCAGGTCAATGTCGCTGGACGCCGTGTCCTGTTGCTTCGCCACCGAGCCGTACACAAAGGCCGCCTCGATTTGCAGTGCCAGCGGCGCCAGGGCCACGCGCAGCACATCGGCCAGGCCCATGGTCTTCAGAACCAAGCCGCGCAACTCGGCAAACACCGGCGCCGCCGCGTTGGCCTGAAAGTGCTTCTGGTTGCCCTGTTTGCTGACCGTGAGCAGACCCGCTTCAGCCAGCGCTGCCAGTTCGCGCTGCACGGCCCCGGTGCCCGACTGTGCGAGCGCAATCACTTCATTGGCGTAAAAGCTGCGGTCCGGCGTGCCAAAAAGCACCGCCAGCACACGCTGCCGGACCTTGGGAAACAAGGCGTCGGCCAGGCTGGAGGCTGCGGGGGAGTTGGTTTTTATCATACCCATATTGGGTTCCATCATACCCACATTGGGGGTTTTTGTGGTTTGCGCGCCGGGCTGGGCGGCGTCACCCCGCAGCGGGACTTGAAACGGCTTTCGCCCGGGGCTTGGGTTTGGCTTTCTCGGCGGGCAGCAGGCTGGTGTACTGCTGGTACAACTCGAACAGGTAGGCCACGCGTTCGGCCTCATTCTTGCAGCTTTTTTTGCCGCCAGAAAGTTCGCAGGCCTTGTCGACCGCCGCGCCTCGCTTCTGGTGCGCCTTGACGAGCGCGGGCGGCATGGACAGTGGGTCGTACAGGGTCGGCCAGCGACGAATCGGGGAAACTGGCTCGGGCGTCGAGCACGGCTTGCGCTGCGTTTTCGATAGCAGCTTGCGCCCGTCCTGTATATGGAAAGGGCTTATTTGATGATAAATCTGGCCAGGGGCGGTTGTTGTAGACGATGCCTGCCGAATAGCGGTAGTCGCTTTCGATGCGACCACAGACGTATCGCATCCACGCGTTGTGCATGTGGGACGTCAGAATGCCAAAGTGATGTACACCAGCACCAGCACCAGAGACGGTGAACAACTCTGTACTGGCAATATTTTCATGTTCGAGTAGCCCTGTGCTGCTGTGTGCCTTTGGCGAGAGGCCTTGCGCTTTCACCGCTTCTAGAATGGCCGCTCTTTCAAACCCAGTCACCTCCATAACGATAAACCGCCCCGTGAACTACCTCGCCATCAAGCACCTCCACATCACCTGCGCCGTATTGAGCGGCAGTTTCTTCCTGCTGCGCGGTTTCTGGATGCTGCTGGACTCGCCCCTGCTGCTGCGGCGCTGGGTCAAAGTTGTGCCGCATGTCGTTGACACGCTGCTGCTGACGACGGCCCTGGTGCTGGTGTTCTGGAGCGGCCAGTACCCGTTTGTGCAGCCCTGGCTCACGGCCAAGGTGATCGCCTTGGTCGCCTACATCGTGCTGGGCACCCTGGCGCTCAAGCGCGGCAAGACCAAAGGCGTGCGGACTTTTGCCCTGGTCGCCGCGCTGGCAACCTTTGCCTACATCGTGGCGGTCGCGCTGACCCGGCAAACCCTGCTGGCGGCTTAGCTTTCCCGGGGTCTGCTGAATTGAAAAAATTCAAGCCAAAGAGGCCTTCAGCCCCTACGAGTCGGGCACGAGCAGCTATTAAAAAATGGTACTTTTCCGGCCCAAAAACACAATCCGACCGCCATGTAGTCGCGAGGTAAATACCGGGTAAATCTCTGTTTTCCTTACACGGCGTTAACGAATGCAGGCCAACAATGCATTCACTGAATCACAGTGCATTTTTGGAAAAGCAAGCGATTCAGGCGCAGTGCCAACAGCCGTTTGCAGAAGCTGGAGTCCATTCCATCTGCTGTAAATGGCTCTAGGGGTTGTTGTCCAGCTCATCCACCAAGTAGGAGAACCTTATGAAATCGAAACTCTTGACCACCTCTTTATTGGCATCGGCCTTGTTCGCCGGTCTGGGCATGTCCCCGGCCATGGCCCAGGGCACCAATACCCCCCGCATTGACCAGGCGCAGCAGGCGATCAGTGCCCGCATCCAGCAAGGTCTGGCATCCGGCCACATCACGCCTTCTGAAGCGCGGGCGCTGTACCGTCGTGACCGCGAAATCTCGATGCGTGAGAACCAGTACAAGGAAAACGGCAGTGCAACAGCGCAAGAGCGTGCGCAGTTGAGGTCCGACCTGGATCATTTGGCGTCCGAAGTGGAACGCCTGATGGCCAACCGTGACGTGGTGCGGCCCGGCGCTGTGGGCAATGCCGGCAATACGCCTGGTATCGACAACCGCGAATACCAGATCAGCCAGCGCATTGACGAGGGCGTGCGCGCTGGCCGCATCAATCCGCGTGAAGCGCGCAAGTTGCACAACCGGGAGCGCCAGATTGCACGCCATGAGGCGCAATTCAAGTCTGACGGTGTCGTGACCCCGCAAGAGCGCCGTCAACTGCGCAATGAACTGACGGTGCTGCGCGACGAGGTGGAGCGCATGATGCGCAACGACCGCCGCGGCCGCGGGCAATAACACGGCAGGCGCCCCAAGCGCCTGAGGCGTGTTGACAGGAAGTCAGGCAGTTCAGCCCTTAGCTGAGCTGCCTGACTTTTTTTGTGAGCGCCTTCAGGCCCGGTTATCAGCAGGCTGCCAGGGAAATGGGTTTACTTGCTGCCCAGCACATGGCCATTGACCGTCAGGCCGTACATCGAGTCTTCGGTGTCATGGAAGGCCTTGCGGGTTTGTGCCACCGATCCCTTGAACCGGGGGTCTTGCGGGCGCTCGTGGCTGTTCATGAACAGGGCCACGTCCCAGGCCTCTTGTTCCGTCAGTGTTCCACCCTTGCCCAGGGGCATGTTGGCCTGGATGAAACCGCTGGCATTGGCCAGCTGGTGCATGCCGGCGCCCCAGTTGAAGGATTTGGGGCCCCATAGCGGCGGAAAGACCTGCGTGTCGCCAGCGCGCTGGCCCAGGCCATCAGCACCATGACACAGCGCGCAATTCTGGGCATAGACCTTTTCGCCGCGCACATAGTCAGCGGGCAGGGTGGGCTTTTTCAGTTTCGGGTAGCCGCTGCCGGGCATCGGCGTGCCCACGGGCGCGCCCTTGGCAAGCCAGAAAGCGTAGCTTTGCAGCGCCGTGATGACCTCGTCATCGGCCGGCGGCGCCTTGCCGTTCATGCTGTATTCAAAGCAGCCCTGGATGCGCGAGGCCAGCGTGTCCACCTGGCCGGTCTTGCTGCGAAAGGCCGGATAGCGCGTAAAGGAAGCCCACAGCGGCGCGGAATCCGCCTTGCGACCCGCGTCAAGGTGGCAATTCACGCAATTGAGGTTGTTGCCGACGTAGAGCGGCGCATTTTTCCCGGTTTCCATAAAGATCTGCTCGCCACGGCGTATCACCTTGCCGAAGTCACCTTCGGGCAGGCTGCTCTCGTCGGGCGGGCTGAAAGCCGTGCGCACCGCCGGCGCTGGGGCCTTGGAAGCAGACGCCGTCGGCGGGGATGCCGGGGCGGCACCAGTCATGGCAGGACCGGGTGCCGGCGAGGCTGTTTTCGAGGCGCGCCCAAAAAGCATGTTGCCGCCCACGATCATCGCGAACAGGAGCGCAACCACTGCAACACCAAAGATGGCGAGGCCGTTGACGGGAAGTTTGCGAGGGGGTTGCTGCGTGGTCATGGGCGGCTTTGCGTTTGGCGGGCTTTGGCGGGGACAGCGGCCGGCTGTTGTGCGAGATTCGCGTAGTACGCCGCGACCGCCGTCATGTCAGCCTCGGTCAGCTGCTGCGCAATGCCCGTCATCAGGGCCAGCGGCCCTGCGGGGCGACTGCCGGCTTTCCAGGCTTGCAGCTGTTCTGTGATGTAGGCCGCGGGCAGTCCAGCCAGTGGGGGAAACTGTGCACCGACGCCGCGGCCGCCCGGGCCATGGCATTGCACGCAGGCCGGCACGTTGTCCGACCAACGGCCGCGCGTTGCAAGCCAGGCGCCCCCATCGGCGGGCAGCGGCTGTGCCGGGTCTGTGGCCAGGAAAGGCGCGGGCAACTGGCTGAAGTATTGCGCGACCTCCGTGCGCTCTGCAGCGGTGAGCTGCTGCGCAACCGGCTGCATGATCGTGTTTTTGCGCGAACCGTTGCCGAAGGCGTCAAGTTGCGCCTGCAGGTAAGCCTGGCCGGTGCCCGCCAGACGCGGAAAAGTAGCGATGCCTTCCCCCTGTGCGCCGTGGCAACTGATGCAGGCGGCCACGCTCTTTGGTGCACTCTGGGTGGCGGTCTGTCGGCCCGGGTCTGAGCTGGATTTTTGCGCGAATGCAGGCGCGCCCATGGCTGCAGCGAGCCAGAGCAGCGTGGCCGCCGACCAGAGGGCAGGGCCCTTTGGCTTGAGTGAGTGAGCGTTCAATTTGTGCGCCCTTTGTAATGGTCTCGGTGCTAGCGGCGCGCCTGCCCGGCTGAAAAACCTGGCCGCTGCAAGCGCGCCTCATGAGCTTACAAGTCTAGCGCGCGTGCCAGCGCTGCGCTGTAGGACCGCGCCGGCATACTCCCGGGATTTCCGGGGCAAGAACTGACCTGGCCTTGATGCAAGGGCCGCAGGTCACCAGGGCGTTGTGCGTGTGGGCGGTCCGCAGTGCTGCTGCAGGAAGCGCCGGTGGGCGCGGCACCACTGCCGCCTGGATGGGCGAGGCGGCACGGCAAAAAGCCAGTGCGATCAGCCGATGTTTGACTTCACCCAGCGCACGATGTCTGCAGCGCCCATGGCGCCGGGCTGGCGCGCCACCTCGCGGCCGTTCTTGAATAGCGCCAGCGTGGGAATGCTGCGAATGTTGAAACGCGCGCCCAGGTTGGGTACGGCTTCGGTGTCGACCTTAACCAGGCGCACATGCGGCTCCAGCTGCGCCGCTGCCTGCTCGTAAGCCGGCGCCATCTGGCGGCACGGACCGCACCACGGTGCCCAGAAATCGACCAGCACCGGAATCTGGTTGCGGGTGATGTGTTTGTCAAAAGCCGCCTCATCCAGCGCGGCGGAATGCGCGGTAAAGAGCGCCTTCTTGCAGCTTCCGCAGGTCGGATCGCTGCCAAGCTGGTCGGCTTGAACGCGGTTGGTGGTGTGGCAGTGGGGGCAGACGATGTGTAGTGGGTCGGTCATTTTCTGTACTTCTGGGCTATGCGTGAAATTGCAAGCACCCGAGACGGCGACTGCGCGGCGACATTGCCTCCGCCCGTTGCGCCAGGCAAATTCAGTTCATGCGACCAGATTGCAGCTTTGGCAGCATGCTCAGCAACGTATGGTCGCGTTTGATGTAGTGATGAAACAGGGCTGCGGCAGCATGTGTCCCGATCAGGTAGTAGCCGATAGTCCCCACGAGCTCATGGATTTCCTTGATCTGGCCTGCCAGTTCCTTGTTTTTTCCGATCAGTGCCGGAAGCTCCAGACCAAAAAATGGAATCGGTTTGCCGGACGCACTCAGCATGAGCCAGCCCGCCAGCGGCATGCCAATCATGATGGCGTACAGCGTCAGGTGGGCCAGTTTGGCGGCGATGTCTTGCCATTTTGGCGGGGCCGGTTCAATGCGCGGCGCCGGGTATTTGGCACGCATCGCGATGCGCAGCCAGACCAGGAAAAACATCAGGAGACCGAACATGAAATGCAGGCTTTTCAGGGTTTCGCGGAGTGCGGTGCCCTTGTCAAACAGCACGCGCAATTCAATGCTGGCGTACACAGCGATAAACAATGCCAGCATGAGCCAATGCAGTGAAATGGACGCCAGGTGGTATCGATCCGCTATTTTCTTGATGGCCATGGCTTTTTCCTCTTGTGTTGATGTGGCCGAAATTATAAAAATGGCCAGCTTAAGAGGGACTTAAGACATTTCGTTGAAAACAGATTATTTCTTTTAAAATCAAATGCTTACGGGTGATTCAGGGTGCTGGTCAAGCGGGCGGGTGGTAGGCTGCAATGGTGTTTTGCATGCCCTGCACGGGATGCCGTCACGAAATTCGGGGGAACCCGGCGCGTTGGTTGAACTCATAGGCTTACCATGGCGTGGAGGGGCGGTGCACCGCCCCTGAATTTGCCCGTGGAATGTGATTTGTAATGACTGAAGGAGTGCCTGGTTTTGAATTTGTCCTCGATGCGTTCTGGCGCCACCGTCTGGCTGGTGGGACTGGGAAGTCTCTGCATCCTGGCTGGCTGCGGCACTCCGGTAAAGGCGTTTCCGTCCCAGGAAGAGTTTGCTTCTACCGCGACCTATTCCCGTCTGTTTGACGCAACCGCCGCCCAAACCTGCGAGGCCGCCAGACGGGCGTTGCTGAGCCAGGGCTACATCATCGACACCGCCGCAAAGGAGCTGGTGACGGGCCGGAAAAGCTTTCAGCCCGAGCCGGAGTCGCACCTGCAAATGGAAATCCGGGTGGTGTGCGCGCCGGACAGCGCCGACGGACAGGTCAGCCTGGGGTTTGTCACCGCCTTGCAGGACGTTTACGCCCTGAAGAAAAGCAACAATTCGGCCAGTCTGGGCGTGGGCGGGATTGGTTCGGTGTCGCTGCCGTTCAGCTCCAGCAATGACTCCCTGGTCAGGGTGGCGAGCCGAACCATCTCGTCGGATGTCTTTTATGAGCGCTTTTTTGACCTGGTCAAGCGCTATCTGGGGGCGAGTGAACAGGTGGAGGAGGTGCCCTGACGCAAGGCCGTCAGCGGGCGCGCTTCGCGCGTTTCAGGCGTTCAGCCCAGGCAACGCGGCGTCGCCCTCCTGCCAGCTTCCCGGCATGAGCCCGTCCAGGCGGTAGGGGCCGATGGCGGCGCGAATCAGGCGCAGGGTCGGAAAACCCACAGCCGCGGTCATGCGCCGCACCTGGCGGTTGCGCCCTTCCTTGATGGCAAGTTCTATCCAGGCGGTGGGGATGGCCTGGCGAACGCGCACCGGCGGCACCCGTTCCCACAGCGCGGGCGGCGGCGCCATCAGCTGCGCCCGGGCCGGCCGGGTCGCACCGTCATTGAGCTGCACGCCACGCCGCAAGGCCTGCAGCGCGGCTTCGTCCGGCAGGCCTTCCACCTGCACCCAGTAGGTCTTTTCCATCTTGAAGCGCGGGTCGGCAATGCGTGCCTGCAGCTTGCCGTCGCTGGTCAGCAGCAGCAGGCCCTCGCTGTCCGCGTCGAGCCGGCCGGCCACGTACACGCCGGGCAGGTCTATGAAATCCTTGAGCCCGCGCCAGCGCCCTTCCGGCGTGAACTGGCTGAGCACGCCGTAGGGCTTGTTGAACAGGATCAGGCGTGAGGCCATGTGCATCAGCAGCCCAGCTGGTCGGCCAGTGCCAAAAAGTCTTTGGCATGCCGGGTGTTGTCGGGGTGGGGCGATAGGTCTTTGGGGTGGGCTGCGCCAAACTCGGCCGGACGCTCGATGTAGGCGGTCTGCAGGCCGCAGGCGCGCGCGGCGGCCAGGTCGTCCTGGTGGGCTGCCACCAGCATCACTTCAGACGGTGCCACGTCAAACACCCTGGCCACGCCCAGGTAAGTGGCCGGGTCCGGCTTGTAGGCCCGAAACACCTCGGCCGACAAAATGCAGTCCCACGGCAGGCCGCCGTGCTTGGCCATGTCGGCCAGCAGACCGATGTTGCCGTTGGACAGCGTGCAGATCGTGAAGCGCGACTTGAGCCGCGTGAGCCCCGCCACCACGTCGGGCCACGGGTCCAGCCGGTGCCAGGCCTTGTTCAGGTGCTGCTTCTCGGCCTCGGTCAGGTCGGCCAGGCCGAACTGCTCAAGCAGCTGGTCGAGGATGAGACGGTGCAGATCGTCAATCAGCGTCCAGCCCAGCTCGCCCGACATGACGCGGCGCATCGCCGGCTGGTAGCCGGCTCGCCAGGCCAGCGCAAACGCGTCGCCGTCCACCGCCGGCCGCAGCGCCTGCACCGCGCGGGCAATGCCGCTGTGCCAGTCGACCACGGTGCCGAAGACATCGAACGTCAGGACTTTGGGAGGGGAGGGGGGTATTTTGCGCATCCGGCCATTATCAGTAGCGGATGCGGGCCAGCGGGCGCTATTTCTTTTCCAGGATCACCAGCGCGATGCCGCCCAGAATGGCGCCGGACGCCAGCACCATGGGCACCGTCACGGCTTCACCGATAAAGACAATACCGCCCAGTGCGGCCAGCACCGGAACGCTCAGCTGCACGGTGGCCGCATGGGTGGCTTTCAGCGCCGGCAAGGCCTGGTACCAAATGGCGTAACCCAGCCCCGAGGCCAGCGCGCCCGAGAGCAGGGCAAGGCCCATCCCGGCAGGGTCCAGAGACAGCTGCTTGACCATGAGCAGGCTCAGCAGCAGCGCCATCGGCACGGTGCGCAAGAAGTTGCCGGCGGTCACGCGGGTCGGGTCGCCCGCCCCTTTGCCGCGCAGCGAATAAACACCCCACGCCACCCCCGCGCTGACCATCGACAGGGAGCTGGACGGCGAAGGGGCCGCAAGCCCCGGCAGCATCAGCGCCACCAGCCCCGCCATAGCCAGCGCGAGCCCGGCCAGCTGCAACTTGCGAAAACGCTCGCCTCGCCACACGCCATAACCGATCATCGTGGCCTGCACCGCACCAAACAGCAGCAGCGCGCCCGTGGCGGCAGACATGCTGACATAGGCAAAAGAAAAAGCCGCCGCATACACAAACAGCGCAGCGGCCGACAGCCAGTTGCCAGCCCCTGCCGCAGTGGTTGAAGCCGGGCCACTTCGCAGCCGCACCACCCACCACAGCATGCACGCACCTGACAGTAAACGGATGGTCGTGAAACTGGCCGCGTCGATGCTGGTGTGCTTGAGCGCCATGCGGCACAGCAGCGAGTTGCCCGCAAATGCCAGCATCGCCAGGCAAACGAGGAGGACTAAGCGTAGCTGGGGCATGGTGTTGAAGAAAAGGAGTGAGTCTGGCCGGCGTTGCTGCCAATAATTTTTGATGAAAAGTGGCCTGAACGTCCGTGGAATGTGCGCGAAAAGCTACACAAACTATAGCGAATTTTCCAGGATTGCAGACATGCTCAGCAACCTGCAGTTTCAGGCCAGCCCTAAAGCACGTTCGCTGTCGTGCAGTTGCTTTACGGGAATTAAACGATCAGCGACCATGCAGGCATGAACGAACCGAAAACCTCCACCATGAACCCCGGCCCCACTCTGCAGCAGCGATGGATTTACCGCTGTCACCCGACCGGCCTCGTGGGCCCGGAGCATTACGAGCTGACCAGCAGCCCCCTGTCAATGGACCTGTCGGACGGCGAGGTGCTGCTTGAGGCCAAATACCTCAGCGTGGACCCCTACATGCGCATCAACCAGTCGCTCAAACCCACCTACAACGCCGACCCGCACCCGCTGAACGCGGTGCAGAACGCCGGCGTGGTCGGCCGCGTCATCGCCTCCCGTGCCGGCATGCTGGCGCCGGGTGACTGGGTCGAGGGCATGCTGGGCTGGCAGAGCCACGCCCGCTGCCACCACAGTGCCGTGCGCAAGCTCGATCCGGCGCTGGCCCCGGTCAGCACCGCGCTGGGTGTGCTCGGCATGCCCGGCCGCACCGCCTGGTTTGGCCTGACCGAAGCCGGACGCCCGCACGCCGGGGAAGTCGTGGTGGTGTCGGGTGCCGCTGGCGCCGTGGGCTCGCTGGTGGCGCAGTTCGCCAAGCGGCATGGCGCGCGCGTGCTCGGCATTGCC
>Ga0123337_10001861_pt1 | contig 25524 bp, 22 predicted proteins | sample frozenSSSSmetaG_FD_89792 | JGI IMG/M metagenome (GOLD analysis project Ga0123337, IMG submission 89792) | Glacier valley bacterial and archeal communities from Borup Fiord, Nunavut, Canada, to study Microbial Dark Matter (Phase II) -... | ecosystem: Environmental > Aquatic > Freshwater > Ice >...
CCGTAAACAGGCCGTAGAAGCGAGCAAACTCGCCGAGCAGGAAAACACCATCAAAGAAGAAAAAACGCAACAGCAAGCCTTAAAACGCCCTACAATCAATCGTTGGTTAAGTCTATGAGCGAAAACAAATTTTTGAAGAACCTGAACCAGTCGGCGGGCCAGTTACCCGCCCCGACTCCCCCCCGGTCTACCGCCCCCCCCCCCCCGCCCCGCCCCCCCCCCCCCCCCCCCCGGGGCCCAAGCCCACGGCTGACGCCCGCAGGTCCGAGACCTGGCACACGGCCTTCGCCTTGCCGTGCCGCACGCTCGCGTACGCGCCCGCGCGGCGGCTCGGCGCGGCGCTCGGGGTGCCGGCGGCGGTGGGGCGCGCGGCGGTCGTGGTGGCGGCGTTCGCGCTGATGGGGGCGTTCCACGTGGTTGCGCTGGGGCCGGTGGTGGGGCGCGCGGGGCGGTGGCGCGTCGGGGTGTTTTTTGTGGCGAATGGGGTGGCGACGGCGGTGGAGGGGGCGGTGTGGGGGCGGAGGAGGGGGTGGTGCAGGGCGGGGATGGCGTGGGTATTTGAGCTGGGGGTGGCGAGTTGGACGGCGGCGGCGTGGGGGGGTGGGGAGGGGAGGGGGTGGAGGGAGGGGTGTGAGGGGTGGTGATGGGGTGGGAGGTATGAGATGGATGGGGAAGGGAAGTGATTTTACTCTATGTTCTTTTGATAGGGCGAAGCAAGTAGCAGTCTTCAAGTCTTGATGAACAGAGAGATACGGTAGAAAGACTACAACGCGAGACTAACAGTGTGATGTCTTCTCTTATTGCTCGTACTACTCGTACTTTTCCATCATACATAAATCTCAAACCGCCCTCTTTGATGGGCGCATGCGTACGCCTATCCATGCACAGCTCCTTCATCCGGGAGACTAAATAACGTACACCCAACCAACCAGCCAGCCGACCAACCCTACCACGCCCGCTGCGGATAATAACACATCCAACGTACATCCATCCATCCATCATCCATCAAGTAAACCATATTGCACAAAACGCAAATGCAGCAGCCAGAACGAGCATCAATGCACTACCTCACCTCACCCTCTCCCGCCTGCTACGGTTCCGATGCTCCTTCCCGCGCTTACTCCTATTCCTCTCCTTCGGCAGCTCCAGCGGCGTGTCCTTCAGCTGCTCCGCCATAAGCGCCAGCATGTACTCGTCCGTGCTCCTGACCGCCCGGCCCCACGCATCGCGCTCATCCTCGTCCGCCACGACCGGCGCGCCGTTCACCATGATCTCCGGCGCCGGCGCCGGCGTCCCCACATCCTCCATCGGCGTGTCTGGCCCGGGCGTCTTCGGCGTCGCCGCCGGCACGGACCTCTCGTCGAAATCCTCGGCGTCGACCTGGATCTCCTGCTGCGCCACCTTGGCCGCCACGACGTCCTCCTTGTCCTCCGCCTGCTCGAGCACGCGCTGCACGTTGGCGCTGTTGTCCGGCCCGCCGAGGACGCGGTCCATGGCCGCGCTGGCCGCGGCGTCGGCGTCCAGCAGCCCGTCGTCGACGTCGCGCGTGGCGATGCGCTCGTCGGTGGGCTTGTTGAAGTAGTCCGTTGTGAACTCGCCCTCCTGGATGACGACGTCGTCGAGCATGCGCTTCTGGTTCGCCTTGCGCAGGATGTTGGCCTCGATCGTGTGCTCCGAGACGAGGCGGTAGATGTGCACGTCGCGCGTCTGGCCGATGCGATGCGCGCGGTCCTGGCACTGCTTGTCCATCGCGGGGTTCCAGTCGAGGTCGTAGAAGATGACGGTGTCGGCGCCGGTTAGGTTGATTCCGAGACCGCCGGAGCGGCTGGAGAGGATGAAGGCGAGGATGCGGGTGTCGTTGTTGAACCTGTCGGTGAGGATCTGGCGCTGCTCGATTTTGGTGGCGCCGTCGAGACGGAGGTAGCGGTGTCCGTGGATGTTGAGGAATTGCTCAAGGATGTCCAGGACTTTGGTCATTTGCGTGAAGATGAGAGCACGGTGTCCGCCGGCCTGGAGCCTTCTGAGGAGTTTATCCAGGGTTTGGAGCTTTCCGCAGTCGTACTGCAGCAGGCGCTTGTCGGGAAACTGGACAGAGAGGCGCATGCGAGCTTCGTGGAAAGGATCGGGCTTATAACGGTCTGGAGCTGTCTGGAAGTATTCCACGCCGCGACGAGAAAGAATTAATGGCAGTGCATCAGGTGCCACAATAGGAGGCGTGATACACGCAAACTTCTTAACGTATGGCTCAACTTCTTCTGAACGTTGATTCAGTGTGAGAACCATATCCTTCAGCACGCTTGAAGACCGCCAAATCCAGTCTAGCACACGCTCTTTTCGATCAGGCCTCTTCTCGAACAATATCGAATTTACTCCAAGATCAAGATGTTCAATCAAGCCCTTGCCATATATCGGTTTTGACTGCCTGCGCAAAGCGTTGAGGTAGACGATATGTTGCAGTTCTTCAAATCGGCTCCATCGCGATGCGCTTTCCAAAAACGTAAGATTCGACTTGACTGTCGATGGATCCATATTCGTCATGGCATACTGAGCACGGAGACGTTGTGCTTCACGCATATCCATCAGTACACGCTGGGCCGTCAGCATATTGCTTCGCTCGTTGATTGCCAATGAGAGGTGCTCATTCTTCGTGGGAACCAAGTTTAGGAAGCTCAAGCTGACTGTGCTCATCGGGTCCTGGTAGAGAAGTTTCTTTCGAACCACAATATCCTTAATCTCAAAGTCGGCGATAGCTGATCTTTTCATGGGAAATGAACTCAATATCGGTCGCTCCAAGAAAAGATCGGGATGGTTGCAAACCTTCCTGAGCTGCATAAGACAGTTGATGATCGACAAGTAATTTCCTGAGGCGAGTGTTTCACGAGTGCCGGACCTGCTCAGGAAGCCATCATACAATTCCCTCTGCCGTCTGGATAGTCGGCAGTACTCGACATGTTCATACTTGGCGGGCATTTGCTTTTCCACGTCTGCCTTCATTCTTCTGAGAAGATACGGTCTCAGGACCTTATGCAACTTGCTGATGATTGCTCGAGCTTCATCATCCATTGTCTCTCGTCCGCTCTCCAGAATTTGCTCCTGTGGTTTTCTGAACCAGTCAGAGAACTCTTTCAAGTCCGCGAAGCCGCCAATGCCTTGTTCCGTACCGTCTGACGGCATCAAGAAGAAAAGCAATGACCAGAGTTCCGTAAGATTATTCTGCAGAGGAGTTCCCGTCAATAGAAGCCGTGCTCGAGTGTTGAAGGTCAGAAGAGTTTGCCATCTCTGCGATCGGAAATTCTTGATATTATGCGCTTCGTCCAGAATCATATAATGCCATTTCCGTCGCTTAAATACCTGCTGGTCTTGCAGGACAAGCTGATATGATGTAATACAGACATTCCATTTGTCAACATCATTCCATCCCTGACGCTTTCTTTTCCGTTCTTCCTGACTGCCATAGTATGCTAAAATTTTGAAGCCAGGGCACCATTTTTTGAACTCCATTTCCCAGTTGAGCATAACACTTGTCGGGACGATGACAAGATGTGGGCCCCAGACATGATGTTCACAGGCAAGATGCGCTAGTAAAGCGATAGTCTGTATAGTCTTCCCGAGGCCCATCTCATCGGCTAGAATGCCATTCGTATTATTGGCATAGAGACCTGCAAGCCAGTCCAAGCCATAATGCTGATACTCTCTCAAGGTACCTCTTAATAAAAATGGTATCGGAGTCTTCAGATTCGAGGATTGTGGAGTAGCAGCGGGTGTTGGTTGTCTGCTATTCTCATGTAGCTCTACAGAGGAAGCGGAGTCGACATCTGAAGGCTTTGTCACCGAAGTCCTCCGAGTAGGTTGGCTACTGCGGTCTGCACTAGCCGCATCCACTTCCATCTCCGGAGTATCATCGATGTCCATGATTTCTGACAGAGGATGCCGGGAATCAATTTTCGATTGAACGATAGGGAGTTCCTCGTTGACTTCAGTCAGAATATGATGATCATCATCATTCGGCTGAGTGGCTGGCTGATCCTGCTCATCTTCGAATAAAGGCTGTTGAATGTCATCTCTTGATTGGACAGTTGGCTGATCCTCCTTGGCAATAGACTCCAGTAATGATGGGGCATGAGAAGCATCGGGAATGAGAGACACCTCATCTTCATCGTCAAGCATATCTTCGTCCTCTGCTTGTGCTGGGATCGTTGGCGATTTATTCAAGCCCATCGCGGCTAGATCAGAAGGCGCAAGAAATCCTAAAAGACTAGAATCTCCTTGATCGTCTTCATCATCGTCATTCCCACCGTCGTCCTCATCTTCATCATCGCTATCCCGATCTTCATCGCTAGACCCCATGTCATCATCCATATCAATAGATTCGTCGCTTTCCTCTGCACCATCACTTTCAAGGTTGGCTTCACTAATTGCGGCTTCTGAAATGTCGCCTTCGCGTTCAGCGTCATCCTCATCATCCACATCCATACTTATGGGAGTCTCCGGCAGATTTGAATATTTCGCTTTTAACTCCTCTACCGTCAGGTGTTCGTCGCCGCCTTTATCCTCTATGTCGTGCTCATCATCGACTTCTGATTCGGATGAAGACATATTGCTGTCACTATCGCCAAGACTTTCATCACTATCGTCGTCTGCTGATTCATCATCCTCTCCCACGCCTTCTTCTTCCTCTTCCTCTTCATCGCTTGGTAATTCGGAGCCGAGATGAGCACGGCGTGCTTCGAGTTTCTGAGTCGAGATGTCAACAGCCTCATTCAGAGCTTTTCTAACCCTGATCTGCTCTTGTGCCTCCCATTCCTTCACACGCCTTCGATTGACTTCTGCCTTAACATTGTCCCATGTCGCCTGTAGAGTCTTCACTAGAGATTTATACTGTAATTCGGCGGCCTTCCTTGCTTCTGCCTCTATCTCTTCTGAAGATTTCGGTTGTTTCCTATACCACTCATCCCTGCAAGCTTCGGCCAGACGTTTCGCATTGCGTTTGTGCTTCTTGTGTTCTTCAAGCATTAGTAGTCTGAATTCGGTCATGGCGCGAATCAAATGATCCTGGTGCGAATATTGCCTTGGTATCCGCTTGTCTCTGTCCGGTTCTTCAGGTCGGTATGCGGAACTAACTCCTTCGCTCAGAACGCCTCCAGGTTGAGCAGCCTCTTCCATCCGAATAATCATCCTAGCCTCTTTCAAAGCCATGGCCTCTGTATACTGCACATCCTCCTCTGCGGCAAAAAGCCCACCATCATCGATCGGGCGATCAATGGAATGGTCCAGATACTCGTGGAACGAAGGATATTGTTTAGGTCTCCGGAGGACTAGTTCTGGATGTATAAATGGTAGAATCGGCGGCTTGATCTTGAAACGGATGCGAGGTGATGTTGTCTTGGATTCGGCTTCGGGAGCTTCGTAACTATCAGTGCCATTCGCGGCTGCTGCTGCGCGAATGTCAGAAGTTCTCGCCGACCGTCGTGCTCTCGTAGTCTGGGATGGAGTATCTCCATTTTGTGTAGCTTTTGATAGATTTGCCTTTCTCTGTGAGCGGACAGGAGTTGGTGAAGATTCGATGGCATGTGAAGCGCGTTGACCTCGTTTAGGCGACAGGATATTTTTTGACGGCGACCTGGTCGCCTGCTGCATGTCATTGTTCCCTGGCGGCGCACCTTTTTTAGTATTAATCGTTATATTCGTATCGTATCCATTAACAGCTGATGAAGACGACCGTCTTGCGCCAACTTTGCCGACGGATGGAGTCTTTTGTGCGGCGCCTCGAGTTCGACGTTTGCCAGAAGGTGGCTGCAGCTCCAGGGGTATCTGATTCGTACGCGCAGATTTTCTGATTCCATCCTGAGTAAAAGAGGAAGGGCCCTCTGCGACTATCTTCTTCCATGGGGGTGACTCCGGCTTCTTGCGCGTTGTACTGGAGGGCGTGCCTTCGCTGACTCGCCGCCTCTTAAGTGGCGGTTCGTTGAGGCCGGTCCTTTCATCGTGATCACTCGCGTCTGATGTCGCTGTCGCTTTATCGTCCTGTGGAATGTCTAATGTTGCTCGTCAGGATATTTGTGCTTCATGGCTATTATGCGCGTTCATTGATGTGGGATGTCCTTACCATAATTTGGTTGATGTTCCGAAGCCTTAGACGCGATCCCCGGCATATCTTCTAGGTGTGCGCTCGACACTACCGTGTACGGAGCGAGCCTCGCATTTGCAGCGTCAAAATTGACATCAAAAGATGCGGACAGCCTCAAATATTCCGTATACAAAGTTTGTGCATGTCCAGAGTTCTATCGCCGTTGCTGTTGTCTTTCAAGTGAGAAATTGACGATTATCAACACGACAGAAATCTGAATGGGATGAAGTAAGCCGCAGATCGGGATTTAGCGAATCTAAGCTAATCGCGGACGACGACATAACCTCACGCTTGTCAACACCGAAGGTGAGCTGTCAATTGCCCAAGCTTGGATTCTGTCCACAGTGAGTTGCGTATATCAATTGACAGACTTCAACCTGCTAATATCTACACCAGATGTTATCACGACGGATTGTTCGCGCTCAGCCGCTCCGGGCCGCCGCCGCTCAGGTGGCTCGCCCGGCTGCTACGATTCAGAGACGATTTCTCTCACAAGCCGACATTGACGATCCAGACATGGTCAGTCTCCTCAGGATCTTCGGTCTTCTGGTAATGTAGTCATTTGGACTGACATTGCACTCAACAGAACGGAGGCTACATCAGCCCCCCACCGATCAAACGCCAGTTCCGCGACCCTACTGCAGATTGGTGGGACAAGCAAGACCGCCGTAACTATGGCGAGCCAGTACATGAAGACAACGATCTCCTCGGACTGTTCTCTCCAGAGGAATACACTCATACTAAGCCTGGCATGGCATTGTTTCAGCTGGGGTGTTTCGGTGTAGTCTTGTTTGGTCTCTGTGCTGCTGTCTATGCGGTCTATCCGGACAAGGCATCAGTTCCACGAGACTACGAAGGAGGCTTGGAGAAAGAGCTCGGTGGACCACAAGCTGTTAGGGTAAGTAAACGCATATTGTATCGATTGTGTATGGACTTGTGGAACTGACTTGACCATAGGCACGAGCACCTGGAGACCCATACCAATAGGCTTTGTGTGGTGGGGTCAATGTACATACATAAATGCAACTATCAATTTCATCAAGCAGCCGAATCCATTAAATTGAAGTCATGCGGTTGGTGTGGATTAAGTCTTTGCTTGAAGTGCCTCCAGCCTGCCTTGTAAGATTATCTCGACCCCCTAGCACTTCCTCACCGTCACTGGAAGATGTAATGCAGGCCTAGATGTGTGATGTTATTCCAGAGCTATGTATACGAAAGCATTTCGGGCCTTTTGATCCTACTTGCTCTTTTGCAAAAGGAACAGACTGTGCTCCAATTGCCGCCTATTACTCTGCAAGAGCTAATCCGGGACTGCAAGAAGAATTCAAGATAGTCGAGAGCCTTGCCCGAGTACGCCTTCCGAAGCGGAATCATGCCTTCCTTTGCACTTGCCATATTTACTCGGGCAGGTTAATGGCAAGCAGGAATTGGTCTTCGGACTTTCCCGGACCTTCTCGGGCTGGTGCTGCTTCCTCAGATTGGTGTCCATGTTGATTCCGTCTTTTTACAATGCTTCATTTGATTTGTACAAACATCTTCTGTTCATGCCACATTACGTGGTGCTGCTTGCTTACTTCTCGTGTTTTGTTTGGACTTCCTCATAGCAACTTGCTTTCATCATTGCGTTGAGCACTTTACTGTTCGAAATAGCCCAATATGCGATATCAAAACTGGGACGTCCTCTTATTCCCAGAGGAGTCGAAGATCCCCATTCAGGAGTTCAAAACTGCGTGCCATGTTGTTCAAGTCTCAGGTAATGCATGTCCTACATCCTTCATCAGGAATTGTACGACCTGTGAATCCTCAGCAAACCTGACTGACATGGATGCTAGCTACGGAATATCTTCCCATGCAGAGCAACATGGTAGTCCTCCCAACTGTAAATTCATTTATCCCAACGCTGGCACATGGTCGACCTTTCCGATTGTCCATTCATTCGTGGGAGACACCTCAACCAAGCCGATTCATACAGGCCATGAGCAAACACGCAGACGAGATTGTGTTTGAAGCTCGAGTATTCATTGATGGCAGGGTTGCTGGGTAAGACACAACTCTGCGACTATATTCTGATAAATCTAACATGAGCAACACAGATATAGGCTCTTTGGACGAGATGGTCCATGGCCGGCAATCATCGAAACGGGCATTAGTGAGGCGTCCCTAATAGATATCCATACCATACATGCGAGTTGATGATTTGGAACGTATACTGACCTCACGGTGCTCCTAGCTCTCGACAAGAATGGCGACGTCGAGCCTTTGACATTTCCTGAATTTCATCAAGAGCTTCTCTCGCAAAATTTCTGGAATGCTGGCGATGAGCTCGGACGTATCAAGGTTATTGTCTCTGAAGGATTCCCTCGAGATTCAGCCACAATGCCATTCGAGCGTGTAAAGAACCTCGTGGCTTTTTCTTTTCAGCATGCTCCTTTAGGTACGCAGGTTTCGCCGTACTCCCCGAGAGACTATAACTGTTTGACAATTCCTCTGACTCTTTACCATCCCAGATGTGCTTGAATCTTCCAGCATTGCATGGCCGAATGCATCGATGTGGCGTCTGGTCACATTCGGAGCAGGCATGATACCAGGAACCAACATACAGAGAAAAGCCAGTGAGAGTGGTATTGAAGTGCACAGCCATTCTCCACGACGAAGTTCCGCAACTTTGGCTCGTCAAGAAGGACCTCCGCCTGCTATGGGCATGATGCTTCCACCTGGCCTGCCATCGTACCCTCGAGCGGCTAATTTCGACCTCTTCACCGAGCCTCGACTACTGTGGCGCCAGCCATCCTCGGCAGATGTTTCTATGCCTGATTATTCCAGCTCCGTGTCGCAGGCTAGCCACAGCCGACAGTTTACGGATCCTATATTTACCGACAGACCAGAAAGGCGATATCAATCCCTTCAGAGCATTGGTGCTTTTGAGGGTCTCTGCGAGGCACTGATCCCGGTGAGGGACGCTCAAAAGTCTGACGCCGCCCTGGAAGCTGGCGATGTAATATTTGTTCAGAGTAAAGCTGCTCCTCCACAGGATGATCATCTTGCTTGTAAGCTTGAGATGTCCAGCCTCAACGACTTTACTGACAATACATAGCCAAAAGGCAAAGTGCTGCAACCACGCCAGCACAAGTACTTGGCTCCGCCATTTCAGGAAGTGTCAAGGGCAGAAAAGAGAATATCCAGGAGTCGCCCTCTATCAGGGAAAATATATCTGAGAGCAGTCCTCTCACGATGACCACTGCACATTCATCTAATGTAGTCGGCACATTTCGCCACAAACGACAGCGTGTCGTTACACCAGCATCCTTCAAGGCCATTGACCAGGAAGATGAGCCAAAGGATTCATCAGTATTGAGAAAGATTTCGCAAGGATCAGCGCTGCAAGACAATAAAGATGTTGGTCGCCGTGTTCTTGGTGAACTGCCCAACATTCTTTAGGTGAGTTCTCTTGCCGAGGCCAGTGAAAACCAGGAAGGTGGAATTAATCAACAATAGGCAATACCAGAGACTTGAAATGAGAGATATGGAATAGCGGATGGTGGTATGGCATTCTTATGTTAGACTTGCTGGATTCACGTACTCATTGTTATATTCTTATTGCTCACTCTATATCGCTTTAGTCATAAACCATAGGTTCTAAAGCATGCCTATTCTTACAGGTCATAATCCACAACGCTGTGGTCCCTAAAATCCAGGCATTATCGCCCATAGTGTTATGGTAAAGTGCTTGATACACTTGATGGTCACTAAAGTCTAATGCCGTGCCCATATACAAGCAGGAGAATATGCTGATACGCCTCCGATCAATGCCTTGCCCAGTCCTGTAATGACCTCCCCCGTGTATCATCATCCCATTAGACGCCATACCAATGCTCAATTTTCAATAAGTTGCTGTAAAGACTCATCCGCAAGCCATGCATTCATAAACCCGACGAATCGACATTAGGGGTATCACTTCTTTCTATTGGCCGAGCCAGTTGCGGTGATCTTGGATGTGGACATCAGATCGCCGATGTACTTCTGCAGAAACTTGTTGTTACTGTCCAGCTTATCGTGCTCCTCCTTGACGGCCTCGATTCGATTGAAGATCTCGAGGAGAGACTCGTGGAGGCGCTTCGCATGTCTGGAGAGGCGGGGGGTGTCTTGTTAGCATCGACCTAGATTGGATTGGTTTTGGGCTGAGATTGGCCCTCTCGAGGTTAGGCTAGGTTCGGACTGACTGGGACAACTGTGCTCTGGCCTCCTGGCTCATCTTCTCGAGGTCGGCGCTGTTGCGGCGCGGCGACATGGCGCGCGCGTCGTCCTCGTCGAAGACCTCGTCGCCCTTCTGGAGCTCGACGTTCGGGGCGTCGCGCGCGATGATCAGGGTGCCGCTGCTCCTGCGAGTCCCGATCTTGGGACGCGAGGGGGCGGGCTGGGGCGGCGGGTCATTGTCGAGGGATTGGTGGATGGAGGAGGCGCTGGACGTGGACGTGGTGGGGGAGTTGTGGCCGTCGGAGTGGGAGTGGGAGTGAGTGTCTGGTTGTGGGAGGGATGGCGCTGTCGCCATACTGCTTTGGATTGCTGTGGGTGCAGGAGGTCGACGGAGGGAGGGATGGGTTATATCGTTGTCGTTGTCGTTGTCGTTGCTGCCGAGACGGGATCGAGGTCTGCGATGACGGAAGGACGACAGCAAGCTATGGCATGCGTATGTAGGGATAACGATCGTGAAGCTTCGTGGGTTTTCAAAGTGGCATGACTTTTCATCGGGTAGTGCTGTATGGGTTGAGTGTGTAACCAGTACAGTACGCAATTAGAATTTGAGAGTGACAGAGCGTCGTTGGGTGGAGGTGGAGGTGGAGGTAAAGGTGGAGGGCAGATGGTGCAGCGGCATGCGTTTGAGCGATGGTGGCTGCTGGTGGTGGTGGTGGTGGTACACCGGGTTGGTGAGGTTGGTGGGTGTAGACCCTTGGACTCGGGGAGCATGCTGCTGGGGCCGTGCTTCGGTAACTGGTGCATGGCGACAATTCCCTGTACAGGTGCAGATCGGTTACGCCAGGGGGCGGATTGATAGACCACTACAGGTAGGTAGGTACATAGATAGTTAGTGGTAGATATGTACTGTAGTGCAAAAAAAGCAGAGATGGTCACAGTTTACATACTACTTACTGTATGAACGCGGTAATGTATGTACAGTACACAGCATAGTATGTAAATGATGTACTATATGAGATGTATGTATGTAGATATGTACCAGTATGATATATGTAGGTATTGTGCAATACATTATTCGATTTCCTACTGGCAGAGAAGCATATTACGTGCTTTGCATGCTTTTATTATCCTATTGTGTAGAGATCAAGAGAAGGGAGGTGGAGGCAGCTCATGAGGCCGGTTTGTCTGGTACAATATACTACATAGTACATAGTACGTCCAGCTTCGCATGACGATGGATGGCACTTCAAGCGATGGTGCAACTGTTAATCGGGAGTGTTGATAGGCTTGAGCTTCAGCTTAAAGGCTCCAGGAGCCCTCCGTACGCAGTAATGTGATCATTTCTGGAGCATACTAATCGGTGGACCACCAGCGATCCAGAGGAGCGTTTCTCGATAAATCGGATACCAAGTATCCCTAGAGTCCCTAGAGGCTTCCATATCCACACTCCTGACTAGGTACCAAACTATCTACATATAAGACAGGGCGCATGACGGGAATTCCTTCTGTGTACTCCAGTAGTTGCTGAAGATCCACGAAAACCTCCCACCGCTTCTCAGATGATCAGCGTCACGATCACCATCACGATCACCAGCACGATCACGGTCACGATCACGCTGCAGTTCGAACATTTTTCCCTTCTTCTGCCGGCTATGGCGTACAATCCAGTCCTTTGGGGCAATGATCAATCCTTTGGCAATCCTAACATGCAGCCATGCATGCATGCAAGCAAGCAAGAACTTACGCTTGCCCTTCCCAGCCAGTATCGATGACCGAGAGCCACAGCGAGATAAATGGATAAATGGTTAGCCATCGTCATAGCTAACTAATATTAGACAGAAAGTGGTGGTATCTCCCTATATGATTCGCTAAGCAGCAAGTTAAAAGGGGGCCCTCAAATTCTCAATGCACAACGCTCTCTGCCTGCGATGTACAGTAGTAGTACTTACTAATGTCTGGTGAAAATAATGTGGACAAAGGGGGCCATGACGTCCCCCAACGCTTTCACCCCCGAGGAGAAACTTGTTACGTATATGGTTCTAAGTTGAGCTCTTTTGGATATTATTATCTCTATAACGCTTTATTTCTGAGCAGGCTTTCTATATCCAGGTTATTTGGTTATTTGGACAGAGACTGTATATTGATATGTACCTTCGCTTCGCAGCCTATTGGCCGTATCGTCGTGCCTGGCACGTACGTCGTCATGATCCTCGCTTCGAGACACCGCAGCCAGCGTAGGTAGAGAAGACAATGGTCGGACAAGCAAAGAGTCGACTGAGCATACACTGGCAGATTATTCAGGTATTGCCATATCTCCATAGAAATGGATGTATCCCTGGTGCCCTTATATACTTAAGGCACATGCCGAAGCGGGTCATGCCATGGTGAATGCAACAACGCCCGCAAAATGGTAGGTATCTGCTTACCTGTTCCGATCCATGGATTATACCCCACAAAACGAGATACTTTAGGAACGATCTGTCTTCATGGGGCCTTGCCATGCTCACTGGCGCCAAATCGGCCCAAAGTTCAAGTTTTGGTGGTCTTGGATCTTTATATAGCAGAACAATATAGCAGAACACCTGTGCAGGCATTAGTAAGAGACTAAGAGGCTTGTACGGTTTGTGGACTTGAAATCTATTCTTCCATATTACATAAGAATTGAAATCATAGCGGGCAAAAAAAAAACGAATATAAAGAACTTCTCTGAGCCTTAATGCACTTGCCAGAAATGAAGGAGGCCACAACGAGAGTCAAAACTTGGACCCTGAAGATCGGAGTACTCAATGCGTGGCAACATCACATTTAGGAACGCTACCAAATGAATTGGGTGACTTGCATAGAACTCTTATGTTTCAACGAATATTCCAAAGCAAATGAAGCAAAAATTCCGAGCGAAGACATTGCTTGATCGGGATCCCAAATGGAAAAAGGTTGAGACATAGAGGAGAGCCTTGGAGAATACTTCAAACCCCACATGAATGTGCTACTTTGCAGCATCGGCATGATGGTTTATCGTGCAACAATGTCTTTGGGCGAGTTGTGCCTCACTATACCATATAATTCCAAAGACAACAGTGGAATGGCATATTGCTGACTTTCATCATGAAGAAAGACTTCACTTGCGGCCAGAAGTAAGGTCAGCAGATGCCAAGAATGAATTGCCAGATTCACGGACAAAGTCACGATTCACCATTGGTTCGCTGCTGCACCAGCTACACACTCCTGCGCCAGCCTCGCTAATCAAGGGGCCTGGTCGCAACGTCACTGACGAGGCTCGCATTTGATGAAACATCACCCCCTTCTCTTCACCCTCATTATTCAAAATCAGCCTGCAACACTCAAAACACGAGCACGACGAGGCTGGCCTTAACAGAGGACTGGCAGAGATTTGAGGATTTGCTTCATGCTGCATAAAGTCCCATGCTTATGCGACGCATGGTGGCTATCTATCTACCTCTGTCCGAATAGCCGCAGCCTCCTCGTGGTCAAGCCTGCCATTTTGCGCACCCCGCGATAGGACACAATGTCGACGTCCTCGTCTCACTCTCAGAGACCTGCCCGCAGCCTAAACGGCCCTCAGTCGCGTCGGCTATCTCGCAATCTCTCTCGATTCATGCCGAAGGTGGTCACCTACAATGAGGCTTATACGTACGCCCTTCGCGCCGCTTACCTTCACCACCTGTTGCAGCCACGAGCTAAACGAAAGCAATACATCGCTGCACCAAAGCCTGTTCAACGGACGTCTTCCATAGTCGATTTGGTGAAAGATTTCTCTTCGACGACGACAAAAGGTGCCAAGCTGCCTCATGGCTTCATGGGACCGTTAGAAAAGCGCATGCAGGGAGTGTTGATGATGAAAGAGAGGTTGCCTGGCTATAATGATCCGGCAGTCAAACGAACTATTGCGGAGGCATATACGGCTTTCACAGAGACCACATTTCGCAAGCGGATGGAGCAAGAACGTCGCGTTGAAGACTTGGTCCTCATATTCTACTCAAATGCGACCAAATCACTGCAGAAAGGTCGACCACAAGGGGACGATTCTTGGAAGAATCTGGTTGATCGCCATGTGGCGCTTTTCATAAGACTGCTTAGCAACACAATGAGCGATCATGGCTACGATAAGGATCGGCCGGAACTCATGAGTCGGTTGGCAACTCTGGAAAAGAAGCTTTTGACAGATGATCAGGATTTGTCCTCTGGCTCTGGCCCTAGTGATACGTATATCGAGGTCATTGCACCGATCAGCTATAATGTGAAGGACATGCTGATGGTGCAAGTTGTTGCACGCATATTCGGCTTAAAGAATTCTCAAATCCAGTCTGATATAGATGCGAACCGGAAATACTGGACGGAAGAGGTCGCTCTGACTGAGCTCAAATCCTACCAGCAGTGCTTGAATTCTCAATCTCTGCGTGTGCTTTCTAGCAATGATTTTGACGTGGAAGAGGGTTATCAGGCTTGGAAGAAAGCAGAGAACCACGATCTATCTCAAATGATGCTGGATATCTTGCATGTCAAACCTGAGTTGACGAAGGGATCCTCAGCTAATACCAAGCCCATGGCAGCTGGGAACAACAAACCACTTCCCGCCATCAAGCCGACACCGTCGGATGCAGACTATCTCAATACGGTGAATAGTCCGATAGAACGCACTTCCTTATCGTCATTTAGCCAGACACAACCGGCAGATATTACTGGTCTTTCGTTGAATGATGATCAAGAAAATCGATTGTACCTAGAAGAAGTAAGCTTTGTTTATATACCTCCGGATCCACGAGCCTACTATAGGTCAATACTCATGCATGCGTCTACATTCGATCAATTGCATGCGGATAATGGAGCGGAGGGCGGAACGGCCTCATCACCTCTGAGTAAGCAATCGATGGAGCTACTCACTGAGCTGGCAATCAGATGGCGTGTTCCTCAATTCTCCCGGATGATACTATTCCTGGACGTCTCTGTGCAGCGGTTTATGGACAGGGACATTGGGCTTGATGAGCTTGATGCAGCGTTCGAATTTATCAATAATCCACCTCCTGAGAGTAAGAAGGCCAGCACATTGGCACACGCTAGTGGCTTATCATCAATCGATCGAGCTCATTGGACTGTTCACGACTATGCATTGCATCGTCATACCCTAACCAATGTCCATGATGCTCTTCTTCGAGATCTTTACGACGTCTTACAACATTGTTACGACTCAAAGCCTCCTTCAGTTGGTCCCATAATGCTGGTTCTGGAGAGTCACATCTATAGTGATCCATCCTTCTCACAAAGTCCAGAGCAAATGGAGGAATATACGACTCAATTGGACCGAGGCCTGCGAGAGAAAGCCGCAGTAGTATATCGTGGCTATCTCGAAGCTGAAGTCCCTCACAATCAAGAAGAATGGCAGTTCTACCATGTTGTGCTACTCGGGAAGTCTGTAGTAAAATTGTGCACGAGGATTCAAAAGCGCTACAAGAAGAATCCGGACATTATGGGCGTGAATCCTTTGACGATCCTCGTGGAGACAATGTTCCCGAGCTTTGAGCACGACGCTGCAGATTTGATTCGGAGGATCATGGACGTTGCTCACTCAAAGAATGCCGAAGTCGACCTACAGGACGGTTTCGATTTGTATAAGGAGCTGGTGGAGATTCGTCGCATTCATCTGCAAGCTCTACCAGGCGTACCTTTTGCGTTCCACATTGAAGAAGCGTTGGCTGATTTTGTATGGCGGTGGATCAATGTAGCGTCTTCCAAGATGCCTGACCTTGTTGATCAAGCTATTTCGCATGATCAATTCGAAGTTCGATCGGAAAACCCAAATGACAATGACCGCCATAGTATCTCCGTCATTGACCTCTTTCGACTCTTTAATGAGACTACAGATCAAATCTTCCAGCTGAACTGGGATGATGATGTGCATCACGCGAAGTTTATGACAGCTTTATCAAAATCATTCGGAGTCGGGCTGGGGAGGTACTGCGAAGTTGTGGAGCAGCGATTCACCACAGAAATGAATAGGCTCTCACCGGCTCAGGAAGCGGCGACAGCCCAGTCAAAGCAAGATAGATGGATGCAGATTGCCAAGGATGCGTGGAACAACAAGGAAAAGATCGAGCCGTTTCAATTTTATCCCGAATCCTTGGTGAAGCTCAACAATGTTGAATTTTGCATTCAGCAATTAGACAAGCTGGAAAAGATGATGAATGTTGATGCATGTGCTGGTGTGCTCCAAAAGAGCATTCCTCTGAAAGAGCAACAGCGAAGACCTAACAAATATGTCTTCACTATCAAGATTGTGGAGGCAGAGGACCTGAAAGCTTGCGATTCCAATGGCTTGAGCGACCCTTATGTGGTACTTGTCGACGAGTTTGGTAAGCGGCTGATGAAGACTCGGGTCGTTAACAAGAATCTTAATCCACGCTGGGATGAGTCTGTAGATATCACTGTGTCGGGTGCAGTAAATATCGTGGCTATGCTATGGGACTTTGACACATTTGGCGACGATGATTATATTGGGAGGACGTCACTTAAACTGGACCCGTCACATTTTAGCGACTATTTGCCCCAAGAGTGTTGGCTGAATCTTGATACCCAGGGCAAGCTTCTCCTACGTATTGGTATGGAAGGCGAAAGAGACGACATACAGTTTCATTTCGGCAAATCGTTCCGATTGTTGAAGAGGACAGAAAGAGACATGATTAGGAAGATTACAGATAAGGTTTGTTTCTGACGCATCATGCTTGCAGGATTGCTAACACTTGGAAGTTATCAACGTATATCAATTTATGTCTGTCTCAAGATGCTCTTCGAGGTCTTTTATCTCGAGGCATTTCTATTTCTTCAGTCACAAGTATGTGGAAGAATCGACAGTCGGCAATACCTGCGCTCCAGCCTCTTGATATTGAGAACGCTCTCAAGCCGCTATTTACGTATTTTGATGATAATTTCGCCATCATGCAACAGACCCTAACCAACGCATCAATGATTATGGTCATGACTCGATTATGGAAGGAGGTCTTGATAGCTATCGAAGGAATGCTAGTTCCTCCTCTGTCGGCTAAGCCTTCTGCGCAGAGATCACTGAATCAGCAGGAGTTCGACATCGTGTTCAAATGGCTGGAGCTGCTCTTCGACTTCTTCAACGCGCGCGACGAAGCGACAGGAGAGGCACTGGGAGTCCCGAGCGACGTGCTCAAGTCACCCAAGTACCACGAGCTGGTGCAACTGGCCTTCTTCTACTTCGAGACGACAGACAACCTGATCCGCACATCCGAGCGCATGGCCTCTGCGACTGCGCAGCGGGCGCAAGCACAGCGGAATCGGCTGTCGGCACCGGCGCACCTCGGCCCGTCACTCGGCGCAGCAGGGGGCCTGATGAGGGCGACGTCGATGCGGCGCGCGAAGAGCATCATGCTCAGCCGCAACCTGGGGACGATGAAGAAGGCCAAGGAGGAGAAGCGGAAGGAGGCGCAGGCGGACCCGAGCGACGACATGATCCTGCGGATCCTGCGGATGAGGCAGGAGCCCGTGGCGGCGAACTATCTGAGGGACAGGAGCAGGCAGCGCGAGCGGCTGGCGGCGGCGGCGGCGGCGGAGATGATTGTGAGACAGAGTCTTGTTGTGGGGGGGCAGAGGTTTGGGGCGAATAATCTGCCGCGGAGGTGAGGGATGGGAGGGATGGATATATGTGGCATTGCGTTGGCGTTGGCGTTGGTGTTGGGACGGGACGGGAAGCAGGGAGCAGCGAGCAGCGATACCATCTTGTTTTATGCTGGTAATGATATCTTGACAGAGAAACGGGCGTCACATGCTCCACGGGCAGTAAGTAGTATTTGATTTAAGGAGATGTATGTATATAGGTAAGTTAAAGTTAAAGCTTAAGCCTACGTTTGATCCCCCCCCCGGGGTCTCTTTTTTGGAGCGGGTCACTGGCTCACGTCAAGGTGGATGCCTGCCTGCACTAGATCTCCTAGACCGTTGGCTTTTTTCCGGTCATGAAACGGTGGCGGGCAGGCTGCAGGAGGGCGATCGTTCTGCGCGCCAGATGGAGGCGGATGCATGTTGTAGGTAGGTATGGCTTCGCCATTCCTCGGGTGGCGCAGGAGCGGGCTGGGCGGTGGGGATGGTTTGGTTTAACAGCACCTTGTGAAGAGGTGGTGCAGTAAGGGGCGGTTCGGCAACGGTGGGTAGTCGGTTGTTTTTGTTCGTTGGGGGGAGGAAGGAAAACGGCATTCTTCCATCCCTTCCCTTGCTGTGTGTATGTATGTACGTGGGTACGTGGGTACGTGGGTACTGCTGTATGATGTACCTAGGTATGTGTGTAGGTAGGCGCAGTACAAGACGTCTATTTTTGCCGCAGGGATCTGATCGGTTTGTGCGGGCTTGGATTCGATGGTAAGTGGGAGGGGGAGGGGGGGTCCAGGATGCGCTAAGATGCTGGAAGAAGGGGGGGAAGGTCGGGTCGGTGATTTGGTGGGTTCGAACTTTCTTGGCTGGCTTGCTGGCAGTCGGGCGATGACGTCGTTGGAGTCGGCATGTGCTTGGGCATGGGTTGTGGGTTGTGGGTTGTGGGCTGTGGGTTGTGGTGTGGATGCGATGACTCTTGGCGTGATGTGATGGCTTCCAGGTTTCTTTTGCGATTCTTCGGGGGAGGAGGGAGAGGGAGAGGATGGAGACACTTTGAGGGGCTAGGGGGGAAGGGGAAGCGAAGGGAAGAGAAGGCCTTTGAATACTCCATACCTAGGTACCTACGGACGGAATAGATATGTATTTGGAGGTTGCTTCATGTTGCTCAAGAGAATGTTCCGCTGGGATAAAGGGGGATAAAGGGGGATAAAGGGGGATGAGGGATGTGCATATGCAGAAGTCCCATGGGGGAAAGATAGCCCTGGAATCGGATTCTGGGTCGAGGTCGATGGCAGACGGGCCTTTTCATCTCTTTGAGCGGAGGGGGAGGGAGGGTATGGTAGGGCATACATACCTAGGCTGATGAGGGGGGTAAAGATTACATTACGGATACATACTGCTTCTGGAGATCATAGGAACTGCTTTGGGAGATGATAGGAGGAGCTTCGTTTCATGTCCCCGGGCTCAGAGCTGGGCGTGGACGAGAGAGTCCAACGATGCCAGGGGACCCCTCTCATCATCTTGATCAGCACAGGCATAATATGACACAGCGGTCAAAGAAAGGGCTTGTGAAAAGTCATCGATGATACAGGGTACAGAGTAGAAAGAAAAGCTTAAAGCTCTACATGACCTGACGCACATGAATACTTTTCAATACTCGCCCGTTTATGAGGCCATTTATAGATGTGCTGTTGTTCTGCTGAAATGGTACCCTAACATTTAATGACTGTTGATGACTGTTAAGGACTGTTAGGGACTGTTAGGGACTGTTACCCCTGTGGCCAACTTTCTATACGTTTAGTGTGCTGTTTAGTGTGCTGTTTAGTGTGCTGTACAGTACGTATTCATAGGACTGTACATACATAACCAGAACGTAGAGGCGTTCCCTTGCCGCCTCTAGACGCCTCTAGGCGTAGATTTGCACGCCGCAAGCTACGAAGTCCTACATATACTCGACTGTTGGTACTCTATTGCAAGTACTTAGGTACTCTAGGTGCTCTAGGTACTCTATTCTAGGTAAGAGTTACAGTCTCTCAACTCTAGTGTACTTCGTATTCTCTATTCCACCAACTTTATTTTCCAAGGAAGCGCGGCGCTCATTTGCCGCTTTCCCTCTCTCGATCTCACTCTTAGGTTAGAGGAGCTTCTGTGCGATTTACCCTATTGTCGGACTGTCGGAGTCTTCGTAGTCGCATTCATTCTACAGCGTCTTCTCGAATCCTTCTCTTGTTCCTTCTGCTATTGCATACCGTGAATACAGTGAAGCTGTTTGGAGTATCCTCGCCATCGGCAAACCGGCGTCCGGTTCGGAAAATCACTGGGCGGTCGGAACAAGGACGAATCCCAGGGCGGTCAGAGGTGTCAGAGGGCTGTGCATCTAGATCTTCGTCTCCTCTATCCAAAGTCTGTGAGGCAGGCACGCCCGAGTCCTACCTCTGCAACAGAGGCGTCCTACGCCGTTTATAAGAATTTTGTCTTTCCCTTTGATATCTGCTCGCCAGTCTCCGTCAGTCAAGTGGTAGGTGCCCTTGTCCATCAACGGGCCAGATGTTCGTGTGTTGACAATTGTCGTTCGCAGGCTACTTTAGGCAAAATCCGTAGGGACCACCAAAGCCAAAATCACGCCGGACGGTTTGCGACCATTTGCGACGACACGTACATAGCTCAAAATAGATACCCAAGTGCCACTCCCAACAACAGTCTAGCCCTGAGGCAGGCTATCGTTCGGACCATGGTCGACGATGAGGCATTCGCTGCTGCGACCGCCATTCTCCACACCCTAGCAACATCATCAACAGGTTTCTTAAACTCGAACGCGTCCTATTCCGATGCAGTAACTAATGGCGTAGAAGAAGTAAACCTACCTGGCTCCTCCACACCGGCGAAGCATGCCCTCGAGCGCGAGTTGACGTCGCTCGCGAAGCGCGTGAGGCTTCTGGAGTCCGTCGCAACGTCGAAAGAACCCATCCTGTCCGACACGTCGAACGGATCAAACGACTCATCCTCCTCCTGTGGAGATCTCACTCTTATCCCATCGAATAATTCTGCGAGGGAGAAGCTCGTCTCCTCGCTTCTTGCCTCGCGCGAAAGCTCTGCTGGACAGAGCCCAGGCACCTATACGAAGCTCAGCAACGAGGAGTTGGAAGTCCTACGGGAACATGTCGAACATCAAGCGAAGCAACTCGAGAGCCAGAAACTGGAGCTTGCAGGTGTCAACGCCAAGCTGCTCGAGCAAAAGCAGCTCCAGGAGAAGGCACTGAAGGCTGTAGAGGTCGAGCGGGTCAACGCATTGGAGCGAGAACTCCGCAAGCATCAGCAGGCCAACGAGGCCTTCCAGAAGGCTTTACGAGAGATAGGCGAGATCGTCACGGCCGTAGCAAGAGGTGATCTTAGCAAGAAGGTACAGATTCATTCAGTAGAGATGGACCCGGAAATTACGACCTTCAAGCGGACGATAAATACTATGATGGACCAACTTCAGGTATTCTCCAGCGAAGTGTCTCGTGTTGCAAGGGAGGTCGGAACAGAGGGTATTCTTGGTGGCCAGGCGCAGATTAGCGGCGTTGATGGAACATGGAAGGAATTGACCAAGAACGTCAACGTTATGGCACAGAACTTGACCGACCAAGTGAGAGAAATCGCTGCTGTCACGACGGCTGTTGCCCATGGAGACCTTACGCAGAAGATTGAAAGACCAGCGCAAGGAGAAATCTTGCAGCTCCAGCAGACCATCAATACCATGGTGGACCAATTGAGAACATTCGCTGCTGAGGTTACACGTGTAGCACGCGATGTCGGTACGGAAGGTATTCTTGGAGGACAGGCCGAAATCGAGGGCGTTAAGGGAATGTGGAACACGCTGACTGTCAATGTCAACGCTATGGCTAACAACCTCACGACGCAAGTGCGAGATATTGCAATGGTCACCACCGCGGTCGCCAAGGGTGACCTTACACAGAAGGTCCAAGCCGAATGTAAGGGTGAGATTTTCGAACTCAAGTCGACTATCAACTCCATGGTGGACCAGCTGCAACAGTTCGCTAGGGAAGTCACCAAGATTGCAAGAGAGGTCGGAACAGAAGGGAGACTTGGTGGTCAAGCTACAGTCCACGATGTCGAGGGTACTTGGAGAGACCTGACTGAAAATGTCAATGGCATGGCTATGAATTTGACGACACAGGTCAGAGAAATTGCAAAGGTTACGACTGCCGTAGCGAAGGGTGATTTGACCAAGAAAATCGGAGTCGAGGTCAAGGGTGAAATCCTGGATCTCAAGATTACCATTAATACCATGGTGGACAAGCTTAGCATATTTGCATTCGAAGTTAGCAAAGTGGCAAGAGAGGTCGGAACGGATGGGACTCTTGGCGGTCAGGCCAAGGTCGAGAACGTGGAAGGTAAATGGAAAGACCTCACCGAGAACGTTAACACCATGGCTTCAAATCTTACCTCGCAAGTGCGTGGTATATCTACCGTCACTCAAGCTATCGCAAACGGCGACATGAGCCAGAAGATTGAGGTTGAAGCTGCTGGAGAAATCCTAGTCTTGCGTGAGACTATCAATAACATGGTTGACCGCTTGTCCATTTTCAGTAACGAAATACAAAGAGTCGCGAAGGATGTCGGTGTCGATGGAAAGATGGGCGGGCAAGCCGACGTAGCAGGCATTGGCGGTCGCTGGAAGGAGATTACTACTGATGTCAACACCATGGCCATGAATCTCACAGCACAAGTCAGAGCCTTCGGCGACATTACCAATGCAGCAACTGACGGAGACTTCACAAAGCTGATCACTGTCGAGGCATCTGGAGAAATGGACGAGCTCAAGAGAAAGATAAATCAAATGGTGTTCAATCTGAGGGAGTCGATTCAGAGAAATACTGCGGCAAGGGAAGCTGCCGAAATGGCCAACAGGACGAAATCCGAATTCTTGGCCAATATGTCTCATGAAATCAGGACGCCCATGAATGGCATCATCGGCATGACACAGCTCACTCTTGATACGGACCTTACCCAGTATCAACGTGAGATGTTGAATATTGTCCATAACCTCGCGAATAGTCTGTTGACGATTATCGATGATATTCTCGATTTGTCGAAGATTGAGGCGAACAGGATGGTCATGGAAGAGATTCCTTATACGCTCCGTGGCATAGTTTTCAATGCTCTGAAGACTCTTGCTGTAAAGGCCAACGAGAAGTTCCTGGACCTCACCTATCGTGTGGATAGTTCCGTACCTGATCATGTCGTTGGAGATTCCTTCCGTCTGCGTCAAGTCATTCTCAACTTGGTCGGTAACGCCATCAAATTCACGGAGCACGGCGAAGTCAGTCTTACAATTCGCAAGGCTAATCAAGATAACTGTGCGCCCAACGAATATGCAATTGAGTTCTCTGTGTCCGATACCGGTATTGGTATCCAGGCAGATAAGCTCGATTTGATCTTCGACACTTTCCAACAAGCTGATGGATCGATGACTCGCAAGTTTGGTGGGACCGGTTTGGGTCTTTCCATCTCTAAGCGCTTGGTCAACTTGATGAGAGGTGATGTCTGGGTTAAGAGTCAGTACGGCAAGGGTAGCTCGTTCTTCTTTACTTGCACCGTTCGCTTGGCAACTTCGGATATCAGCTTTATCGAGAAGCAGCTCAAACCCTACCAAGGCCACCAGGTATTATTCATCGACAAGGGACAAACCGGCCACGGGAAGGAGATCGTCTCAATGCTTGCTCAAGTTGGTCTTGTCCCTGTTGTGGTTGAGACCGAGAAGGATGTCAACCTCTCCCATGTGAGAGGAAATACTATATCCAGCTATGATGTGGTAATTGTCGATTCGATCGAGACTGCGAGGCGTCTCAGGTCGATAGATGAGTTCAAGTATATACCGATTGTTCTCCTGGCACCCGTAGTACATGTCAGTCTGAAATCCGCCCTCGACCTCGGTATTACTTCCTACATGACCACGCCATGTCTGGCGATTGATCTCGGCAATGGAATGATTCCTGCACTGGAGAACAGAGCAATGCCTTCTTCAGCCGACAATACCAAGTCGTTCGATATCCTGTTGGCCGAAGACAACATTGTCAATCAGAGATTGGCAGTCAAGATCTTGGAGAAGTATCATCACGTTGTTACCGTTGTGGGCAACGGTCTTGAGGCTCTCGAGGCTATCAAACTGAAGCGTTACGACTGTATCCTTATGGATGTACAGATGCCTATTATGGTACTTTTTTCCTCCATTCTTTTGCATTGCAAATAGACTAACAGGCTTGTAGGGGGGCTTTGAGGCTACCGCAAAGATCAGAGAATACGAGCGCAATATCGGAACAACACGTACACCGATTATCGCTCTTACTGCCCACGCTATGCTGGGTGACAGGGAGAAATGTCTTCAGGCACAGATGGACGAGTACCTTTCGAAGCCTCTGAAGCAGAATCATCTGATCCAGACTATCCTGAAGTGCGCGACACTCGGTGGACAACTATTAGAGAAGGGAAGAGAGTCACGGACATCGCCGAAAGACGAGACGCCGCAGACATTACCCAGCAAAGCCCCAGTCGTTACGGTCGCGACTGTTGATGCTCCAGCAAGTATTTTGATCCCCAATGTGGAACCACAAGCTTCTACCACGACAGGTCCGGCATCACAGGGCATCCTCGAAAGTCCAGCGATCGTGAGGGCAGATAAAGACGATCCTGAGGGTAATACACGTCACGTCACCTCCCTCGACGAAATCAGCGTGCTAACGCATCTCCAGCTCCTAATGCGCGCCCACAGCACTTAAAACTTTGTCACCTTCTCTAGCATATACGTTTTCCCGCCGCGTTCCCGGAGTCTCAGGTGGATCTTTCGGATACCCCTCTGTTTGCGCGAGGTATCGAGGTATTAAGCCGCATGCATGATTTTCACGAGGAAGCATTTGATGTTTACTTGGTTTTCCTGAAGTGCTGCTTCAGACACGTGGCCATTGGTGTTCGGAAGGCGTTTTTCTTTTTTCTCAGGGGACACACACACAAGCATGGGTTCGTGCTTGATGACCGATGACCGGGGCGGGTTGTTTCTTTTTCGTCAGCTTGTCTGGCTCGGGCCGCTTGGGATGCGGCACTTGATGGGCGGTATGTTTTATGAATTCCCAGTTCGGGTTCAGCGAGGTGTGGAGGAGGGACGGAGGGCTGGCGAAAGATGGCGGGAGGCAACAGAACAGAGTGGGTGGGTGGGCGCGAGACCATATCTTGGCAATGGCCGGCTGTATCTGTATTGATTACATGGATGTGATATAATTTCGCGAGATACCTGAACTCATTCCTTGATCTCTCCTTCATTCTGCGACTTGGGCTGACTCCCGAGTGCTTTCCACGCTATGTGACCGCCCAGACTGATCTGAGGCTTGCTCGTCCTCTCCGCCACTGTGCTCGAAAGAGAAATCCCTACTGCGTCGCTGTCTGGCCCAGCTTCTCACTACTAACCCATCCAACCATTCTCAATTCCTCTTGCCGTCTACAGAAAGGCAAGACCTAATTCACTAGACCCCCCCCCCCCCCCCCCCCCCCACCCCCCCAACCCCCCCCCCCCCCCCCCCCCC
>Ga0123337_10001868_pt1 | contig 25457 bp, 27 predicted proteins | sample frozenSSSSmetaG_FD_89792 | JGI IMG/M metagenome (GOLD analysis project Ga0123337, IMG submission 89792) | Glacier valley bacterial and archeal communities from Borup Fiord, Nunavut, Canada, to study Microbial Dark Matter (Phase II) -... | ecosystem: Environmental > Aquatic > Freshwater > Ice >...
AGGTTGGTTGAAAGTTTAAACAGCTACATAGGGACAAATTGTCCCCAGATAGAAATGCAATCTTAATCTGGTATAAATAGTAAAACCATTGCTGATCAATTTCTTATCTCTACAAAAAACTTTCTGAAGAAATCGACTGATGAAGAAATAAATGCAATTGAATGATCATAAAACCAAATAATGGCCTATATTTACATCCGACGTGTAAAATAGAAAATGGAAAGTACAGGCATTTATAAATGCATTGCTGTTCTGGGTATCTTATTGTTTTTAACACCTCCTTCAAACGGGCAGGCTAAAGATAAATACCTGATTTATTCAAGTTTGAAAGTGACAGTGGGTAATTATATTGGAGGGGGAATTTCGCTTGATGTGATCCGCAACAACAAATATTCGTTGGGAATTGGTTTTTATGAACAGGAAAAAAAACCTGGGAACCGACCCCCGGATTACCAAAAGGGAATTTTAAGCCTACTTACCTTTGGATTGGGAGGCGCCCGGGATAATATACAATCGGCATCATTTACGCTTGGAAAAGTATTTTACAGTAAAACAAATTCAGCAATCAGGTATCATATAAAGGCGGGATTGACTTATTCCGTAGTAAAAAGACCTACGAATTGGGTTAAGCTGGAGGATGTATTATTTTCAATGGAAAACTATTTATACGATTATGAAAAATTCTATGAACCAGGAATTTTAATCAACCCAACGATTGAAGTTCCCCTATTGAAATTTCTTGGTTTCGCAACTGGTCCTTATGTATTGCTGAACCAAAAAACAATTTCTTATGGGTTGGAACTTACTTATATGATTGGATATGTAAGGAAATAAGCGAACGAAGCTTTTTATTTTACCTACTACATTCAAACTAGAATTTAATGACAGGAAATGAAAAAACCACCGCGGGCGATGGTTTTTATATTTATACGGCTTGTACCAATTCTAAACTCTCAAAGCCTTTTTGAACGGCTTCCAGGTTCATGGGGATCAGGTAATGGTGGCGTGGGGGGAGCGATTTCTGCAAGCCTTTCTCTACGCTTTCAATTTTAACCACCGGTTTGGCCTTCAGATATCCACCCAGAACAACCATGTTAAAGGTTTTCACGTTGCCCAGTTCAGCAGCAATAAGGGTTCCTTCAATCTTATAGATGTTGATATCAGTGCGTTTTGGAGGATGGATGATACCGTTGGGATCATAAATCAGCACACCTCCCGGTTTGACCATGGATTCAAATTTGTCCATGGATTGCTGGTTCAGGATGATGGCAGTATCAAATTCGTTGATGATGGGTGAACTGATGCGGTTGTCGCTCAGGATGACCGTTACATTGGCCGTTCCTCCGCGCATTTCGGGGCCATAGGAAGGGAACCAGGTCACTTCCTGATCGGCCATCACACCTGAATAGGCGAGAATTTTTCCCATCGAAAGAACACCTTGCCCGCCAAATCCGGCTATAATGATTTCTTCAGTCATTGTCTTCAGTTTTTAAGTGGTGTATAGCTTAGTGGATCGTTTTTCGAACTGTCTTTCAAATCGCCGGGAGGATAGAAGGGGAACATATTTTCCACCATCCATTCATTGGCCTGTACGGGAGTCATTTTCCAGTTCATGTTGCAGGTTGAAACCACTTCAACAAAGGAAGTCCCTTTTTTATCAATGGCAGCCTGAAAGGCCTTGGAAATGGCTTTTTTGCATTTACGAATGGCTGCGGGCGTTTGAACCGACTGGCGTGTTACGTAAGATGTACCTGCGAGTTGGGCAATCAGTTCGGTGATTTTTAAAGGATACCCGTTTCGTCCGGCATCGCGGCCATTGGGGGTGGTGGCAGTAATTTGACCCAACAAAGTTGTTGGAGCCATTTGTCCGCCCGTCATTCCATAAATACCATTGTTCACAAAAATGACTACCATATCTTCACCACGGTTGCAGGCATGAAGAATTTCAGCTGCTCCGATGGAGGCCAGATCGCCATCACCCTGATAGGTAAATACTACCTTGTCGGGATTGGTGCGGGCGATACCTGTAGCCACTGCCGGAGCCCTTCCGTGGGCTGCTTCCTGCCAGTCGATGTCGATGTAGTTGTAAGCAAATACAGCGCATCCAACGGGTGAAACGCCTATAGTTTTATCCTGAATCCCTAAATCTTCAATTACCTCGGCCAGCAGTTTGTGTACTACCCCATGACTGCAACCGGGGCAGTAATGCATGGTTGTATCAGTGAGCAATTTAGGTTTTTTATAAACCAGATTATTTGGGTTGATGATCTCTGCAAGTTCCATATTTTATCCTCCTATCAGTTTTTGTTCCAACGCCTCCACTACTTCCGAGGGACTTGGAATAATTCCGCCCATGCGTCCAAAATGGATCACAGGCACATCGCATCTAACGGCCAGTTGAACATCTTCGATCATTTGACCGGCATTCATTTCAACCACCAGAAAGCCTTTTACACGTTTGGCCAAAGCAGCAATTGGTTTCTTCGGAAAAGGAAACAAGGTAATGGGACGAAGCAGTCCAAGCTTGATTCCTTTAGCACGGGCGATATCCATTGATTTCTGACATATTCTTGAAGATGAGCCAAAAGCTACTATAATGTATTCAGCATCCTCACATTGAATTTCTTCATAGAGCACTTCTTCGGCTTCCATCATGGCATATTTTTCCTGCAAGCGAATATTGTTGGCCTCCATTCTTACTGAATCCAATTCAAGCGAAGTAATGATATTTGCCTTGCGGTGTGGCTTGCGGCCATTGGTTGCCCACGATCCGTATTTCTGGTCAATTTCTTTAGTATTCAATCGGGGAATATAATCAGACAGCACTACTTTTTCCATCATCTGGCCAATGGCGCCATCGGTTAGTATCATTGCCGGATTACGGTATTTGAATGCAAGTTTAAAACCCAATTCAACAAAGTCGTTCATCTCCTGAACCGAAGAAGGCGCCAGCACAATCAGACGGTAGTCGCCGTGACCTCCTCCTTTGGTTGACTGGAAATAATCGGCCTGCGAGGGTTGAATGGTTCCCAGCCCGGGGCCTCCACGTTGTACATTGACAATCAGGCAGGGCAATTCAGCTCCTGCCAGATAGGAAATTCCTTCGGCCATTAAACTGATACCGGGACTGGAGGAAGAAGTGAATACTTTTTTCCCCGAGGCGGCGGCTCCATATACCATGTGAATGGAAGCAACTTCACTCTCCGCCTGAAGCACTACCATCCCCGTTTCATTCCACGGTTCGCGGTCCATCAGGGTCTCCATGACTTCCGACTGAGGAGTTATGGGGTATCCGAAATAGCCGTCACATCCACAGCGAATGGCCGCTTCAGCTATTACCTCATTTCCCTTCATTAATCTCAATTCTCCCATTATAGTGTTTTTAGAATATTTGCTTTTTCTTAAAGACCTTAAGGTCCTTAAAGTCTTTAAGGACTTTAAATTTTTTTATATTTTCACCCGATAAACTGTAATGCAGGTGTCGGGACATACTGTTGCACAGTTCGAGCAGCCGATGCACTTTTCGGGATTTACCATGAATGAATAGTGGTATCCGCGACTGTTAACCTGTTTATTTTGTCCAAGCACTGCTTGCGGACAAGCCACCACACAGAGGCCACAGCCCTTACATTCTTCATTGTTGACCATTACTGCTCCAATAACTTTTGCCATTTTCTTTTTATTTAAGTGCCTAAAGTATTTAAAGTGAACTAAAGTGCCTAAAGTGAATTCATGCTACCCGGAGGCACTTTAGGCACTCCGAACTTTAGACACTTTAAGTACTTATTTATAGTGTAAAATCAGCATGGAATTGTACCAGCCTTTTTCCTAATTCGTCAAATTGATCCCTACTAACATGTGAGACACAGGCGCGCAGTCCTTCTTTTTCACTGCCTGTATTTTGCAGGGAGATTGCACTAATTCCATAGTTCAGCAAATTGAGTAAGAGAGCTCCCCCCGTCATACCGGGATATCCAATGGTAAAATAAAATCCATCGGCTATGGGTTCGTCGCCATCTTTTTCGTATACGATATTAAAACCATTGGAGGTGAATAATTCCTTCATTATTTTGGCTTTGCGGCCATATTCTTTTACCTCATCTATGAAATTGAATTCCCCGTCGCTGGCAGCTTTAAACATGGCTGCCAAAGCATGTTGTGTCGAATGAGTGATTCCGGATGAGAGAGCATACAATACCTGCATCACGATGGTAAAGCCGAATGGTTTGCTGCCGAAGCGGGTTTCCAGATTCTCGTATTGCCTGTTCCACAGGGCATTTGAAATGGCCATGATAGCACAACGCTGTCCGGCATAGGAGAATATTTTTGATCCCGATATAAATACAATGTAATAATCGGTATATTTTGCAACCGTTGGCTGATAAGGGGGTCTTCCAGGTGAATATAAATCTTTTCTAAAGTCCATCCCGAAATAGGCCAGGTCTTCCATGACGATCACATCGTACTTGGTGGCCAGTTCACCAATGATTTGCAATTCCTGTTCAGTAAAACATACCCAACTTGGATTGTTTGGGTTAGAATAAACCAACGCATTGATATTTCCTTTGGCAAGATAGCTTTCCAGCTTGTGGCGGAGCTTTTCACCCCTGAAATCAAAGATATCGAAAGTGTCAAACTTGTGGCCCATTACTACCATCTGCTGTTTCTGAACGGGAAATCCGGGATCCAGGAAAAGGGTGGTATCTTTCTGTTTGTCAACATTCCCGGCTACCAATAGGGCAGCAAAAGTTCCCTGCATGGCTCCTGAAGTGGGAATACAACTTGCTGGATCTACATCAATATCCATGAAGGTTTTGATGAAACGGGCAGCTTCGTATTTGAGCGGCTTGATGCCATCCATCATTGGATAGACGGAAGCAACACCCGACTGAAGGGCTTTGATCTCAGCCTCGACCCCCACTTTTGCGGCCGGCAATCCGGGAACGCCCATTTCCATGCGTATAAATTTGACCTTGCTCTCGGCCTCAATGTAGTTGATCAATGCTACAATTTCTCTTATAGAGGCTCTGCCAACGTCTTTTATATGAAGTTGATGGATGTATTTCTTTACAATTTCCTGATTAACCGGTGTATGGCTCATTTATTTGTAGTGTAATTAAAAAACAAAAGTAAGAAAAGTATTGGGGATCAATCCACAACTGTCAGGGTATTGCATAACATGTGACGCAATTCGGAGTATTCCGAACGCCAAAAAATTGAAATTGAAAGCAGGAACCCTTTTCCTATACTGAATTGAAAGCAAATCAGGCTAAAAGATAAATATGTATTTTATCATGTTTTCAAAATCTTACAATCCAAATGCCGGTTTGATGTCTTTTACCCAATTGGCAACGCGTTGGTCGGTTAGTTCAGGCTGGAAATCTTCATCAACAGGAAGGCCGGTGAACATTCCATCAATGATGGCTTCCGAATCATCAAACTCGTAGGAGGCCGGATCAACTTTCCCAACGAAGGTTGCACCGTTATCAATGAGTTCTTTTGCCAGAACGCCCATTGCATTCACAAAATAACCTGAATAAGTAATATGGTCGCCCAACCCAAAAATGGCCACTGTTTTATCTGAATAATTTACCTTGCTGATGTTGGGGAAAAATTTACTCCAGTCGGTATTAGAAAAATCCTGGTCCCAGGTTTCTTTTCCAACTGTTGAGATGCCAAAGATAATCTTGTCGTACTTTTCCAGATCCGTAGCATCGGCATCGTTGACGGGAATCATTTCAACATTTTGTTCTCCCAAAGCAGCTTGTACTTTTTCGGCCACACGTTGAACGGAACCTTTTAAAGGGCCGAAAAATAATCCAATTTTGCTCATATTCTTTAGTTTATAGATTGTGAATAGCTAATTCTCCCCGTACGTATTCTCCTAATATTGAAAGGCTTGAAACATTCTTGAGGATGGCATGAATGGCTCTCTCGTATTTTTTCAATGAGTCCCATTCCACATCCACGTGGAAGGTATATTCGTTGGGCTTCCCGATAATAGGCACTGATTGTATTTTTGTGAGGTTGATCTGATTCTCGGCAAAGGTATTGAGCACATTGGCCAGGGCCCCGTAATAATGGCCCACTTCGAAACACAAAGAAGCCTTGTTGCTCAGATTGTTGGGAGCCGCATGTTTAGACAAGATCAGGAACCGGGTATAGTTTCTATTGTTGGTTTCGAGACCCGTATCAAGTATTTGCAGCTCGTAAAGTTCTGCAGTACGCTGGTTGCCAATGGCGGCTGCATTCATTAATTTTTCTTCATGAACCAGCTTGCCCGAAGCGGCGGTATCCTGATTTTCGATGATATGAACCTCGGGAAAGTAATTCTCAATGTATTCAGAGCACTGCTTAATGGCGATCGGATGCGAATAAATGGTTTTGATATCCGCTTTGGTCACCCCCGGATTCACCATCAGGGTCATCTGGATCTGAATATAAATTTCACCGATGATCTTTAAATGGTAATCGCGGATGAGTGCATAATTCTGCAGCAGGCTACCTGCAATGGAATTCTCAATGGCCATGACAGCAATACTAACCTGGTCAGAATCAATGAGATTACAAACGCTGGTGAAGGATTTGCATTCCACAACGTCTATTTCATCTTCAAAATATCTCCTGGCGGCATCTTCGTGAAATGAACCTGCAATTCCCTGTATGGCTATTTTCTTCATCTTCTGTATTAAAATTAAATCCCGGTCAAAGCCGGGACAAGTTACGTAAAATATCCAACTATTCCACCCGGTAAAATCGTCAGCAAAGGTAACACACCAATGGGCATTAAGGTTTTGATTGGATATTCTTTATATTTTGTACATTTCACTGGCACTCACAAGTTCCATTTGGTGGGCCTGAAGTACTTCAATACATTTCTGAATATTGTCTGGTTTGAGTACAATATTGGCCGATTTGTTATCCATAGAATAAGCATATAAATATTCGATAAAGACACTTTCATCTGACAAAATGTTAAGCGCTCTGGCCAATGCTCCCGGCTCATTAGGACTGTGCAGGCAAATAACATCAGTCAGCTTGACTGAAAATTCAGCATCCCTCAAAATCGTTAACGCTTTTTCAGGATCAGATACAATCATTCGTAAAATACCAAATTCGGAGGTATCGGCCACGCTGAATGCTGACATGTTGATGCCGGCATTTCCAAGAATCTGGGTCACTTCATTTAGCCTGCCTGTGGTATTTTCCAGGAATACAGATAGTTGCTTGATAATCATGTTTGTTTCCTCCTACAATTTACGGTTGTCAATTACACGTTTGGCTTTACCTGCAGTGCGTTCGATGGTTTTGGGCTCTACCAGTTTTACATCTACCGCAATGCCGAGCGTACTTTGAAGTTTGTGCGTAATCTTTTTGCGCAAAGCCTCCAGTTTCCTGATTTCATCGGAGAAGAACTGCTCCTGAACTTCCACCATCAGTTTTAAAGTGTCTAAGTTACCTTCTCTTTCGACAATTAACAAATAATGGGGTGCAGTTTCACTCATTTCGAGTAAAACGCTTTCAATTTGCGATGGAAATACGTTCACACCGCGGATAATAAGCATATCGTCACTGCGTCCTTTGCATTTGTCCATGCGCACCAGGGTGCGTCCACAGGCACATTTTTCGTAGTTAAGGCGGGTAAGGTCGCGGGTACGGTATCGGATCAGTGGAATTCCTTCCTTGGTGATGGTTGTAAATACCAGTTCACCGATCTCACCTGCCGTGAGTGGCTGCAAGGTTACGGGGTCTATAATTTCAGGAATAAAGTGATCTTCATTGATGTGCATTCCAACTTGGTGCTCACATTCACAGGATACCCCGGGGCCGATAATTTCACTCAATCCGTAAATATCAATTGCTTTAATTCCCAATTTCGATTCAATTTCCTTGCGCATGTTTTCAGTCCAGGGTTCGGCACCAAAAATACCGATACGCAATTTAAGGTTTTCTTTTTTGATACCTGCGGCTTCCATTTCTTCAGCCAGATAGAGCGAATACGAAGGCGTACAGGCAATTACCGTGGTTCCGAAATCCTGCATCAGCTGCAATTGTTTCACAGTATTGCCTCCTGAGATCGGGATTACTGATGCTCCCAGGTTTTCACAACCATAATGCAATCCAAGTCCGCCTGTAAAAAGTCCATAGCCATAAGCTATCTGAACAATGTCCTCACGGTGAAGACCGGCCATACAAAGAGAACGGGTCACCACTTCCGCCCAGGTAGTCAGATCTTTGCGTGTATAGCCCACCACGGTTGGTTTGCCAGTTGTTCCGGAGGAGGCATGGATACGCACAATCTCGCTCATCGGAACGGTAAACATTCCGAAGGGGTAATTATCGCGCAAGTCGGTTTTTATGGTAAATGGTAGTTTGCTTAAATCATCAATCGACTTTATATCGTTGGAAACCAGCCCTACTGCCTGCATTTTTTGGCGATAGCTGGGTACATTGTGATAAATTCTATTAACTGTTTCTATCAATCTTTCAGATTGAACGGACCTCATTTCGTCGCGGCCCGCACATTCCATCTTTTCGTTCCAGATCATCTTATATGTTTGAATGGTAGTTCATTTAATGCTTTCCAATTTACCTCCTGAATCAATTATTTCTATAAATCGATTCGTCAGGCATGATATTAAGTCCAGCTTGCAATAGTTTATGTCTTGCATCCAAAACGTCTTCGGTATCGATTACAAAGTAGGCATTTTGATGCCCGTAACCAGATCGTCCATAGGCGTTTGTGAAATTGACCCCTGCATTTACAATCACTTTAAGCAGATCATCCAATCCACCTGGCTGGTCAATCATTTCGATGACAACAATTTCACGCAAGGCTGCCGATAAACCGTTGTCAATCAATAGTTGATGGGCCGTTATGGGGTCCGACAGCACAAGATTTAATATGCCCCAGCCACTTGCCGTGTGGTTCAGGTTCATGGTGCGGATATTTATTTGGGCATCCTTCAATACGGCTGTCACCCTTTCGAGGTGGCCAATTTTATTTTCCAGAAATATGGAGACTTGATATGCCATTTTATATTTTTGAGTAATAATTTTTATTGAATAATATGTAACTGCTTTATGCAGCCTGTATTGCCAGTTGCTATGGTATGGCAATTATGAATTTAATGCTATCCGCAGTTCTATGACCCTCACTGCTTTACCTTCTGACTTTGGTAACGAACCGGGTTCTACTAATTTGACGATCGGTTTAACCAACACTTCATCACGTATCTGACCTGTAATCATTCTTGATAATTTGTCAAGTCTTGTAATGTCACCATTGAACCAGTCTTTCTTCACTTCAACTTCAATAATCATTTCATCTGCCCCATTGATGGTATCGAGGGTAATCAGATAGTCGGCTCCCACTTCAGGAATTTTCATCAGCACGCCTTCAATTTGCATGGGGAAAATATTGCAGCCTTTGACAATAAACATATCATCGGTTCGCCCTGTTATCCGGTCCAGACGAACATGGGTACGGCCACAGGCACAGGCGCCGGGTAAAATACGTGTTAGGTCACGGGTGCGGTATCTGATCAGGGGCATGGCCTGGCGGTCGAGGGTGGTCAATACCAGTTCACCGATTTCACCATCGGCAACCGGTTCAAGGGTGTCGGGGTTAATAATTTCAACCAGGTAGGAATCTTCCCAAATATGTAATCCGTTTTGATAAGTGCATTCAAAAGCAACACCGGGACCGTTCATTTCTGTCAACCCAAATGAGTTATAGGCTTTTACACCAAACATTTCTTCAATTCTCTGGCGCTGTTCTTCCGTATGTGGTTCAGCTCCAATTACAAAGGTGTGCAGCTTGGTATCTTTTCCGGGGTCAAGTCCTTCTGCCTGAAATACTTCATACAACCGGCTCAGGTAACTTGGTATGGCATGAGCTACGGTGGTACCATAATCCTGCATCAACTTGATCTGTCGTAGGCTGTTGCCTGCTCCGGCTGGTATGCTCAGGCAGCCCAATCGTTCAATCCCATATTGAAATCCAAGTCCTCCGGTAAATAAACCATATCCGCAAATGTTTTGAAAAACATCCGTATCGCGGATGCCGGCGCAGTAGAGCGAACGTGCCATCAGGTTAGCCCACGCGTCAATGTCGTGCCGGTTGTGAAAAATCACAGTTGGGTTACCCGTGGTGCCACTTGTGCTGTGCAGACGAATTAATTCTTTCTGTGGCAGGCCCAAAAATCCGTAAGGGAAATTGTCTCTCAGGTTTTGCTTGGTCGTAAAAGGTAGTTTGATCAGGTCGGCAACCGACTTTATTGATTCGGCCGACAATCCCATTTGCTGGTATAAATTTCCGTAATACGGCGAATTCATAGCCGACTGAATGGTGGTTTTCAACCTCTTGATCTGTAGGTTTTCCAGGTCCAAACGATTCAGGGTTTCAAGTTCATTTTCCCAATACATACCTATTTTTTTAGAAAGAATACATCATCATTAACTGACCTCTGTGGTTGGTAACATCTATTGAGCTTTCATAAAGTCCGTCACCAATATTTATATTTCCCTGTCCGAAAGTTGCAGAAGTTAATTCATATTCAAAGACAAGGCGCAATTTAGAAATATTAATTGTAAAACTGGGCGCGATGCGATAAATGGAGGCTACATTGGGTACCAACCCGGGAGTGACCACCGATTGGGGCTTAACATTCAGGGGGGTAGGGGTGGCTGGTGTAAAATTATACAGCGCATCCTCTGTTCCCAGATTTTTCATATACCCGCCAAATATACCGACTTGATATTTAGCCCCATATACTGCGTTGATAAAACTGGTGAACGAGTTATAGGGAGTGTAAGTCATACCACCCGTTGCCGGATCGACTGATTTTACTCCATAGCCTCCAGGTATATTTAAATGAGTCATGTTTTGACCCAGCACCGCTTTTGCTTTTAGGGTGAATTTGTTTTTGGAATATTGACCATAGCCTACAAAAGAAAGCGACTTTAGGTATTCTGTTGATACATATTTATTTATATCTTTCCCTACAGCCAATTCAACCGTGTAAAGGGTTGGCTGAATGAATTTCAGACTTGTTCCTGATCCCAATGTAAAGCCTCCGCTGTTCATTTCAATGTTTGCAATCATTTCAGGAATGGCAGCATTGCGATTAAATACTTCACTTTTATCAGAACTAATCATGGCCTTGGGGTACATCGAATCAATTTTTGTAAATCCATAGGATTTATATTGAAATTCGGAAACCATTGCTGCTGAAAGTATTAACTTCGAATTGGGCTTATAATCGAACCTGATTTGGGGGCTGCGATTGAAAGGTTGAAACGGGCATCCTGTATTTAACCCTCCTACCATAGGGAACACTTTTCCACTCCAGAAAGGATGCCAGGTTTGACCTACCAGCAGCGATGATTTGGTCCAGCTAAACATAGCAAAGGCCTGACGTACACGAAGCATGGCTGGATTTACCCCAAGGTCGCCAGCAAAATCGGTTTCAATAGTAGCATTTGTTTTGGCATTCAGAATTTCAGGGCCACTGATGCGCACTCCCACGCGGGTAGCCATGGATGAAAAATTGTAGGAGGGTGTCTGATTAATATGTTTCCCATTGGCATCAACTCCTGCATAAAATGGAACAATGAAGAACTGTTCGTTGGCGGCATTCAATCCTTTGTAGGAATCAAAATAAGACTCGAAGCGAACAAAACCATAAAACTCCATGGTGGTTGCTTTTGGTTTAACTTCTTGGCCCATAGTTGCCATAGAACAAATAATCAGCACAAATAAAAACAATTTTATCATATAAAAGTGGATTCAAAAGATCAGCAGTTTCAATTTAATCAATCTATAAAACGCGACCAACTGAAATTGAGTTTATAATACAATTTAGCAATCTTAGATTTTTCTGAAACAGGTATAATTCAAAAAGCACAGTCCTGTTTTTTCAAAATTGGAACCAAAAGTAGAAGATTTATCCTATTCTACAAATGAGTTGTATTTATAACTGTAAGCTATTAGGGGTTTATACTATTAAAATAAAAGATGAAAGCCAATTAAATAAAGCAATTATAAGCAATTCTTGTGTTTTTCTGAAATGTGTAAAAAAAGGTAATTTAGATTCATTTTGAATAGTAAGGTTACCAAGAAGTCATTTTTGAGGGATCATTTATAAAAAGTCTCCTTCTGTCTCGTTTGTAACAAAAATAAAATTTAATTACCCTTGCTAAGCCCTTTGGGAATATTTCTTTTTCCCTAAGAAATTTTCATGTAAGAATTTTTTTTTCCTTATAACCTATTTTTCAGCTAAGGGCAAAACAGCCAATCGCCTATATTTATATGCCAAACCTACACCAATTATATTGGAAGGCACTACCATTACTATTGCTTTAGTAATATTTCTATAAGATAGCTGTAACATATCTGTATTATTAATTACAGTTGATTTACAGATATATTACAGAAGACTTACTAAAGCAATAGTAATGGTAGGGCTTTTCTATAAAATTGGTGTGGAGTTTGAGAAAAGAGAAAGGTTCGGAGAAATTAATTTCACAGGGGTAAGAAAAAGGGAAAATGGCCCACGTTTAGAGCTCTTACCTAGCCCTTACCTGACATAGCCCCGTTGATGAATTGATCAAAAAAAAGACGGAAATTTCATTTACAGGGATGGGTAAAAATCATAGCATCCTGCCATACTATTTCTTTATCAGAAAATGGATCCGGCAATAAACCTTTGATAAAAGTACTGAACAATTCTTTAATATCAAGAGTTGCACAGCCTATTTTTTTCAACCCACATAGTATTAAACAGCCTGAACTTAGTATGTTGATTAAGTGAAGCATGAGGAATAATCTACCCATTTACTTAAACAATCGAACGATGGAATCGAATCTATTTATTGGTAAAATCAACCAGATTATTTTTGAACATTGGGAAGGAGTTCCGTTGTACAATAAATTGAAAGAATACGTGTTCAATATGGAACTGACGGTAAGAGAATAAAGTAGTTCTGTCTGCATGGATGCGGTGCCTTGGCAACAGGTTTTAAGATTGTTGCACCTTTGGTAAATTTAAAAGAAACCATTTCAATCGTAAATATGTAGGCATTAGGCCACTAAAAATTTAAAAAAAACTTCTTTTCGTGAACATTTTATGAAGACAAATGTTTTTGTATTTAAAATATACCTATTTTTGAACGATTAAATTATTCATTTTTTAAACAGTTATTTATGAACATTTTTGTTGGCAGCCTTCCCTTTAAAATTGAGGAAAGCGAATTACAGGAAATTTTTGAAGAATACGGAGAAGTAACATCCGTAAAAATCATTACAGACAGAGCTACTGGAAGATCTAAAGGCTTTGGTTTTGTAGAGATGACGAATGAAGAAGAAGCTAAAAAAGCAATTGAAGAACTGAATAACGCTGAGATTGAAGGCCGGACAATTGTTGTAAATAAAGCTGAAGAGAAAAAAGAAGGTAGTCGTCCAGCAGGTGGCGGTTTCCGTGGTGGTAATGCTGGTGGCGGCGGCGGTGGTTTCCGTGGCGGCAACGCTGGTGGTGGCGGCGGTGGTTTCCGTGGCGGCAACGCAGGCGGTGGCAGCGGTGGATACCGTGGCGGCGGCGATCGTGGTGGCAGCACCGGCGGTGGCGGTGGCTTCAACAGAGGTGGCGGCAGCAGCAGCACAGGCGGAAACAGAAGATCAGAATATTAGGATTCTTACCGTTTTTGATACGCTATTTAAAAGTAAAGATTAATTAATTACAAGTAGAGATTAATTAATTTTTACAACTACATAAAGGCTAATAAAGAGAAGTAATTAACTGCTTCGATTTATTAGCCTTGGTTTTTTGTATTCTTATCCGAACATCCACTGCCACTATCTTTTCACCATTGCCCAGCAAAGGATTGATATCCAATTCCTTAATTTCCACTGCAAAGCGTAAAAGTGTTGACAGGCGCACCATTATTTCGGCAAACTTACGTTCACTGACCCCGTTTTTACCCCGGTAACCTTTTATGATCTCATAAGAGCGTAAACTTTTTATCATCGACGAGGCTTCACACATAGTGAGCGGTGCCAGTCCTGAGGTAACATCTTTTAGCACTTCAACAAAAATACCTCCCATTCCGCATAAGATCACATGTCCAAATAGGTCTTCATATTTGGCGCCCAGAAATAATTCAATACCCGAAGCCATTTCAGCCATCAGAACTGCCGTGGTATCTTTTATTCTTATCAAACGGTTAAACTCCCGCTTTACAGTATCTATATCTTTTACATTCAATATTACCCCGTCAACTTCTGTTTTGTGGATGGGCCCAACGACTTTCATTACCAATGGGAATCCTATCTGCCGGGCTGTTTCCAGAGCAGCAGCTTCTGTATTGACTGTCAATTCTTTGACCATAGGAATCCCGGCTGCGGCAAATAGACAGTGAATGATTTCGGGCGATTGAAATCCATCCTCTGAGCTATCAATGATTCTACGAATTTCAGGCACGTCAATATGGTCGAGAAATATCTTTTCGGCTGAAGGCCTGGGCGTTTTATCAACCTTGGCAAGTGCAATACCCAAAAGCACTTCATCCGGAAAGTTAACATTTCCCTCGGACAGGAAATAAGCCAGATCGTCTTTTACATTGATTACTGAAGGCAAAATAGGGTAGATAGGTTTTTTGCAGGTTCGCATTTTATCGTTCAGTATCTGATATACATCGCGTACCTGGAAGAGGCCTGGACTGCCATATATCACTGCCATTCCATCCACATCTTTAAAGTCATTTTCACAAGCATCAATAATGGCTGCAAGTTGAGCGGCATTTCCTGTTGCCAGAAAGTCGATTGGATTTTCAACAGATGATCCGGCGAATAGCTTGTTCTTTAAGGCCGTCTTTGCTGGCGAATCTTTGATGTTCTGGATATGCAAACCACCACTTTCGAGGGCGTCGGTGAGCATCACTGCTGGTCCTCCGGCATGGGTAATGATAGCCATTCGTCTGCCCTTCATCTCTTTACACATAAAAACGCTTGCAACAGTGGTCAGTTCTTCGCGTCCAAAGCAACGCACAATACCTGCTTTACGAAACAAAGCTTCCACTGCCAGATCGGAGTTGGCCATGGCTCCGGTATGAGAGGCTGCTGCACGGCTTCCGGCCTGGCTGCTTCCAGCTTTAATGGCAGCAATTTTGCACCCCTTGCGAATAAGGGAAGAGGCATGTTTTAATAATTTGTCAGGATTATGAATACTTTCGAGGTATAATAATTTAACGCGTGAACTGAGTTTGGGATCGAAGGTTTCATCCATGTATTCCAGAAGATCCTCTACGCTGATCTGAGCCGAGTTACCCACTGAGAACACGCTGGCAAAGTTCAATCCTTTGGGAATACCTGATTCCATGATGAATACAGCCGTGGCTCCTGAGCCGGATATAAAATCGCAACCCATCGGATCGAGATGGGGGATAGGAGTGGTGAAAATGCTGGCATGCCAGGGCGTTAATATGCCGATGCAGTTGGGCCCGATCAAACTGGCACCCGCCCTGTCGGCCAATGCAGTAATTTTTTCTTCCATTGCCCGTCCTGCAAGACTTTCTTCACTGAATCCGGCTGAGATAATGATGAATGCTTTGGTTCCTTTCTGGTTACACAATATTTCCATCATGGGTAGACAGGCAGCTGCAGGAATGGCCAACACCGCCAGATCGACCTGGGGTAACTCTTCGGGGGTAGCAAAGGAAGGAATTCCCTGAACCTGAGATTCGTTTTTATTGATTACCCATAATTCGCCTTTAAAGTGATTGTCAATGAGGTTTTTAAGGAGTTTACCTCCGGGCTTCGATGTATTATTCGAAGCCCCTATCACTACAATACTTCGGGGAGCAATCAATTCTTTGGTAATCATCAGTAGGATTTTAATTCGCCAACAAATTTACAAAAAGCATTTCAGAAGGAGCTGATTTTTGATGGCATTTACAGTATATTATTCAGTTGCAAAAATAAAGATGGAAGGTAGAGTTTTAGGTAATTTGAATGAATGTAGGGTTGATCCCAAAACTTTGATAACTTTGAAAGGCCAAATAATGAAGTTTGATTTTATTTGGAGGGATCCAGGTTACTCATGTATTTTACCTTTAATTTTTCAACCCAATGTCGAATATTTCAGAACAGAAGATAGTGGTACTCTGTGATTTTTCGGAACGGATGAAAGAAGTCATTGTTCATGGGGTAAGCCTGGCCAGTATACTAAATAAAGAACTTTGCCTGACTGCCATCTGGAAAAATAAGGATCAGAAAATAGTACTTCAGGAGAAATTGATCAAAGCGACCCAGGCTATTAAGCAAAATGTACCCAAACTGCGGGTGTCCAGTTTGCTCCTGAAGAATTCTCTTCGTGATAATATGGAGAAACTTGCCTGGGAGTATGATGCGGTTCTGGTTGTGTTGCATCAGATGGATATCAAATTTGGATTGAATGCTTTCAGGGAGAGCAGCATCGCTTTTGTTTTTGTAAAGGGTGATTCACCTAATTTCCTAACTTACAAAAATGTATTGGTACCTCTTGATTACCGCAAAGCATCAAAGGAAACCGCCCTGTGGGCTTCTTTCTTTGGTCGTTTTAACTGTTCTCAAGTCCAGGTGATTTATGCTTGCGAAACAGATAAAGACCACACCGTGAGTTTGATGAAAAACCTGAATTTCATCAAGAAATTTCTTTCCAACCTGAATGTTGCCTGTCAGGTGATAGCTGGAAAATCTTCAAGCTGGGGGATTTGTAATGAGACCTTGACCAATGCCATCAAATTGAAAGGTGATGTAATGGTTTTTGCAGGAAGCGCCTATGTTTCAATGATTGATTTATTGATCGGACTTCCAGAGAAAAGAATTATCCAAAAAGCAGGTGAGTTACCTATATTAATTATTAATCCCAGAAAGGAAATTTGTGTAATGTGTGATTAGGTCCTGATTCCAAAACCAATTGCAATCGGATTTTCTAACATTCCACCCTACAAAATAACAGGAATGATGAAAATGATTTTTACCTTGCGGGGGATTTTTATTGATAATAGAGTAGACAAAAATATGACCCTATAACGAAGCCCATTATGATTGATATAGATGAATTAGAAGACAAGTTCAGTATTGAAGGAGAAGTTGGATTTGGCGAATTGGAGAACGATTTGATATTTGTGACTGTTTCAAATAAGTATGCCGATTGTGATATCTGCCTGTACGGTGCACATGTAACAAGTTTCAAACCATACAAGGCGATGGAAATTTTATGGATGAGTCCTGATAGCAACTTTGAAGTAGGAAAGGCCATCCGTGGAGGTATCCCCGTATGTTTCCCATGGTTTGGCCCCCATAAAACTGATCCTCAAATGCCTCAGCATGGATTTGCCCGGCTCATGTATTGGGATGTAATTAAAACTGAGACGCTTCCTTCAGGAGAAACATTGATACGGCTGCAACTTTGCTCTTCAGAAGAAACCAAAGCCTACTGGCCTCATGACTTTTGCGCCCAACTGACCGTTGTAGTGGGATTGACCATGACAATATCATTAAAGGTGACCAATACTTCTTCCGTTTCCTTCGAATATACCAGTGCTCTGCATTCGTATTTCGGTCTTTCTTCCATTGAAAATCTTGCTATTGAAGGGTTGCAGGGTACGAGTTACCACAATCAACTTGAACCAGGTGACTTTGTTCAGGAGGAGCCTATACTAAAAATTCATAAAGCAGAAACGCGACATTATTACAATACCGAAGGTCCTTATATAATTGATGACACTATTTTCAAAAGGAGAATTCGTGTTGCCAAAACTGGAAGCAAGGTGACCACGGTTTGGAACCCGTGGGAGGAAACCTCTGCTACCATTGCAGATTTGCCCGATGATGCTTATGAAACGTTTGTTTGCGTGGAGGCCGTCAATGCCTTCAATGATTCTATCCATCTCTCTCCTAATGAGTCACATGAAACATCTGCTATGATTGGTATGGAGGAATAAAGAATAAAAATATGCCACCAAGGCACTAAGCCACTAAGTTTCACCAAAAATTACCCTTATTTAGTGACTTTGAGTCTTTATGGCAGGTTTTAAATGAAACTTATGAAAAAGACCAATGCTGCCCGAATACTGGATGCCAAGGGCATTCATTATGAACTGGCAGAATATGAAGTGGATGAAACTGATTTAAGTGTTTCCACGCTGGCCATAAAACTCAATCAGAATATTGAACAGATTTTTAAAACCCTTGTTTTGCGTGGCGATAAAACTGGTATATTCGTGGTGGTCGTTCCTGGAAATGCTGAAGTAGACCTTAAAAAAGTTGCCAAGTTATCGGGAAATAAGAGTGCAGCAATGGTTCACCAGAAAGAATTGCTACCCCTGACAGGTTATATTCGTGGCGGCTGTTCACCATTGGGAATGAAAAAACCTTATCCGGTTTATGTTCATGAAAGCTGCCTTCTGTTCAGTTTTATTTATGTAAGTGCCGGCCAGCGAGGATTACAGCTCCTTTTAAATCCTCAGGATCTGATCACAGTAACAGGAGCGGTGACGGGTGATGTGGCGGAATAAGTTACATTTTAAAGCATTACAAATTAGACAATTAAAGGTATTGTTCCTTTCCATGGTTTTCAATCTTACCACCCAATGGGTTCTTTTCCATGTTCGGTTAAGTATTGGTTGGCGGTTGAAAATTGTTTGTTGCCGAAAAAACCACGGTGAGCAGACAGGGGTGATGGATGAACTGATTTTATAATAAGATGCTTTTGAGGATCAATGAATTCACTTTTACTGATGGCATAGCTACCCCAGAGGATAAATACCACATTATCAAGTTTATCGGCCACCAAATGAATGACGGAATCGCTAAATTTCTCCCATCCTTTTTTCTGATGCGATCCCGCTTCATGTGCACGAACAGTGAGGGTGGCATTCAGCAAAAGAACTCCCTGGTTGGCCCATCGTTCCAGGTTGCCGCTGGTGGGCACAGGCGCTCCGGTATCATCATGGATTTCTTTAAAGATGTTGCGTAGGCTTGGCGGAAAAGCGACCCCATCGTTCACCGAAAAGCACAATCCATGGGCCTGTCCGGGTCCATGGTAGGGGTCTTGCCCTAAGATAACTACCTTTACATTCCCGAATGGACACTGCTCAAACGCATTAAATATAAGCTTTGCAGGGGGATAAACTGTTTGACTGGCATATTCTGACTTCACAAACTCAGTCAGTAGTTTGAAATACGGCTTCTCAAATTCTTCCCCTAGCTGTTCCTTCCAGCTTTGTTCAATTTTAACGTCCATGTCGAGTTGGTTTTATATATTTTTCTGAGTTCGATCTAAACGATTATTACAAATATCGGAACGAAAACTTTTGTTTTTTGCTTTAAATACCAATATTTCTCAGATTGTCAAGATTGCCATTTTATAAAACTGGCAATGTTGACAATCTTGACAATGCCGTTTGGTTGCCTCCATGCTCTATTTTTCAGAACGAGCGCCCAATTTATCCATAGAGAGAGCTCCATTTCTATAAAAATGAAAACCAAAAGCATCAAAGTGCATTTACTCAATTACTGAATTACTCAATTACGTAATTGAGTAATTCAGAGTAGTGGTGCCGTCCCGTGATATCGCTTCAAATTAAATTCCCATTCATCCAAATGTATAAAAAGCTTTCGGAAAATGAAGGCTATTCTGAAAATATTTTTTGGTTAGGCATCCTTATAAATTAGTTGCCCAGCGGATGAACTGATTTAGAGCGCTTTATACTATTTTCATGAGCAAGTAACTCATATAACCCATACTACGCAAATTACATATGTATGTAATATGCGTAATATGTGTATTATGGGTTATTCCAATTTGTGTGACTCATGAATTTCATCTTTGCAAATAAAGAGCGAATGGGTAAATGGATGAGCATAAAAAAAGCCGCAACGACCATGCATAAATGGCTGCTGCGACTTGAAACAGGCAATCATCTATGTGTTATTCTTTTGGTCTTAGAGTTACCTGGCTGCGGGTTGCCTCCGGATTGCGGGTTGCCTGAGGCCTTCTTCTTTGCTTGATATGTTTTTTCACAGGGCTCGGTTCAGAAAAGAATTTCTTGTCAAGTTCGCCCACGTTCATCATGTTTTCTTTCTTGGCTTCGGGTTCGTTATAGCCTTCAAAAGAAGGTTTTTGCCCGCGTTTGTTCATGTTCAGGAATTTCTTTACATCTTCCAGATCAAGTATAAAAACGCGTCCTCCATCAGCCTGTGAATAACTGTACCAAATCTTTTTCTGAAGAATGTCAGTTTTGAAGTGCCGGGCTACCCCTTTGTCGGTGTCGATGGCCAGTAACTCATGCGGGAAATCCTCCAGGGCTTCCAAGTAATGGTCCAGTTCGTAGGTCAGGCAGCATTTAAGTTTACCGCATCGTCCGGCCATCTTTTCTGCATTGGGCGATAAACCCTGTTTGATAGCTGCATCCGAAGTAACGCTGGTAAAGTCGGTTCTCCAGGTTGAGCAGCACAAGGCTCGTCCGCAAGAGGCAATTCCCCCAATGCGGCCAGCTTCCTGGCGTGCGCCAATCTGCTTCATCTCTATTTTAATGCTGAATTCCCTGGCGTATTGTTTGATCAGCTCACGGAAATCGACACGGTCGTCAGCGATATAAAAGAAAATGGCTTTGTTGTTATCGCCCCTGAATTCCACATCTCCGATTTTCATTTCCAGGTTCAGTTCATTGGCGATCTGCCGGGCACGAATCATCACTTTGTTCTCGCGTGCTTTGGCTTCTTCCCATTTAATGACGTCAGCCGGCGTTGCTTTACGGTAAACTTTATGCCATTCGTAACGTTCCGGCTTTTTAATTTTGCGTTTAAACTGTAGCTCTGCCAATTTCCCGGTCAGAGAAACCGCTCCTACATCATGTCCCGGTGAGCACGACACCACCACCAACTCGTCGCGCTTTAAAGGTATGTGCTCTTCGTTCCTGAAAAACTCTTTGCGTGTTCCCTTGAAACGTATTTCAACAATGTCCGTTTCGTTGGTAGTATCCGGTATATCGCTCATCCAGTCGTAAGTGCCAAGCATTGCGGGCCGGTCTAAATCTATAGTTGTTTTGCATCCTGTGCATCCCATAACTTTCTGTTTTTATTTACAAAGTGCAATATTATCTATTTTTGGGGAGACTTGCTATTTTTATTCAATCTAAATAACGAAGTGGAAATCTGCACCATTTTCCAATTGGGCAACCCGTTGGCATTTTTCCCTTTTGACTTTTTGCTGAAATGAAGCGTAAAACCTCTATCTTTAGAACCAAAAATTAATAGTCATGCAAATGCGTTATTTCCTATTGCTCTTCCTTTCAATCCTGATTACTCAACCCATAGTAAATGCTCAGTCACTCAGCCCACAGGCTAAGGTAAGTATCCTGACCTGCAAACCTGGGACAGATGTTTATTCCATGTATGGCCACACAGCTATCAGGGTCAACGATCCTGCCATGGAGATTGATGAGGTATTTAATTATGGGGTATTCAGTTTCGAAACACCCAATTTTATGGTTCGCTTTGCCAGAGGTCAAACCGATTACCTGATGGTTGGTGAAAAATTCACAAGCTTCATGCGTGCTTACGGTGAAGAAAAGCGAAGCGTCTATGAGCAGGTACTCAACCTATCACAGGAAGGGAAAAATAAGTTATTCATGGCGCTCCTTGAAAATGCCAAACCAGAGAACCGAGAATACCGTTATAATTTTTTTATAGACAACTGTGCCACCCGTGTAAGGGATATGATTGAACGCAATGGGGGAGGAACTGTTCGTTTTATAGAAAATCATCCTACGAAAACCTTTCGGGACTTAATTAAGGAGTTCCATCATTCTTTTCGCTGGATAGATCTTGGTATCGACTTACTGGTTGGCAAGAAGGCTGATCAGCCTGTTTCATCTTACGGACAAATGTTTCTGCCTGACTACCTGAAAGATCAGTTTGCCAAAGCAGAAATTACGGTTGACGGAAAAGCGCAACCTTTGGTTCTTGAAACCCATACCCTTGTTGAATTTCCCAATTCGAAACTCAATTCTGATTTACAATGGCCGGCAATTGTTTTTGGTAGTTTATTCCTGATCGTTTCCGGAATTTCTGTTCGTAGTTTTCTGCGCAAAACAAATAACGACAGGCTTGATTACTGGTTATTGGGCCTCAGTGGCTTTGCCGGATTAATCATTGGCTGGTTCACCCTGTATTCCGAACATCCTGCCATGAGTCCCAATTACAATTTGTTGTGGGCTTTTCCGGCTAACTTGTTTTTCGCTTTTGTGTGGAGCAATAAAAAATGGAGAGACAAAACCCGGTACTACTTCTGGTTAAGTGGTGCTCTTTTACTGCTTTCATTTGTAATTGGACAGACGTTTAACCCTGCCGTTTACTTCATTATTCTGACTTTGCTGGTAAGGGTTGTAATGAATTTGATGCCAGTGAGAAAGTTAAAGTAAAATGGACAAAAATTAAAACGTTAAAAGAATGCCAGAGCAGTATCGTATTGGATTATTGTTTGTCGTTATTTAATTCTTCTAGCAATTATCTTACCTTGAGGATCTCTCCGACAATCCCAAATCATTATTTGATTGAATTAAATTTAATCTCAGAGATTGGATGGGTTTTCACAATCTACATCTGATTTTTTTTTACAATAGTCAATTATAGTACCATATTTGTCATATTCGATCGTACAGCACTGTTGAAATAAATCTTTCAGCTTAGACCTGGCGCGTTGAACACGTGATTTTGCACCTGAATATGAAAGGCCGAGATATTCGGCAAGTTCTTTCTGACCTATTTTTTCAATATCTGTCAATACTAATATTTCGCGATCCTTTACAGAAAGCTGATTTATAAAAGGCAATATACAACGCGATAACTTTATATGTGCTTCCTTTGGAAGTGTTTCTTCCTCAATACATATGTCAAGTGGATCTGTCCATTTGGTTTTTCTATAATGATCGATGATTACATTCCGTGTAATTTGATAAATCCATTTGTCCAACTTTTTATCATCTTTTAAAGAATGAATATTTTCATTTATCTTGATGAAAACTTCCTGTAAAATATCATTAGAGGTATCATTATCTTTGACTCTTTTGAGAATAAACCTCTTCAGCTCCTGATTAAATTGCTTCCATATTTTCTCAACATTAGTATCCATCTCTTCATCAATTTTGATTATCGATATATTCACGTCTATATTCTGCTATCCAATAGTAAAACAACCATCCAGATTTATACTACCGGGATCTAACATCCAACAAAACTATATAGATTTTGAGATCTTAAGTAACAATGTGTGATTATTATTACTAAAATCTCTCGGCCCATTGTTGTATTGATCAAACTTTCGATAATTATTATATACTACATGAAAATTTGTTCCAGGCATGAATTCCCATGAGAAAGTCATGTTTAAAATATAATTTTGATTGACATTATTTTCCATCGGTAATTCTACGCAATTCGGTTGATATATAAAACGAAAATTCGCTGTACTGGTAAAATTATATTCGGCTTTTAGCCGATGAATTGATTGCCTGTACCTTTCCTGAAAATCAGAACCAGCAATGTCAACAAATTTATAAGAGTATGCAATTATCGCTTTTGATCCAATGTTCAGAAATGATTCAATTGAATAATTATTTGATTTTGATTTTCTAACCAAATTATTGTCATAGCTTAGCTCAAAGCCAATTGTTTTCGACGCATCTGTTTTAAAGGTCACATTAAAGGTATTGGCAGATTGTTTAATTAGAACAAATGGACTTTTTGCATCGGCAAAAACATTCCGGTTATTAAACTGCATTTGGTTTCTACACCTGAACTTCCCGGATAAGCCTGGTTCATATACGACCTCAATTTCCCAATTTCCCCATGTTTTACCTAGATACAATTGATTATTAACCGTATTCATATTTTCATAATATTCGTTTCCCTTGTTGAAAAATAAATCATTTCGTAACACGTGTGAAGTGAAGGTCGTTTTTCGAAAAAAGCCCTTTTTACTGTACAAGGTATAACCCAGCCAGCCGTCAATTATAAATTCGTTTGAAAAAGATGGTGAACCAACAATATCGGGATTGTACAAATCAGATTTAAAATGATTCCATAAACCTGCATTCCATGTTCGACTAATCCATTTTACGGCATTGACTGATTCATATTCATTTGTGCTACCGGTAGGCATATTTATAGTTCCATACCACGAATAGGCCTGCAGTCGTTTATCAAAGAAATACAATTTCCCATGCAAGGTTACATTGTAATTGTAGTCGTGAAAATAATCAGTGTTTGCACTCTTTATTCCTGAAATAACTTCGAAATGGTATCGATTGTTATCGGTCAGACGAATATTGCCCATTCCCCAAAGATTTTTTTGTTTGTCATACAATGTTGTGAAGTCAATTTTCGAATTTCTGCCAACATTTCTGACTTTTACACCCACATTAATGTCCGTGATATTTCGGGTATTAACAGCCAATCCCGGGTACATGTCACTTGATTCAGTAAAAAAGGGACGTTTTTCAGGATAGGTGGTGGGTAAATCAGAAACATTGATAACCTCCCGGTCTGTTTCAATCTGCGCATAATCGGGGTTAATAGTTGCCAGAATGGTTGTTGAGGGAGTTGGATTATATTTAATTTCACCGCCTATTTTACTTCCATAGGATAGCGCATCATTTAATTTGGAATAATCAGAGAACCCATATATATAAGGGATTAAGATAAGCTTTTTATCTTTCTTTAGTCCTTTTACATCATCGATCTTATAAAAATCGCTTACCCGGTAAGGTGCATTTTTGTCCTTAAACTGATTGATGCTGAACTCTTGACTATGGGCATAAAAACGTGAGAACATTACTCCCCAGCTTTGAATATCACTATTCTGAAAACTGATCGAAGTTAAGGGGATTTTTAACTCAAAAGTCCAATAGGAATCATCTATTTTTGTTTGAGAGATAAAAATGGCATCCCAACTATAATCCAAATTCCCGACCATATCAATTGTTCCATCTGCCAGAGCATTTACCGGATTGATAATAAAAAAGTAGGCTGAATTACCATTATTTAATGGATCAATACCAATTGTTATATAATCGCCTTTTGTTGTCTTTGCATCATCTTTCCGTGCACCAACGGCGGAAATTGTATTCTTCTCTTGGTATATTTTACCTGCCACATAGATGTTTTGGGTATCATAAGTAAAATAAAACTCCGATTTGACTGTTGAAGCGTCAAATATAGCAGGTTCTATTTGTACCAAATTGGAAAATTCTTTCGCTTCAATCCAAATTTGTTCGTTAAGAATCCCATCTATCTGAACTTTTTTAATCAATCCCTCTTCAGCTACTGCATGTAATGAATTTGCAAAAAATAGAAGAATCAGAAAAAATGAATTTGCATTTGCTCTTCTTGAAATTGTCATTTGTGTTTTCAT
>Ga0123337_10001869_pt1 | contig 25454 bp, 24 predicted proteins | sample frozenSSSSmetaG_FD_89792 | JGI IMG/M metagenome (GOLD analysis project Ga0123337, IMG submission 89792) | Glacier valley bacterial and archeal communities from Borup Fiord, Nunavut, Canada, to study Microbial Dark Matter (Phase II) -... | ecosystem: Environmental > Aquatic > Freshwater > Ice >...
GTCGCAAAGGCGAAGCGGTAACGTGCGCCGCTGGCTTTCGGTCGCCGCGTCGGTATCCGGCGCGGCGCTCGTTGCAACGACGACGCTCGGGCGCGTCACGTTGCATCGCTGGAAATCCGAGAGCGAACGCTTGATGCGCGAACTTGCGGCTCCGTTCGGGCCGAATCCCGACCGAACGGAGGTCGTCTCGTTCGCGGATCTGGTGAATCTGCCGGCGCCCGTGCAGCGTTACTTTCGCAGCGTCTTACAAGACGGTCAGCGTGCGATCTGCGCCGTGCGGATCGAACAGACCGGACACTTCAATATGCGGGCCGCGGGCTCGGATTGGCAGCGCTTCGAAGCCACCCAATTCTATCGCGTGCAGCCCGCCGGATATGTCTGGGATGCCCGCATCCGCTTGGCACCGCTGGTCGACGTGCGCGTGCGCGATACGTACATTTCACAGCACGGATCGATGCACGGGATCGTGCTCGGCATGATCGATATCATGAACGAACGCGATCGGCACGAACTCGACGAGGGCGCGCTGCAACGCTACCTTTCCGAAGCCGTCTTCTTCCCGACAGCGCTCTTGCCGCAGGCGGGCGTAACCTGGACGGCGATCGACGATACGCATGCCGGCGCGAGTCTCACGGATGGCGCGACGACAGCGCGGCTCGATTTCGAATTTTCCGCCAGCGGTGAGATCGTCTCCGTCGCTACGAAACGTCGCTACCGCATGGACAGAGGCCGCTACGTTGCCGCGCCGTGGGGCGGGCGATACAGCCGGTACGAAACGCACGAAGGCATGCGCGTGCCGACCGAAGCCAACGTCCACTGGATCGTCGCCGGCCGCGAATCATCCTATATCGCGATGCACGTCGTGCAAGCGAGTTATGAATTCGCTGCGGACATCCGCTCGCACGCCCTCGCTTAAACGATAACGGCCTGCACCGGCCGACGCAGGAAGCGCGGCGACTTCGACTGAGTTCGAATCGCCACGGCGTGTTCTGACTCGACGGTGCGAGCGTGGCGAAGCAAAGCGTTCTTTTGCAGCGGCAGCGCTGGACGCGGGAGCAGCAGACGAACGCGCGGAGAGCGCTATGATTGCACCACCGGCTACGATCGTCGACTCACGTAAGAGGCGGCGGCGACTGGTCGGATTCGTCATTCACAAAAGAGAGATCGGTCGCGTGCATTTTTTGCGAATGCCGTGGCTTCATCGCATCTTCACCGCTCTGACGTACGCTTGCTCTATGGCACCTGTATTTACGCGAATTTTGCTTGCCTACGACGACTCAGCCGCCTCGCATCTGGCCTTGGAGTACGCCTGCGCGCTTACGCGCAACGGAACGTCGCTCGTGATCGCGCATGCGGTCAACGAGGGCAGCGTGGTCGCCTCGGCTGCGATGGGTGGTGGTTTTGCCGCGATCGATCCAACCCCCATCATCGATGCGTACAACGTCCAAGGAGCGGCGGTTCTCCGCGCCGGTGTCGACGCGTGTACCGCGCATGGCGTCAGCGCCGAGCACGTATTCCTCCACGATTCCGCGGCGCCCAGTCTCGTCGCACTCGCACGCGAGAAACGAGCCGACCTCATCGTGCTTGGAACCCACGGTCGGCATGGGCTATCTCGAGCGATCCTCGGCAGCGTTGCCGAGGATATCTTGCGCTCGCGTGACGTTCCGGTTTTGATCCTCACCGAACACGCGCGACCGCCGTCGAGCGATCGTCTCTTTGCGCGTGCGCTCGTCGCGCTCGACGAATCCGATCCCGCGCAGACGGCGCGGGCAGTAGCCGCGCGACTCTCACGCGATCTGGGCACGCACCTGGTCTTCTGCAACGTCCTCGATTCTCACGAACTCCTGGAACGCGCTGCGACCTATGGATACGATGCGTTTTCGCTCGAAAGCGATATGCATGCCGCTTCCCTTCGGTTCCTCGGCTCCGCTGCAAGCGCGAGCGGAAGCGAGACGGTCGTGGACGATCTCATCGTGGTCGAAGGCGATCCGGCCACCGCGATCGAGCGAACCGCGATCGAGCAAGGGTGCGACCTCATCATCATGGGAAGTCACGGTCGCCGCGGATTCGCGCGCCTATTCCTCGGTAGCGTAGCCGAAGCGGTCATGCGTCATAGCGCACTGCCGGTGCTCGTCACGCCTCACGATGGCGATGGAGTGACCGGCGCGACGTCGTAGTACGGTGTGTCGGGCGTGAGGTCGGGCGGAACGTCGCGATGTGATGGTCGGCCGCTCGCACCGAGCGAACGCACGAAGCGGTAGATCGCGCGCTGATCCGCGACGCTCAAGCCGCGAATGTCGTGCCAGGTCATCGGCGGATGTCCGCCGCGCGTGCGGACCATCGAGAGCCACTGACCTTCATCGATCATGTGAAACTCAAGCCGAACGTTCGCCGGATAGACGGTTCCCCAGGGACCGCGAAAACCGATGTTCGAGCCGGTCATCCATTTGGATTTGGCAATGGTTCCATCGGATTTGCGCCAACCCGGCGTGTGACAATCGTTACACGCGCCGAAGGTGACCAGCGCCGCACCGCGCGCGATGTCGGCCGAGCGATCCGTAGGTGCACTTCGACCGCCGGTGCCGGCACCGAGGACGATCGCTGCGATGAGTATCGCGATGGGAATCCCGCGCCCGATCATGATGCACGAACCAAGAGGTGCTGTGCGTCGATCGCGATTGCAACTTCTTCGTGGGCTTCGATCACGACCACGCGGACCGCTGCGTTTACCGGGCCGATCTCACGATCGCCGGTCGCGCGAGCGTCGGCCGTGGGCGCAGCGACGCCGAGAAACGTAAGACCCGTGCAAACACGATTGCGAATCTCGGCGGCGTGTTCGCCGATGCCGCCGGTAAAGGCAAGGACATCGATGCCGTTGGTCGCCGCCGCCATCGCCGCGATTCCCGCGATCAGTCGGTGCACGAATAAATCGACTGCAAAGACCGCGCGATCGTTGCCGGAGGCTGCCGCTGCGAGAACCTCGCGCGTATCCTCGGAAATGCCGGAAATGCCTTTGATTCCGGATTCTTCATTGAGTATGCGCTCGAGCTCTGCGGCGCTCGCACGGCCGGTGCGAATGAGATACAGCAAAAGCCCGGGATCGATGGAACCCGAACGCGAGCCCATCATCAGTCCTTCGAGCGGCGTGAATCCCATCGTCGTGTCGACGCTGCGACCGCCGGCAATTGCTGCAAGCGAACAGCCGTTTCCCAAATGCGCGCTCACGATTGAAATGCGGTCCAAGTTCAGCCCGAGAATCGTTGCCGTACGGCGCGCGCAGTACCGGTGGCTAATCCCGTGAAAGCCGTAGCGGCGGTAGCCCTCACGTGCGAACCAGTCGTAGGGGCCGGCATAGGCCGCTGCCTCGCGCGGAAGCGTCGTATGAAATGCCGTGTCGAACACGGCCGCCTGAGGAACCTCGGCAAATGCCGCCCGTCCGGCATCGATGCCCGCAAGCGCCGCGCGATTGTGCAACGGTGCGAGTTCCGCTGCAGCCAGTATCTTTGCGAGAACGCGCGAATCGACGATTGCCGGTTCCGCTTCATCGAGTCCGTGAACCACGCGATGCGCGATGATGTCGGGCGCGATCGAAGCGTGCTCGATCGCGGTTTCGAACAGCAAAGCGGCCGCGCGTTCGTGGTCGCCGATCGAGCAATGGCCGCTGCCGCTTTCGGTCGGCGTGCGCCACGTGAGTTCGGAGCGTTCCGGCGCATCGCTCCCCCACCGGATCTCTCCCGACCACGCCGGCTCATCCGAATCGACGATGTCGGCCCTTTGCGCGAAGTAGGCGGCTTTGAAACTACTGGAGCCGGCGTTGAGCACGAAGACGTTCATGCGCGTTCCCAGGGCGTCCACAGCCAGTCCCGGATCTCGGGCATATCGTCACCGACGTCTTCGATGTAGGCCCGATGTTCGATGAGTTTATCGCGCAAGTCTTGCATGACGTGGCCCGCCCGCGCCCCGATCCGCGCGACGCGCTCGATCGCATCCCCGGCCAAGTGGTAGCGGTCCAGTTCGTTCCGCACGGTCATGTCGAATGGCGTTGTGGTCGAGCCTTCTTCTTTGTATCCGCGGACGTGAAAATTGTCGTGATTGGTGCGTTTGTAGCAGAGCCGGTGGATGAGCCACGGGTAGCCGTGATACGCGAAGATCACCGGTTTGTCGGTGGTAAAAATGGAGTCGAATTCCTGCGTGCTCAAGCCGTGCGGATGTTCGGTTTGCGGTTGCAGCGCCATGAGATCGACGACGTTGACGACGCGGATCTTCAAGTCGGGAAGCGCGCGACGTAAGAGATCGACGGCCGCGAGCGTCTCGAGCGTCGGAACGTCGCCACAGCAGGCCATCACGACATCCGGCTCCACGCCCGCATCGTTGCTGGCCCACGTCCAAATCCCAAGACCCTCCGTGCAGTGCCGCACGGCCGCGTCCATGTCGAGCCACTGCGGTGCCGGTTGTTTGCCCGCCACGATCACGTTGACGTAGTTATGACTGCGCAGACAGTGATCGGTCACCGAGAGCAGCGTATTCGCATCGGGCGGCAGATAGACGCGCACGACGTCGGCTTTTTTGTTGACGACATGATCGATGAAGCCGGGATCTTGATGGGAGAATCCGTTTTGATCTTGCCGCCAGACGTGCGATGTAAGTAGATAATTTAGCGATGCGATCGGCATGCGCCACTCGATTTCACGAATCGACTTCAGCCACTTTGCGTGTTGGTTGAACATCGAATCGATGATGTGCACGAACGCTTCGTAGCACGAAAAGAATCCATGCCGCCCGGTCAGCAGATAGCCTTCGAGCCACCCTTGGCACATGTGCTCGCTCAGCACTTCCATCACGCGGCCCAGGCGCGAGACGTGGTCGTCGCTCGGGAGCACCTCGGCGGACGACATCCGATCGGTCACCTCGAATACCGCTTGCAGTCGATTGGATGAGGTTTCATCCGGGCCGAACAAGCGAAAATTCTCCGGGTTGTCGCGCATGATGTCGCGCAAATAGTTACCCGTGACCGCGGTTGCCGAAATCGATGTCGAACCCGGCGTGCCGACCGGCACGGCATACGATCGAAAATCGGGCAACCGGAGCTTGCGCAGAACCGCACCCCCGTTGGAACTGGGATTCGCGCTCATGCGCTGCGTACCGCGTGGTGCGAGCGCTGCGACCTCGCCTACGAGCGCGCCGCATTCATCGAAGAGTTCCTCGGGACGATAGCTACGCATCCATTCCTCGAGGATCCGTAAATGCTCCGGATTGGTGCGAACTTCCGTAAGCGGAACCTGATGCGCGCGGAACGTCCCCTCGATCGCGATACCGTCGACGAAACGCGGTCCGGTCCAACCTTTGGGAGAGCGCAGAACGATCATCGGCCATGCGGGACGGCTCGTGACGCCCATCGTCCGTGCGTCACGCTGAATCGTGCGGATGTCGTCGAGCACGTCATCGAGTGCTTGCGCCATTTGAACGTGCATCAGCGCGGGCTCATCGCCTTCGACGAAGATCGGCCGATAACCGTAGCCGTTTAGGAGCTGCACGAGTTCGGCTTTCGGAATGCGCGCGAGCACGGTCGGTCCCGCGATCTTGTACCCGTTGAGATGCAGGATCGGGATGACCGCTCCATCGCGAGCCGGGTTGATGAATTTATTGCTGTGCCAACTGGTGGCGAGAGCCCCGGTTTCCGCTTCGCCATCGCCGATCACGCACGCGGCGATCAAATTCGGATTATCGAACACCGCACCGTACGCGTGCAAAAGCGAATACCCAAGCTCGCCGCCTTCATGGATCGAACCCGGTGTCTCGGGAGATGCGTGACTCGGAATTCCACCCGGAAATGAAAATTGTTTGAAGAGTCGCTGCAGGCCGGCGACGTCGCGGGAGACGTGCGGATAGAGTTCGCTGTACGTTCCTTCGAGGTACGCATTGGCGACGACGGCTGGGCCGCCGTGTCCGGGGCCGGCAAGAAAGAGGACGTCGAGTGCATCGCGGTTGATGACGCGGTTGAGATGCGCTAGGACGAAATTGAGCCCGGGTGTCGTGCCCCAGTGGCCAAGCAACCGCGATTTGATATGGGCGGGCGTCAGCGGCTCGCGCAAGAGCGGATTCGCCAGGAGATAAATCTGCCCGATCGAGAGATAGTTCGCCGCACGCCAGTAGGCGTCGATCAGCTCGATTTCGGAGGGGTGGGGTCGCTTCTGATTTGCCGTGACGTGCATATCGAGATGATCCCATGGAAGTCGCCCGGATGTAAGAAGAAATGGTGAAGAAGCGATCAGCTCTTTCTGGCAAGCGACGTGCGCTCGACGACATCTTCGACGACGAGTCGGTTCAGGAGGACGATCGAGACCGCAACGAACGGTGCCGCCATCATGATGCCGATGACGCCGCTTGCTAGGCCGAGGACCAATTGCGCGGCGATCGTGAGAACGGGTGGGAGCCGAACGACGCGCCGCTCGGCAAACGGAATGACCAGGAAGTCATCCAGTGCGTGCGCGACCCAGTAGATTGCCACGACCATCAGCACGCGCTGCCAACCGAGCGGTACGGCAAGCAGCAGTGAGGGCAACGCCGCTGCGATCGCGCCGACGTTCGGCACGAAGGCGAAGATCGATGCAAAGACGGCAAGCGTGAGCGCATCCGGTATTTTCGCAAAATGTAAACCGACGCCGACGAGCACTCCGACCGTCACCATTGAGATCGCGCGGGCTCGTAGCCAAAGCAAGATGGTTCCGGCGGCTTCGTGCAGTGCGGCATCGATGCGGGCACGTCGCGGCGGAGCGATCAAACGGAGCAAACCGTCGACATAGGTACGCGGTTCGGCCGCGAAGCAAACGGCAGCGAAGATGAGAATCGCTCCGTCGACGAATGCGCCGAGCGTGCCGCCGGCAAAGCCGCGTAAGGCGCCCGCAACGCCGCCCGCGCCCGTCAGGAGAACGCCGAGATCGGGAACGCTCGTGGCGATTCGCGACGCCCACGGCTGGCTTTGCGCGAAGCGTACGACCGTTTGCGCGGCCCCGGGCAGCACGACGATAAGCTGACGTACTTGGGTGGCGATCAAGAGTTCCCAGAGCCAAAGAATCGCACCGCTGAGCGCCGCGATAAGCCCGATCGTCGCCGTAAGCCCGACCGCGACCGGTACGCGCAGGACGGCGGCCAGTGCGACGGCGGCAGCGCGCAACGGCACGGCAAAAATCGCGGCGGCAAAAAATACGATCAGCACGTCGTGGAAACGTGCGACCGCGATTGCGGCGGCGATCAACCCGGCGGCAAGCCAAACGGCTTTCATCGTTTGAACGGCTCCCACCAGACGGTCGTGACCGCGCCGATGCCGGCGGCGGCGAGCGCGAGTGGGATCGGGGGCGCGGCGAGGTGGAGAATCGCTGCGAGCGGCGGGAATTCGATACCGAGTGCGAGACTCGCGAGCGCACCGCTGGCGAGCCACCACGCCGTGCGCGTCGGCCGCGTGCCAAACCAGAACGGACGATTGGGCGAGCGTTGCACGAAGATCAGAATGGTCTGACCGACCAGCATCGCGACGAGCGCCGCAGCGCGGGCAACAGTCGTTGCGTATCCCGCATGCAGCGCCCACGCGTAGAGCGCGACGACCGCGAATGCGAGTGTGAGGCCGAGGATCGTCGCGCGCATCCAGTCGATGCGGCGCATGATCCCTTCGCTTTGCGGGCGCGGGGGGCGACGCATCACGTCGTCGTCGGCTTCGTCACTTTCGAAGACGAGCGACGAGGTCGGATGCACGATGAGTTCCAGCCAGACGAGATGCACGGGCTGAAGTAAGAGGGGAAGACCGAGCAACGGAAGCGCGATTGCCGCGACGAGCAGCGGTGCGTGGAAGCCGACGAGATAGCCGAACGCACGCCGGAGATTATCGAAGATGCGACGGCCATTGCGAATCGCGTGGACGATCGTCGAGACGTCGTCATCGAGCAAAATGAGGCCCGCCGATTCGCGCGCGACTTCGGTGCCGCGATCGCCCATCGCGATACCGATGTCGGCCTCATTGAGTGCGAGAGCATCGTTCGTGCCGTCGCCCGTCATCGCAACCGTTTCGCCGAGCGAGCGCAGAGCGCGAACGATGGCGAGCTTCTGTTCGGGATGCGTGCGCGCGAACACACGTGCTCCGTCGACGAGCTTCGGCAAGTCGGTAGCAGAGGTTGCATCGAGTTGTTCGCCCGTGACGACGCGCGAAGCGTCATCGCCGAATCCGGCATCGCGTGCGATCGCGCTTGCCGTGGCGGGATGGTCGCCCGGATCATGACGACGCGCACGGAGGCCGAACGACAGTCGGCAAGTGCGGCCGGAACGTCGGGCCGCATCGGATCGCGGAATGCTACCAGACCCAAAAGGTGCAGAGCGTCGCCGCGTTGCGCGCGCGCCACGGCAAGAACGCGCATTCCCGCAGCAGCGAGTCGTTCGTTCTCGGCGCGTGCGACGGTAACGTCACCATCCTGCACGAGGAGCGCGATCGTTTCGAAGGCGCCTTTGATTGCGTAGACCTCATCGTTTGCAACACGCCAGCGTCGTGCCGCATAGCGGCGGTGTGCGTCGTAGGGGATATCTTCGAGTAGCGTCGCCGTCGTTCGCGGATCGGTGGCGACGGCCCGTGCGAACGCAGCATCGAGCGGATCGGCGCCAAGTGCGTCGCTTGCGAGAACGGCGGTCGCGAGCAGTTCATCGCGTGTCGTCGTTCCCAGCGGAACGCTCTCGGAAATTTCAACGCGCCCGAACGTAAGCGTGCCTGTTTTGTCCACGCAGATAACGGTTGTCGAGCCGAGTGTTTCAACGCTCGCTAAGCGGCGAACCAGGGCGTTGTCGCGCGAGAGACGCCAAGCGCCGAGCGCGAGATAGAGCGTATAGACCATCGGCAATTCTTCGGGGATCGCCGCCATGCCCAAACTGACCGCAGCGATCAGCGCGATGCTCCAGGAAGCACCATGCCCACGCTCGACCAGCACGATTGCTGCGCACACGACCAGCACGCCGACGCCCATCCGAATCACGAGCGAGCGAATCGCTCGTTCGATCGGCGTGCGGGGCGGTTTGATATCTTGCAGCAACGCCGCGATACGCCCGTAGCGCGTACGGGCACCGGTCTCCGTTACGATGGCGTCACCGTGGCCGCCCGTTACGGCGGTTCCGGCGGCAATCGCCGGGTCGTCATCCGGGAGATGTTCGACGGGAATCGACTCACCGCTGAGCGCAGATTCGTCGATCGAGACGCGTCCCTCGATCAGCTTGGCATCGGCCGCCACGATGTCACCCGCATGCAGGACGAGCAGATCGCCGGGTACGACGTCCTCGGCACGGATCTCTCGTTCGATACCCTCGCGCACGACGAGGGCTCGCGGTGCGGAGAGGACGCGCAATTTCGCCAGTGCCGCGTCAGCGCGCCCTTCGAGAATCACGCTGACGGCAACGATCGGAAGCAGGGCGACGGTCGAGATGATCGCATCGGCGCGATCGCCGACGAGAATGTACGTAACGGCCGCAACCATGAGGAGCACGGCCATCGGATCGGTAGTGACGCGCAGAACCCAGGCCAAGAGCGTCGGTCGCTCGTGGGTTTCTGCAATGGAGTTCGGTCCGTGTCGCGCGAGCGCTGCGGCGGCCTCGAATTGTGTCAGCCCGACGCGCGCTGCGATCGGTTCGATTGCTACGGACATTTATGAAACCGGAACGATTGCGAGACCGTGTGCGAGTGGTTCTTCGCCACCGAGATCGATGCGAAAAGGTGGATAGGTGTCGTGCATCAGCGCAACGTACGTGACGACACGCAACACCCAGCGATGAAGTCCGACGATACAATCGAAGAGTCCGCGCGGATAGCGGCCGGTAAAAGCGAGTGCGACACCGGCGAACAAGACGAGCAACGGCACGAGGCCACCGGTCGTCAGCACCGAGCCATCGCCGGCCGCCGCGCGGCTCCACGATCCCGAGAAAATCGCAAGAAGAAGATAGTGCGGGATCGCTAAAAGCCACCACTTGGTCAGAGCGAGCCCGCGCGAGAGGTGCGGCGGGTAAGAGATTCGCAAATGCGCTGGATAGTCGCATTCGCTCAGGCGAAACGGCGGGTAGCGATCCGTGCCAAGTGCGCTATAAGCGTAGAAGGCGACGCGCCAATTCCAGCGCAGAATGCCAAGGTTGGTAGCAAAGATCGACCTCGGATAACGACCCGTCGCAAGAATTGCGACAAACGCGCCGACGGTCAAAACGAGAAAGGCGATCCCGAGGAAGAACAAGATCGCGACGTGCGGGATCGCGAGCAGCCACTTGATGAGCCAGCGGAAGCGATGCAATGGTTCGATCACGTGCGCTTCGAGCGCGACGGGAAACGTCGCTCCCGATGGCTCCGTGATTTCGAGGGGGATCATTCCGCCGAACGCGACGAGCGCAATCCCGATTGCGAGGACGAATGCGCCGGATGCGCCGAGGGCTTTCGCAAGAACGCGAAGCCAAGTTGCGGTGTAGCCCGCGCGTAGTGAAACATCGACCAGCGGCGATGCATCGGCGTTCATCACTACCAGGGTCCAGCGCCCGGGCCGAATCGTCCACTCGATCGTTTGCGTGTCGAAGCCGCTCGCCGAGGCGACCCAGAACGAGCGTTGCGTCGGGCGCTCCGCGGCACTTCCGCCGATCGTCGTTCGGTCGAGTACGATGACCTGATCGAGCCGGCCCCCGCGAATCAGCTGATGTGGAACGCCGACGAGATAGCCGGTGACGTCGGGCTCCGAGCCGATCCCGACGAAGATCGGCTTGCGCCATTCGCTGCGGACATGGACCCGCACCATTCCAAGATTTTCGCGAGCGGGCAGCTGCGCGAATGGCTGCGCGGCTCCATGTACCTCAAGATACGGTGAAACGAGCGCCGATGTCCCGGTAAGGTAGTTCGCGCTCGGCGTCATCACGAAATCGCCCTCGTGCGGTGCACCGAGCAACGCAACGCCCGGGATCAAAAGCAACAGGCCCGCGAGGGTCAGCGCTCCCCCGAGGACGAGGGTAATAATTTTCCGGCGCTCGTTCATGAAAGGCTCCTTCGATTAAGGCCGTTCCGTGAGGCTACCGGAGCGATAAGAAGGTGCCGCGAAGCGCTATCAGGCGCGTTCACAACTTCTTCACACCACGTACGTTCTTGAAACGTAGTATCAGAGCATGAGTGAGATCAAATCAAACCCGGATGAGCCGCTTCCGTCGACCAGCCGCTTCGTGGCGTTCCTTGGGGTGTTCATCGCGGTCGGGTGGGTGCTGATGTTTCTCTTGCTTCGGGCACGGTGGTAGGCGATGCCGATTCATCTCCATCGCGCCGAGCGCATTTGGCTGATCTGTGGGCTCGGTATGCTGGTCGTCTTTCTTGCGACGATCACGACCGCGGCCGTCGTCGACGGATTCGTTCCGCCGAGTCGCGTTCAAAGTATCGATCCGACCAAAGTGAGCCAAACGCCGCCGTTCGACCACCCGGGTCTGCGCAAAGTCGGTGAGGGCGTTTACGAAGCCTACTACGTTGCGCGCGTATTTTCGTTCACACCCAATACGATCGTCGTACCGGTCGGGTCGCGCGTTTCATTCTACGTAACGAGCACCGATGTGATGCATGGATTCAGCATTCCGGAAACCGGCGTGAATACGATGGTGACGCCGGGTTGGGTCAGTCAGGTTTCGCATACGTTCAAAGAGCGCGGGACGTTCTTACTCGTCTGTAACGAATACTGTGGGTCGGCTCACCAGACGATGGCTGCGAAAGTCGAAGTGCAGTAAAATGGCGACCATCGTTGCTGCCCGCGCGCAACGGGATCTCGCCGTTTCGGATGCCGATGGCGATCTGCTTTCGCTCACGCACATCTATACGGCTACGCTCGTCCTCGGAATTGGAGCGCTCTTCGGTTTACTCCAAGGGTTCTCGCGTGCGAATCTTCTCGTAATGCCGGCATGGTTCGACTACTATCGGATGCTCACGGCGCACGGCGTGATGATGGCGCTCGTGTTCACGACGTTTTTCATCACCGGTCTCTTTACGTACATGACGTACAAGTCGATCCCGCGCGAACGCTCGACCAGACTCGGGTGGGTCGGCTATGTGACGATGCTTCTGGGAACCGCGATGGCCACCGTTTCGATTCTTTCCGGGAATGCAAGCGTGCTCTACACGTTTTATGCGCCTTTGAAGGCGAGCCCGCTCTTCTATTTTGGCGCGACATTCCTCGTCTTAGGCACCTGGTGCGTTGCCGCGGATATCGCGCTCAACATCACGTGGTGGAAACGCACCCATGTCGGTGAGAAAACACCGCTGCCTGCATTCATCGCCGCAACGACCATGCTGATGTGGGTGATCGCGACGCTCGGCGTCGTCGCCGAGATGGCCCTCCTCATCCCGTGGTCGCTCGGCTGGACCTCCGGTATCGACGTCGGCCTCACCCGCATGCTCTTTTGGTATTTCGGCCATCCGCTCGTGTACTTCTGGATCATGGGTGCGTATGCCATCTGGTATACGGTCGTGCCGACGACGTTCAAAGGCTTAGTCTTTTCGGATGCGCTCACGCGCGTTGCGTTCATCGCACTTCTCTTACTCTCGACGCCGGTCGGTTTGCACCATCAATACCTCGATCCGGGTATTTCTGCGGGCTGGAAATGGCTGCATACCGTCGTCACGTACGGTGTGGTGATCCCATCGTTCATGACCGCATTCGCGCTCTTCGCCACGTTCGAAATCGCGGCGCGTAAAGCGGGCGTGCGCGGATTTTGGAAGATCGTACGATGGCTGCCGTGGAAGAATCCCGTGTTTGCGGGACCGGCTCTGGGCATGCTGCTCTTTATCCCGGGTGGCTTCGGCGGGATCGTGAACAACTCGTATTCGATGGACGTGCTCGTGCACAACACGATGTGGATCGTCGGGCATTTTCACATCACCGTCGGCGGACCGGTCGCGCTCACGTTCATCGGCGCGACCTACGGCCTGGTTCCGGCACTTTCGGGCCGCATGCTCTACTTGCCGAAGCTCGCGCTCATTCAAGTGTACACGTATTTCGTGGGCATGGTGATCATGTCGACGGCGATGCACTGGGCGGGTCTGCTCGGTTCGCCGCGCCGCGCGTCCGATGTCAGCTATTTTGGCGCGCACGGCGCATCGACGTGGCACGCGCATATGTTGTGGGCGGCATTCGGCGGAACGCTCGTAGCGATTTCGATCGGCATGTTCATCGTGGTTGCGACCGGCACGTATTTTGCGAACAAGCGCGCGACCGAACCGCAAACCTTCGATTTCGCGGAGACCGATCCGGATGCCATGGTAACGCCGCCGGCGCTCGACCGACTCGGACGATGGGGATTGCTTGCAATCGTTCTTGCCGTGCTCGCCTATGCGGGCCCCGTCATCCAGCAAATTCAGGCGCATTCGTATCTTGCGCCGGGCTTGCGAACCTGGTGATCGCACTGCTGCTCCTCGGTCTTGCGCTAAACGGATTCGTCCCGACGCTCCAGACCGGGGATACGGTGCCTTCGCTGCCGCTCGTCGATCAAGACGGGCGCGCGTTCAGCTTCGCCGATTTGCGCGGGAACGTCGTCGTCGTCTCGTTCTTGTTCACCGCATGCGGTGATGTCAACGAGTGCCCGCTACTGGCGAGTAAGCTCGGGCACATGCAGAGCGAGATCGGCGCACAGCCGATCCGTTTGGTTGCAATCACGCTCGATCCCGAACACGATACTCCGCCGCGACTCCTCGCGTTTGGAAAAAACTTCGGTGCGGACGCCGCGCGCTGGCGGCTTGCGACCGGCGCACCGCCGGTCGTCGACGAACTGATTGCCCGCTTCGGCATGACCGCGCTCCGACGTGACGCGGGAAATCGACTCGTGCACGATGAGGAAGTCGTTCTGCTCGATCGCAGCGGTCGAATCGCGACCACGATCTCGGGTAACCGTTGGGCGGCAAATGACGTGCTCGCGATCGCACGTACGTATGCCGGCGCGCCGATCGATCGTGCGACGGCCGTGCGGCTGTGGCTATCGGCGGCAGCGGAGCAATGCGGACGCAGCGCCGGTGCATTCACGCAGGGCGGTGCGCTTTCCATCTTGGCCATAGCGATGGCCGGAATCGGCCTTGCCTTCGGCTGGGTCTTTTCTTCACGAGGTTCGTGAACAGTGGCGAATCTCGTGAAGCATTCGTTCGCCGAACATTCACCGCAGTCGAGCAGACTGGAAGTATGATGCGCACAATTTCATCGTCGGTCGAGGTGGGTGCACCGGCGGATTTCGCGATCTCGTTTCTCAGTACGTATCTGACGAAGCGCGCACCGGGGGCGGCGGGATCGCAGATGTGCCTTGAAGTTCCGCTCTCGGCGCTCGCCAATTCGTTCGTCGTGCAGAAAATGGTCGATGTCGATGCCCATCTCGCGCGATCGGCCGACCATCACTCATCCATCATCGAACTTTCGTGGCGGCCGGAGGGCGAAGGCCCGTTTCCGAGTTTTAAGGGAATCGTCCGGAGCACGAGCGCGACCGCGACGACCTCGACGCTCGTGATCGAAGGCGATTATCGCGCGCCGGGGGATCTTGCCGGAGCGATGTTCGATGCCGCCATCGGTTCGAGTATCGCAAACGCAACACTGCGTCGGCTCCTGACGACGTTCCGCGAATCGATCGAAGCCGACTACGTCAGGCGCGACGGCTAGCGCGAACGCGGTGAGCTCGTCGGGCGCGGCGAGGGCGAGGGGAGCGGAGTTGGTGTTGTTGCCGGAGCGGTTTGACTTGGCGCAACCGGCGTCGCCGCTCGAGATGGTGAGGGGTTTGCTTTTGACCCCGTAATGGGGCTTCCAGCGGGTGAGGGAACGATCGTTGCTCCGGGCGTTGGCGATGCTACGGGAGTCGGCGCAACGGTCGCAACCGGAGACGGTGTCGGCGCGGGCGTCGTGCAGGCCGCGGGAAGAATGACGATCTTCGAGCCGTTCGGCGCTGAGGTCAATTGCGGCGTTGGAACCGGCGAGGGGGTGGGACTCGGGCTCTCGGTTGGTGCGGGTGTCGGCGATGGCGTCGGCGTGGGCGTCGCGCGGCCGCGCCTTCCACTGGGCGCGGGCGTGGCACGCGGCACGGCGGTCGGTTCGGGCGTTGCGGTCGGCGCGAGCGTCGGTTCCGGTGTCGCGCACGCGAGGGCCGTTGCGTACCAGTGCTCGGTGATTCCGCCGGCGATATCTTTTTTCGTCAGTCGGCCGAAATACGTCGTACCGTATTTGGAAACCAGTAATTTGAGATACACGACGGCGCGTTCTTGATTGTGTTCGATCCAGATTTTTTTGTGCGCGCGTGAGGCTAGGAAATACGATTGCGCGAGCGCCGAATCACGCGGGAAGCGCGTGGCAAAATCGCGCAACGCCTCATCGGCTTGTTCGACCCGGTTGGCGATACTCGAGGAAGTCGTCGAGTCGCCGCTCATGCGCATTGCATCGCGAAACATATTATTGATGCCGATGTAACTGAGCTTCATGCGGCCAAAATAGCTATCGGCTGGCGCAGCATCGCGCAGACGCTGCCGCGCGGCTTCGATCTCGGCCTTCGTCATGAGATGTGCCTTCGCGGCAGCTGCGGGGCGCTCGGCTGCGGGGGTCGCAAGCGTCGTCAGGAGGGCCGAACCCGCGATCGCGGCGGCGAAAAATCGTTTCATCGCTGTGTGAACGCAGATCTACGGCGAAAAGTAACCGCGTTGGCGCAATAATTCACGATGCAGCTGCGGGCTCGGCTCGAATGCCGCCCGGCCGTGCAACCAAAACGCGTTGTTGAGCACGATCAAATCGCCGACCGGCAACGGCACGGCGACGGTGCCACGGGCGGCTTCCATCGATTCGGTCATCGCATCGAGATACGCGCCTTGCGCGATCGTCTCCGGATAGACGAACTGATCGATGTAGGCGATGCACGGCTTCCCATCGATCGGGAAGAACGTCGGGCGATGCATGATCGAGCCGACGTTTTTGCTCGGCGGCGAACGATACGTGAAAATATGCGTCGCGAGCGGATGTTCACTGAACCTCTGTAGCGCATCCCAATCATCGAGATGCAACACGCGGGTCTCGCCGCCGACGGCCTGCTCTTCGGCGAACTTCATCATAAGCAGCCAGTCCGTCCGTTCGTCGACGTACGTGCCGTCCGTATGCAAGGTCATCGTGCGGTAGGCTTGGCGCAGGTAGGAGTCGCTTGCATCGGTATGCTTGACGTCGAATCGCGCATAGTAGGTGCCGGACATCGCATCGAAGTTCGAAGGCCCGATCAAATAGCTCACACCCGTGGCGAACTTCACGTAATCGCCCGCATCGTGCGTCGAACTCTCGACGCCGATCGTAAAACCGCCCGATTCGCGGTCGCGAACGATCGCGCGCACGTCATCGAGAAACGTACTTCCGAACGCCGCTTCCAGACGTTGCGCAACGACGAATCGCATGTACGGAACGTACGTCAAACGCTGCACGTCGATGTCGCGCACCGAGGCGAAGAACGCGGCGAGCGCTACGTTTGCCGGCACGATGTGATACAGTCGCGCATGGTCGGCATGCGGAACGATTCGATAGCCGCTGCGCTCGGTGACGAAGGGTCGCGGGGCGATTTCCGGTGTCATCATCGGGGCGTCCTCCGGACGGTTAGCCGCGCGCGACGAAGGCGTACGTCGCTGACATCCACTCGCACACGCTGCCGTCCGTCATCACGAACGATTCGCACCCGTCGACATCGGCATTAAAATCCACATTGCGCGATTTCGTTTGCGTCCAATCGACGTTTCTGTCTTTGCGCGCTGTTGCGCGTGCTTGGACGTAGCTGAATTGGGGCGACTTCGCAAGCGCGTTGAGTGCGCGGACGAGCGCCTGCGCGTGCGCCACTAGGCCTTGGCTTGGGCCTGCTCGCGGAAAAATTTCCCGCGCGTTTGCGGGTTGGGACCGCTGCCTTGGGTGTACGCTTGGAGGGCGAGCGAGTAGCGCGCGCTTTGCTCGGCGGTGGTCAGTTGGGACCAGGTACGGTTGGGGTCGGGCTTGGGCGGGGCGATTTTGCGTTTAGCGGCCATACGCTATTTTTGCGGTGGGAGGCTTGATTTTCCTCGGAGCCGGCTACCCGAGGACGGCGGCCTTTTCTTGATGCCGGGGGATCAACGCGTGCAGGAGCTCGACATTGCGCGCCACCTCCGCGAAGACGGCTTCGTCCTCGATCCGCTCGCAAACGTCGCCTTGAACGTCCACGTGGAGATTCGAATTGGCGATCGCATCGAGGTGCCGATCCAAGAGATGCGTGCGCTCGGTCATCGCCCGACTGCGGGTCGATGTGTCCTCGAGACGCTGGATCGCCAGGCGCGTCTCTGCATTGCGCGCGATCTTGACGTCGCGTTCGGCGAGTACGTCGGGAACGGAGGCTTGCAATTTTGCCGCTTCCGCCTCGAATCGCTTGGCGCGTAGCAGCTTGCGTTCCTCGGCGATTTTTACCCGATCTCTCACGTTCGATTTTTCGAATGCCGCGCGATCCTGCGCGTTCGGTGCCGTCTCCGTTTTGATGCGTTCGCGCAACTCTTCTTGCAGGGTCGCGAGCAGATCGTGCACGCTCGTCACCGCATCGAGCGTCGGGAGCGACGTGCGGGCATGATCGATCGCACGTCGGCGGTGCGCTTCGGACTCGCGAACGCGGTGCAGCGCGGCTTTTATCGTTTTGGCCCAGGTCGTGTCGGGCGCCGACGTTCGCTGTTCGAAGGCGACGTGAAAGCCCATCGTGAGCGCTTCGAGAATCTTTGCATCCCAAGCACCACTCACGTCGTTGTTCGATGAAGAAACGCGAACGCGCGATCCCGGCGGCGGCGCATGCCCCGCAACGTTGATCGCCCAGAGTTGGTGACCGGTATCAACGATGGCTGCGAATCGGGAGTCGCCAACGGGCTGTACCACGATCAGAAAACCTTCCGCGCGTAAGCCCATCTCGATCGCCGGAATGATCACGTCGTCGTACCCACGCGCCCAGGCGGCATGCCACGCGGCGGTCCGAATAGCTTCGGGATTTCCACCGGACGACTCCACGGCTTCGACCAGGGGCTGAATACCGTGTCCGACCGGGCGGGCTGTTGGATTCATAGACCCCTATCATCGGCGAACGAGTCGATTCTTACAAGACGATGAGCCTCACATCGACCGTTTACGAAGGCATTAACGTCGCGCCTGGATGGTTACCGGGTGGCAACCGGAGCGTCTTCCGGTGCCTCCTTCCGCAGACGCATCGGCTGGCATACCTCCGACCATGACCCGAAACGATGTCCCGGTCGCTCGATGGCGCCCGGCGCCGCACTCTTGCATGGAATCCGGCCGTTCGGCCCGCGTAAAGAAGAACTCCCGCGCCTATCCCCAGCCATTGAGTCGCGCAAGTGCGAATACGAGCACCGTCGCAAACGCAATCCACGCTGCGACACAGGCGATGAAAAACGCTCCGAGCGGGGAGTCCAAACGGAGTCGAACGATCAGCCATCCCGCATACCCGAAGGTCACCACGTTTCCAATCAGCTCCGTCAGGTGACCTCCCAAAACATGCGTGTAGAACGGGTAGGCAAGACAGAGCGCGATCAACCCCGCGACGGCGCGCTTTTGCGCCGTCAGTGCCAATGCTGCGCCCATCCCTGCGAAGAGCACGATCCACACGAGCCCGATCGTCGCTCCCGGCGGTGCGAAACTCGGCCAAAGTTGATTGTTCGGACGATTCAAACCGAATGCCGCGAGCGCGCCGTTCGTTATGGCGGCAACGGCGACCGTGACGAGGATCGTAACGACGAGGCGACGGCGATCGACGGGGGCCGGTTGTTCGATACGCATTGGCGGCTGAGTTCCCAGAGCGGAGCGACGACCCTCCATCGGGTAGTACCGACCATGCAACCAATCGATCTCAGAGCGTCGGCGTTCGCAAATGAATGAGAGATTTCGCCTGGCCCTTACGACCGCTGCGTGCTGTTCGATTCTTGCTGCGATGCCGACGGTAGCTCGCGCCGAGGATGACTATCGCGCGGCCGACGTCTTTTCGGACATCAATCGCGCCTCACTCGAATCCCAATGCGGCGATGCGCGACGGTACGCGCAGATCTTTGCTGAAAAGATTCGTGAAGTCGATCTTCCGACCGCGCGCGACGCCGAAAACGCATTTTTGTCGTGCGCGAACATCAGGCGTTTGAATCCGAATCCTGATAACGTTCGCTTTCCCATCCTCGCAGCGGCGGCCGCAACGTTCGCGGAGGCGATGTTGAGCACGGGTGACGATCGCGCGGCGTCGCTTCGACGCGCGTACAAGTGGGTCAATGCCATCCTACCCTACGCGAGCGATCACACGACGCTCTCCTCGACCGGGCAATTTCCGCGTTCGAAGATCATCCACATCACCGATACCGTGCACGATCCATCGCAGCACGCGCAGCCGTTGCGATTCAACGAAATCGCGCTCCGCTTGCGCGCGGCGATCGAAGGCGAGTACGATCTCTAGCAACTCATGAGCGATCTTGCTTTCACGCTTCCCAAAGCGGAACTCCACGTGCATATCGAGGGCACGTTCGAACCCGAACTGATCTTCTCGCTTGCCGAACGCAATGGGGTCACGCTACCGTTTGCTTCGATCGATGCGCTGCGGAAGGCGTACGACTTCACCGATCTGCAATCGTTTCTAAACGTGTACTATGCGGCGATGACGGTACTGCGGACGGAGGATGATTTCGCGGCGCTCGTCGATGCGTATCTCGCCCGTGCCGCAGCACAAGGTGTGGTTCACGTGGAGATGTTCTTCGATCCGCAAGCGCATATCTCACGCGGTGTCACCTTTGCAACGGTGATCGATGGATTGTGGTCGGGCGTGCATACGAGCGAATCGCGGTACGGGATTACAAGCAAATTGATCATGTGTTTTTTGCGCGACCAAAGCGTGGATTCCGCATTCGCGACCTTGACCGCGGCCATACCGTACGGCGAACGCATCGTGGCGGTCGGCCTCGACTCCGCTGAACTCGGATTTCCGCCCGCGAAATTCGCCGAGGTCTTCGCGCGGGCGCGCGCAGTAGGATGGAAGACCGTCGCGCACGCCGGTGAAGAAGGTCCGCCGGCGTACGTCTGGGAGGCGCTCGACGTGCTAGGCGTATCGCGTATCGATCACGGCGTGCGCAGTCTCGAAGATCCGGCGCTCGTTACACGCCTACGTGAGGAACGGATCCCGCTGACCGTTTGTCCGCTCTCGAACGTGAAGCTGCGCGTCGTCGATCGATTGACGGATCACCCGCTCCTTCAGATGCTCGATGCGGGAATCGTTGCGACCGTGAATTCCGATGATCCGGCCTATTTTGGCGGCTACGTCGGTGATAATTTCCGCGCGGTGCAATTGGCCTTGTCGCTCGGCGATGACCGACTGATTGCACTCGCGCGCAATTCGTTTGAAGCCTCGTTCATCACGGGCGAACAGCGCAGCGCGTATCTCCGCGCAGTCGATGTCGTCGTCGCCTCGGCAGGCATGCGCTCCTAAAGAAAAAGCAAAAGCCGCGGTTACACGGCTTTTGCATGATTGATCGTGGGGCGCGCGCACGGAAACGTCCGCTACGTCGGCGCACCTTGCGGTGCGTTAGTCTTGCGCGCTTCCTCTTCGCTGATTAGGTGGATCTTGCGGTTTCAACCACCCTCCTTTGTTCAAAACGATCGTGTCTGCAGATGAGTGAAGTGTACGCCCAATTTTTACGCAAGTAAAGCGTATCGCTTGCTGCGATCAAAGCAATCCCGCCGATTTACCCTCACGTGCAACGACCTGATAGAGATCGTGCAGACGCGCGGCTTCCGCGCGCTGCGATTCGGTTGGTGCTTGGAACGACGTCGTTCCGATCCGCCCGAGCAAATCGAGCAATCCCTCGCGGATTTGCGCCGTCGTTTTGAGATCTTCGATGTTGTGCGGATCAACGGTTAGGCGCGCCTTCAAGCGCTGTAAGGTCGCGCGATCGGCAGGCGACGTATTCTTCGTTTGTTTATCGATCGTATTGAGCATCGTGTCGACTCCGCTCAGCTCGTCGAACAATTCGACCAGGAGGTCGTGACGCGCCGTCGTTTCGTCCGGCGTGGCGGGATCGCGCGGGTCGAGTTTTACCGCGACCGGGGTTTCGTTGATCGCGCCATCGACAACGAGTCGCGCGGTATACGTGCCGGGCAGCGCTTCGGCGCCCGTCTTCGGGCCTCGATTTTGGTCGTACGTCGCATGCCAGAGCGTCGGGCCGTCCTCATTCAGATCCCACGCGATGCGGTTCATGCCGGCATGCCGCGTGAGAACGTTCCCAACGATGTGTTTGACGGTGTGACCTTTGCTATCGATGATGGCAAGCGAAATCGCTTGTGCCGGCCGTGGAAGATCGTAGGTGAAGATCGCACCGAAGCTGCGATTCTTCCCGACGAAATCGCCGTCGGGGATCGTTCCGTCTTGAAACGTGTTGATCGGCGCATATTGGAACATGCGATACGCATCGGTCGGTTGGAAAAGTTTTACGGCGTTCGCGGCGCTTCGTTCTTGAAGCGGGCGCAGATCGTCGAAGACCCAAACCCCGCGACCGTGCGCGGCGACGAGCAAATCGTTCGTTTGCGGCACGATTTGCAGATCGTAGATCGCGGTTGCCGGCATGTTGAGCCGCAACGCTTGCCAATGGCGGCCACGGTCGAAGGTGACGAACACGCCACGGCGCGTCCCCGCATAGAGCATGTTTGCATTCTTCGGGTCTTCGCGAATCGTGCGGGTGAAATGATCGGGCGGAAGGTCACCGGAGATCGAGGTCCACGTCGTGCCGTAGTCGGACGTTGCGAAAAGATGTGGTCGATCGTCGCCGAGCATGTGGTTGTCGATCGCCGCATAGGCAACGCCGGCGTCGGTATTTCCGGGATCGATCGTATACACGCGACCCCAATGCGGGAACGTCGGCGAGGTGACGTCTTTCCAGGTCGCGCCGGCATCGCGCGAGAGCTGAATGAGTCCGTCGTCGGTGCCGACCCACACCAGCTTCGGGTCGACCTTCGAAGGAGCGATTCGCAAAATGGTATCGTAGTTCTCGGCCCCCGAGACGTCATCGCCGATCGGACCACCGGAGACTTGCTGATGATTTTTCTCGTTGCGCGTTAGATCTGAGCTGATCGTCCTCCAGTGCGAGCCGTGGTCCGTCGTTGCGAAGATGGACTCGCCGCCGGCGAGCGTCGTGCCGTCTTCGAGAAACGCGATGGGCGTGTCCCAATTGAAGCGATGACTTTTCGTCGCAAGCAAACGCGAATTGATTTCTGAATCCGGTGAGACGTCGTGCGTTTGCTGCGTGCGCGTATCGAAAACGTAGATCTGGCCGGGGCCAGCATTTGTAGCCGTCGTCCAAATCAAGTGCGGGTCGTGGGGATCGAAGAGTGCGTACATACCATCACCCGGTCCGACCGTTACCCAGTCGCGGTTCAAGATGCCGACGCCGTTGTCCGATGATGCCGGCCCACACCACGAATCGTTGTCTTGCAATCCCGTACACACGCGATACGACGGCGTTCCCGCATCGAAGCCGACGTGATACGGTTGCGCGAAGGGAAGCGCATACGCTTGCGACCAGTGCGTGCCACCATCGTGCGAGGCGACGACTCCCTCGTCGCTGCCGACGATCAAGCGGCGCCCATCGGCCGACCACCACGTGCTGTGATAGTCACCACCGGCGTTGGTCGCAATCTTTTGGAACGACCGCGCGCCGTCGGTGCTCATCGATAAAATTAGCGAAACATTGACGAGTCGGTTGCGATGCGCCGGATCGACATACAGGCGCGTAAAGTAGAACGGCCGCGCGCCGACGTAGGGGCTATGCGGCATGACCGTCCACGTGCTACCGAAATCATCCGAGCGCCAGATGTCGCCTGCGCGCGATTGAACGATTGCGTAGATGCGTCCGCCGGTACCGGCGGCGACGCCGATGCGTCCGGTGAGTCCGCGCGCGAAGCCACCACCGGTGACTTTGCGCCAGGACGCGCCGTTGTCGTCGGAGCGATAGAGGCCGCCGTTCGGACCACCGCTCGTGAATTTCCACGGTTCGCGGCGAAATTGCCACATGCCGACGAAGAGCGTCGACGGCCGATCCGGCACACGGATAAGATCGGATGCGCCGCTCGAGGGACCGACGAATAACGTTCGCGTCCAGGACGTTCCGGCGTTGCGTGTGAGATACACACCGCGCATCGGCCCATCGCGATAGATATGTCCGAGCACGCCGACCGAGACGATCTTGGCATCGCGCGGGTCGATCGAGATGCGCGAAATCGCGCCCGCATCGGCGAGCCCGACATGCATCCACGTTTTACCGCTGTTGCGCGAGTGCCAAAGCCCATCACCCTCCTCGGCGTCGTTTCGCGGGTACGGTTCGCCCGTGCCGACCCACACGTCATCGGGATCGTTTGCGGCAACCGCGATTGCGCCGATCGCGGCGACCGGCTGGCCATCGAAGATCGGTTGCCACGAAATGCCGCCGTCGATGCTCTTCCAGACGCCGCCGTTCGCGCCGCCCGCGTAGTAGCGGTTCGGATCGCGATCGCTGCCGGCGACCGCCGTCGTACGCCCGCCCGAAATCGCAGGGCCGATCGGACGATATTTCAGTGAAGCGAACGAATCGCCGGCTGCTGCGGCTCGCGCATCGAACGATAGGGAAAACGCGACGACCGATACGATCGCAGCCAGACGAACGAATTTCTGCATGGAGACACGTTCGTTTCTTCTATCGTCGCTCCCGGGTCATTACCGGCAGAGCAGAAACAAGAGCGACGGTGCCGGTGGCGCGGCTGGCTGAATTCGTTCCATGAGCAAAACGCGCTTTTCGACCGAGTCTTCCCGCGTCGAAGCGTTCGCTTGGCGGAGACGATGCGAACCGAACGATCATGCGACGTAAAGAGCGTGCGGTGCCATCGAGATTTTCGTATGGCTCGAGCGGTTCGACGCGTAAGTCAGCAGCCGTCGCGGGCATCAACTGACCGTCTCCTTTCGCTCCCACCGGCGAGATGATGCCCGCACGCCAACTCGACTCGGCCGAGACGATCGCAAGCAGCAGGCGCGGATCGATCCGGTCGTACGACGAGAGTAGGAGCAAACGTTGTGCCAGCTCACCTCGCGTGGTTAGCGAAAGCTGCGCGTTAGCCGATGCGAGCGCCTTTGCGTACCGCTCGATGGGACCCGTCTCGTTTGCAAACGTTGCAAGCGGGGCAAGGAAAAGCGCGCCGACGAGAAGCGTCGTCAGGTTACGAAGGACACGACTTTGAACGGACCGCTGGAAACCCATCGTGGATCGTCATTCGGCTGTACCGGAGGCGAATCGTCACCGGGACGGGCGATCCGTGATACCTGACACATACCTAGGTGGTGGTCGTGTCTAGCGCCCGCTCAACAATTTCGTTGGCGCGGAACTTCGCAATGCGCGAATCGTGCCTTTGCTGAATTCGTACGGCGCCAACTCGTCCTTGAATTGCGCAACGACTCGCTCATTTGCGGCATACAGCGAGACGTGTTTTTTCGATCCGGCAAAGCAGAGCATGTCCTGATCGTGCAGTCGATACGACGGCATGTTCTACGAGATCCGTTCCTCGGCTTGGGGCGCGGCTTTACGGATTGCGCCGCGGACGCGTTCGAGTGCACGTTGCACGGCCTCGGCTTGCGAGGCAATGTACTGATCTACCGTCGTGAAGTCGATGTTGCCCATCCGCGCTCCCTCATCCGCAGTGTTGAACGGCGACGTTGAATCGCTCGAATCCGCTGGTGACGAAAATCCGTCCTCTTTGCCCGACAAAGCACGGCGGTGATCGGCGTATTTCCGAACGGGTCGCAGAAGGACGACCGGTTGAGAACAACCGAAGCTTGGTAACGGTCAAGGTGACGGCCCGAAGCACCGGATTTCATCTCGAACGCGCTGCGCAGATGATGCGGTATCGTTCCTCCGATAGGCGGTAGTGATGTTCACGCCACGTTTGCTCTCGCTCGGCGATCGCGTCACGATCAAGAAAGATCTCGCCAACGATCAGGGCACCTTTGGCGCGGGTCACGAGTTCATGATCATCGACGTCCACTTCCGTGGAGATGACGCGGTCTACGATCTGCGCGATCACGATTTGAATCGCCTGACCGAGGTGGCGTCGGCCGATCTCACGCGAGAGCAACCCGATACGTAACGGCTCACGTAAATGTAGAGAAGGAAGCTCTCGACGCACACCCGCAGGTACGCGGGCATGAAGATCGGACTGGCTTGCTCGCGTGGGGTGCGCTCGCGGTGAATCCCGCCTATTCATCTGCTCCGGCGACGGCTCCGGGAGCGCTGAAGACGTCAGCCTGCCGGGTCGGACAGAGCCACGTAGCCGCAATCTGCGTTTCTTTCATCGACAGCAAAGCGAAGCACCCCACGCACCGCGCGGTCGTCTTTAATCCCGGCGGTCCCGGCGGTCCGGCTA